>OJQX01000214.1_pt1 | contig 41848 bp, 34 predicted proteins | sample 1599031 | NCBI WGS metagenome assembly OJQX01 (sample SAMN03922513, study PRJEB24848) | human gut metagenome | isolation source: stool sample | host: Homo sapiens | place: Germany | collected 2010-02 | reverse complement strand
AAGAGCAATTAACCTACGCTCATTTCCAATAAATTACACTCTTTTCGTAACTTCTGTGCGCAAACCTATGGAACTTCTGGAAAACACCACCGACAAACGCCGCCTTTTCGGCCGCTGGTTCGCCCGCCGCATCACCACCTACGTCGCGGTATGCGCGTTCCTCACCTTCGTCAACTGGTACACCTCGCCCCACTACTGGTGGGTGGTATGGGTCATGGCCGGCTGGGGGCTGAACCTGATCCTCTCGCTGGTCTGGTACCTGACCGGCTGCGACGAGGACAAAGATTACCGTTAAACCCATAAAAATCCCGGTTATGAAAACCTTACACCTGCTACTGGCCGCCAGCTTCATGCTGGCCTCCACGGCCGTCTCGGCCAAAACGCTCGAAGTCTCCGTATCGGACATTCGCAACGACAAGGGCAACATCCTCGTCATGGCCAAGGTCGCCGGGCAGGAACAGCCCGTCTACGGCATGGCAGCCGCAAGGGCCGGCAAAGTCGTCGTGACGCTCGAAGGCATCGAAGCCGATGCGGCCGAGCTTTCGCTTTTCCACGACGAAGACGGCGATTACAAAATGAAGATGGGGGAGCGCGGCCCTGCCGAAGGCTACGCCACCCGAAAATGCAAGCTGCCCGCCGAGCACAACACGGCTACGCTGAAGCTCTACTATCCTGCCACCGAAAACGAATAGGCGCATGTACCGCCCGCTGCTCACCGCACTGCTGCTCGCCGCGACGATCCCGGCCGCAGCTCAACATACCCTCCGGGGGCGCGTCCTGGAGGGCGAGAGCCCGGTCGGCTACGCCACGGCAGTCCTGCTGCGCGACGGACGCCAGGCAGCGGGTACGACGACCGACGACGCAGGGAGCTTCGTGCTCACGGCAGATACGGGCCATTACACGCTCGTACTGCGCCACGTCGCCTACCATCCCTTCGAACAGGAAGTATGCGTCGCCGCAGCGGATACCGACCTCGGTGATTTACCCTTTGCACCTCTCGGAATCAGCGAGGTGACGGTGACCGCCGAGACGGTGACGCGGCAGGCCGACAGGTTCGTGGTCAGCATCGGGAATACGCCCGCACTCGCGGGACAGGACGGCACCGAACTGCTGGCACGGGCGCCGGGCGTATGGCTGGGTGAGGACGGCATCTCGATCAACGGCGCCGGCGGTACGAAAGTCTACGTGGACGGCCGCGAGCTGAAAGGTTCGGCGGAGGAAACCGTCACCTACCTGCGCAGCCTGACCGCAGCCGACATCGCCCGCATCGAAGTGGTACCGCTGGCGGGCGCCGAGTTCGCCGCCGACAGCCGGGGCGGCGTGATCCTCATCACACTGCGGCGCAGACGCGAGGGCGGCATGGACGGCAACCTGCAATTCTCCACGGTGCAAAGCAACCGGATAGCAGGCTATACCCCCACGGGGCGCATCGGCATCCGCACGGGGCGCTGGACACTCACCGCCTCGGGGTCGGGAAGCTTCACTCCGGTTGCCGAAAGCCGCTTCACGGAGACCCGCAAACAGGCCAGGCAACGGCTGCCCTTCGCCGGCAGGAGCGATTCGAAGAGCCGTACAAACTACGGGCGCGGACGTTTCTCCGCGGTTTTCGACCCGACGCCGAAGCACACCGCAGGCTTCGACGTCGAATACACAGAGCGCAGTACCGACATGCCGACACTGTCGCGCACCACACTCGGACAAACTCAGAGCGACAGCCGCTACCGCCAGCACATGGGCGGGAATACCCTGACGGCGACCGCCAATTACATCTGGAAGATCGACACGCTGGGTTCGCAGTTCAAACTGATCGCCGACTATACGCGTTACACCTCCGACGGCGACAACAGCTATCGCACGACGACCTCCGCACCCGGAACCGTACGCGACTCGCTCTACGAATCCTCCACGGGCTCCGTGTACGACATCCTGACGGCCGACGCCGGGCTGACGCGCAAACTGCCGCACGGCCTGACACTGCGCGCGGGGCTGCGCTACACCCGCAACGGCATGGCGGACAAAAGCCACTACGCAGCACAGACGCAGGGCACATGGCTGGCACTGCCCGAATACAGCTACGACCAGCACTACACCGAGCAGATCGGTGCGGCCTACGCCTCGCTGGAATACAGCGCCGGACGGTGGGAGCTTTCGGCCGGGCTGCGCGGCGAATACACCTCCGTCGCATCGCAGACGCTCGACCGCTCCTATTTCGGGTTGTTCCCAAACGTTTCGGTCAGCCGCGCGCTCAACGCCCTGCGCACATGGCTGCTCGTGGCGCAGTGGAGCCGCAACATCGAACGCCCGGCATTCCCGGCGCTGAACCCCGCACGGATCCGCATATCGGATTACAGCTGGCAGTCGGGCAACCCCTCGCTGCGGCCGACCTACATACACCGTTTTTCGCTCACGGCCGTATGGAAATACCGTTACACGCTCACCGTGGGCGGCAACCTGCACCACGACCTGATTCGCGAAATCGCACACAGGGACGCAACCGACCCGGACGCCGTGTATATCCGTCCCGAAAACCATTACACGGAGAACCACTGGTTCGTGGCGGCGAGCGTCCCGGCGAAAATCACCCGCTGGTGGAACCTCTCGGTCAATGCCGTCGGGGTGATGCAGCGCATCCGGCTCAACAGCACCGACAGCCCGGCCACGCACTACCTGATGTTCGCCGACGCCACCTGCTCGTTCACGCTGCCGGCCGGGTTCTTCGCCGAAGCCGCCTACCGTGCCCAAAGCCGCCTCTACTCGGGCAACAGCGAGGTCGGGCCGCGCCACACGCTCTCGGCGACCGTCAAAAAACAGCTCTTCGACAAACGCCTGACGCTTTTCTGCACCCTGTCGAACATCACCGGCTGCGACTGGGAGTTCGCCTCCCTGACCGACGGCATGCGGCGCACGATCGACACACGGCAAGCCTGGTCGGGGCGCTTGTGGAAAGTCGGCGCGGCCTGGAATTTTCGCACCGGCAAAAAATTCCGCGCCCGCACCGTCGAAAGTGCAGCGGAAACCCAGCGCAAGCGCCTCGTGAAAAGCACGGAACAATAAAAAATAATTCGTAACTTTATCCCCCGTAACCCACCGTCCGCCATGGAAGACAAAAACCTCGACGCAAACCAGCGCATCGAACTCATCCAGCAGATGATCCGCGGCACCCGCCGCCGGCTCTCATTCGGCAGCAGCAACCTGTTCCTCCTGTGGGGATACCTGCTGGCCGCGACCGCCATCGTGATCTTCGTCCTGCTGAAAACCACCGACTGCCGCGCCTGGCTATGGTTGTGGCTGCCAGCCGCGGCAACAGGGGGCGCCGTGACCTGGTGGCATAACAGGTTCCGCGCCCCGCAGGTCAAAAGCTACACCGACCGGCTGCTGGAACAGATATGGAGCTGCATAGCCTCACTGGTCGTCCTGTCGGCGATCCTGATTTGCGGGTACGACCCGTGGGCGGTCGACCCGCTCTTCCCTGCGCTGCTGCTGATCGGCGCCGGACTCTTCATCTCGGGGCAGGTAATCCGCAACAAGTACATGTATTACGCATCATGCGCCGTAATACCGATCGGCTTCGGTATTACCCGGGACTCTTGGCTCAATGCCGACCCCGACTACAACCTGCTGCAATTCGCCGCAGCGGTTCTCATCGGGCTCACGGGTGCCGGCTACGCGCTCAGAAGGCAGGTAAGGTGCGATGCGGACAAAGTGGCGAAATCAAACGACGCGCATGACTGAAGATAAGAAACTGAACGCCGCCGAGAGTCTGGCACTCATCGGCCGCATGATCGAAAATACACGCAACCGCATGGCCGGCAGCGCCGGGCTCCACCTGCTGACATGGGGTTATGTTACGGTCGCCACGACACTCGCCGTCTGGGGGCTGGCAAGCTATTTCGACAACACACACTGGAACTACCTTTGGTTCATGCTGCCGGTAGCCGGCTACCTCATAACCCGCCTGCTCGGATCCGAAACGACCGGATCCTGCTCCCGCACTTACGTCGACCAGGTGATAGACATAATCTGGAAGGTCATCGGGTTCGCCGCCCTGCTGGTCGGCTCGCTGGCGGTGCTGCTCATCATCCGGATTCCGGTAACGTTCACCATCCTGCTGATGATCGGCATGGGAATCGCCATCACCAGCCTGATTCTGCGGTTCACGCCCGGCATCGCCGGAGGCACGGCGGGGATCGTGCTGGGATCGGTTTCGCTCGCGGTTACCGACCACTGGCACCTCGTATTATTCACGGCGGGATTCGTCCTGATGCTGATCATCCCGGGGCACCTGCTCCATTACCGTTATAAACATTCCGGGCAGTACCGTGCCGGCAAGGGTGGCGGCGAAACACCCGGCGCCCACTGAAACGACATGAAACGGACGCAAAAACACATCGCTATGGAAGACAAGCAACTGAATGCCGCCGAGAGCATCGCGCTCATCAGCCGCATGATCGACAACACCCGCAACCGTATGGTGCGCAACTCGGGACGGCCGTTCCTGGTCTGGGGTTACGTGACCGTCTTCACGACGCTCCTGGTCATGGGTGCGGTGTATTATTTCCAGAATCCGAAATGGAACATCCTGTGGATGCTGCTCCCCGTACTGGGCGCATTGCTGATGTGGCTGACACGCGACAAGCATACCGAAGGCAAAGTCAGCACGTTCGTCGACCGCGTCATCAACAACGTATGGCTGGTAATGGGCCTCACAGCGTGGTTCGTCAGCATGCTCTCGCTTTTCAGCCAGATACGGCTGCCGATCCTGTTCATCATCCTGCTGACGATGGGCATGGGAACCACGATCACGGGGCTGATCATCCGGTTCCGCCCGGCCACCGCCGGCGGTACGGCGGCTATCGTCCTCGCTCCCGTTTCGCTCATCGTGAGCGGTTACTGGATGCCGGCCCTCTTCGCCGCCGGATTCGTCGTGATGATGATTATCCCGGGGCATATCCTCAACTACAAGTCGAACCATACGATATAAATAACACAATGGACAGGCAGAAAATATCCGAAACGGAAGCGCTGGACATCATCGCCCGCGTCTTCGACCGCAATATGCGCCGCATGAATTACGTACGGGGCGAATTGTTCATCTGCTGGGGAGCGCTGCTCAGCCTCACGGCACTGGCCGAATACGGGCTTTACCGCTGGACAGGCGACGTGCGCGTGCTGTGGAGCTGGCTGGTTCCGCTGGTCTGCGGCTATATTTGGACGGTTCGCAATTCGCGGCGGAAGGCCCTCGTCCGCACGGGGTTCGACGACCTGCTGATCCTGATATGGGGCATGCCGGCGATGATCTCGGCCGCCGCGATCGTCTATGCCGTAACCATCCCCGGAAACACGATAAACCCCGTAGGCGTCATGCAACTGCTGCTCGGCACGGCACTGGCCATCACCGCCGAATTCTACCGGGGCAAAGGTTCCCAGCAATCGGGGTCGTTCGCAGCGTTGCTCATGCTCTCGGTCTTCGAGCTCATCATGGCGTTCAACTATACGTTCCGCATGCCGTTCGACGCCCAGGGCGGGACGTGGATGCTCGAACTCTCCGCCCATGGCATATTGCTCGTACTGCTACCCGGTTTTATCCTCCGCCACATAACCCGCAAGCAATGTTCAAAGAACTGAATCCGCTGCTGCATTCGGAACTGAGACTGGCCGTGATGTCGATCCTCATCGGGGTCGAGAGCGCCGACTTCGTCTTTATCCGGCAGCAGACAGGGGCCACGGCGGGCAACCTTTCGGTACAACTGGACAAGCTGGCGAAGGCGGATTATATCGAAATCGAAAAGACCTTCCGCGGGAAGATGCCCTGCACGGTCTGTCGCATCACGGACACCGGGCGCGATGCCTTCGCCGAATACGTCGCGGCGTTGCAGACCTACATAAAAAGATAGCCCCGAAACACCCCGCAGCGGAACGCCGCGTTTGTTGCCGTCCAGCGCTGAATCCCCGCTTGGCGGGGATTTCTGCCGTAGCAGAGGCAACAGCACCCCGGAAGGGCATCCGTATCCGAATTTACATCGTGCAGAAGAACGTCACCAGGAACGGGACGCTGAAATCGAGCACGCAGCCGTGGAAGACCGACACCACGGCATAGGGTTTCCCTGCGGACTGCGTGATGATCGGCAGGGTGGTATCGAAAGTCGTGGCTCCGCCGATCGAGACGGCGGCCAGCGGCCCGAACCACCGGGCGACAAGGGGTGCGGCCAACAGTGTGAACAGCTCGCGCATGACATTGCAGAGCAATGCCACCGTCCCCAGCTCCGCACCCCGGAAATCGGCGATGAAGATACTCGAAAGCGAGTAGTAGCCGAACCCAGCGCCGACGGCCATCGTGTCCCCGGCCGTAAGCGGCGGCAGGAGCAGTGTCGACAAGGCAGCGCCGGCCAGCGTACCGACGGCCGTCATCACGGGCAGCAGCGCCAGCCGCGGATCGAGCCGCCGCACACGCCCCGCAAGGGCCGTATCGCTGCCGAGGGTGATCCCCACGCAAAACATCAGGGCATAGAGCACATAGGTGCTGAGGCGCGACCCCGCCACGTCGAACGGCAAGGCGGAGAACAACCCCGCCAGACACCCTGCGACGAAAAAGGCGACGATCACGAGGCTCCCCCGCAAGGCGCCCCATACGGAAAGGGGTCGGGTGTCCCCGCCAGCTGCGGCCTGGCCGCCTGCCGCCCCTCGCGGGAAATCCGCAGCCGCGGCAGGCAGTCCCGGCGATTCCGCACCGCCTCCGTCGGGCACAGCGTCCCGGTGCCGAACGCAGCGCCACAACAGCCACGACATACAGATACTGCCCGCGACCGAGCATGCGAAGATGACAAAGGCCGTGCGTCCGAGGGTCGCCATACCGCCCACGACGGCAGGGTCGGAACCGACTTCCAGTCCCAGCAGGAACAGCAGGAGCCAGATAATCACGGTAATCATACGGGAGACGAATACGAGGCGCCAACTCGACAGCAGGCGCCCCGCAATGATTCCTCCGATGATGACGGCAAAAATGACAAGCATCGTTTATTCCTGCTTCGCCGTGAGTTTTTCGATCTGTTTATCGGCCTCGGCCGCAAGTTTGTCGGCCTGTTTGCGGGCTTCCTCGACCAGTTTGTCCCCGGCCTTCTCGGCAGCCAGCTTGGCCAGCGCACCTTTCTCCTTCGCACCGTCGATAAGCTTCGTCCGTTGCGCCTGGGCGGCCTCGACGAGTTTCTCACCCGCCTTCCTGGCCTCGGCCCGGAGGTTGTCGGCCTGTTTGCGGATCTCCTCGCCGAGCGACTCGCTGCCCGTGAGCTTCTGGATCTGCTGGTCGACGACGTTCTTCACGGCCTGCTCGGCAGCCTCCTTCACACCGAGCGTGATCTTGGGCGAGGTGAACGTGCCGCCGATACCGACGTTGACCGATTGCAGGATACCGCCCGTCGAACCGGCCGGGAGGGCTACTCTGGCCGTATAGTCGATAGTCTGGTCGAGCCCCGTCGAACCCGACATGTTGATCCTGATGTCGCCCATCTTCAGGTCGAAAGGCTCCGTAGCGATACGTCCGTCGCGGATGGCGAAGCGGATAGCCACGTCCTTGGCCTCGATCTTACGCAGGTTGTCGTTGTTGAGCGCCTTGGCCAGTGCATCGAACGCCTCAATGTTCTGGATGCGGATATTGGCCGACTTGATCTCGCCCGTGGCGTTGACCGACTGCAGGTCGGGCGACATCTGCGCATCGAGCGTCGCGGACATATCGAGCGAGAGCGAATAGTCGCCGCCCGTCTTGGCAAAGACCGGGACGAGTTTCTGCACCATCTCCAACTCGTCGAAGGTCTTGGAGAACGATGCCCCCGAAAGCCCCAACGAGAGTTTCAGCGCCGGCCGCTGCGGATCGAAGGCCGTCGAATAGCTGCCCGATGCGGTAGCCGTACCTCCGAAGAGCTGCATACGCAGGCGGCTGAGCGACAAAGTTCCGTCCGCCATGCGCATTTCGCCGGTGATGCCGCCGATGGTCATCTTCTGGAACAACACCTTCTGCAACTCGGTATTGAGCGAAAGGTCGAGGTTGCGCGGGACTTCGAGCGCCTGCGCGGGAGCAGGGGACTCGGCGGGCGCCTGGGCAGCAGCTTCCCCGCCGGCGGTTTCTTCGTCGGCCGGCATGGCGTTCATGATCTCGTTCAGGTCGAGCAGGTCGGATTTCACGTAAAGGCGCCCGGAGAGCTTGTCGCCCCGCAGCAGGTAGCCGATATACCCCGTAAGCTGGCCGTTGGCCGCAAGGTCGCTCTTACCCACGGTCACGCCGAACTCGCCCAGCGTCATCGACGCCGGGGTGATCGTAGCCGCGGCACGGCGGATATGCACCGCGGGCAGGCCGGGCATGGAGAGGCCGAGTTTCTCGACGACGAACGTCCCCGAGGCGCCGATCTGCCCGTAACGGGCCTTCTCGACATCGGACATGCGCCCCGAAACCTTCACGTCGGCGCTAATCAGTCCGCTCAGGGCTACATCCTCACCGAGCGGGTAAACCTCTTTCACCGCCCCCAGGTCTACCCGTCCGTCGGCCGCAGCGCGGAATACCGGATCGCTGGCGAGGTTCGTCGCATAGAGCGATGCCGAAAGCGTGTTTCCCGCCATGCGGAGCGTGAATTTCGAAAGGTCTACCTCGGTCTTGTCCATGACGCCGCCGGGGTTGGCTATCCGTGCGGCGATATTGATTCCGTCGACCGCCTTGGGCAAAGACGAATACTGGAAACTGCCGTTGCGCACCTCGGTCTTGAGTTCGAAGGCCGGGAGCGCCGCCCCGCGCATCTCGCCACGGGCCCACAGCGCCATCGAAAGTTCGCCGGAGGCGGACAGGTTGCGGAAATCGCGGGTATAGAATGCCGGGACAAGCGAAAGCACGTCCTTGAACTGCACCTTGTCGCATCCGGCCGTAATATCCATAGCCACGGCATCGTCCTTCATTTCGGCCCAGCCGTCGAGCGTAAGCTCGATCGCATTGAGGCGCAGACGGTTCCGGGAGAAGGTAAAACGGTTGTTCTTCAGGTCGGCCGCGATCACGGCGTCGAGCTCCGCCTCGGCGTCGCTCAGCAGCGGAATTCCGCCCGAAACCAGCCGCACGGCACCGGCCGTAAGCCGCAGGTCGAGGTCGGTCTGGTCGGCCGACATGTCGCCCCGCAGGCGAAGGGAGAGGGGTGCCGTCGAAAAACGCATGCCCGTCGAATCGTCTTCATAGCGGATCGTCGCGTCGCTGATCCTGAAATCGCGAATCGAGAGGCTGAACGACGAAGAACCTTCCTCCGAAGACACTTCCCCGGCGGCGGGTTCCTCCCCCGAAGCCTTCACGATGTCCCAGTTGACCTTGCCGTCGGCGAGTTTATGCGCGTGCAGCGCAGGCTCGGCGAGGATGACCTTCGTCACTTCGAACCCGTCGTCGCCGAACAGCGACATCGGGTTCACGACGACCGATATGCGGTTCGCGGCAACGATCGTATCGCCTTCGAACGGCCCCGCACCCACGACGGTCAGCCCTTTCAGGTCGAGCGACGCGCGCGGGAAATGGCGCAGCAGGCTGATGTCGAGTTTTTCGAAATCGACCCGTGCGTCGAGCATCTCATTGGCTTCGCGCTTCACGATCTGGGCGATCTTCCCCCTCAGCAACATCGGGGCGACAAAAGCCGCCACCAGAACAACGGCCACGACAATGGCCACAATCTTCACGATTTTTTTCATTTCCTATCTGTTTTAAAGACGAAAACCGTAGTCCCCGCCTCTTCGAATCCGATTTTACGGTAAAGGGCCCGGGCAGCTTCGCGCGCAGGGTTCGAGGTGAGCATCACCTTCGCGGCACCGATGCGGGCGGCATGCTCCGTGCCAGCCTTCACGAGCGCCTCGCCGGCACCGCAGCCGCGGGCTGCGGCATCGACCACCACATCCTCGACCCATGCCTTCCGGCCCGAGGGTACGTCGTACCACACCAGCGTCAGCACCCCGGCGATCCGGCCATCCAGCCGGGCGGCGAACAGCGCCGCGCCATCGCTGCACACAACACGTTCCATAGCCTCGCGGGAGAGTGCCCCCAGCCGGGGCGAAAGCTGAGGCATGAGCCTTGCGAACGCCTCGGCGAGTTCGTCGGATACCTCTGTCACACACTCTATTTCGACCGCCATGCTTCCCGGATATTTTTCACAAAGTTAATCTTTTTTTCGAAACCCCGGCTTTTTGCCCGTATCCCGGCTGCCATATGCCGAAAAAAGATTACTTTTGTCCCGTTCGGGACAGGCAGGCAAACCGACACCCCGACGCGGCCCCGTGCCACCCTGCGGCGGATCGTACGCCGGGCGACCCGTGCAGTTGCGGACAGCCCCCCCCTCCGGCGCGGAGAAAATGCCCGGGGAGGGGCAGGAGCCCGGGCGCCGGCAAGCCCGGGAAATACCCGGGCCGAATCCCGGCCGAAACCGTAAAAAATTATGGAAAACATGAAAAAATATGCATTCCCGCTCGCGGCGCTTCTTTTCGCCGCCTGCAATTCCGGCGAAGAGACCACGACCACACAGATTCAGGAGCCCGTCGCCACGATCCTCGAATACACCCCGGCACCGGGCCAGTTCATCAACGGCACGATGGCCGGGTTCGACCATGTGGCATCGGAGGCAGACGCCCTGCGCTATGCCGCCGACCGCCTCGCCTCGAACAACTGGGTTTCGCTCGGCGGCTGGGGAGGCCGCATCGTGGCGGCCTTCGCGGAACCCGTGCCCAACACGGGCGGATACGACCTCTACGTCAAAGGCAACCAGTTCGACACGTCGTCCGAACCGGGCATCGTGTGGGTGTCGCAGGACGCCAACGGGGACGGAGCGCCCAACGATACGTGGTACGAACTGCGGGGCAGCGAATACGACAACGCCGAAACGATCCGCGGCTACAAGATCACCTATACCCGCCCCGCGGAGGCGGACGCCCCGGTAGCCTGGAGTGACAACGCGGGCGGCAGCGGCACGATCGACCGTGTGAAAGAACATACGCAGGCCTACTACCCCGAATGGCTCGGGGAGCGATTCACATTCGAAGGGACACGGCTGCCGGACAATATCGGAAAAGCCGGGGAAAAATGGACGATGGAGCCTTTTGCATGGGGTTACGCCGACAACTATTCGACCTCCGACCGCACCGGCATGACCAACCGCTTGCGGATCAGCGACGCCGTAACGGCCGATGGCGCCCCGGCCAACCTCGCACAGGTCGACTTCATCATGGTGCAGACAGGGGTGAATGCCAAAGCGCCCCTGATCGGCGAGGTATCGACCGAGGTGAGCGGCATCGGCTGCTACCGCACCGTAACGAAAAAACAATAACCACACACGGCAATCCGCCCTATTCGGGGCGGCAAAATTCCAAATTCCGGGAACGATGACCCTCCGCGACCAACTGCTCGAACTCCAGGAGCCGAAATACATGAAATTCACCGCGGCACTGATGCCGGGCGTGGAAAACGTACTGGGCATACGCCTGCCGGTACTGCGCAAAATAGCCCGCCAGATCGCCGCAGGCGACTGGCGCACATACCTGGCCGAAGCCGAGGATTTCTATTTCGAGGAGCGGATGTTGCAGGGGCTGGTGATCGGCTGCGCCCGCTGCACGCCGGCCGAGAAGCTGGAGCATGTGGCGCGCTTCGTGCCCAAAATCGACAACTGGGCGGTCTGCGACTGTTTCTGCTGGCGCCTGAAGGCGGCCGAACGGCAGCCGATGTGGGAATTCATACAGCCCTATTTCCGATCCGAAGCCGAATACGACGTGCGTTTCGCCGTGGTGACGGGGCTGGGGAATTTCGTCGACGGGGAGCACCTCGAGGCACTGCTGCAACTGCTCGACGGCGTCCGCCACGAAGCCTACTACGCCCGTATGGCCGTGGCATGGGCGGTGTCGGTCTGCTATGTAAAATTCCCGCAGCGGACACACGAGTGGCTCGGCAGCTGCTCGCTCGACGACTGGACATTCAACAAATCGCTGCAAAAAATCGTCGAATCGTTGCGCGTGAGCGACACGGACAAACAGGCGATCCGCGCCATGAAACGGCGCAAACAGGCAACTTCACGGGCCGCCGTGAACCCGCGCCCCGGCACCGAAACGGCCGGGCAGGCGGAAAAACGGCCTGGACAGGCCGCAAAACAACCGACAGACGGTAAAACGGCAGCCCGGCGACGGCGCCCGGCAGAAAAACAGGGCGCACGGCAGAAAAACAGGGCGCACGGCACAGATTTGCAAAATAATGTTACCTTTGTGTAAGAAATTCCAAAACGAGCCCCTATGCGCAAACTGGTAATTATCCCGACATACAACGAGAAAGAGAATATTTCGGCGATGATCGACAAGGTCTTCTCGCTGCCCGAGGCTTTCGAAATGCTCGTCATCGACGACGGTTCGCCCGACGGCACCGCAGCAATCGTCAAAGAGCGCCAGCAGGAATTCCCCGCGACGCTGCACCTGCTGGAACGCAGCGGCAAGCAGGGGCTGGGCACGGCCTATCTGACGGGGTTCCGCTGGGGACTGGACAACGGGTTCGACTACATCTGCGAAATGGACTGCGACTTCTCGCACAATCCCGACGATCTGCTACGGCTGTACCAGGCTGCGGCCGAAGGGAACGACGTAGTGGTAGGTTCGCGTTACGTGCAGGGTGTGAACGTCGTGAACTGGCCGATGTCGCGCCTGCTGATGTCCTACTTTGCCTCGATGTACGTACGCATCGTGACCCGCATGCCCCTGCGCGACGCAACGGCGGGGTTCGTCTGCTACTCGCGCCACGCGCTGGAGACGATCGACCTCGACGCCGTGAAGATGAAGGGATACGGGTTCCAGATCGAGATGAAATACTCGGCATGGCGGCTGGGACTCAAACTCAAGGAGGTGTCGATCATCTTCGTCGAACGCCGCGAAGGCACCTCGAAAATGAGCGGCGGCATCTTCCGCGAAGCGTTCTTCGGCGTGCTGGGACTCCCGTTCCGTTCGATCAGAAGCGCGAAAAGGCAGTGACAGCCATCCGGCAGGAATACGGACGCCAGCCTCCCGGGAGGCTGGCATTTATGCATACATACTTTACAGCGGAATCCGAGCACCCCGGAAATCAAAACGTAAAGAAATAGTTCATGAAGAAATTCCAGAAGGTGACTACCCCGATGGCAAATAATTTAGCCAGGTAGAAATTCAGTTTCCAGCGTTCGTGCAGCAGATAGATCGTGAGGTTGTTGATCACGAGCCCGACGGCTGCGATACCGAGGAAACGGAGGTATTGCCCGGCAATGTCGGGGTTTTCATTATGGAACGTCCAGATGCGGTTCAGGACATAGTTCGAGGTCGACGCACAGAGGAACCCCAGCGAATTGGCCAGGTACTTGTTCAGGCGCAGCCACTCCTTGCAAAGGTAAGTGATCCCGAAATCAACGAAGACCCCCGAACCTCCGACGACACAGAATTTGATGAACTGCTGGATCATGGTGCGACGACTTCCGTGCGGAGAGGTTTCCCGTTAAACCAATTCGTATACCCATCGCGGCGCAGGGCGAAACCGGCATCGAAACCGGCGCCGGAGAGTTGCTCCGGGACGACGAACCGCACCTCGCGCGTGATGGTATCCCCGGCCGGGATATTGAAATGCTCCCCCGTATCGAATTCCTCGACGCGGAAGCGGCCGTGCTTCCAAAGCATCACGAGCGACCGATCCCCGCAGACCCCGATCGCATAGGGATAGGGGTTCGAGATGCGCAGCGTCAAACGCAGCGTATCGCCCGCAACGACCTGTTCGGGCAGCCCCGTAAAGGCAATATCCACCAGGCGCGTCGGATGAAAATGCGGGTCGACGAACCACGAAAAACGTTTGCCGTTGGGCAACACGACGCTCCGGACGCGGCCCGTGGTATCCGCCCCGTCGTAAGGCGTTTCGACCAGCACCTCGTGTCCCGCGAAGCGCGTATCGTCATCGCGGAACTGCCACTGGTGCGTACGGTAGCGGATATTGGGCTGGCAGTAGGCCTCGCCCCCGGTATAGAAGGCGTATTTGGCCGCGACGGCATAGCCATGGCGGAAAACGACGGGGCGGCCGTCGGCGATCCCGGCGATCCGGCCGTAGCTCGCAGGATTGTCGAAGACCTCGAAACGCAGGCCCAGCGGATTGAAGATCATTTCGAGACGTACCAGACCGACCAGCAAAACGGTCGCCAGCCCGGCGCACATCAGGTAACGCCGCGTGCAGGAATGCCGGCGGGCATAGGTGAAAAGCGTATAGATCAGGCCGAAAACGGCGACGATCACCCATTGGGGTTGCACGTAACCGCGGAATGTCGAGAGCAGGAAAAAAACGATGAACGCCACGGGGATAAACTTCAGCGCACGTTCGACGGCGTTCTGCGGCTTCACGGCGATCCAGGCCTTCACGTACAACGGCACGAAGAAGGGATTGAAGACCACCAGCAGGTTGAGCAGGTATTCGGCGACATAATTGGGCCGGAACACCGAATTACGCCCCGCCAGATGATAGGCCAGCGAGGCCCAGTCGTGCTCGTACTGCCACACGAAATGCGGCACGAGCAGCAACAGCGCTACCGCGCCGCTGAGATATAGGGTCGGACGCAGGAACACACGGGGGGGGGTCGCCGCAAGCGCGAAGAGTACGACCAGCGCCCCGTGGTATTTGCTGTAAGCCATCAGCGCCATGGCAACCCCCATCCAGAGCCATGCACAACGCCGGTTCTCGGAGAACCACTTGAATGTCTGCAGGAACAGCGCGGTGGTCATCATCAGCGGGCCGTCGGGCACGGCGATGAAGCCGTAGAGCTGCAACATCAGCGTCGCGGCCGAGAGGACGACAAAAAGCGCCGCGTCGCGCCGGTTGGCATCCGCGGGGCGGATTATCCGCCATAGTATATAAAGGTAGAGCGGTTGCAGCACCGTAAAGAAAAACCGCACGCCCAGTTCGCCCCCGAAAAGGTGCTCGCCGAGCCAGACCAGCAAGGCGGTCATCGGCGGATGGTCGAAATATCCCCATGCGAGGTTTTCAGCGAACATATGGTAATACGCTTCGTCGTTGGCCAGTTCGGAAAACCCGGCCTGCAGGAGGTTGCACACCCACCACACGCCGAGCCACAAAGCTACCAGGCCGTCGGCGCCGAGCGAAGCATAAGTCTTTTTGAGCGATGCCTTCATACAAGCGACAAAGGTAGCAAAATTTATCGTTTTTGCGCCATTCCCGTCCGAAAGAGAGGGGAGGGGCGAAACAGCTTTCGCGCAAATCAGTCCGCGGGGACACACTTTGCCGGTGTAAAAAACGTTTCCGTAATATCGGATCGTTGTTACGGGCCGGCCCCATCGGCGGAAAATCCCGGACAATACCGTGTCCCACAGCCAGATGCCTGCAATGGAAGCGGAAGAGGGAAACACCTGTGGCATGTTACCATATTTGGAAGTCCATAAAAAAATGTTTCAGACAATGACACAACGGATTACAGATGCCTGATTCACAAATCCGGCATTATGTCCCAGAAAAGAAGCCTCCGGAATATCCCCGGCTCCCGAAGCGCAGCAATCGCCAAAGACACCCTAAAAAATACGAATATCAGACAATAAATACATAAAAAGAAACAATATTTATCCTATAAATAGCCTTAACTTCGTAGCATAAAATATCATTTTTTTACGGCAGCCCGCAACCTGCCGTTTTTGCTACGGAAGGCTGCATACGAAGAGGCCATGAAACTACGAAATTCCATACGTCCGATAAGGCTACTCCTGCTGCTCTCCGGCTTGCTGGCATTAGCGTCGTGCCGGCAGGACGAGACGCAATCCCTCTCGGAATATCTGGACTACGTAATCGAGAACAAACATATTTTCGAAGCCGAAAAGGAAGAGCGGATCAGCAGGCTAAGGAACCTGCTGGGCGTAAGCAACCTGACCCCGGAACAGGAGTACGAGATCAATACGAAGCTGTACGAAGAATTCAGGAAATACAAGCTGGATTCGGCCATCCGCTACGTCGAACGGAACCTCGAAATCGCCAGGCAGCTGGACAACAAAAGGCTGACCTACCTGTCGAACATGTACCTCGCCCAGCTCTACTCTTTTTCGGGCATGTGCGTCGAGGCGAACCAGATACTCCGCTCCATCCGATCGTCCGAACTCCCGCGCGACCTGCTTCCCGTCTACTACGAGGCCAACAACCGCTATTTCCAGCACTACGCCACGCTGAGCAGCCAGCGCAGCCACCTGCACGAAATGAATATCTACCGGGACTCGCTGATGATGGTTTCCGACCCGGGATCGTTCCGGTACAGGATACACCTGAGCTACAAACTTATGGGAAACGGTAAGATGGACGAAGCCAGGGCGATCCTCGACGAGTTGCTGGAAGAGGTCGGCAAGGACACGCCGCTCTACGCGGAGACGGCCTATGCCTACGGTTATTTCTACCGGCTGAACAAAGACCCGGAGGCTGGAAAGAAATATTTCATGCTCTCCGCGATCGCCGATGCGAAGAGTGCGGTGAAGGAGAACGCCTCGTTCCACACGCTGGCTCTGATGTATTACGACCAGGGCGACCTTTCACGGGCTTTCAAGTACACGCAGGCGGCCATCGAAGATGCGGTATTCAGCAACGTGCAGTTCCGCACGACCCAGATGTCAAAGTTCTATTCGATCATCAACTCGATCTACCAGGCCAAGGAGGCCAAGTCCAAATCCAAGTTGCAGCACTACCTGATCCTGATCAGCGTCCTGTCGCTGTTCCTCGTGCTGCTGTTCATCTACGTTTACCAGCAGATACACAAGCTGTACCGCATCAAGGAGGAGCTGTCGCGGACGAACGGGCGCCTGATGCAGCTCAACGACGAACTGCATGAGAAAAACACGCAGCTCACCGATTCGAACATCATCAAGGAACAGTACATAGCTAGGTTCTTCGACCTCTGTTCGATGTATATCGACAAACTGGAGGACTACCGGAAATCGCTGAACAAACTGGCGCAGAACCGACAGATCGACGAGTTATACAAACAGTTGAAATCCACGTCGATGATGGAGAACGAACTGGATGAACTGTATAAGAATTTCGACGCCATATTCCTGAACCTCTATCCGACGTTCGTCGCCGATTTCAACGCCCTGCTGGTCGAGGACGAACGGATCGTGCTCAAATCGGAAGACCTGCTGAACAAGGAACTCCGGATTTACGCCCTGCTGCGGCTGGGCATCACCGACAGCGTCAAGATCGCCTCGTTCCTGCGATGCTCGCTGAGCACCGTATATAACTACCGCACCAAAGCCCGGAACAAGGCCGCAATATCGCGCGAGGACTTCGAAAAAATGGTCATGCGAATCGGTGTGCCGCCCGAAAACAGGCCGTGACCGATTCCACGGCAACTACATTTTTTTTGTATATTTTTTTGATAAAATATTTATTTACAAACATATAATACTTTACAGGTTCTACAATTTCCGCCCCAACCTATAAATATGGTATATAATAGGATTAATTTTGTAAACACAGCGTCCAGCCACCCTCTCCCGCAGCGGGCAGCCGGATTGCATCGGATTGTAAACACCTACTTAAACCTATTTTATACGAAATGAATCCAATTAAAGTCGGTCTGATCGGTTTTGGCAGAATGGGAGGTTTTTACCTCGAAGAGATGCAAAAAAGCGGTAACTGGGATATCGTTTACATCTGTGACGTATCTCCCGCATCACGGGAACTGGCCCAGCGGCTCTCCCCCCGGTCGAAAGTAATATCCGACGAACAAATCATATTCAACGACCCCGAGATTCAGGCGGTCGGGCTGTTCGCCCTGGCGGATTCCCGCCCGGAGCAGATTCAGAAAGCCATTGCGAGCGGGAAGCACGTCATAGCCGAGAAACCGATCGCCGACACGGTGGAAAAGGAGTGGCAGACGGTCGCGCTGGCCGAGAAGGCCAAAATCTTCTCGACGGTAAACCTTTACCTGCGCAATTCGTGGTACCACAATACCATCAAGGATTTTATCGCACAGGGCGAAATCGGCGAACTGGCGATCATCCGCGTATGCCACATGACGCCGGGGCTGGCCCCGGGCGAAGGACACGAATTCGAGGGCCCGTCGTTCCATGACTGCGGCATGCACTACGTGGACATCGCACGCTGGTATGCCGAATCGGAATTCAAGACCTGGAACGCACAGGCCATCCGCATGTGGGATTACAAGGATCCGTGGTGGCTCCAGTGCCACGGCACGTTCGAGAACGGCATCGTATTCGACATTACCCAGGGACATGTATACGGACAACTGGCCGAAAAACAGACACATAATTCATACATCGACATCATCGGCACGAAAGGCATCGCGCGCATGACGCACGATTTCAAGACGGCGATCGTCGAACTGCACGGAGTGACACAGACGCACCGGCTCATACAGCCCTACGGAGGCAAAAACATCGACGTGCTGTGCAAACTGTTCGCCGAGTCGATCGAAAGCGGGAAACGCAATCCGTCGCTCCCCTCGTTCCGCGACGCCGCCACGGCATCGGAATACGCATGGCGGTTCCTCCAGGATTCGCGGCAGCACGACCTGCCGGCAATCGGAAATCTGGAAACGCTGCAGGAGATTCGCGAACGCCGCCGCACGATGTCGAATGGCTACGGGTTGCTGAGGAAGCGCGCATAAGCCGCAATCTGATACTAAAACAAACTTTATAAACCTTAAAAACAATCGGTATGAACCACTTACTGTTTATCGGCAACCTGGGTGCAGGCGAAATCATCGTCATAGCCCTGATCGTACTGCTGCTCTTCGGCGGCAAAAAAATCCCGGAACTGATGAAGGGTCTCGGCAAGGGTGTGCGCAGCTTCAAGGAAGGCATGAACAACATCGAGAACGACATCGAAAACTCGGGTACGGAAAAATCCAACAACGAAAATAAATAGTCCCTCAAAAACAACTAACTTAAATCAAGAAACAATGTCAAGCGAAATGTCAAGGAGAAAGTTCCTGAAAAAAGGAGCTGCTGCCGCGATCGGCTTAGCGGTCGTTCCGGGTACGGTTTTAGGTAAGAAGTTCGGGCACACGGCTCCGAGCGACAAACTCAACATCTTGGGTGTCGGTATCGGCGGCCGCGGCTCGTCGGTGCTCCGCGGCCTCGAAAGCCAGAACATCATCGGCCTGTGCGACGTCGACTGGAAATATGCCGACCACGTGTTCAAGCGCTACCCGGCTGCCAAGAAGTACAACGACTACCGCAAGATGTTCGACGAAATGCTCAAGTCGGCAGACGCCGTGATGGTGGCTACGGCCGACCACACGCACGCGATCATCGCAGCCGATGCGATGACGGCCGGCAAGCACGTCTACGTCGAGAAGCCCCTGACGCATACCGTATACGAATCGCGTCTGCTCACCAAGCTCGCCGACAAATATAAAGTAGCCACCCAGATGGGTAACCAGGGTGCGTCGGACGAGGGTGTCCGCAAGGTCTGCGAATGGATCTGGAACGGAGAGATCGGCGAAGTCCGCAAGGTGGAGACCTTCACCGACCGTCCTATCTGGCCGCAGGGGCTCTCACGTCCCGAGGACGACCAGCGCATCCCCAAGACGCTGAACTGGGACGCCTTCATCGGCCCGGCTCCCTACCGTCCCTACAACGCGATCTACACCCCGTGGAACTTCCGCGGCTGGTGGGATTTCGGTACCGGCGCACTGGGCGATATGGCCTGCCACATCCTCCACCCGGTATTCAAGGGCCTGAAGCTCGGCTATCCGACCAAGGTTCAGGGTAGCTCGACGCTGCTGCTCAACGAATCCGCACCGATGGCGCAGACGGTGAAGTTCGTCTTCCCGGCACGCGACAACATGCCGAAGGTAGCCATGCCCGAGGTAGAGGTATACTGGTACGACGGCGGCCTGAAACCGGCGCGCCCCGAAGGGCTGCCCGCAGGCAAAGACCTGAACATGGCCGGCGGCGGCGTTATTTTCTACGGTACGAAGGATACGCTGATCTGCGGCTGCTACGGCGTGAACCCCTACCTGGTTTCGGGTCGCGTGCCCAACGCACCGAAGGTACTGCGCGAGATCAAGGAGTCGCACCAGATGGACTGGGTACGTGCCTGCAAGGAGGATGCCGACGACCGCGTGCCGAGCGCATCGGACTTCAGCGAAGCCGGCCCGTTCAATGAAATGGTGGTTATGGGCGTGCTGGCAGTCCGCCTGCAGAACCTGAACCGCGAGTTGCTCTGGGACGGCCCGAACATGCGTTTCACGAACATCCCCGATGACGCCACGATCAGTGCCGTCATCAAGGACGGGTTCCACATCAAGGACGGCCATCCGACCTTCGACAAGACCTGGACGGATCCGGTCAACGCACAGCAATTCGCACAGGAGCTCATCAAGCACACCTACCGCGACGGTTGGAAACTGCCCGACATGCCGCGTTAATCTACGGACAAGATTATCAACTCAAATTAAAACAACGGAAAGAATATGAAAAAAGTCATTTTATTCTCGACATGCATCGCAGCAGCCGCAACGATGGCGGCATGCGGCGGCCCGGGGGCCAAAGGCAAAGCGGCAGCCGACACGGCAGCGGCAGAAACCAAAGCCGTACCCGAATACACGGTCATCAACAATGCGACGGTAGACCTCGCAGGTTTCCCGCAGGACAAGGACGGCTACTACGTGATCTTCGACGGCAAGACGTTCAACGGCTGGCGCGGCTACGGCAAAGACCACGTGCCCTCGAAATGGACGATCGACAACGGTGCGATCAAATTCAACGGTTCGGGCGGCGGTGAAGCCCAGGACGGCGACGGCGGCGACCTGATCTTCACGCACAAGTTCAAGAACTTCGAGCTCGAAGTGGAGTGGAAAGTTGCCAAAGGCAGCAACTCGGGTATCTTCTACCTCGGCCAGGAGGTAGCCACGACCAAGGACGGCAAACAGCGGATGGAGCCCATCTACATCTCCTGCCCCGAGTACCAGGTACTCGACAACGAGAACCATCCCGATGCCAAACTGGGCGTCGACGGCAACCGCAAGTCGGCTTCGCTTTACGACATGATCCCGGCCGTTCCCCAGAACGCCAAGCCCTATGGCGAGTGGAACAAGGCGAAGATCATGGTTTACAAAGGCACCGTGGTACACGGCCAGAACGACCAGAACGTGCTCGAGTACCACCTCTGGACTCCCCAGTGGACGGAGATGCTCGAAAAGAGCAAGTTCAGCCCCGAGAAGTGGCCCCTGGCATTCGAACTGCTGAACAACTGCGGCGGAGCACAGCGCGAAGGTTACATCGGCTTCCAGGATCACGGCGACGATGTATGGTTCCGCAACATCCGCATCAAGGTGCTCGACTAATTCCGTTAACAACGGTAACGTATGAAACGTAAACTGTTTACAGCGGTTTGCATCCTGCTCGCTTCGGCAATTGCTCCCTGCGGGGCATTTGCCAAAGCGAAGAAGGACGCAAAGAAGGATATCGGTATCCAGCTCTACTCGGTCAGGGATCTGATCGGGAGTTTCGGAAGAAACCAGCACGACTACAAACCCGTCCTGAAGGCACTCGCCGACATGGGTTACACCAGCATCGAGGCCGCCAGTTACAACGACGGTAAATTCTACGGCAACACCCCCGAGGAGTTCAGGCGCGACGTGGAGGCCGTAGGCATGAAGGTGCTCTCTTCGCACTGCGGCAAAGGCCTCTCCGACGAGGAACTGGCTTCGGGCGACTTCTCCGAATCGATGAAATGGTGGGATCAGTGCATCGCAGCCCACAAGGCCGCAGGCATGGAGTACATCGTGACCCCGTACCTTCCCGTCCCCAAGACGCTGAAGGAGATGCAGACCTACTGCGACTACCTCAACGCGATCGGGAAGAAGTGCCGGGAAGCCGGAATCAAATACGGCTACCACAACCACGCCCACGAATTCCAGAAGATCGAGGACAAGGCTGTCATGCTGGACTACATGATCGAAAACACCGACCCTGAAAACCTGTTCATCGAACTGGACGTATACTGGGCCGTGATGGGGAAGGCAAGCCCCGTCGACTATTTCCACAAATACCCCGGCCGCTTCAAGATGCTCCATATCAAGGATCGCCGCGAAATCGGCCAGAGCGGTATGGTCGGGTTCGATGCCATCTTCGAGAATGCCAAGACCGCCGGTGTGGAAAACATCATCGTCGAGGTCGAGCAATACAGCTACGATGTGGAGAAGAGTGTCAAACTGAGCCTGGATTACCTGCTCGAGGCACCTTTCGTGAAGGCTTCGTACAGCAAATAATCCCTCCGGAAGCATGAAGACGATATCCGGCTGTCTGACGGATGGCCGGATATTTCTTCGCTGAAAGATACCTTCCGGAAAACAAGCAATAAACCCTACTATCCCATGGAAGAAAAGGAAATGACGTTCTGGGCGCACCTCGAAGACCTGCGCTGGTCGCTGGTTCGCGTAATCGCCGTCTTATTCGTGTTCGTTGTCGTCTGTTTCTGCCTCATGCCCTATCTGTTCGACAATTTCGTACTGGCTCCCACCACGTCCGATTTCCCGCTTTACAGATGGCTGTCGAAACTGGGAGGCGGCAACCCGCTGCTCCCCGATTTCAGCAACGACCACTTCTCGGTAGAACTCATCAACATCAACGTAGCCTCGCAGTTCCTGACGCATATCAGCACTTCGTTCTGGTTCGCGCTGGTACTGATATTCCCCTACCTGACGTTCGAAATATGGCGGTTCGTACAACCTGCCCTGTTCGACAACGAAAAGAAGAGCGTCGGGTTGGCATTCGCATTCGGGACATTCATGTTCTTCCTCGGATGTGCGGTCGGTTACTTCCTGGTCTTCCCCTTCACGTTCCGGTTTCTGACCGAGTATCAGTTGAGCCCGCTTATCACGAACCAGATCTCGCTGACTTCCTACATGGGTAATTTCCTGATGCTCATTTTCGTAATGGGCATCGTCTTCGAGTTGCCGCTGCTGGCATGGCTGCTTTCGAAACTGGGCCTCGTGACAAAGACATTTTTCCGGAAATACCGGAAACATGCCGTAGTCGTCCTGCTGGTGCTCTCTGCGGTCATCACCCCGACGGGCGACCCGTTCACGCTGATGATCGTCTTCCTGCCGCTTTACCTGCTCTATGAGCTGAGTATAAAGATCGTCCGGGCATAGCGGGCAACGACACACGATTTGCCGGCTTTCGCCGGCATACGGATTACGGCCGGGAATTACCCGGCCGTAATCGTTAGACGGGGACACCCTGCCGGATCAGCCGCCCTGCCCCTCCGCCTGAGGTGCATTCCGCATCGAAGCCCGGTACTGCGTCGGTGAAACGCCGTAACGCTGCTTGAATGCCCGGTTGAAATAGGGGATGTCCGTAAAACCCACTGCATAGCAGATTTCGGAAATGTTCTTAGAAGAGCGGGTCAGCATCGTACAGGCCATCTGCAACCGAAAGACATTCAGGTAGGCGACAAACGACTCGCCGGTCGCCTTCTTGAAAAACAGGCAGAAGGCCGTCTTGTTCATCGAGGCATAGGACGCGATTTCCTCGAGGGTTATCTTACGGTGGTAATTCTCGACGATATACTTGTAAACATCCTGCAGGCGCTGCTTGTTCTTATGGATTTTTGCCCCGCGGAATTTCCCGGGCCCGATGGGGCGGCAATGCCCGTCCTGCGCGATCAGGAAAAGCAACTGCAATAACGTCACGAACCGTTCGGGGTCTGAGCTGCGCTCAAGACCCGCCAGTAATTTACGCACCCTGACCGCCGTTTCGCCAGTGAGCCCGACCGCCTGGCGCAACTCCTTATAAAACCGTACGACGGGCTGGAACTCGGGCGAGAGCTGCGACAACTGCACCAGAAACTCCTCGCCGAATTGCAGCGAACCGTTTTCGATCATCCCGTCCGGGGCGCACAATGCCTTGTCATAGACCCAGCCATGCGGAAAATAGGGCGGCAACACGACGACTTCCCCCTCGCGGAAGGGTTCCGTGAAGTCGTTGGTCACCCGCTGGCCGTTCCCGCTGAAAACCACCGTAATCTCGTATTCGGGATGCTGGTGGTATGGGAATTCGTCCCGGTACCACAGCCTTTCGTGGCGGTAAGTGAAAGAGCGGGAGGCACCCTTGAATATTTGCCCGCATGCAACAGTTCCCATCGGTCTTATGCAATCATTTTTTGCGAATATAAGACAATGTTCCGGAAAATCGGAAAAAACAGGGGAAAATTTCGCAGGCACACCTGTTTCAGCCCCGATCAGCTCTGCAACCGATATTCCCTGGGGGTGTAGCCGACATGGCGTTTAAAGAAGCGTACGAAATGCTGCGGATACTGGAATCCCAGTTCATAGGCCACCTGCCCGATGGTTTTGTTCGGGTCGAGAAGCCCCTCCTTGGCCGCGTCGATCATCTTCAGCTGGATATACTCCTGGGCCGATTTCCCGGTCTCCTTTTTCACCAGATCGCCGAAATAATTGGGCGACAGGCATATTTTGCTTGCAAAATAGCGTACCGAAGGCAATCCTTCCCTCGCAGCGGCGCCGCCCGTAAGGTAATCGTCGAGCAACCGCTCGAAACGTGCCAGGACATCGAGATTCATGTCCCCGCGCGTGACGAACTGGCGCTCGTAAAAACGCATACAATAGTCGAGCAGCAGTTCTATATTGGTCGCAATAAGTCCCTTGGTATGCTTGTCGATGGCGTGGCGCAGCTCCATGCGGATTTTTTCCAGGCAGTCGAGGACAATCATACGCTCTTCCTCCGACAGGTGCAAGGCTTCGTTGGACTCGTAGGAAAAAAACGTATATTTCTTAATCTTCTGCCCCAGCGACGTACCGCGGATAAAATCGGGGTGGAACAGCAGCCCGACCGATTTCTTGGGAATCCCCTCCACGTCGGTATACCCCACGGTCTGCCCCGGGGCGATGCAGATGACCGTCTGGTCGTCGAAATCATAACTCGTCTTGCCGTAGTTGATCCGGCATCCCGCAGTCTCCTTGAGGAATACCGAATAGAACCCCATCGTCATCCGGTAGTTTCCCTGGCTCTCGGCCGTATCGAACGAAACGACGCCGACCTGCGGGTGGCGGGTCTCGAACCCGAAGAGTTTGTTATACTGGTCGACAGTGTCGATTTTCAGGATTTCTTCCATGGCTTTTTTCTTTACCTGTTACAAAGATAGTGTTTTTGCAGATTCGGCCCACATGCCGGGCCGCCGAAACAGTAATTGGGGTAATATTATCCGTAATAGGGGTATATTACTGTACATCAGCATATTTCATAGACGACCAAACCAGTAATCAGGGTAAATATATCCGTAATACGTATACACAACGAATGCCCCGCGAGATGTAGTTTTGCAGTGTGGAAAAAACATCAAACACAATAGAGTCATGAAAACAAAACTGAATTTCAACATGTGGATCCCGACCCGCATCCTTTTCGGGGCGGACGAACTGAAAAACCTGCACAGGCAGCAGATGCCCGGAAAAAAGGCGCTGCTGGCGATTTCGAACGGCAAGTCGACCCGGGAAAACGGCTATCTGGCCGCCACGGAGGAACAGCTCCGGCTGGCAGGGGTCGAAAGCGTGGTGTTCGACCGGATCGAGGCGAACCCCTTGAAATCCACCGTCATGGCCGGAGCGGCAGCGGCACGGGAGCACGGGTGCGACATGATCGTCGCATTGGGAGGCGGCAGCGTCATGGACGCCGCGAAGGCCATAGCCCTGATGGCATCCAACGACGGCGACCTGTGGGACTACGTTTTCGGTGGAACGGGCAAAGAACAGCAGGCCGGACACGCACCGTTGCCGCTCATCGCCATAACCACGACGGCAGGAACCGGGTCGGAAGTCGATCCGTGGGGCGTCGTAACCAACGAACAAACCCATGAAAAGATCGGCGTCGAAGCCGGATTTCCCGTACTGGCCGTAGTCGATCCGAAGCTGATGCTCACCGTGCCGCCGAAATTCACGGCATACCAGGGGTTCGACGCATTGTTCCACAGCGTGGAGAGCTACATTTCGAAATTCGCCAACCTCGCAAGCGACATGTACGCACTGACCGCCATCGAGCACATCGCCCGCAACCTGCCGCGCGCCGTGGCCAATGGCGACGATCTCGAAGCCCGTACCCGCGTGGCCTTCGGCAACACCCTCTCCGGCATGGTGATGTGTCTGAGCGCGACGACCAGCCAGCACTCGATGGAACACGCCATGTCGGCCTACCATCAGGATCTGCCTCACGGCGCCGGGTTGATCATGCTCAGCAGGGCTTACTTCTCGTTCTTCATCGACAGGCACGTCTGCGACGAGCGTTTCGTACGGATGGCTCGTGCAATGGGGATGGAGCAGGCCGCACAACCCGGGGATTTCATCACGGCGCTCACCCGCTTGCAACAGGCATGCGGCGTCGCCGACCTGAGGATGTCCGACTACGGCATCACCCCCGGAGAGTTACAGCAAATGACGTTCAACGCATTCGACACAATGCCCGGACTGTTTGAATCAGACCGGCACAGGCTGAGCATCGACGAATGCACGGCCATCTACCGGGCCGCCTATAAATAACCCGAAAAAACGACACGATCATGAAACGACCATTAATTCTGACAACAGCCATACTTATGATACTCGGCACGAACACATCCGTCGCACAGGGCGACGCAGACAATTTCTACAAAAGCAATTCGGTAAACACAGAGAAAGTATCCTTTTCCAACCAATACAAAATGAAAGTAGGCGCACGGCTCTTCCTGCCCAAGGAGCTGGAGGAAGGGCGAAAATACCCCGCCGTCATCGTCGGGCACCCGATGGGCGCAGTCAAGGAACAGAGCGCCGGTCTGTACGCCACGAAACTGGCCGAATGCGGGTTCGTCACGCTGGCACTCGACCTCTCCTTCTGGGGTGAAAGCGACGGAGAACCGCGCAATGCCGTCCTGCCGGATGTCTATTCGGAGGACTTCAGCGCGGCGGTGGATTTCCTCGGCACCCGCCCCTTTGTCGACCGGGAACGTATCGGCGTTGTCGGGATCTGCGGCAGCGGCAGCTTCGCCATCAGCGCTGCGAAGATCGACCCCCGCCTGAAAGCCATCGCAACGGTCAGCATGTATGACATGGGGGCAGCCAGCCGCAACGGGCTGAAACACGCTCTGTCGCCCGAACAGCGCAAACGGATCATCGCCCAGGCTGCCGAACAGCGTTATGCCGAATTCCTGGGCGGGGACCCCCTTTACACCGGCGGCACAGTACACGAACTGACGGCCGAATCCACGCCGATCGAGCGCGAATTCTACGAATTTTACCGTACGCCGCGCGGGGAGTTCACCCCCGACGGGGCCACGCCGCGCACGACTACGCACCCCACACTGACCAGCAACGTGAAATTCATGAACTTCTACCCCTTCGCCGACATCGAGACCATCTCGCCGCGGCCGATGCTCTTCATCGCGGGAGAGAACGCCCATTCGCGGGAGTTCAGCGAGGACGCCTACCGCCTGGCTGCCGAGCCGAAAGAGCTTTACCTCGTGCCGGATGCAGGGCATGTCGACCTCTACGACCGGACAGGCCTGATCCCGTTCGGGAAACTGGAAACATTCTTCAGGGATGCGCTGAAATAATCCCGCTGCGCGGGCAACAGTGCCAAAAGCACACCGGGATGCCGCACCTGTCCGGCGCCCGCGTACCCGGGATCGACCAACCTGTAAAACCAATAAAGAACGACAATGAAAAAATTATGGTTACTGCCCCTCATGCTGCTCTCGCTGGTACTGCCGGCGGCATGCGGGGAATCGGGCGACGACCCTGCCCCTTCCGGAGGGCACCCCGGTCAACCGGAGACGCCCGGCGGAAACGAGGGCTGCGACCCGGGCGAAACATCGCTGAAAATCGGCATCACGGTCGGCAGCCGCACGATTACCGCCACGATGGAGGACAATGCCGCCGCACGGGATTTCCTTTCGCGCCTGCCGCTGGAGGTGACGTTGTCGGATTACAGCAACGCCGAGAAAATATTTTATCCCTTACCGGCGCTGACGACCTCCGAGGTCGCACGCAGCTGCACCCCTGCACCGGGCGACATCACGATCTATGTCCCGTGGGGCAATGTGGCCATATTCTACAAAAGCGGGTCGCGGAGCAACGACCTGATCCGGATCGGGCGCATCGACGGCAACGGAATCGACGTCCTCGGCATCCCCGGCTCGCTTAGCGTCCGGTTCGAAAGGCAACGACAGGAAACACCGGAAAACAATAGCGAACAAAATCCGGCATGATGGAGCGGAAGAGGTCGCAGCAGCCATTGTATGGCATTGCAGCCCCGGAGCGAGCTACATTACGGGCCAGGCAATAGCCGTCGACGGCGGATATACGGCCATGTAAATTCAAACTAAAAAACAAGAACGATGCAGATAAAAAACGCCACCTACGGAGGCGAACGCCCGCTGTTCGCCTCGCACGGCCTGCGCATGGAGCACGTAACCATACAGGCCGGCGAATCGGCACTCAAGGAGTGCTCGGACATCGAAGCCGTCGATTGCCGTTTCGAAGGCAAATACCCGTTCTGGCACGTCGACGGGTTCGTCGTCCGGAACTGCCTCTTCACCGAGGGCGCACGCGCGGCGCTGTGGTATTCGCGCAACCTTACGATGAGCGACACGCTGGTCGAAGCCCCCAAGATGTTCCGCGAGATGGACGGCATCCGGCTGGAGAACGTACGGTTGCCTTTTGCGCAGGAAACGCTCTGGCACTGCCGCAACGTGCGGCTGCGCAACGTGCGGGTCGACAAGGGCGATTACATTTTCATGCACGGCGAAAACATCCGCATAGAGGATTACGCACAAAGAGGCAACTATTCGTTCCAATACTGCCGCAACGTGGTGATCCGCAACGCCGTCATCAACTCGAAGGACGCTTTCTGGAACACCGAGGACGTGACGGTCTACGACTCCGAGATCAACGGCGAGTACCTGGGCTGGCACTCGAAGCGGCTGCGGCTGGTCAACTGCAAAATATCGGGCACCCAGCCTCTGTGTTACGCCACGGATCTCGTACTGGAAAACTGTACGATGGCCGACGACTGCGACCTGGCGTTCGAATACTCGACATTGCAGGCCGCCATAGACGGCCCCGTCCGCAGCGTAAAGAACCCCCGCAGCGGTTCGCTCACGGCCGAAAGCTACGGGGAGGTCATCCTCGACGGGAATGTCAAGGCACCGAGCGACTGCCGTATCGCAACGTGGGACAAACAAAGCAACTGCGCATAGCTGGAATGCGATTTCGATGCCGGGAAACGGAGCATCGGGCATTTTTTTTGTAAATTCGGAACAAAACAATAACGCCATGAAAAAGATATGGGCCTATATTCTCCCGACAGCGCTGTGTTTCGTTCTCGGGGGACTTGCCGGATGGTTGCAGCAAGACGCGATCGAGGAATGGTATCCGCTGCTCGACAAACCGACGCTGACACCGCCCAATGCGGTTTTTCCGATCGCATGGAGCATCATCTACCTCTGCATGGGTATCTCGGGCGGGCTGGTACTGACCTCCGAAGCCCCCGCCCGTAAAAGTGCGGTGAGGCTGTGGTTCCTCCAGTTAGGGTGCAATTTCCTGTGGAGCATACTCTTCTTCGTCTGCCGCAGCCCCCTGCTGGGCATGGTGGACATCGTGGCGCTCGACGTCCTGGTGATTCTCTATCTCGTCCGCAGTGCAAACGTACGCGCCGCTGCCGCATGGCTCTTCGTCCCTTACCTCTGCTGGCTCCTCTTCGCCACCTACCTCAACGCCTATATCCTCGTTGCGAACGGGACGGGGCTGTAAACCGGGGAAAGGCGCGATGTGCAGCAGGACGAAGATTTGAAAAATCCCCGGGAAGGAAACTCCCGGGGATTCGACGGCGTATCGCATAAGGCGGCTATTCCAGCAACGGCAACCTGCCCAGCATATCCCTGAGCCGGATCGCCGTACGGGGCATCGGCTTGGCGACCGTAAGGCCCACCAGCTCCTTTTCAGCCGCAATATCGTTTATCACGCGGACGACCGCCTCTATTTTCATCCCGTCGGGATCGGTGCCGACCGCCGCAACGATCTCCGCCGGGTCGAGCACGTCCATATCGAAATGAACCACCACCTTCGACGCCCCGCACGATTTCAGCCAGGCCCGGAGCGCATCGCTGTCCGCAGCCACCTCTTCGGGGGTGAGATGCTTTATCCCGTACTGATGCTGGCGGGCCTTAATCTCGTCCCGCTCCCAGTTGCGCAACCCTACGAACAGGATCTTCGACGGGTCGAATGCGGCGGGCAGTTCCGCCACGATCTTCGCATCGCCGTGCCCCATGCAGGCCGTCACGGCCATGGCATGGTAGCCGGGATAGGGATCGCCCGGAAGCGTGATGTCGGGATGGGCGTCGATCCATACCATCGCCACGTCGCCGCCATATTTCGCGGCAAGGTAGGTAAACGGCACCACGCTCACAGAGCAATCCCCGCCCAGGGTCACGATCCTGCCGGGATCGCTCGCCCGCAGCATCCCCAGCGCGGCTTTCGTCTGCCGGAGGATAACGTCGCGGTCGAGTACACCGTCCGTCACCCTGCGTTCCCCGATCTGGGTGGAGACGGGAACGGTGAGCGTTTCCTGCCCGCCGCGGGGAGCCAGGAAGTCGAGCAGCTGCGCCCCGAGGTAATATCCCCGTGCGGCATCGTCGGGGTTCTCTACCTCGGGTACCATCGCCGCGACATTACCGCCCTGCCATTGCGGGTAGACCAGGCGGATCGTCGATGTATTTGTTTTCATAACTTCGCTGTTTGTCGGTACTTTTTGCTGCACTCCGCCAGAAACCACTCCGCCGGCCAGCACCCGGGCAACAAAAATCCTTTCATAGCGGGTTCGTCCCTTTTGCAGGACATGCAAAAATACGAAATGCCTCCGGGAGATGCAAGTACGTGCAAATTATTCGTATATCGATAAATTTACGGGATGGACAAATTGCGGAAATACGGCTGGCAGTTATTCGGGAAGCGTTATTTTTGCACAAAACCGATCTCTGCTGGAAGCCGCGCACAGGAGTAACGCATTTTACCCGGGCAGATCCCTACCGATACGGAAATTCTACGCCCTCCCGATTGCGAGGCCGGGCGATTTTTTTTGTGATTTGTATAACAATCAAAAAAAATAATTACCTTTACGCCGTTATGGTTCCTGCCCGGTATGCCGGACAGGATGAAAAGGGAATCCGGTGAAAATCCGGAACAGTACTCGCTGCTGTAAGTCCCCTCCTTCGGGAGAAGTTGTTTATCGTACTCTTTGCCACTGGTTTAGACTGGGAAGGCGCGATAAACGGGACGAGTCAGAAGACCTGCCTTAACGATTGATTTGCACCCGCGGGTTTCGGGTTGGAATCGAATGGTACGGTCGTCGTTATCGCAACGCACTCCCTCCCCGATTTGATTTTCAGCAGTTTCCTGTCGTGCAATCACCCGCGTGATTCGAATGACAATGGGAATAATTCATAACAGACAGGGTTATACAACGGGAGAGGCTAATCCGCGCCCCGTCCGGATCTCCTGTTCATCCTCTACGCTTGCCGCAGGCCGTCGCCTGTCGGCAGGCGTTTTTTATCCCCCGGAAATCAAACCGATTAATAATTAAAATCTGAAAAGCATGAAACAACTATTTACCCTTTTGGCAATAACCCTGTTCGGTGCTGCGACATGGAGCTGCTCGTACGACGACGACGATCTGTGGAAGGAGATCGACGGGATCAAGACCCAACTCGCGGAACTCAACAAAGAGGTTTCGGCGCTGCAAACGCTTGTGGATGCCCTGCGCCAAAGCAAGACGATCTCCGATGTGACCCAGACGGACACCGGATACACCATCACGTTCAACGACAACACCTCCGTTTCGATTGCCGACGGCAAGAACGGTACGAATGCCCCGGAGGTCGGTATCGACCTCTTCGAGGGAGGCTACTACTGGACGATCGGCGGCAAGGGCAACTGGCTGACCGATGCGAACGGCCACAAAATCCCGGTAGCTGGCAAAGATGGTTCGAAACCCGAAATGGCCGTCGATGCCGACGGTTACTGGATTGTGGACGGAGCGCGCATCAAAGATGCGGCCGGCAACGACGTAAAAGCGACGGGAAGCAACGGAAAAGACGGGGATTCGTTCTTCAAATCGGTCAGCGACGGCGACGATGCCGTAACGTTCACTCTGACCGACGGCACGGAAATCGTCATTCCAAAAACTTCGGTGTCCTCATTCTGTTTTGTACAGCCCGACGACGGCCGTTCGTACTTCGTATTCGACTTCGGCAAGAAAAAGACGCTGACGCTGAATACGACGGATGTGGAAACCGCCGACTTCATGAATATTCCCGAAGGGTGGAAGGCGTCGCTGAACCTTGCGAAAAATAGCGTAACCGTGCAGGCTCCGGCGGCTTCGGATGCAGCTTACTCAGGTGGCATCATCACGCTGATCGGGATCGATAAAAAAGGGAATACGGTCTTTGCCTCGGCCGACGTGTGCGCTTCGGTGGACTACACGGACAAGGACGGTACGTTCGTGGTCTGCGAAGGCAATATGACTTCAGTAAACGGTATGCTGGTCTACTACGACAAGGCCGGCAAGGAGTACCGGGAGGTATTCGAGCAGGCCAACGGCGGATTGGAGATCGGCAACGTCGTACAGGATATGTTCATGGCCAACGGAAAAATCTACCTGTTAACCCAGAACGGCGACCGCATGGGCGGCGCAGGCCGTTTCGTTGTGTGCGATGCCCGGACGATGCGCATGGAATTCGCCGACCCGCTGGTATTTAAAACCCCCGAAGACAAAGACACATGGCCTCAGCATCTGGTCGTTGTAAGTGCAACGAAAGCCTATGTTCAATATTCCGATTCAAGTATGGAAAGCACTTCGGGCATAGTCGCCCTGACCCTCGGTGAAAATTCGGTGCAAATCGGCGCGACCCTCGAAGGCACGTTCGGAGCCTTTACTTCGGTGGGCGCGATCAAAACCCGCATGGTCTATTCACGGGGTAAGATTTATGCGGGATGCGGACACAGCGTCGTTATCATCAATGCCGAAAGCGGAACGGTGGAAAAGCGGCTGACCTATGAGGGCCGGCAAGTAAAAGGCATCGTCAAAGGTGCCGACGGCAATATCTATTTCGCCCTTGCCGGAACCTATTCCGGCACGAGCCCGAATATGGGAACCCTGACCTCCGATCCGATGATCGTTGGCATCGATCACTCTGGCACGGTCGTTTCGGAAAAAGAACTTTCCGGAGGTGTTCGATTCCCGATCGCAACATGGTCTCCGGCTATCGGCATGTGCGCCAGTTTCACCGATCCTTATCTCTATTTTGTGGATACCGATGCTTTCAACGCCACGAGCGCAACGCGGTACAATTACCAGACGCAGACCGTCGATTACAAATATCTATCTGGAAATGAAACGATTTACGGCATTATGGGGCAGCATCCGACAACCAATGTGTTGTGGGTCGGCAAGTCGAGCTACGTCGATTCGAATATCTACACCTATGACGTGAGCGGAACTTCCGCCTCGGAAATCAACCATTTTTCCTATCCCACGCAGAAAGGTGCCAGCCCGGCCGGGATCGATTTCGTCTACCGTTTCTCCGAAGCGTATATTAACAAATAAAGCATAAAGAGATGAAAAAACTGTTATCCTGTTTATTTGCTGCGTTGTTCGTGTTGTCGTCCTGCAACAAAGACGATGTGATCGAGGTCGATTCGCAGACGGCCCCCCGTATCACGCTCGACAGCGAGAATGCGGTTTACACCATCAAATCAGGCCGGGAACTGACGATCAGCCCCACTTATGAAAACGCGGACAAGGCACTCTATGTGTGGAAAATCGACGGAAAAGTCGTCGGCACGCAACCCGCCCTTACGGTGTGCGAACAAACCGTAGGCGAGTTGTTCGTGCTCCTCCAAGTGTCGAATCGCTACGGCACGGCCTCCGAGGAGCTGCGTGTGGATGTGGTAGAACTGGAAATTCCGACGATCAGCCTGCCGGTTCCCGAAAAAGGGTATACGATTCTGGTCGGCAGTCCTCTGACGCTGAAACCCTCCGTAATCGACACCTCGATCCCCACGACCTGCACATGGAGCGTGAACGGCAAAGAGGTTTCCTCCGAAAAGGAATTTACATTCGACGCGTCCGAAGCCGGAGATTATACGCTCGAATTCGCCACCCGCAATGAGGACGGCGAGGACAGCAAGGAATTCGGGGTAAAAGTCTGCACGATCGACGAAATGCCGTTCGGCTGGACATTCGATCAGACGGTCTTCAACCTATCCGCCGGCCGCCGCATCCGTCTGATGCCTTTCGACATTACCAATGCGTTCGATGCCAGTTATACCTGGTCGGTAAACGGCAAACAGGTGCAACAGTCCTCCGATCCGGTATATATTTTCTCCGAATCGGCCGAAGGAACGTACACGGTCAAAGTCGAAATGAAAAACTCATATCTGACGGTTCCTCAGGAATTGACCGTCAATGTCTGCCCCGCAGAAGGCCGATACTACCGTGCCGGATCTCCGGCAAGCAGCAAGGATTGGAACAAGGTCTACGAGTTCCTTGCCGCTCCCGGACAATTCGTCAACGAACGTTATGACGTGACGACGATGGACGCAGCGTGCGCCTATGCCGAGTCCCAGATGAAACTCAACACCTATGTGTCGCTGGGAGCTTTCGGCGGCTATCTGGTAGTCGGCTTCGACCACAGCATTGAAAATGACGGCGGCTACAACATCGGCGTTTCGGGCAACTCGTTCGACGGTTCATCCGAACCGGGCATCGTATGGGTCATGCAGGACGAAAACGGCGACGGACTGCCGAACGACACATGGTACGAACTGAAAGGCTCCGAATACGGTAAGCCTGAAACGACACAGGATTATGCCGTGACCTATTACCGTCCACGCGCTGCCGGCATGGAGGTGCAGTGGACGGACAACAAGGGTGCGAGCGGTTCCGTCGATTACCTTTCGCAATTCCATACGCAGGACTACTATTATCCGGCATGGGTCGAGGCTGACAGCTACACGCTGCGCGGCACTTGCCTCAAGGCCAACAATTACGACCAGTCGGGCAACGGTTCCTACTGGGTCAATCCGGCTTACGACTGGGGCTACGCGGACAACTTCAGCCCGATCGACCGTCTGACCGACGATCCGAACTCCGGAGCGGGCGTCAACGCCAACCATTTCCGGATTTCCGACGCCGTCACTTTCGACGGCAAGCCCGCTGGCCTCAAATACATCGACTTTGTCAAGGTGCAGACCGGCATTCAGGCAAAAAGCGGCTGGCTGGGCGAAATTTCGACCGAAGTGTTCGGCGTATTCGATTACAACATGACCAAAAAGAAATAATACGATGAGAAAAATACTGATTCTGGCCGCAGCGGTTTTCGCGTTCTGCGGCTGCAACGACAAAGAGGAGAACCAGCCCTTTGCCGGCATCGACAACCACATCACTTCGTTCGCGCTCACCGCCAAGGACGGAACGGTATACCGCGCCGCACTCGTCGGCGACGAAATCGTGGTTTCCATTCCCCGCAATGTGTCGCTCGAAGGTGCTACTGCTGACTACGAACTTTGCGAGCAGGCGATCCTGTACCCCGATCCGGCGAGGATCACCGACTGGGACAACGAACACCGTTTCCGCGTCATGGCCTATAACCAGACCCTGCGCGACTACGCCTACTCGGTCAAGCGTAACGACGTTACGACCGGCAGCGTCGCACTGCCGACACAGGCCGATGTCGAAGCGTTCGCCGCAACGGGTGCGACGGTGATCGAGGGAAACCTCACGATCGGCGATTTTTCGGCCTGCGACGATCCCGTGACCGACCTTGCGCCGTTAGCCGGACTGACCGACGTGCGCTACAACATCGTCGTAGGCAACTCATTCGCCGGGGAAAAACTCTCCGGGCTCGAAAACCTGCGTTCGGCAGGCGGTCTGGTGTTGGGAACGGCCACCACGCCGCTTACGACCGCCCAGGATTTCGACGTGGTACTGCCCGCCCTCGAATCGCTCGGACAGCTCTCGGTAAACGGCAATACGGTCGCCAAACTCGACCTGCCGAAACTCGTATCGACGGGGACGGTCTATATCAATGCAGCCAAACTCTCCGTTTTCAATGTTCCGGCGCTGAAGGAGTGTACGGGCGATCTGACGATCCTCTCCGGCACAAATGCCTCGACCGGCAACAAGGCCCTGGCCGCACTCGGACTCTCGTCGCTCGAAAAAGTAACGGGTTCGCTGTCGCTCCAGTATCTCAGCGAATTGCAGTTATTGGAACTCCCGAAGATCGCCTCCATCGGCGGCAACTGCACGCTGACTTACCTGACACAGCTCAAAGTACTCAATATGCCGGAACTGGTGCATCTGGGCGGTGCATTTACCTGGAACTACCTGACGGCAGCGACCACATTCGCAATGCCGAAAGTTCCTTCGCTGGCCTCGTTCTCGCTCTCGGACAGTAGCTCTGCAGCCATGCTTTCCAGCATCGACCTCTCGTCGCTCGAAAAGGTACGTGCGGATTTTAAGATCGACACGAAATTTTCAAGCGACAGGCTCGAACTGCCCGCGCTCGAAACCATCGGAGGACAGTTCTACCTGCGCCACCTTTCTCTGATCGAAACACTCTCCATCCCCCGGCTCACGGCCTGCGAAAACATCTATTTTTACCAGTTGAACCTGCTGCCGTCGCTCGACCTGTCGGGCGTGGAGTCGCTCCCGAAGGTCGAACTGATCGCCTGTTACAAACTGGCGAAGGTCAGGGTTCGGAAAAATGCGCTGGGCGATCTGTCGCTGAACGGCGGTTCGAGAGCGTGCGACTTCACCGCACTCGAAGGCGCTGAAACCATCTCGGGAAAACTCAGCGTTTCCAATTATACGCAGAACGACCTGATTACCTTCCCCGGCATTAAATCCATCGGTACCTATTCGCAGTCGGGCGGCAAAGCCAGCGGCCAGACAACTGTTTCATTTCCCGATCTGGAGCAAGTCGGAACTTTCCAGATGAGCAGTTGTTCGTACCTCAAAAAACTCAGCGCCCCGAAACTTACCGAGGTGACGGACAAGTGGGACACGAGCTATATGCAGTATGTGGATGAAGGCGATCTCGAATTACCCTTGCTGCGCAAGATCGGGGTATTCAAATTCTGGGGCGGAACCTACTCCGGTGCGGCCAGCCAAATGAAGCTGACAGGCATGGCCGATTTCGCGGGCGTCACTGAAATCGGTTCGGTAGATATCAAATACTGGGGCAAGATGACCGATTTCTCCGGGCTGAAAAATGCGCTGCCGTCACTTTCGGCCGACAAGTGGAATGTCTCGGGCAACGGTTATAATCCGACCTGGGAGCAAATAACCGCAGGGGAGTATGTCAAGCCGTAGGATGAACCGCTTTATATTCATCGTCGCAGGCTGTTGTTCGGTTCTCACCGGCTGTATGAAGTGGGACTACGATCTCGGTCGGGAGATCGCAGTCCGCCCCGAGGTGGGACACGGGCTGTTCATCACCAACGAGGGGAATTTCCAATACGGCAATGCCACGCTCTCGTTCTACGACACGCAAACCCGTAAGATCGACAACGAGGTGTTCTTCCGCGCCAACGATCAGAAGCTGGGCGACGTGGCACAGTCGATGACGATGTACGGCGGCTTGGGCTGGATCGTCGTGAATAATTCGCATGTGATCTTTGCCATCGACCCCGTGACCTTCAAAGAAGTCGGGCGCATCACGAACCTCACCTCCCCGCGCTATATCCATTTTTTGTCGGACGAAAAAGCCTATGTCACACAAATCTGGGACAACCGCATTTTCATCGTCAATCCCAAACGGTTCGAGATTACGGGATACATCGACTGCCCGGGTATGACGATGGAAACCGGTTCGACCGAACAGATGGTGCAATACGGCAAATACGTCTACGTGAACTGCTGGTCTTATCAGAACCGGCTGCTGAAGATCGACACCGAAACGGACAAGGTGGTCGACGAGCTGGTCGTCGGCATCCAGCCCACGTCGCTGGTGATGGATAAGTACGACAAGATGTGGACGATCACCGACGGCGGTTATGAGGGCAGTCCCTACGGGCACGAGGCCCCCTCGCTCTACCGTATCGACGCCGCAACTTTCAGGATCGAAAAACAGTTCAAATTCAAATTCGGCGACTGGCCCTCGGAGGTGCAGCTCAACGGCGGACGCGACACGCTCTACTTCATCAACAACGATATCTGGCGGATGCCGGTGGTGGCCGATCACGTCCCCGTGCGGCCGTTCCTCAAATACAAGCAGACGAAATTCTACGGCCTGTCCATCGACCCCAACACGTCGGAAGTATACGTGGCCGACGCCATCGACTACCAACAGAAGGGGATCGTCTACCGCTATTCGCCCGAAGGAGAGTTGCTCGACGAATTCCGGGTGGGAATTATTCCGGGGGCTTTTTGTTGGTATTAAACCGATACGCAATATGAAGAAACCAATACTTCTGTTTATCGGTTTGTGCCTCGCCGCAACAATCACTGCACAAGAAAAACCGGCCGGCAACGGCTGGTGGAACAACAACCCCTCGCTGGTGATGCCCATTCGTGAGGTCGGTGTTACAGGAATTCGTCCGATGAAAGAGATCGGCGTACAAAAAACACAACTGGACACCCTCGTCCTGCACGAGAACATCGCCCTGTCGATGGCCGACGTGCTGACGTTCAATACGGCAATCTTCATCAAACAGTACGGCCGGGCCACGCTTTCTACCGTGGCATTTCGCGGTACGGCGGCATCGCACACGCAGGTGATGTGGAACGGCATGCGTATCAACTCCCCGATGCTGGGCATGACCGATTTTTCGATGATCCCGTCCTATTTCGTGGACGACGCGACGCTGCTGCACGGCACCTCGTCGCTCAACGTCGTGGGCGGCGGTCTGGGCGGGGCGATCACACTGGCGACCAAACCCGCCGATACACACGGATTCAAAATGCAGTATACACAGGGAATCGGCTCGTTCTGGACGACGGACGAATTTCTGCGGCTGACCTACGGCGACGACCATTGGCAGACCTCGACGCGCGTGGTCTACTCCTCGTCGCCCAACGAATTCAAGTACCGCAACCGCGACAAGAACGAAAATGTCTACGACGACGATAAAAATATTATCGACACCTACCACCCCATCGAAACCCACCGTGACGGCGATTTTCATGACTTTCACGCCTTGCAGGAGGTCTATTACAATACCGGCAAGGGCGACCGTTTCGGGCTGAACGCCTGGTTTCTCACCTCCAAGCGCGGCCTTTCACAAACGACCGTCGATTACGGCGATCCGAAGGATATTCTGCACCAGCAGCGCGAACGCACCCTGCGCAGCGTACTCTCGTGGGATCATCTGCGTCCTACATACAAGGTCGGAGCAAAAGCCGGTTACATCCACACATGGCTCGGCTACGATTACGCCCGTGACAAAGGTAACGGCGAATGGGCCTACATGATTACTTCGCGCAGCAAGGTAAACACGCTTTTCGCATCGGGCAACAGCGAATTTTACGTCGGCAAAAAATGGCTTTTCTCGGCCGACATTGCCCTGCACCAGCATTTCGCGAAAAATCAGGATCGCAACATCATCACCCAGCAGGGCGACAAGGCGGTGGTCGGTTACGACAAAGCCCGCACGGAACTATCTGCTTATATGACTGCCAAGTGGACGCCTACCGAACGGCTGGGCCTCTCGCTGGCGTTGCGAGAGGATATGTACGGCAAGGATTGGACGCCGCTCATTCCGGCATTCTATGCCGATTACATGCTCTCGAAAGCCGGAAACGTCCGGGCCAAGGCATCCATTTCGCGCAACTACCGTTTCCCCACGCTCAATGACCTTTACTTCCAGCCGGGCGGCAATCCCGACCTGCAGCCCGAACACGGCTTCACCTACGACGGCGGCGTATCGTTTGCCTTCGCCAAAGAGGGTCGGTACGCGGTTCACGGCGAGGCGACGTGGTTCGATTCCTACATCGACGACTGGATTCTGTGGATACCGCTGGGAGGCAAGCAGGATTTCTGGACGCCGAAGAACCTCAAAAAAGTACATGCCTACGGAGTGGAATTGAAGGCGGGCTTCGACCGAACCTGGAACCGTGACTGGCAAGTCGGTGCCGACGGCAATTTTTCGTGGACGCCCTCGATCAACGAGAGCGAGCCGATGAGCAAGGGCGACGAGTCCATCGGCAAACAACTGGTCTATGTACCGGAGTTCTCGGCGTCGGTAACGGCGCGGCTGGCATGGAAAAGCTGGCGGCTGCTCTACAAATGGTGTTGGTATAGCGAACGCTTCACCATGTCGAGCAACGACTACACGATCTCGGGATATGTACCTCCGTATCTTATGAGCGACATGTCGGTCGAAAAACTTTTCGCCGTACCCTGGGCTGATTTTTCCGTGAAGATCGCGGTCAAAAACCTGTTTAACGAGGAGTATCTTTCGGTGCTGGCTCGTCCCATGCCACGCTTGAATTTCGAGATTTTCCTCGACATACGCCCCAAGTGGGGTAAAAAAAGATAACTCTGCGGCGGCGGGCCTTTTGGTCGCGGTGAACCATTGCAAACATTTCTGCATTTGAATCCCGCCGCCGTTCGTTTACAATCTGTTCGCGGGAACCGGAATAATAGAGATTAGTAGCACGTTGTCTGCCATAACAACGCAATACTCCGGTTTCCGCAGACAGATTTTGCTGATTTTGTATTTTGAAAAAATAGAAAATCTTTACAGCAAACAGAGAAAGGGTCAATGCCCAATTCATGGCAAATAAAAAACGCCCATGATTTGATTATTAAATCATGGGCGTATTAAAAAAGTACCCGGAGCCGGACAGCCCTATCTATTACGACCGTTCCGGTATGGTAACAAATTTCAATGTCTCTGCAATTTACTTATCATGGCTTGTTACCAAAAGTATGCCCTATTCATAAACTTTTGGTTCTGCATTTGGTTCTGCATCCGACTTTCCGATAAAGAAAGGATGAGACTTCAACATTTCCGCGTTCTCTTCTGCCGAGACCTTGATATACTTCATAAAGTTAGATTCCTTTTTGTGCCCTGTAACCTTCATAATGGCAATAGTTGGAACCCCGGCCTTATATGCGTTTGTAGCGAATGAACGTCGAGCGGTATGAGTGCTAATAGCGTCGCATTTTTCAATATATAGTTGAGAGACCTTTCCCCCTATATGTTTATTTAGAAGCACTTTTTTTGTTATCCCAGCAAGTCGAGCAATCTCTTTGATGTGTTTATTCAATTTCTGGTCTGAAACACTTATGTTCGGGTCGAACCGCGAGGTGATTTCCTTTACAATCGGATGCAACGGAATAATGACGCTTGACTTCCCTTTATCAGTAGTGATGCGAATATAGTTTTCATCAATATTCATTTCTCCGATGCGTGAAAAGTCAGATACTCGCAATCCGGTGTAGGCCCCTATCAAGAATCGGTCTCGAACGACAAGCAAACTCTCGTATTTCCTCCGCACCTGCCCTGACGTTAAGTTTGGGTATTCCGTTTTGATACGTTCTTGGGTTATTTCAAGACGATAGATTGCATTTAACTCGCTCTCATCGAGGTAAACATTATCTGATTCTGCACTAACAGTAACGAAGTCTTTGTGCCCTATATCCTCAAACCCATGCAGTTTATCTACAAACCGAGCTTCTTTATATGCTTGTTTTACGACTTTCACGACGCTTCCAAAGTAGTTATTAGCATATTGCATGGAATAGAACCTGTCTCTTATACACATCTCCGAGCCCACGAGACAGGCAGAAATCTCG
>OJQX01000205.1_pt1 | contig 42908 bp, 42 predicted proteins | sample 1599031 | NCBI WGS metagenome assembly OJQX01 (sample SAMN03922513, study PRJEB24848) | human gut metagenome | isolation source: stool sample | host: Homo sapiens | place: Germany | collected 2010-02 | reverse complement strand
CAAAGCTTGACTCTTACTTTATCAGATTTGCTAAACTTTGTCAATACAATATGAGCAATGAGGTTTATTGAGACTAACGAAGCTAAATATTTGGATATAAAAAAGCCCCTCTTTCGAGGGGCTTTCCGGAAACAAATCCGCTTTGCAGCTAAACCAGCATGGTTTTCAGCAACTCGCAGGTATACGCCCGCAAATCAGCGTCTTCCATTAAACTGAGCTTGATATTGGAACGCTCCAAATCTTTGTTGGTTCCGCAGTCAAAACGCAACACGTCACACAACACGCCGGTCAGCTTCATTCCGCGTTGCGCCGCCAGTTCCATCGCATCGGTTAAATTAATTTCCCCGTTTGTTCCCTTGCGAACTTCCGGCAAAATCTGCATAATTTCATTCGGCAGAATATACGGCCCCATACTGGCATAATTGGAAGGAACGTTTTCCAAATCCGGTTTCTCAACCAGCCCTTTGGCTCTGACAACGCGTCCGTCGCGAACCGCTCCGACCAAAGCACCATATCGAACCATTTGCTCGCGCGGAAATTCCATGATATTTTCCACCATGCCGCCTTCTTTTTCATAGACATCCAGCAGCTGCTTCAAAACGCCGTCGCCATGCAGATTGATATAAACGTCATCCGGCCACATAACAATAAAATCGCGGTCGCCGACAACATCCTTCGCCATCAGAATAGCATGGCCGTTTCCTTTCGGTTCGGCCTGTTCGGCAAAAGAAAACTTCATCCCTGCGGGAATAACCTCTTGAACCGCTTTCAGCAAATCAAGCTTGTTTTTCTCACGCAGATGATTTTCAAGCCAGGGATAAGGGGAAAAATAAGATTCAAACAAATGCTTGCAGGACTGGTCGCTGTAAATAAAAACCACTTCCTTAATTCCGATTTCGGCACAGGCATTAACCGCATATTGAATAATCGGCAGACTGTGCAAAGTCAGAAACCCTTTGTGCAGAGCCTTGGTTGCCGGCAGATTTCTGGTTGACAAACCGGCCACGGGAAGGATACAGACTTCAGGCTTTCTCATTATCGCTTACTCCAAAAATAATTATTGTTGAAACAATGGCTGAATTGTAGCACAAAAAAACGATTCCACAAGGGTAATCATCCCTCTTCAACAACTATTGTTTTTGGTCCTTTATTGCTTGATAACTACCCCGCTGGCCTTAGAAATCGAGCCGCTGGCTTTGCGTACGATTCCTTCTTTTGTCGGCTTTTCCGCCGCCGGTTTGTTTTCGGTTTTAACGGTTCCGCCCGATTTGGAAATGCCGCTGTAAGATTTCTCTTTGGAAAAGTCCAAAACCTTGACCGGTTCTTCGTTCTTCAGTTTTTCAGACTTCTCGATGTCCTCAATATCGCGGACAATCGTTTTGTTTTTGCCCGTCGAAGCAGAAATCTTGCCGATATTCTCCTGAACCTTTTTCGCCATTTCCGCAGCCTTGACACGCTCCCGGTAAGACTGTTCTTCCAATCCGACGGACTCTGCCGTATAGTCCAGCAGGCGCTTAATGCTCTCGTCCAATGAACCGCTGTCTTTAATAATATCCTCTTTTGTCGTTTTTATCTTTTCGAGGAATTTTTCCAGCTCTTCGGCGTCAGTCGAATTTTGAACCGCAATATATTCCTTGGCCGTATTGCTGTTGGCACCATCAATCGCCAGCAGATAATTTTCAATATCCTGCTTCAACTGGTTCACCAGTTTATCGTCATCGAGATTATAATCAGTTTTGATTTTGGCCAGACGCTTCGGAAACTCCACAAACTTATCGCGATAGTCATTCGACTTTTCCTTTGACTGGTTATAAATATCAATAACCTGATTATACAGATCATTAATCTGATATTTCAGGTCTCCGACATATATTGCCGCCGCCTGCTCTTTCAAAGCCGGAATTTTTTTGCCGTAAACTTCATTCCGTTTGGCCAGTGCCTGAGGCAGGCTTTCATCAAATTCCTGCGTCAGCCCCAGCGTAAAGATTTCTTCTATGCCGCTTGAAGTCTTATCAATTTCGTCTTTCAAAGTCGCATACTGATTTTTGGCTTCCTCGCTCACTGCTGCCGCGCTGCGGACATCATATTCGGCAATAACCTCCTGCTCTAACTGGCTCTTAATTTGCCGCGCCTGCTGCTGCTGAATATCCATCAGATGCCGCAGATGTTCCGCCCGGGCCTGCTCCGCCGCTTGCTTGTCGGCTTCTTCCTTTGCCACCGCCGCATCATAAATATCGGTAATCGGCTTGACATTTACCGACAGCTCCGGCGCCGCCATTCCCCCGTTCAGCGTAAAGTCAAATCCGGGAAGTTTAGGCAGTTCCGGCAACGAAACCTTATAGGTTGAAACCATATCCCATGTCTCCAGATTGCTCTCGTCCTCAACACTGACTTTCACCTTGGGCGAAACGAACTCCGCTTCGCCGAGTGTAATTTTTCCTTTGTTAAAGACGGCTTTGGCCTTAAAGGTATCAAACACGGTTTCGCCGCTTTGCAGGCTCTCCCGCGCCAGATTGGCCAACCCTTCCGAACGGTCGCGCCGGCTCAGATCATCGGTCAGTTTCAGCCAATCCCAGCCCTTGACAACCGGACGGGAAACATCAAGCGAAACTTCACCTCTGGCGCCGGTAATCATCTCGTCAACCGAAGCGGCCGGCATTTCCAGCTTTCCTCCGGCATTAAACTGCCCCGAACGCAGACCGTAAACTTTGCCGCTCCAGTAACTTCCGTCAACTTCCTGATCCCGCACCGCAAAGTTCAGCGCCAGCTCCGGCTTTTTCAGCAATGCCAGCTCTGCCTGTCCGTTGATGCTGCCGTTATTCAGCCCGGCAGTAAAACTGTTGAGCTTAATTTTGTCATCTTTCACTTCAAGTGCCAGTTCCGCATTTTTGAAAGTATAACTCTTCCAGATCAGATCTCCGACGGTAAACTTCCCGCTCAGCGTAAATGTCTTGTAAAAAACATAGTTGAGCTTCGTTTTATCCCAAAACGGCCGGGCAAGGAAATCGGCCTCATCCGTGCCGCCGCCCTGACGCAAAGCAATGGCAGCATTGGCCGGACCGGCAGCCTTTGTTCCCTTGTTATAGAAAAAACGCTCCGGCTCAAATCTCGTAATCGCCAGCTCAGTCACGATGTTCGGCTTGGCACCGCTCTTGTCAACCCAAAGCGTGCCCTTAAAGTTATTGGCCCCGACAAAAGCATTCATATCCGTCAATTTAAAAATACTGCTGTTTCCGGCCAGCCTGCCGCTCAGGCTGAACAGCCCCAGGGCATAGCTCTTCGGGCTGTAATCCAAATTCAGTGCATTGACAAAAGCAACAAAGTCAGGCGCTTTAAAATCCAGGTCGCCGTTCAACAGATAACCGTTTTTGCTGTTGCTTATCTGCCCGCTGTACACAATATCCCAGCTGCCCAGTTTAGAAATAACTTTCATTGCCGCACGGTCCAAATCGCCGGTAACGATTCCCTGCGAACTGAACTGCTGCAAATCTTTCAGATTAATTCCCGGCTTGGTGAATTCAAACTTATTAATGAAAGAATCAAAATTTTTAGTCTCGACACTGTACTTCAGATTTGTCACCTGCGGCTCTTTTCCAAAACCGCGCAGTTCACCTTCCGCCGTCAGACTCGAATTGGCAATGCTGCCGATGGACAGCTTGCCGATATCCATCACTCCCTGAGACAATTTGAAGTTAAACATCGTATTCTCAAAAGGCACGTTCTCATAAATACCCAAATCCAGCGAACCCCTGAAATCGACATCTACGTCATTCAGCAGTCCCAAACGGGCAAAACGATAGGCCATCCGTTCTTTCAACGATTTGTCGAGTTCTTCCTTCGGCAGACCCGGCAAATAATTGTCAAAGTTAATGCTGTCGGATGTCAGCGCCAGATAATATTGCGGCCGTTCGCTGCGGATAATGCCGGCCTCGCCCTTGAAAACCGTTTTATCCAAAGTCAGCTCAAACGGAGAAATCTTAACATTATGCAAATTGCCGGCAATGTCGGCTTTTCCGACGGCACGACGATAAGTCGAAGGAGCAACCGGATTAACTTCATATCCCAGCCAGGAAAGAAATTTCTGCAAATCGTTCGTTGAAGCTTCACTTTCCAGATTATAGGTCAGCACCTCGTCATTGGAAAAAACGTCGCCTTTCAGACTGGCTTCGGTTTCGCCGGGAAAGACGCCGCTTAATTCGCGGATATTCAGATTATTGTCGGCATAATCCGCACTCAAAACAAAATCTCGGATATTCTGCCCGTTATACGTCGTCTTAATCGCTTTCAAATCTGCCAAAATGTCAAAATCGAACTGCGGCGCATAAACCGCCTCCGGCTTTGACTGTTCGGTCAGAGCTTCCTTAAGCAAAGCCACCCACGGCGTCAAATCCAAATCGGTCATATTAAACGCCATCTCAATCTCTCGGCGCTCATCCGGTTGGCTTCCGTCAATTACGAACTCGTTTTCAAACAGCGGAATCAAAATATTTCCCGCTCCGGCGGAAGAACCGAACTTAACCACGATGTTCGACATGTTTATCCGCGTTTTGTTGGTATCGAGCTCCAAAGACAAAGCCAGCGGATAGTTAAGATTGGCATTCAGTTCCTGATTAGGCAGCGTACTGTCGAAAAATTCCTTAAATTTTTTGGATTCGACAATAATATTGCCGTTGACCGCATCATTCTTCAACAGCACCGTTCCGTCAAAACGCAGATAAGACTGCGAAGCCGGCTGATTCAAAACAAAATTGACCGAGGTGGCAAAACTTTCCGAAAACTGCCCCAGCGAAATGGCAAACCCCTCCGGATTCTTATCTTTAACGTAACTGCCCTCAATACGATACGGACCGAACACGCTTTCGGCAATCACTTCGCCGTTCAGATTGTCCAGATGCGTATTAATGCCGTGTTTTTCATCTTCAAAGTTAACTTTGGCTTTTTCCAGCGTTACGCTGTCGAGCGAAATTTCCACATTTTCCAGATTGCTTTTCTGAGCTTCGGTCAGCGGCGTCTGCCAGTTAAGCTTTCCGCCTGGCATAACCTTAAACCAGACTTCCGGCTCCTGCAGCGACATCATCTTAACCTCAAAATTGCCTTGCAGCAGCGGCCCCAGTGCCAAATTGGCAATCAGACGCTTAATCGTTGCCAACGGCTTGTCAGATTCCTCTCCCTCGGGATTATACACCTTGATATCAGTCGCCGTCAGATAAGGCGACGGCAGCAGCGAAAAGCTCACCGGTCCTTCGAAAACCACGCGCTTGCCGGTAATGTCATTGAATTGTGCGGCAATTTTGTCTTTATGCTGATTCCAGTCAATCGTAGAGATATAAACAAATATCCCGCCGGCGGCAAGAGCCAAGACAACCCCAAAAATCAACAACACTTTCTTCACGCGCGTTCTCCTGCGAAAATGTGAACAGATAAAATAATCTTTGCTAAATCTAAACAATTTTCCTATAGTATAAACCTATAATCATTAATAAAACTTTTAAGGCATATTTGCAAGATGAACACCGTCCGAGATTTACACGCTGCCGCCTGCCAAGCTTTTGAACGGGCTTATGCCCCCTACTCCGGCTTTAAAGTCGGCGCCGCCGTTTTAGACGATTGCGGCCACATCAGCCGCGGCTGTAATGTTGAAAACGTTTCTTACCCCTGCGGCACCTGTGCCGAAGCCGGCGCCATTGCCGCAATGATTGCCGGCGGCGGCAAAAAAATCAGAGAAATTCTGATTGTCGCCGACAGCAGGGAACTGATTAAGCCCTGCGGCGCCTGCCTGCAACGAATTGCCGAATTTGCCGCACCGGAAACGCCGGTTCATCTGGCTGATTCCCAAAACGTCCGCCAAACCTTCAAATTGTCCGACCTGCTGCCGCAGGCCTTCAACGCTGAGGAGCTTTCCGAATGATACAGAAAATCGCCGCCCAAATCCGCAGTCTCATCGGCCGCCGCCGCCCGGAAACTGCGATAATCCTCGGCTCAGGCCTCGGAGCCCTTGCTGATGAAATCACCGATTCCGTAAGCATTTCCTACGCCGACATCGACGGCTTTCCGCAAAGCACCGTTCAAGGGCACGGCGGAAAATTAATCATCGGCCGGCTGGAAGACAAGGAAATTCTCTGCATGCAGGGGCGCTTCCATCTTTACGAAGGACACAAACCCCAGGTAATTAACACGGTTATCAAAGCCTTTCAGCTGCTGGGAATAAAAAATTTAATCGTCACCAATGCCGCCGGCTCGCTCAATCCCGAATTTGCTCCGGGTTCGCTGATGCTGATAAAGGATCATATCAATTTCAGCGGCACAAATCCTCTGATCGGCCCCAACGATGACCGCTACGGACCGCGTTTTCCCGGCATGGCCGATGCCTATACGGCCGAATGGCGCCATAAAATCAAAGAACTGGCTGCCGAACGGAATATTCCGCTCAACGAAGGCGTCTATCTGTGGGCGCTCGGCCCCTGCTTTGAAACCGCGGCCGAAATCAAAATGTTTCGGCTTCTCGGCGGCGACGCCGTCGGTATGTCCACCGTGCCCGAAGTTATCTGCGCCGCCCACTCCGGCATGAAAGTGCTGGGTATTTCCGTCATCACCAACTACGGAACCGGAATGAACCACAGCATGCCCAGCCATGAAGAAACCCTGCGCGAAGGACAGAAAGCCGCTGCCGATTTAACCGCACTCATCAAAGCCTTTATCGGAGAACTGTAAAATGGACGACGTTACCGCTGCCAAAATTCTCATCGGCTGCCTGGATCTCACCTCTTTGGGCGACCACGACACCGAATACCGGATTGAAGACTTGTGTGCCAAAGCCGATACGCCGTACGGGCACGTTGCCGCTGTCTGCATCTGGCCGCAGTTTATTCCGCTGGCCAAAAAGAAACTCAAAAAAACACCTGTCAAAATTGCCACCGTTGTCAACTTTCCCCATGGAGGTTCCGACTTTGCCAAACTGCGCCATGAAATCAGGCAGGCTTTAAAAGCCGGCGCCGATGAAATTGACGCCGTTTTTCCGTATCACGATTTTCTTGAAGGCAATCTTGACGTCTGCGACCGTTTCCTTGATACCGTAACCGAAACCTGCGGCGAAACCACCACCAAAATCATTCTTGAAACCGGAGAATTGGCAAAAGCTTCCCGAATTGCCGAGGCAACCCGCCTGTGCCTTAACAAAGGTGTCGGCTTTATCAAAACTTCAACCGGAAAAACGCCGGTTTCCGCCACACCGGAAGCGGCCAACATCATTCTCGAAACCATTGCCGCCTCCAGACGAAAAGCCGGTTTCAAAGCCAGCGGCGGCATCCGCACGATTGACGAGGCAAAAAAATATCTGACCCTCGCCCAAACCGTTATGGGCAGCGGCTGGATAAGCCCCGAACATCTGCGCATCGGCGCCAGTTCACTGCTCGACAATCTGCTGCAAACCATCAAACAGGGATATTAAAAATGCTGCCACAGGAAATTATTCGCAAAAAACGCAACCGCCAACCTTTGTCTGCCGATGAAATTTCCGAATTCATCAAAGGCATAACCGACGGAAGCATTATGGATGCCCAGACGGCAGCCCTCACCATGGCCGTTTTCCTCAACGGGCTGAATGCCGACGAAACCGTCGCCCTCACCATGGCCATGCGCGATTCCGGCGATGTGCTGGAATGGAAAGGGTTTGACGCGCCGATTGTTGACAAACATTCCTCCGGCGGGGTCGGCGACAAAGTCAGCCTGATGCTGGCACCGTTGCTGGCAGCCTGTGGCGTTTATGTGCCGATGATTTCCGGACGCGGGCTCGGCCACACCGGCGGCACACTCGATAAATTCGATTCCATTCCCGGTTACAAAACTATGCCGGACAACGATCTCTTTCGCCGCACGGTTAAAGAAGCCGGCTGTGCCGTCATTGGCCAAACCGGAAATCTGGCACCCGCCGACAAAAAAATCTACGCCATTCGCGATGTCTGCGGTACGGTTGAATCAATTGAACTGATTACCGCCTCAATCCTCTCTAAAAAACTGGCCGCGGGACTGGAATATCTGGTTATGGATTTAAAATGCGGCAACGGCGCTTTTATGGACAACATTGAAGATGCCCGCAAACTTGCCCGCTCCATCGTCAAAGTAGCCAACGGCGCCGGAACCAAAACTTCTGCTCTGATTACCGACATGAATCAGGTTCTCGGCTGCACCGTCGGAAACGCACTGGAAATGAAAGAAGCCGTCGATTTTCTCAAAGGTGAAAATGTCGATTCGCGCCTGGCCGAAATTACCCTGGCCCTATGTGCCGAACTGCTCGTTAACGCCCGACAGGCCGCCACAGAACAGGAAGCACGCACCAAACTGCAAACGGCCTGGCAAAACGGACAAGCGCTTGAACATTTTGCCCGCATGGTCACACTGCTCGGCGGTCCGGCCGATTTCTGCGACCGCCCGCAGAACTATCTGGCCCGGGCTGCCGTTATTCGCCCCGTTTTTGCCGACGAACCGGGATATGTCTCCGCCATGCAGACCCGAGACATAGGCCTTGCCTTGATAAAACTGAAAGGCGGACGCATCCGCAGCGATCAGAAACTGGATTACGCTACCGGCTTCAGCGAATTTTGCCAACGCGGAGATTATCTGGACGCTCAACACCCGATTGCACTGATTCACGCTCAATCAGAAGACGACTGCCGGCAAGCTGCCGCCGACTTGAAAGCGGCGGTAAAACTGGCATCGGCACAGCCGTCGCTTACCAACCCGATAATCGAAAAAATCAGTGCATAATAAAAAGCCGGCATAACCGCCGGCTTTTTATTAACTTTTGACCGTCGTTCTAAAATGATTATACAAAAAAATCAACTGTCTTCATATTTAGTATTTACTTTAAATTTTTATTACGATAGATTGCAAATATTCCAAAAAATCAATTTGCGACTTTATCATGACTATCAAAATACCTTTCAAACGACCCGCGGCTTACTGGTCTCTGCTTTTTTTCTATCTTGCCTTTCCGATTCTGGCTTCGGTTATTATGGAAACCGAAACCCATTTGACCAAACGGATAATCTATAACCTGATTTCCGCTTTCGGATTGCTGCTCCCTTTTGCCCTGCTGCCGCGCCGGCACACAATTCTGCTCATCCTCTACATTTTCGTTTATATCATTTACTGGCTCAACATCTGCCATCTGTCCATTTTCCATTGCCCGCTGCTTTCCCAGTCGGTTCAGATTATACTCGATTCCAACATTCGGGAAATGAAGGAATTCGTCATTAACTTCGGCAGCGACAGCGGCTTCGGTTTTTTTATTCTTTACACGGCCGTCATTCTGCTGACTTTTTTCATCCGCAGCAAACTGCATTACGCGCCCGACTATTCCAAAAAACTGATTTTCTACTGCTCCGTCGCCTTGCTGTTTGCTGTCAGCAAAGGGTTTCACCAACAGCAATACAGCCGTTATCAACTGGTTCCCTACCGGGTAATTGCCAGCACGATTGATTATTATAAAGACATCTACAATCTGATTCGGCTGCGGCAGAAACATCAAATTCCTGTTATAACCGGGCTGAAGTCCCGTTTTCCTCAAAACCGGGCGGAAACCTATATTGTCGTCATTGGTGAATCCGCCGCCAGAGAACATCTGGGCTGCTACGGTTATAACAGGAACACCACACCTTTCAGCTCCGGGATTCTGAAACCCTATATTTTTACCAATGTTACTTCACCGCACGCATCCACCATGCTTTCGCTGCGCGATACATTGACCTTTGCCCGTAAAGACAACGTCTCCGAAGGCCTGCGCCATGGCTCGCTGATAAACATCTTCAATCAGGCAGGATTCAAAACTTTTTGGATTTCCAATCAATTTTCACGCGGTTACCATGACAATATGACCAGCGTTCTCGCCCATGATGCCAAGGTGGTCAACTTTATCAATAACAGCGACAAAAGCTACATTGCCGAAAAACTGCGCGACAGCCATTATGACGAAAAGCTCCTCTCCCCGATTCGTCAGGCTCTGCGGGATCAGGCTCACAAAAAAATCATCTTTGTTCATCTCGGCGGCAGCCACACGCCTTACAGTTACCGCTTTCCCGAACAATTCGACTTCTTCCGCGAAAACAATCAAAACGCATTCACCCGCGAGTTCGACGATTACGACAACAGCATCCGTTATACGGACTTTGTTCTCGCCGAAATTATTAAAGAAATTGCCGCCTTGAAAGAGCAGGCCTTTGCCCTTTATTTCAGCGACCACGGCGACGACGTCGGCCTTGAGGCGGAAAGCTGCCATTGCCACACCACCAATCCCGCCCGCCAAACCGAACCGATGTTTGAAATTCCTTTTTTGTTATGGACAAACAAAGCCTACGGAAACGCGAATTCATCTCTGATATCATCGCTTCCGCAATATATTGACAGACCCTTTGTCAACCATAACCTCATTCATTCGCTTCCAACTCTGGCCGGACTGAGTTTTGACCTTCAAGACGACACAAAAAATTTGTTTAGCGATAAATTCATCCCTGAACAGCCTTGACCTGAACTTTTCTCCCGATTAAGATATCCCAGAAGGAGAAAACAAATGGCACGGGTATTTATATTTATGATGGATTCGTTCGGTATCGGCGGCGCGCCTGATGCCGCCGCTTTCGGCGACGAGGGAGCCGCAACCTTTGAGCATATTGCCGCCGCTTATCCGAATTTAAACATTCCCAATCTTTTAAGCCTCGGCCTGGCAAAAGCCGCCCATGAAGCTTCGGGACTGAACATAAATCTGTCCCCGGTTTCAGCTCAGGCGTTAAACCTGCCGGCAGCTTACGGCCATATGAAAGAAATCAGCCGCGATAAAGATACCGTCTCCGGACACTGGGAAATGGCAGGCCTGCCAAATTTGCAGGGCTGGGGACATTTCAAACCCGACTGCCCGTCTTTTCCGCAAGAACTGATCGAACAAATATGCCGTGACGCCGAACTCGACGGCATCCTCGGCAACAAAGCGGCTTCCGGCACCGTCATCATTCAGGAACTGGGCGAAGAGCACCTGCAAACCGGACGTCCCATCTGCTACACCTCTGCCGACAGCTGTTTTCAGATTGCCGCTCACGAAAAACATTTCGGGCTTGAGAAATTATACCGGCTCTGCGAAATTGCCTATAAACATGTACAGCCCTACCGCATCGGACGTGTCATTGCCCGACCCTTTATCGGAGAAAAAAGCGGCGAATTCACCCGCACCACCCGCCGTCGCGACTACGCCGCCCAACCTTTCGGCGACACCCTATTGGATAAGGCTTTGGCTGCCGGACGAAAAGTTTATGCCGTCGGAGCCATTAATGATATCTATGCTCATCGCGGCATCAGCAACCCCGTTCATGCCGCCGAACTCCCCGGCTTATGGGACGCCACGCTCAAGGCAATGGCCGAAGCCCCGGACGGTTCGCTGGTGTTTACCAATTTTGAAGATTTCGACATGTATTACGGTCACCGCCGCAATGTTGAAGGCTATGCCCGCGCTCTGGAATATTTCGATTCACGCCTGCCAGACATTCTGCCTTGCCTGAAGCAGAACGACGTTTGTTTCATCACCGCCGACCACGGCAACGATCCCACTTATAAAGGAACCGACCATACCCGGGAACAGGTTCCGGTTCTGATGTTCGGCCGCGGAATACGGCCGCGCAGCCTCGGCCAAAGAGAAACTTATGCCGACCTCGGACAGACTGCTGCCGACATACTGCAGCTTCCGCCGTTGGCCGCGGGAATCAGCTTCCGATGAGTTACGGCGCTCCCAACCTTCCGGCTGACAAACACTTTTTCTTTGACCGTCACGGCGGTGTTTCCGCCGGCAAATATGCCAGCCTGAACGGCAGCATCAAAAGTGATGACGACAGAGAAAACGTGCTCAAAAACTTTGCTTTGGCTGCCGCACATTATCACTTGCCGTTTGAACGTCTGGCTATCGTTCGCCAGGGAACGACAAACCATGCCGTTTTTATCAGTCAACCCGAACGTTGGCAGCAATTTGCCGACGGCATGGTAACCGATATTCCCGGCATTATTCTCACTCTTCGCACGGCCGACTGCTGCCCGGTTTTGTTTTATGACGCCCGCAACCGGATTATCGGCGCCGCCCATGCCGGCTGGCGCGGCGCCCTGTACGGCATTATTGAAAACACGCTGCAGCTCATGCTGGAACACGGAGCGGAAAAAGCAAACATTGCCGCGGCCCTCGGCCCCTGCCTGCAGCAGCAGTCCTTTGAATGCCGCTCCGATATGCGGAACGAATTTCTCCGGCAGGACACCTCCTTCGAACAGTTTTTCATTCCCGCCTCCAACCACGGCTGCTTCCGGTTTGATTTGGAGGCCTTTGTCATCAGACGGCTGCAAAATTTCGGCCTTACGGATATTTCCGCTTCGTCAATCGACACCTACCGCAGCGAAGACTATTTCAGCTACCGCCGCAACACCCACCGCGGCCTGCTGAACAGCCGTTATGACTACCCTACCCACTTATCAACCATAACCCTTTAATATCTTTCCTTTTGCGCAAAATCCGGCTAAACTGAAAACAGTTTGTAACTTTTGAGATAAATAAATGACCCCTCTCGGAAAATTAACCCTTGCCGTCATCGGCCTCCGCTTGTTCGGCGCCGCCGGTTTCTTATGGGGCATGTTCTTCGGCCATGTCCTGATTGACCGAACCTTGGTAAAAACCATTATCAAGCAGAAGTTCAGCCAACTTGACGACACCATCCGTCTGATGCTTCCTTTCCGTTTTTACCGCTCTTATAACTATCTGATTGAACATGTGCTGGGCAAACTCTGGGGCGTTATTCTCGGCGGACTGACTTTCGGCTGGGTCGGCGTCGCGGTTCTCGGTATTCTCGGACATCTGTTGTTTGACTGCCAAAAATGCAAAAGTTGCAAAGAATGGCGCTACGCTTTTGAAGACTTTTGGAATGTCAACCTCGGCAAAATTTTCGGCGGTTTAATCGGCTTCACCTGCAAAAGCAAACTTCTGCTGTTCATCGGCGTTATTCTCGGTTTCTTTTTTGACTCTTTTCGTTTGGAAGGCGGGCTCCGCACCAAACTCAAACTCGGCCCTGTTCTCAACTTCTGGTCTAAAATCAATCCGCTGAAACTGGCTCTGCGCTCACAGGAAGCCCGCGATGTTTCCTTCGTGCAGTCAATGGCCGGCTTAGCGGCAAAAATATCCAAAGCCGACGGCGCCGTCAGCGAAAACGAAATCCGCACCTTTAAAAAACTGTTCAACACCGACAAAAATCCCAAAATCGCCCGCATTTTTAACGAAGCCAAACAAAGCACCGCCGGTTATCAGGCTTACGCGAAACAGCTGAAAATTCTCTCCCGCGATAATCTGGACATGAAAGAAAGCATTATCGAAAATCTGTTTAAAATTGCCGTGGTAGACGGTGAGATTTTAAGCGATGAGATGGAAATGCTGGAAGATATCGCCAATATCATCGAACTTCCGCAGGGCAACTATACCATCATCAAAGACCGTTTTGTCTTCAAACCCTCAAACGAAACGCTTCAGGATTACTACGAAGTCCTCGGCGTCTTTTACAATGCCAGCGACAAAGAAATCAAACGCCGTTGGAAAGAGTTAATCAACCAATATCATCCTGACCTGGCTCAGGCCAAAGGCGCCTCCGCCCGGGAAATTGAAGCCTGCACTCTGAAAATGGCGGAAATCAACAACGCCTACGAACATATCATTAAAAGCCGCCAGGCCGGATAGGATAATGATAAATGTCGCAAACAGCACCTGCAATAATCCTTTCAACCATCAATGCCCGCTACTCGCACACCGCTTTCGGCCTGCGATATCTGAAAGCCAATCTGCATGAATTTGAAAAAGACTGTGAAATAATGGAATTCAGCCATGATCTCACGGTGCAGGAAGTTGCGGAGGCAATTATTTCCCGGCGGCCGGATGTTGTAGGCCTCAGCTGCTATATTTGGAATATTGAAGATCTGCTGCGGGTGGCCGAAATCATCAAAGCCGTTCTGCCGCAAACGCTGTTGATTTTCGGCGGACCGGAAGTTTCCTACGAATATGATGAATTTCTTCCCCGCTGCGACTATCTGATTAAAGGTGAAGGAGAATACGCGCTTTATCACCTGTTACAAGCATGGCAAAAAAACGAACTTCCCGCAACCAAAGTTCTGGAAGAACCGGTTTGCGACGTAAACAGTCTTAAGCTGCCTTATTACCTTTATTCCGACGAAGACATCGCCCACCGCCTGATTTACGTTGAAGCGACCCGAGGCTGTCCCTTTACCTGTGAATTCTGCCTGTCTTCGCTGTCACGCGGCGTTCGGGAATTTGACCTCGACAAATTTCTGCACGAAATGGATATTTTAATCACCCGCGGCGTTAAACAGTTCAAATTCATTGACCGAACCTTCAATCTTAAATTCGCCAACGTCAAAAAAATCCTCGAATTTTTCAAAGCCCGCTGGCGGGAAGGAATGATTCTGCATTTTGAAATTTTTCCTGACAAACTCAACTCGCCAATGCTGGAAGAAATCAAAAACTTCCCCGCCGGCGGATTACACCTGGAAGCCGGCGTGCAAACCTTTTACGAACCCTCATTAAAAGCGATTTCCCGCCGACAAAACGAAGGCCAAACCCTCGCCAACTTAAAATTTATCAGCGAGCAAACTGGTGCTGCCGTCCATGCCGACCTTGTCGCCGGACTGCCGCATTCCACTTTTGCCACGTTTGCCGAAGACTTCGACAAATTATTTGCCTCCCGTCCCGCCGAACTGCAAATAGGCATTTTAAAACGCCTGCGCGGCGCCCCGATTGACCGTCATACACAGAATTTTCAAATGATTTATTCCCAATATCCGCCCTATGAAATTATGCAAACTTCAACCATGAGCTATGCCGAACTTCAGCAAATCAAACGCTTGGCTCGTTATTTTGACATTTTTTACAACGCGGGAAATTTCCGGAAAGAAACCGGCTGCCTGACGACTTTCGCTGACTGGCTGGACTTCAGCAATTACATCTGGACAAACTACCGCCAAACGCATAAAATATCCCTGAAACGTCAAGCTGAAATTTTAAAGGATTACCTTGATGCGCGAAGAGCCGCTGCCCTACTTTAACGAACGGGAAACCCCGATAGATATGATTGTTTTGCATTGCAGCGCTTACGATGTTGAAACAATCATTCATTACATGCATGAATATCAGCTGAGCGCTCATTACATTATTAATGAAAAAGGCGAAATGACCAAATTGGTCGATGAATCCAAACGCGCCTACCATGCCGGAACAGGTTTCTGGCGCGGCGAAGACCGCAGCCCGAACGCCCGCTCCATCGGCATTGAACTGGTCAATTTCAGCCTCGGACAAGAAACCTACGCTCCGCAACAAATTGACACGCTGCTCAACTTTTTGCCGCCCCTCATCGGCAAATATAATATCCGCCCGGAAATGATTGTCGGTCATTCGGACATTGCGCCGCTCCGCAAAGCAGACCCCGGCAGAGCTTTCCCCTGGGAACGGTTGGCCAATGCAGGCATCGGCCTGTGGTATCAACTGAGCAATGCTGAAAAAATCCCCTCAGACGACCTTGAAGAGTTGTTGCGCCTCATCGGTTATGATACCCGCACACCACAGACCGTGTATGCTTCAGCCTATGCCTTTTGCCGTCGCTTTGCCCCGCAGTTTGTAGCGGCGGATCCCGATATCAAACATCTGGTTGACCATATCCTGCCCGAAAACTTTGACTTTATTGATAACGCCAAATTCAGACAAACCCTCAAAGCCGTCGCTTATACCTATTCAGGGAACCAAGAAAGTAATCCGTTATATTGAGATCATCGTTTTAATGGCATCTTTACCCAATAATTCTCCCGCTCTAAACAAAAACAAGGGTGACAATTAACTATAAGACATTGATTATCACCCTTAAATAATTAAAACTTACAAATCATCTTCCTCCTCATTGGTATTTTTTTCATCCTGCTTCGGAAGAGGAGATTGATAATCTGCCCGAAGATAAGACTTAATTTCCTCCTCTTTGTCTTCTTTCAGATGATTAAAGGCTGATGTCGTTTTTTCGCCAATCTCATTATCTTCTTTCAAAATTTCATAATCAGCCATTTCCTGACCGATTCGGTTGAGGCCTTTCTGCAAAAAAAAGCCCGCTGTCTACAGGATGAACAGCCGCCATAGTCTGCTGCAGTTTATCCCGAGTAAAAGGTTTACCTCGGCTATTTTCCAAATTCGTCGCCAAACCGCCATAGCCGATGCTCTGTTTAACCCGTGTCAAACCATAACGGCTCAAAGCCTCTTTCATACGAGAAGCGGTTTTTTGTCCTAACACGCCATCTTCTTTAAGTATCTCACCGTCTTCAAATGAATTCAATCCTTTCTGCAAAGCCGTCACGCCACACGGAGATGCCTGACGTGCAACTTCGCGATAAGCCTGACTTAAAGAAACATTCCCGCTCAATTGTAACTCACCGGTTTCTTCTGCCGGCTGTCTTTTAGATTGCGGTTCAATTTGTTTTCCAAACTCATCTCTTTTCACTGCTTCAGTTCCGTAATAATTGTCATACCACTTCCTTTGAACCTCATCAGCTTGCTGCTTTCGCCGCATATCCTGATTTTCATACAGAAAATAACGCATACCGTTTTTTAGTTCATTTTCGCTGATATGCTCCACCGGTTTGTAGAGCATATCTTCATACGGATTATTATTTTTCTGCAATTCCTCAAAAATAGATTTTTCCTTCACAGACATCTCTTTCTGTTTCGTTTCCTGTTCGACAAACCGTCCTTTATCAGGCAGAGTTGTTATAAATTCACCTTTAGACACCGGTGTAAGCGCAGCATAATTCCTGTCCGCTTTCTGAGGCAGATTAATCCGGGTACCTTCTCTCAGACTCATATTTTCGTTGATGCCCGAATAAACCGTGTTTATCCTTGCATTACGCTGTAATTCTTCTGCCAAATCTTTTTGCGAGACACCATTCCGCTTGGCAACCCACGCCAGATCCTCGCCGGCTCTGGCCTTCACACTCCGCGTCTCCATATCCTCAAATTTATAGCGCCGCAAAATTTCACGGTTTTCCAGAATTTCCCGCTGCAAATCTTCTTTCGTCAGCTTATCCCCGTATTTCCGATAAAGTTTAATCCCCAAGTCAACCATCGGTTCATCTTGATCATCAAACATAAACTTCTTTTCTTCAATTATTTTTTGTAAATCACGCCCTAAATCATCAATCCGAGCTCCGCCTTTGGTTATCCAATCATTATATCCGGCTGCAGCCAAAGTATATCCATAGGAAATATTTCCCCAGAAATCATGATCATAAAGATACTCCCCATCTCCGGGAAGTTTAACGCCACCACCAGCTGCCGTCCTGACGAACTCACCTCATCCCTGCGGTAATAGCTTGGCAAAATTTCTTTCATCACCGGCTTATGATCCCATACTCCTCTGCGCTCGCCGTCACTGGTGGAATTACGATAAACCTGTAACAGATTTAATATATCTTTTACCCATAGGGAATATCCCTCTCCCAAAAGGGATTTTTTATTATCCTCACGCATTCTTATAATTTCAGGATCATTATGCCGTGACATCATATCCTGATAAACACGCTCTAAGGCTTTTTCATAGTCTTCTGAATCTGTTTCGCCGGCTTTGACAACATTATTTCTCATATTCCTATTCCTCCATAAAAAAATCCGTCATTTATGACGGATAAAAAACACAAACAACAAAACCCCGAATTACTATTCAGGGTTTCAGGCACACTTATAGCAAGTGGCAATTCACATTATAAAAGAAAAATATCCTCGCGTCAAGAATAAATTCCTAAAACTCAGAATAAAAATTTTTAAAGAAATTTTCATTTTCTATTGAATTATCAATTAACTTCTTCTATAATCTTTTTATGACTGATACAAAAATTAAACTCTCCATCCCCGAAATACTGCTGCATTTGGTGCTGCTGGCAGGCGCTTTTTGGTTTTTTACCTCTATTCTGAGATTCGTCATCGGCGATAAAAACGATAAACAAATTTTGATAAACATCATATTTTTCTTAGAAGTGACGCTGGCTTTCTATTTTATACCTCTCAAACACCCGCTGAAAACAAGTAAATTTGGTTTCACATTGACTGTACTGGGCAGCATCTTAAATATATATATCATGATTTTTTCCGCATATCTCACAATAAATCTTGTAAAACCTCGCCCACATTATCCATACTTTGAATTCGTCTACAATTTAATGCCCCTGTTATTATGTCTGCCTCTGCTCACTTACATATCCGGTTTTATTAACAAAAAACTTTTTTATACCCTGACCAAAATCATATTTACCTGTTTTACCATGGCACTTCTTTTCTCTCTGGGATACCTCGTCAAGATATATCTATAATACGCCGCCTTGCAAAACCTTAACCCTCATCCCCGCATATAATTTCTTATTGCACTTTAAATTTTAATCTTTACACTAAACTGATGACTGATACAAAAATTAAACTCTCCATCCCCGAAATACTGATGCATTTAGGGTTGCTGACAGTCGTTTTTTGGCTCTTTGCTTGTTCCCTGAGTTTTTTCATCGAAACGGAAAATCCTCAAAATTTATTAATACTTTCCACCGAAGTAACCCTCACCTTTTATTTTATACCTCTAAAACACACGCTGAAGCCCAATAAATTTTTGTTCGCATTTACTGTGCTGTTCTGCGCCTTAAATATATTTGTCGTTTTTATCTCCTTATTTCTTGCAATCCATAATATAACACCTTATCCGCATTCTCCATATGAAGAATGCTTATTTAATTCAATACCGCTTCTTTTATGTCTTCCCCTATTCACTTATTTATCCGGCTTTATTGATAAAAAACATTTTTATACTCTTGCCGCAATTATATTTACCAGTTCTATCTTAGCGTTTGCACTTTTTCTCTCTTTGGATTTCGACTCAGAAACATATGAATACGCCGCCTTGCAAAGCCTTAATCCTCATCCCTGCATATAATTATCGGAATATGTAAGCGCGTTATTTTATCAATAAAAAAACCTTATCACACAAACTTCATCGCATCCAGCACACCCTGCAGAATATAAGCGGCCGCTCCGGCATCCAGCGACTTTTTGCGTCTGGCTCGTGACAAATCCGCCTCTTTAATCATCATGCTTTCGACCGCGGAAGAAGACAGCCTTTCATCCCAAAAAAAATAAGGCAAGCCGGTCGCCTCGGCCACACGCTCCGCAAACTTACGCACTTCCCGTGCCGTTTCGCCCTCTTCGCCGTTCATTTGCAGCGGCAAACCATAGACTATACCGCCGATTTCCTTTTCGGCAATAAGCTTCTTAATTTCCGCCAAATCGGCCGCCATATTGCTGCGACTGATAATTTTATATGGCGTCGCCGTCATTAACAACAAATCGGAAACCGCCGCTCCCAGCCGTTTGGAACCGTAATCAAACCCCAGCAGTGCCCGATACGGCGGCAACCCGGCCTTAAACTCTCGTAATGTCACCATATTTCTCCTTATCCATTAAAATTCAGCCTAACCTAAAATAAAGATTAGTCAAATTTATTTTTAGAACTATTTATAGTCTTTCTGATAATTGATTATTAATATTCTCTGTTTAATATAATCCCTAACTGAAACCCCCTTTCTAAATGGTGAAAAACAATGAAACTCAAATACTTATTAGCCCTGGCTTTATGTCTGGTCTGGTCGCCTGCCAAAGCCGAACTGCAAATTGACGTCAACGGCGCCATGCGCGACCCGCTGCCGGTGGCTTTTCCTGAAATGATCCACGAAGGATTCTTTCTCGGACAAACCGGCAACAAAATCCGTGATGTCGTTATCGCTGACCTTGAACGCTCCGGTCTGTTCCGAATTATTCCCGAAGGCAGCTACATTCAAACCCTCACCTCAATCAACGAACAACCCAACTTCGTTGATTGGAAGGCAATTAACGCCCACGCCTTGGTTCAAAGCGCCATAACCGAAGTTGACGGCAATCATCTGCGAATTGAATTTCGCCTCTGGGACATTTATGCCCAAAACCAGCTTAAAGGGCAGTCTTTCACCACCACTAAAGACAACTGGCGCCGCGTGGCTCACGTGATTGCCGATGCGATTTATGAACGCCTGACCGGTGAAAAAGGCTACTTTGACACCCGTATTGTCTATGTTTCCGAAACCGGCCCCAAAACCAAACGCACCAAACGTCTGGCCATTATGGATCAGGACGGTGAAAACCATAAATTTCTTACCTCCGGCGCCTCTATGGTACTGACACCGCGCTTCTCGCCGAACCTGCAAAAGGTAACCTACATGTCTTATGCCGGCAACACGCCGCGGGTTTATATTCTTGACATTGAAACCGGACGGCAGGAACTGCTCGGAAACTTCCCCGGCATGACCTTTGCACCGCGTTTTTCGCCGGACAGCAGCAAAGTCATCCTCAGTTATGCGTCCAACGGCAAGAGCGACATCTATGAAATGGACCTCAAAAATCGCCGCAGCAAACAACTGACTTCCGGCAATTCGATTAACACTTCACCGAGTTATTCTCCCGACGGTTCGCAAATTGTCTTTAACTCCGACCGCGGCGGCAACCAGCAGCTTTATGTCATGAATGCCGACGGCAGCGACGTTCACCGCATCAGTTTCGGCTCCGGACGTTACGCAACCCCGGTCTGGTCTCCGCGCGGCGACTATATCGCCTTTACCAAAATGGCCGGCGGCCAGTTTTACATCGGCGTTATGTACCCTGACGGCTCCGGCGAACGCCTGCTGGCCAGCGGTTTTCTGGTCGAAGGGCCGACCTGGTCGCCGAACGGCCGTGTTCTGATGTACTTCCGCCAGGACAACAGCACCGCTTCTCCGGTTAAGCTCTACTCCATCGACCTGACCGGATATAACGAACGGCAGATTGTTACGCCGGGCGAAGGTTCCGACCCGGCATGGTCGCCGCTCCTGCCCTAAACCAATAAAAAACCTTCCCTTTTTCGGGAAGGTTTTTTATTGCCTTTAACTTGGCGTATGATATTCTCTTGCCAGGGAGAAAATCTATGCCTGTAATCAAATACTGCATCTGGGATGTTGGCAACGTTATCTATAATTACACGCTTGAACCGGTTCACGACTGGTGCGAACAGCACACTGCCGACCGGGAGACCTTTCTCCGCAACAAGGGAAAATTCAGCTATAACGACTATATGAAAGGTCTGGTTCCTTACGCCGAACTGTGCCGTCAACTCTGTGATTTTTATGCCGTTCCCTACCATAAAGACTATGCAATCGAACTCAACCGGGCTTTCCATGCCGGCATTAAAGATTATTTTCCTCAAACCCGACAAACTCAGGAAGAATTGCAACAGCGGGGAATAGCCAACTGCATTCTCTCCAATGCCCTGCCGGTCCTGGCCGGAAACAACAAAGCCGCGGACATAATTCCTCCGAAAAGACAGTTTTGTTCCTTTGACCTGGGACTGCTGAAACCCGATCCGGAAATCTACCGCCGCGTACGCGAAAAACTGGGCTGCCGCTTTGAAGAACTCATCTTTGTCGATGACAAGCCCAAAAATACCAAAGCCGCCGCCGAATTAGGCATACACGCCGTCACCTTCAACCCGCAAACCATTATTGGGGATATACGCAAGATTATCTCTCCGCAAAAAATACCGCATCAAACAAAATCAAGATAGAACTAACATAAGCTCGTAAAGTCCGGAAAAATAAGGCCGCCGTATCATTAGTGTCACATCATCCGACACTAACTTGTAAAAGCTCGAAGAATGAGGCATATGGTAAGAAATAAAGACGGAAGTACCGCAGCGTACATAAACGTACGTGAGGAAACTTCCGACCTGAAATTTCTGTACTAGATGACCATTATACGAGCTTTTTATTGGTCGCCGATGCGCAACGCCTCAATAAACGCCGACTGCGGCACCTCTACCTTACCGAACTGACGCATCCGCTGCTTGCCTTTTTTCTGCTTATCCAAAAGCTTGCGTTTACGGGTCACGTCACCGCCGTAACATTTTGCCGTAACATCCTTGCGCAGGGCTGAAATCGTTTCGCGGGCGACCACTCGTCCGCCGATAGCCGCCTGTATCGGAATTTTAAACAAATGCCGCGGAATCAAATCCTTGAGACGTTCGCAAATTTGCCGGCCGCGGGATTCCGCTTCGCTGCGGTGGCACAGAAAAGCCAAAGCATCCACCGGCTCTTCGTTAATCAAAATCTGCACTTTAACCAAATCAGAAGGATGATAGCCGACAAGCTCATAGTCAAAGCTGGCATAACCGCTGGTAATTGACTTCAGACGATCGTAAAAATCAAAAACGATTTCATTCAGCGGAATTTTATAAACCACCATCGCCCGATTGCCGACATAAGTCAAATCTTCCTGCTCGCCGCGGCGCTCAGTGCAAAGTTTCAGCACCGCCCCCAAATACTCGTCCGGCACCAGAATTGTCGCCTTAACCCAAGGTTCTTCAATACTGGCAATGGTTGACGGATCCGGCATATCCGCAGGATTATGCAACGTAATTTGATTGCCGTTGCTCAAATTGATTTTATAGGCAACCGACGGTGCCGTCGTAATCAAATCCAAATCAAACTCGCGCCCCAGACGCTCCTGAATAATTTCCATATGCAGCAAGCCCAAAAAGCCGCAACGGAACCCCAGCCCCAAAGCGGCGGAATTCTCGTTCTGATAGTCAATGCTGGCATCATTCAGTTTCAGCTTTGCCAAAGCGTCTTTCAAATTGTCATACTGGCTGCTGTCCACCGGAAAAATCGAACAGAACACCACCGGTATGGAAGGTTTAAACCCTTTCAGGGGCTCGGCGCAAGGCTGCCGGTTATCCGTAATCGTATCCCCGACGCTGCAGTCGCTGACACTTTTGATACTTGCGGTAATAAAACCGACTTCACCGGGATACAGAGCCTCAACATCTTGCATCTTCGGCGTAAAAATACCTACCTTGTCAATTGAATAAACCGCATTGTTAGACATCATGCGGATTTGCTGCTTTTTACGCAAAACGCCGTCTTTCACCCGCACCAGAATAATAACGCCCAGATAAGAATCATACCAGCTGTCAATCAGCAAAGCCTGTAAAGGTTTGTCGGCATCACCCTGCGGTGCCGGCAAATACTTGACAATGCTTTCCAGCAGCTCGGGCACGCCTAGCCCCGACTTGCCGGAAGTCTCAACCGCATTGGACGTATCCAGCCCGATAACATCTTCAATCTGTTTCTTAACCCGCTCCGCATCGGCCGACGGCAAATCAATTTTATTCAAAACAGGCAGAATTTCGTGATTATTGTCAATCGCCATATAAACATTGGCCAGCGTCTGCGCTTCCACCCCCTGCGTGGCATCCACCACCAGAACCGACCCTTCGCAGGAAGACAGAGAACGCGAAACCTCATAAGAAAAGTCCACATGTCCCGGAGTGTCTATCAGGTTAAGCTGATAGGTTTTGCCGTCCTGCGCCTTATAATTCAAACGCACGGTCTGTGCCTTAATGGTAATGCCCCTTTCCCGTTCTATGTCCATGGAATCCAAAATCTGATCCTGCATTTCGCGTTTCTGCAAACCGCCGCAGTATTCAATAATCCGGTCGGCCAAAGTGGACTTGCCGTGATCAATATGGGCAATAATCGCAAAGTTTCTGATTAAATCCAAATTTGTGGTCATTTTATCTCTGATATCCGTTTAAACTTTAATTTACATACATAGATAGAGGATAAATTTATTTTAAGCAATATAATATTGATTATATCAGAAAAAATGCTTATACTGAAAACAGGATAACAGCGGGAGGGTTGCCATGAGAAAGATGATTGACATAGACTTCGGATCTTCACGTTATGATGAATTGGTCGAACTCCGCTATAAAATTTTGCTTGAACCGCTGGGGCTCAAATTTCTGGACCATCACCGCGCCAAAGAAGCCAACTATCTCCACATCGGCTGCATTGAATGTCTCGATGACAAACTGGTCGGCGGACTGATTCTTGCACCGGTCAATGACGAAGAAATCCGCCTGATGCAGGTGGCTGTTGATACTCGTTATCAGGGAGAAGGCATCGGCCGCGATCTGGTCAAATATGCTGAAAAGCGCGCCCGTGAAGCCGGTTACGGCAAAATTGTCATGCACGCCATGCTTTCCGTCGTCCATTTTTATGAAAAAATGAATTACAAACAGGAAGGCGATATCTTTGAAGAAAACGGTATCACCTTCGCCAAAATGGTCAAAGAGCTTTAATCTGAGGCCTCCGCAACGGAGGCCTCATTTTTTTGTCTATTTGCCGTCAATTTTTGATTTACATTTAACAATTATCTGTTATGATAAGTCATGCGAATCATTTGAGCGGCAGGATAAAAATGGCTGAAACCGAAAAATCCTTAAGCAAAGAACAAATCTTCAGGCAAGTTAAACAACTCTGCATGAAAGCTGACTTTGCACCTTCCCGCCGGTTAATCTGCCAAGCCGCAGGTCTCACTCCGCCCGACCCCATGAAAATCAGCCGCGCGTTTATCCGCGGCCAAACCCAAAATAAAATCGTTCACCAAATGCTGGACATTGAACAGGCCTTCGCCCGGCTCCGCAAAACTTTTTCCGGTGACGAACCGGACGAAAACGAGGCTCAGCTCACGGCTCAAAATCTGGAAAACATCCTCCCCCTGATGTCAAACAATCAGGAAAGGCTTTTCGTCAGATACTGGATTGACAACTGCTACGGCTACCTGACCGACATCACTCCGGAAAAACGCCTGGAAAACATCAATGAAATAATTAATTTAATCCCTAAAGGGAAAAACGATTCCCTGCTGTATTCCTACAGCCTGCTCGTTAAAGACCTGAACATATCCGCAGCCGACAAATACCATACCGTCAAAAAGGCCTATCAAAAAACCAATAAACAAGAGCACCTTTCCCGGCACTATAAAGAACTGCTGAACAAAACAGGCAAAAACTATTACTATGTATTGTGCAATATGGCCTCAGATGCAAACACCCCTTACAAACAGCGTTGCAGCGCCGTTTACGATGCGGTCGATGTCCTTAAAGACATAAAGTACAGCATGTCATACAAATGCCGTGCCCGCATAGAACTGCTGAACGCTCTCGAAAAACTTCAGCAACGTCAGAATGACGCCAAAGGCATGCAGAAAACTTTTCTGCTCCGAAGAAAATATATTAATCATCTCAACAACATCAACCGGCTTTTTCCCAACCCTGCCGACGAGTATTATTACCGCTGAGCATTTAAATTTCGGCGGCTAATTCAGCCGAAAAGTCGGATGTGCTTCAACCTTCTCCACCTGTGAAGTCTCGTTCCACTTTTCCCGGTCACGCAATTTCAGCTTGTCGCGCAAATGTTTCATCTCAAAAATTAAATCCTGCGGTCGCACCGGAATTTCATAATCTTCAAAATTCGGATAAATAATTTTTTCATGGCTGAATTTATATCCTCTGCGGGCACCTTCCGCCGCCACAAAAGATAAGTACGAACCAATCGCTTTCAACGGATTCTCCGCCTGCCGGAACTGCTGCCATATCGGATTGCTCAGCTTAACATCAAGCTCGCCGTTCAAAACCTTTTGAGCCAGCAGACCCTCACGCCACAATGAGATTAGCCCCTGTTTGTCCAGATACTTGGGATGAACCGTCCATAAACTCATAGTCCCCTCCTTTGAATGTTCCCTGAGTCATATAATCCCGGATTCTGAAATTCAACCCCCGCCAAACTTTTTAGAATTGACAAAATTGCCAAATATGATAAAAAACATCATAACTTTTAATTATTTAGATTATGGATATACGAAGAGAAAAGCAGATTATTGCTGCGATTGCTAAAGAGTTTCAAAATCAGAACAACACTCTGAAAATCCCCGTTCCCGCGAATGAAGTCGAACAAACCGCCGTTGACCTTGCCGACAGCCTTTCCATGAAATTGTTCATCCATTCCGGACGCAACGGAGAAGCAGCCTTCATCGGCCGACGGAAAATATGCCTGAAACTTAAGCAGGAACTGGGCGGCAGCATCAAACGCCGCGGCGTTTACACCGTATGGAGCGGAATAAACCGGGCTAACCGTGCCCTGGATATTATCAACGCCGCCCTGCAGGAAGAAATTGACGCCACCCGCAAAAAGAACCGATAATCCTGCCGCCATACAAACACCGCCTGACAACAGACGGTGTTTGTTTTTTTGACGGAGAAAGCTTTTCTTAAAATGGTGCTTCGCAGACATATCCTGCAACCGTAGAAGCCGTACAACCTGACCCGCATGTGCTGGAAATATTTCCGCCGGAACAATAACCGCTGCCGCCGCTGGTATGCAGCGAACAATCAAAACAAGATGTCGAACCTCCGATAGCACAGGCATGTCTTCCCGTCGCCAATCCCCAATTCAACCCTCCGTTAGTCTTGGCCGTACAGGTAGCATTAGCTGTTGCCGCATCAGCTTGCCCCATGGATACGGCTAACACCCCATGTTGACCGGTACTGTCAACCTCAACCACTTTACCCATTGCCACACCATTAACAGAGTAAGTATCCCCTACTTTATAAGTTTTAACACTCGGGGTTGACGCACCGCCGTTATTTTTATCCGTCGCAAAAGATGCCGTACAATAAGGCTTACCTTTGGTAGTTGACGTAAAAGAACAACCGGAACCGGAAGTATAATAAGCCGGATATAAACTGCTGGGAGCCTGAGTAATTGTATCGCCCATACTTTGTTTTTTGGCTTTACAAATTAAACTAAGTTCTTCGCCTGATGTCACCAAGTTCCAAGCCAAATTACAATCGGTCTTGGCTTTACAAAGTTCTTTGGCTGCATCTTGCCCCATATTGGTGTTACTTTCATAATCCAAGGCGGCAATTTTTCCGCCGCTGCCGTTTGTACTGACAGAAATAACATATCCGACCGGCTTACCTTTACAGGTTAATTGGTCACCAACCTGATAAGAGCCGTTAGGTCCCGTCCCGCCGCCGTAATCTTCAGCTGCAACTCCATCGGCAATTCCGTTGGAACAAAAAATTTTATTTTCATCAAACGGACACTTGAGAACAGCCTTATCAACGCACTCGTCGGCGGATTTGTCATATCCGAGACTTTCACAGGTAGGGGGTACGGCGCACATCTGGGCATTTACGGAAAATGCGGAGAAAGCCGTTGTCAACAACAGCATTGCTCCTATTGTCATCTTACAATTCTTGTTCATGGTCTTTCTCCTTAATCAGTTGTTTTATCTTTCTTCGGGCCCTGCGCCCGTTTTACGGTTTGACCCAGCATCTCAGCGCTCCGCCGCACCAGTAATTGTCCAGGTCATAACTTCCTACTGCACAGCCGACCGCACAATATTTTCCCGAACAGTCTTCCAATGTGCAGCTGACCCCGGCAGGACACTCATCCAATGTGCATTTGTTTTCACAGGTCTTACAGCTGTTGTAATATTTCACCCCGCCGGAAAGGCAGTAATCTCCCGGCGTTACCGGGCCAAGTTCGTCACAGGTCAGGTTATAGCCCGCTTTGCACTGACAGCCGGTATATTTCGTTTCTCCGTTAAACGTGCAGCCCGTACCCCGGCCTTCCGTATTGGCCTCCGTGCAGCTCTCCGTATAATTTGCCGGACAGACGCAGCCGGAATAATATTTTTTTCCGCTTTCAACACAAACGTCATTGGACGGAACCATCGGCTCGGCACAACTCTCTGCCGGATATAAACTGCGGTCGCAGTAACACATAAACTTGCCGCCGCAGCTGTCGCCGCTGACCGTACTCGGATAAGCGCAGTCCTTCTTGTCATATTGATAGCGGCTGTCGCAGCATTCTTTGAAATATTTGTCGTTATAAGGGCAAAAGAGCGCCGGATTTCCTGCGGAACACGAGGTGAGGGTATAACCGAAACGTTTGCAGTTATCCGTACTGGTGTCGGGAAACTCCGGAGTATTAAAGGTCAGATTGCCGCCGCCGGTAATAAATTGTACGGAAGCAAGCTTGAAAGAATGAACCGGTTCAAGGTCTGCCGTCAGCAAACCCTGAGCCGGAGGCTGAGATTCAAAGGCTTGGTTTTGGCTTGTGTCTATGAGGGAGGTGACCGAAGAAAGTCTTCCGTCCGACAAAGAGGCGCACGCATCCGCCGCCCCAAGAAAGACAGCCGACAGAGCGCTCATAAAAGAACCGATCGTTTTCATGATACACCTCGCAGATATAACTGAATCAAAGCCTGAATACAGGTTAACACAAAGGGCGAGCTGTGTCAATACAAAATAAGGAGACGCTTTCCGTAGGACTAAAGATTATAGATATTTCAGATATAAAAAAAACACCCCCTCCCGGAGGTGCTTCTTTTATAGTCCTTTTTAATTTGACTGTGTCATTCCCTGAGACAGTTTTTTCAACTGGTTGATAATGTTGCTGACGGTTTGGGAATATTCTTCCTCCGAAATTCCGCCGCTTTTATCCGTATCCAGTTTGGAAAAAACTTTAGCCGTCACTTTTTTGGTTTCTTCCATTTTATAATCCAGAAATTCTTCTTCTGAAATTTCTCCGTCACCGTTGGTGTCGATTTTGGCAAACTGCTCGTGAATCAATAAAGACGGATCGGCACTTTGCGCCAAAGCCGGATGAACGGCCCAGAGCAGCATTCCTGCAGTCAGAATAACTTTTTTCATTATTTTCTCCTAATAAGAACGGGCGTAAATAACGTCTATGGTTGCCGGCTTGCCGGTCAGCAGACAGATTCCTTCCGAACCGGACTGGTCAAACGGAATGCAGCGGATGGTGATTTTCATTTCTTTCAAAATGCTTTCCGATTCCGGATCACCGCTCCATTTGCCACGAACAAAAGCAACTTTTCCCTGTTTGTTGTCTTCAATCCAGACATTCGATTCGGCAAAATATTTTTTGAATTCGGCAGGGCCGATAATATCCGTGCGGATATTGTGCTCCAGACGATTTTTCGCTTTGGCGAAGATGTCTTTCTGCATTTGTTCCAAACGAGAGGAAACAGAGGCGACAAACTCGTCAAATCCGACAATTTGTTTGCCTTCCGGTGTGCCGAGCTTGGTCCGCTCCTTAACCATAACCTTATTGCCCTCAACATCGCGCATGCCGATTTCACAGATAACCGGCGCTCCCTTGCGGGTCCATTCCCAGAACTTGTCAACCGAAGCTTTGTCGCGGCGGTCGATTTTCAAACGAATTTTTTCGGCAAACGGAGCCTGCGTTTTCAAAGCGGCAGCCAGTTTGTTGATATAAGCCATAATCGCCTCGCTGTCTTCCGGCTTTTTGATAACCGGAACGATAACCACCTGGTAAGGCGCAATTTTCGGCGGAACCACCATTCCGTCGTCATCGGCATGGGTCATGATAACGCCGCCGATAAGACGCGTGGATACGCCCCAGGAAGTCGTATAGGCATATTCCGACTGACCCTGATTGTTGATAAAGGAAATATTGGCCGATTTGGCAAAATTCTGCCCCAGAAAATGCGATGTTCCGGCTTGCAGGGCTTTACCGTCCTGCATCATGGCTTCCACGCAGTAGGTATCAACGGCTCCGGGGAATTTTTCATGTTCCGGCTTGCGGCCGACCAGCACCGGCATTGCCAGCGTGTTTTCGCACAAATCGCGATAAGCCTCCAACATGCGCTTGGTTTCCTCTTCGGCTTCGGCGGCGTTGGCATGAGCCGTATGCCCTTCCTGCCAAAGGAACTCGCGCGTTCTCAAAAACAGGCGGGGGCGCATTTCCCAACGTACCACGTTGGCCCACTGGTTAACCAGCACCGGCAGGTCGCGGTAAGACTTAACCCATTTGGAAAAAGAGTCGGCAATAATCGCTTCTGAAGTCGGACGGACGATTAAAGGTTCTTCCAGTTTTGAATCCGGGGTTAATTTACCGTCTTTCATTGACAGGCGGGAATGGGTGACAACAGCCATTTCTTTGGCAAATCCGTCAACATGCTCGGCTTCTTTTTGAAAGAAAGACAACGGAATAAACATTGGGAAATAGCAGTTTTCATGTTCGGTTTCTTTGATTTTTTCATCAAAAACATCGCGGATGCGTTCCCAGATGCCGTATCCCCACGGCTTAATAACCATACATCCGGGAGAGGAAGAATTCTCGGCCATATCGGCTTCGCTGACAACATTTTGATACCACTCCGGATAATTACCGGCTCTTGTGTTTTTTAGTCCCATAAGTTTATTCCTTTTTTAATATGACATAATTAAAGGCTCGCCGCCCCAATGCGGAAAGCACGCCGCCACTATAAACACTTTTTGCCTGTTTGCCAAGAGGTTATTTATAAAACGATAATGTAAAGCCTTAAAGGACGGTAATGGCCAGAGCAGCGAGAATGTCGCTGGCCTGCGCTTTGGAAATGTAAGCGCCCTTTAAGTTGGCCGCTTCGCTAAATGTCAGACCGCCCAAATCGCAGCCGCGCAAATCGGCTCCCTTAAACCGGCATTGGCGGATAACCGCCTCCCGCATGCTGCAGTCTTCCCATATCGTATCGCGGAAATCGCAGTCGTTCAGCTCCGCCCCGTTAAAGTTAAGTTCGCGAAGCGTCAGCTTCTTGAAGTTAAAGCAGGGCATAAAACAATAGCATAGCTGACATTGCTTAAATTCACAGTTGAGATTGCTGGTATCGGAAAAATCGCTGCCGGAAAGTTTGCAGTTTTCAAACTTGGCATCAAACAGTCGGCAGCCGTTAAAATTACAGTTATTTAAATCACAGTTTCTGAAAACGGCACCGTTAAAATCGGAATAAGAAAAATCAATGCTAGACATCTTGCAATCGTTAAAAACGGCATTCTCCGCTTTCAGACTGCGCAAAGCCGTCCCGTTGAAAAAGCACTTGAAAAACGCGGGTTCTTCTGTTTCGGCCAGAATTTCAGACAGCTTGGAATAATCTATTTCCTGATTTTCAATCATTTTTCCTCACAAAAAAAGTCTGGTAAACTCTACCAGACTTTTTATTGACAGGCAAGTCATTCTCAGGCCAGCAGTCGATAACCCGGGCCGGAAACGGGTTTTTTAAAGAATATCCTCAATCTCGCGGACGGCCTTGCGGTTTCTTTTTTCCTGCATAATCTGGTCGCGAAATTTTTCCCTCGCTTCCATATTTTTCATCATCAGGTCACTTTTTTCTTTAGCCTGTTTCAACGCCAGTTCTTTATTGGCCTGAGCTTGCGAAAGCAGCAAATCTTTGGCATCCTGGGGCAGGGAGGTTTTGCCTATTTTGTAAACGGCTTCGTTATAGTCCTCGTTAATCTCGGCGTTTTCTTTGGCCAGCCAATGTTCGGGACTGCGCTTCTGCATTTTTTTCATTGCTTTCATGTCATGCTTGTCGCATTTTTTGCAGGGTTTGCCTTGTTTCATATCTTTTTGCTGCGGTTGGGCGGCCTGATTGCCGGCTTCGTTGACAGTCGCGGCGTTGGCTTCCGCGTTATGGTGAACATCGCGGTGCCAAAAGGCATCGGCATTGGCGGCAGCCATCGCCAAAGGCAGAATAAGCGCTGCACCGTAAAGTAATTTTTTCATGATTTTTCCTTTCCAAACTTACCAGAAACTAACAAAACACTTTAATTATAATAACGAAAGCCCGAATTGCAAGAGATGTAAATATTCAGTTTCAATTAAAGAAATCTCTTGCATATTAAAATGGTTATACTAGGATTAATACGTTATAATCCTTTGGGATTTATAACGAACGTATCAACCTGTTTGTGAAAAGGATTAAGATAATGGCAACAGGAACAGTAAAATGGTTTAATAACAAAAAAGGTTATGGCTTCATCACTCCCGATGAAGGCGGTCAGGATATTTTCGTACATATTTCTGCAGTTCAGAAAGCAGGTATGAGAACTTTAAATGAAGGTGCTAAAATCAGCTATGAATTAATGAGCGAAAGAGGCAAAACTGTTGCCGGTGAATTAAAAGTTGCCGAGTAATTAGACCATTTTACCGCAGAAAGCTCCGTCTTGCACGGAGCTTTTTTTGTAAAAACAAAAACCGTTCAGACTCAGTATCTGAACGGTTTTTTCAGAGACCGCAGTAAAGCGGCCTCCGAGCTTCTGCAAAATATGCTGCTTAAACAGCAATTGCCGCTAGAACTGCTCCTGCAATTCGAAGAAATAAGCCTGCGGATGATCGCAAACCGGGCATTTTTCAGGAGCTTTCGGGCTCTCGACACGGTGTCCGCAGTTAGCGCATTCCCAAATAACTTTGGTCGGACGTTCAAAAATCTTACCTTCAACCAAAGAGTTGAGCAGGGCATTGTATCTTTCTTCGTGGCCTTTTTCGATTTTGGCAACGGACTCAAACAGAAAAGCGATTTTGGTAAAGCCTTCTTCGTGAGCTTCCTTAGCCATGCGGTCATACATATCGGTCCATTCATAATTTTCGCCGGCAGCAGCATCTTTCAGATTGGTGATAGTGTCGGGAACCTGACCGTCATGCAGCAGCTTGAACCACAGTTTGGCATGTTCTTTTTCATTGTTTGCAGTCTGTTCAAACTTGTCGGCAATGATATTATAGCCTTCTTTCTTGGCCTTGGAAGCATAATAGGTATATTTATTGCGGGCCATAGATTCGCCGGCAAAAGCATCCATTAAGTTCTTTTCGGTTTTCGAGCCTTTAAGTTCCATAGTCTTAGTCTCCTTAATTAGAACGTTTAGTTGTTTTTCTTGCAGTTCGGACAAATCCCTTTGAGTGAAATGTCAAAACTTTCCACGAATAATCCTGTCTCAGCCAGAACTTTATCTGCCAAATCAGGAGCGATGTCATAAGCAACATCATAAACTTTATTGCATTTTGTGCAAATAAAATGATAATGCTTGCACAAGTTATGATCAAAGTGAACCGAACCGTCCAGCCCGTCTATTCTGCGGATAATGCCGTTTTCCGCCAGCTGGTTCAGGTTACGGTAAACCGTTGCCAGACTGAGCGAGGGCATTCCCTTGCGGGCAAGTGCGTAAATTTCATCCGCCGTCGGATGAATAACGTTTTCCCGTAAGGTCTTGAGAATATGTTCACGTTGTTTGGAATATTTCATAATCGTCCTGCTTTAAACTGATAATGATTATTGTTTTTGTTTATAGCCTAAATTTTCTGATTGTCAATCACCTTTTTAGAGGTTATGTATATAAGCAATATAAAATTAACCGTTAATTTGCAAAAGGAGACACAGATGAATGCTGTCGAAATAAAAAAAGACATTTATTGGGTAGGGGTTAAAGACTGGAATCTGGTCGAGTTCCACGGCTACAGCACGCCGCACGGCTCAACTTACAACTCTTATCTGATTATGGACGATAATATCACATTGGTTGATGGAGTAAAACATTATCTTTCTCATGAAAATATCGCCCGCATCCAAAGCCTGACGGATTTCAGCAAGATTAAGTATATTGTCGTCAACCATGTTGAAATGGACCACTCAGGTAATATTCCCGAATTGATGAAACTGGCGCCGCAGGCGACGATTGTCACCAACTCTGCCGGAAAAATGGCGTTGGAAGCTCATTTTGATACGGCAGGCTGGAATTATCATATTGTCAAAACCGGTGACAGTCTGAACATCGGCAAACGGACGCTTGAATTTATGACCACCCCGATGTTGCACTGGCCGGATTCGATGATGACTTATGTTAAGGAAGACAAACTGCTGCTTTCCAATGACGGTTTCGGTCAGCACTACGCCAGCGACGCTTTGTTTGTTAAAGATGCGCCGTTTGATTGCATCATGCAGGAAGCCAAAAGCTATTATGCCAATATTCTGTTCCCTTACGGCATGCAGGCTGAAAAAGCTCTGGATACGGCGGGAAGCCTCGGACTTGATATTGAAATGATTGCCCCGTCGCATGGCTGTATCTGGTCCGGAAAAGAAGAAGTTACGGCCATTATTAATGCTTATTGCAAATGGGCAAGCGGCAAAAATGAAGGCAAGGCGGTTATTGTTTACGATACCATGTGGGGTGCAACGGCTAAAATGGCGGAAGCGGCCATGAGTGTTTTCCAAGATGCCGGAATTCCGGTGGTTAAACACTGCCTTGCAGTTAAAAACGTTTCTGAAGTTATGGTTGATTTCCTTGATGCCAAATATGTCGTGATCGGCAATCCGACATTAAATAACCAGCTGTTTCCGCGCGTTGCCGGTTTCGTAACCTATATGCACGGTCTGGCTCCGAAGAACAAAACGGCCATGTGCTTTGGCTCTTATGGATGGAAACCGGGCGTTGTCAAACAAATTCAGGCGGTTTATGAAGATCTCGGCTGGACAACGGTTGAACCGTTTGAAGAGAAATATACGCCGAAATCCGATGTCTTGGAAAAATTGAAAGAGCGTGTCAGAGAACTGATAGCTAAATAGATTCGGTAAAAAGAAAAACCCCTGTCCGGTTTGACCGGCAGGGGTTTTTCTTTGGTTTGTAACAGCTAATCGGAGAATTTCAGATAAGGAACGGCATGAATGGTTAAGCCGTGTTTATTGCAGTAGTCCTTTAATTCTTGGACCGTATATTGCATTTCCTTATCATTGCCGCGTAAGGGAACGAAAGTGAGCGTTTCGTCACCTTTACATTCCAGCATAATCTGGTTGTCCTTGCCGTCAATCATGATTTTCATAGGAATCAGACTTCCGTCATTTTTAACCATTCCGATAATGTTATACAAGTCTCTGGTTCTTTCTTTTAAACATAAATCATTATAGAAATAAAAACTTTTTCCAGTCTGCAAAGTTATGCCGCGGGTCGTCTTAACCACATAACCGACGGTCAAACCGCCGTCTTCCTTAATAAACAATGTACGGTAATGATCAATATGATCAGTACCGAACAATGGGTCTGCACCCGGTGTCCCGTGAGCACTGAAAATCACATGCTCCTCTGATATATTATATAAATCAGAGTTGATAAACAGCTTGTTGTCTTGAACAGTCATTACACTTGCTTTCGAAGTTTCTTCCTTATCCAAAGAGGCTTTGGATTGATTGCTGCGTCCGCAAGAGACGAAAACGACAGCGGCCATGACCAGACCTGTCAAAAAGAATTTTGTTTTCATGTTCTTCAAATTTTTATGTTGTTAAACTATTTGCCGGAAGTGATGAGCGGAAGCATCGAATAATTGATGTTTTCTACCCCCATTTCCTTAATTTTATTTATCTGCATGTCTATACTGAGACCGGCACGTTTGGGGTTAACTCCCGCCGCAATACAGTGATAGTCTGCGACTTCGCCGCCGGTAACAGTCGCCGGAAGCCAATAATTGTCTTCCGTTGCAATGGCTGAGATGATACCGCTTTTAGAGGTCAGCATCTCATTGTCCCAGAAATACATCGCCCCGCTTCCCGATACCGCATACAAAACGCCTTCCTTATATTTAATCGCCACACATTCCCGTATGTCTCCGTAAACATTGGGCGGCGTAAGAGTCCGGTAATAAGCCAGCGGATGACATTTGCTCAGATCAAGGATGTCCTCGCTGGTGGTCAAACGGTTGAATTTAACACAGGTACGGCTGTATTCTGCCATTTTTTCCGTCACATATCCCTGCATGGAAGATGAATTTCCGCAGGAGGCTAACAGACAAATTGTTATGACTGCCAGCAAATATTTGAACCTTTTCATAATTTTAATCTTAAAAATTTAATAAATCTAATATGTTACTTGAGAACCAATACTTTGTACTGGTAACCCTGCTGTTTGGCATAAGTCCAATACCAGCCTTTGATTTCCTGTTGATCGCGATGTCCGATGTCTCCTTTGTTATACAGAGAAGTGTAAATCCAAAAAGAGTTCTCATCTAAAACCACGATAGCAGGCTGCCAGGGAGCTCCCGGGATAGAGGAGGGCATGCCGGTGACGGTTATTTCACCTTCGGTCGGCATCATTTCCAACCCTTCGGCATCAAAATAGCTCTTGTGACCGTCAACCTCAATGCAGATGCCTCTCTCATAAACGGTGGCAATGCATGTTTTGGCATAGACGCCGTCATGGTCTTCGGCATCGTCAAAACAGATTGTTTTTTCAGAGTAAAGTTTCTTGCCGAAACTTTCGGGACCGGAAGGCAAAACAAATTTGCTTCTGTCTAAAGCTTTGCCTTCAACAACTTCTTTCATGGAGGCATAGTTTTCAAACCTGACCCCATTCAGACCATTATCCTGTCCGCCATAACACGATAGCAAACAGCAGACTGCGGCCATGACCAGACCAGTCTCAAAGAACCTTGTCTTCATAATATATCGGATTTAACAAATTGTGTCAGTCAATTCAATGGTTAAGAAAAAATCGCCAAGCCACCTGTTAAAATCTTTATAACTCATAATAGAGATAATAAGACTACTATGAGATTAGCAGTAACATTTATTAAAATACTTGTCCATACCGGAGCTTGTATTTATAAACAGGAAGAAAAGCGGCACATAATCAATGTAGACCTTCTTTTTTGTCTCTGTGAGCCAGATAACCGAAACGCAAAGTGTTCAGAATGAGCGAAGACAAGCCGCCGCAAGCCAGGCCGATTGGCAGCCCTTTAAGCCCCATGTCCAGTGTGAAAGCAAAGAAATAGCAGGCTGAAACGCGTACGCCCAGGAAAGAAATAACCTGATTGAGTGTCGGAATCTTAACGTCGCCGCGTCCGTTTAAAGCGCCGTTGATGTTCAGGGGCAGGGCGTCTATGAACAAATCGGCCAAAACGAAAAACAGCAAACCTTTAATGACGCTGATAACGCTGGGATCATTGGTAAAGATGCCGAAGACCTGATCCGGATAACTGTATAAAATTGTAATCAGCGTGATGATTGTCGTCAGAGAAATCACATAACCTGCATTGGTCGCCATCAAAATTCCCTTGCGGTCACCGCGCCCGTAGGCATTTGCAACCACGATGGAAGTTGCCTGCGAAATTGAAAAACAAATCATGAACAACAGAGTGCTGACGTTAATCATAATAACGAAAGTCGCCATCGTGTGCTGCCCCATCCATCCGGCAAAAGTGCTGACGATGGAAAAAGAGCCGTTGGTGGCAATGGTCATAATGGCAATGCCGTAACCGATTTTGCGGGTGCGGCGGCTGTCGTTCCACCAGGTGCTGTAACTGCGGTCGAGGCCGAAACGTTTGTTCAGTTTGGGATTCTTTTTCATTCGGCGGATATAGGCAAGAATGTAAACCGCCAGAAAAATACGGACAATCAGTGTCGAAGTGGCCGACCCGACGGCACCCAGCTCGGGAAAACCGAATTTGCCGTATACCAAAACCGGGTTGACGATGATATTGAGAATGTTGGCCGCAATAATGCCGTACATGCCGACATACGGGCGGCGGATGGACTGAAGGAAAAAGTTGGCATTGACATACATTAAAATGAATGGAATGGAGAAAACGAAAACCCGCAACACTTCGCCGCCGTGCTTAACCATATCATCATCCTGCCCCAACAGGCGCAGAATGGTTTCTCCCTGAATGCCGAGCAGGGTAAACACGATAGCCAGAATAAAGGAATACTTTCGTCCTTCATTATAAATTTTTCCCGTTGACTGAAACTTGTGTGCACCGAACTTTTGGGACGATTTAATCAAAACTCCCTGCAGCAAGCCGATGGGAATGGTAAACAAAACCACAAAAATCGAATTGGCCAGGCCGATATAAGCCAGTTGGTCGGTATTGTAATTTCCGACAATCATCGTATCGATAATGCCCATCAGCCCCATGGCCACGAAAGCCGTTGTAATCGGCAGAGCCAGTTTGGCGATGTCTTTGATGTAGATTTTCAGCTGTCTTAAATATTCTTGCACGTTGCCTCCCCTTGATTGAGGCTATAGTTAGTACAATAAATATTAATTATCAATAGGATTATTAAACCTGTTGAAGCATTTTGTATAAAAAAATCAGCCGTTGTTCCGCCTGAGAAAACGGCGGCTGGCTCCTGCGCCGCTGCCGACAATCCGTCCGATGGATAAGATTTTGTCTTTAAGTTTTTGCAAGCTTTCGTCAGGCGTATATCCGGTTGTCGTTTTGCCGGGATACAGCTCGTAATATTGCCGGTAGGAGGTGAGGGTGATGTTCGGCATCAAAACATTGGCGCCGGATTGCAGGGCTTTGGTCTGTCCCTCCGGTACCAGCGTCTCCATGGCGGTGGTGGCGGGAATATTGATGTCCGGCAGCAGCAGCCGGGTCAGCGCCATGACCTTTAAGGCCATTTGCAGCGTACCGCCTTCGGCGTCTTTCAGCGGCGTGTCCGGATGCGGAATAAACGGGCCGATACCGATCATGTCGGCATCAATTTTTTTGAAAAAAAGAATATCGTCGGCATAAGAACTCGTTGTCTGCCCCGGCAGCCCGACCAAACAGCCGGAACCGACTTCCAATCCGGCCCGCCGCAGGTTTTGCAGACATTGGGCCCTGGCCTCCCAGCTCATTCCCGGATCAAAGCGGTGATAAAGTTCTTTGTCTGTGGTCTCAATCCGCAGCAAAAAGCGATTGGCCCCGGCTTCGCGATAAGCGCGATAATCCGCTTTTTCGCCGATGCTTAAAGTCAGCGCCAGCCCCAAGGAATGAATTCTGCTGATGATGCGGGTCAAACGCTCTGTCGTAAAATACAAATCTTCCCCGGATTGCAGCACAACCGTCTTCAAGCCCATGTTTCGGGCGTGTTCCGCCATTTTGACAATGGTATCTTCATCAATCCGGTATCTTTTAAGATTGGTATTGTCTCGCCGCAGCCCGCAGTAACAGCAGTTGTTGCGGCAGATGTTTGAGAATTCGATAAGTCCCCGCAGATGAATTTCATCGCCGACATATTGTTTTCTCACACGGTCAGCTGCGGCAAACAACTCTTCACTGCAGCCGGTATCTTCCAGCAGCAGAATCAGTTCTTCCCGGGTCAGATCATGGTTGTTTTCGGCTTTTTCAATCAAATGCAGCATTATTTTCTCCGTGGCGGATATTAGAGGTATTTTCGGGATAAATCAATAAAAAAGAGCCGCAAAGCGGCTCCGAGAATAAAAATAACGTTTTATTTTTCAAAATCCCTGTTAACGGTAAAACCGCAGGTTTTGATATGAAAACAGATTTCGCTTAACATAGACGGCAGCATAACCGAAGTTGCCACAGTATCTGCTCCTGCCAGCAATTGCTCCAAAAACGGCGCTTCGGGAAGATTGTACAAAACCGGCGATGCCGTCAGCGTAACTCTCGGATTAAGCAGCCGGACCAGGGCAATGCTTTTTAATGCGAGCGTTTCGTCAACCTCAGGCGAAAACCGGCAAATTTCCACATTGTGCGGGCGCAGCTGCGGCAGATAAAGGATGTCGGAAGCAATGTCGGAAGTTGTTGTGCCCGGAATGCCGACCGCAAAACCGATTGTCAAATCGGCGCCGCAGTCATGGATATTTTCCAAGCATTTCAACAAATAGGAAAAGTTCCCCGAAGTTTTGCTTTTATGTATTCGCCGATAGATCCTTTCATTGAAAGTCCCTGCCTCACAGCGAAAACCATATACGCCGCTGTCTTTCAGCCGGTTAATGTCTGTCAGATTGAATTTGTCAAGGCTGAGAATGAGCTGCATTCTGCGCTGCCTGCATCTGTTGGCAATGTGTTGCCATAATGCCGTCTGAAAATCGTCACCTTGTTTTCGCTTGAGGATAATTTTGCTGAAACCGGCATTCTCTGCCTTGAGAATCAGCCGTTCAGTCCCGTCCGCATCAGGCGCTTCTTCTCCGAAATCAAAAAAACAGACCAGCTGCGTTTCATGAAAAAGCCACCGGCGGCGGCATCTTCCTGCTGCCAGACAAAGCTGATGCAGAATTTCCGGATTATTGCTGTCAAGCAAGTCGATAATCTGTTTGCGTTCCAAACTGTGCGATTTTTCAGCCTGCTGAATATAATCGCGTAAAGTAATAATATTCTTCATTTTCATAAAAATTAAGTGTTACGGCACACGATAACACAGCTTCCCGGAGAATGCAATCCCAAAATCGGCTAAATTTGTCTAAAAATAATTGGCAAAACCTGTGCATAACGTCTTGACTGAAAGCAAAAAAGTTGTAGTTCTATTCGCCGTTGAAAACGAAATAAACGGAAAAGAAATACCGAAAGTCAGGAAGATGTTTGCATTAGTAAAGAAATTTGGTGAATATTATTTGAAAAATTTCACCCCGAAACTGGTCGAAAGACTGCATAAAGGATATAATCTCGATAAATTTAAACGCGACTGTGTTGCCGGACTGACCGTTGCCGTCATCTCCATTCCTCTGGCCATGGCGCTTGCGATAGCCTCGGGCGTCACGCCTGCGCAGGGACTGTACACGGCGATTGTTGCCGGCTTTTTTATTGCGCTGCTGGGCGGCAGCCGCTATCAGATCGGCGGCCCGACCGGCGCATTTGTTGTCGTCATCTTCGGCGTCATGCAGCAATACGGTTATGACGGTTTGGCCATGACTATGCTGATTGCCGGTATGGTGCTGATTATTGCCGGCTATCTCAAACTGGGAACCTATATTAAATATATTCCTTATCCGGTTGTTGTCGGCTTCACCGCAGGTATCGGCCTCTTGCTGATTTCAACTCAGGTTAAAGATTTGCTGGGGCTGCAAATTGATAATGTTCCGGCCGAAATCCTCCCCAAATGGAATGTATATATTCATAATTTTGACAAACTGAGCTGGTCGTCGGTGGTCATCTCTGTCTTTACCTTTGCCGCGATATTTTATACCCAGTTCAAGAAGCCCAAACTGCCGGCTTATTTAATCAGTGTTGTCGGCGCAACGTTGATTGTGGCCGTCTTCGGGCTTGATATTGCCACTATCGGCAATAAATTCGGCGGTATTCCGCATTTTCTGCCGATGCCCCAAGTGCCTGATTTTGACTGGAATTTGTTTTTTAAGGTTATGCCGAGCGGGCTGACCATCGCTTTTCTTGCCGGCATTGAATCTCTGCTGAGCGCAACTGTTGTTGACGGTATGAGCGGCGATAATCACAATTCCAATGCCGAGTTGGTCGGGGAGGGCATTGCCAACATTGCCTGTGTCTTCTTCATGGGGGTTCCCGCTACCGGCGCCATTGCCCGCACCGCCACCAATTTCAAAGCCCGTGCATCTTCCCCGATTGCCGGCATTATGCAGTCGGTCTTTCTGCTGCTCTTTATGCTGCTGTTGTCTCCCGCCGCTAAATACATTCCGCTGGCCTGTTTGTCGGCCGTTCTGATTATCGTCGGTTGGAACATGATGAATGTTGAGAAAATATACAAGCTTCTGCTTGGGCCGCGAGGCGACCGTTATACGCTGCTGACCACGTTGCTGCTGACGGTTCTGGTCGATTTGAATACCGCCATTTCGGTCGGCTTCATTATGGCCAGTGTCATCTTTATGCACCGTATGAGCCGCGAGATTGAAATTGAAACCGATGAAGAGGTTCTGGAAGATGTCGGCGGCGGCCGCGATTTGGCAGAGGTCCTGCACAAAAAAGGCGTTATGTCGCTGCGTTTGTCCGGTCCGTTGTTTTTCGGCGGCGCTTCGCAGGTCTCCCGCTTTTTTAAAACCATTCAGGATGCGCCGAAAGTTTTGATTTTGCGTATGGGCTATGTGCCGGTTGTTGATGCCACCGGTGCCAACATCATTGTTGAATTCGTGAAAAAATTGCGCAAAACCAATACGAAAATCATCTTTTCCAATGTCAAGAAACAACCGCGCCGCGTGTTGCATCAGGCTTTTTTGGAAGAGGGGATAAACTCCCGAACCATCTCTGTGGCTTCAACTTTTGAAAATGCCCTCAAAATGACCCGGCGTTATCTCAAAACCCTTAATGAAAAGCAGGATAACCGATAGAATAACCTTGATTTTTTGAAAACAAAGACAATAATAGTCCTCAAACACATAAAGAAAGGATAAGTTATGGTTATCGCATTAAGTTTGTTGTTTGTTCTGGCTCTCACCGCATCAGCCTGGGCAAATCCGGCTTGTGCCGTCTGCACGGTTGCCGTCGGCGCTTCTTTGGAAATAGCCCGTCAGCTGGGGGTCGATGACAGCGTCGTCGGCGTGTGGGCCGGAGCCATGTTGGCAATTATCGGCTTCTGGACAATCAGATGGTTTGAGAGAAAAGGCTGGAACTTTAAAGGGCGCGACTGGACTTTAATCATTGTCTCCGTTGCAATGATTGGTTTTATGTATATCAGCGAAATCAAATACACCCCGCAGGTTATCGGCATCTTTTATCTGGATCCTTTCCTGTTCAGCACCGTCCTTGGAGCTTTGGTCATGGTTTGGTCGTCTGACTTTTATCAGTGGATGAAAGCCCGCAACGGCGGTCATGCCCATTTCCCTTTTGAAAAGGTAGCTGTTCCGGTTGTTGCTTTGCTGTTGGTCAGCGCATATTTTTATTATTATCCGTTAACGCGGAAAGCCGCTGATTTAGGCGCCGACTTATATACATTCTGAAAAAACAGCCTCGATAATCGAGGCTGTTTTTTTAATTCAATGGAACAAAAGCCAAAGCGCAAGAACCATCATAACCTGTTGTTGCGCGATAAGATGATCCTTTCCTTATCGGAAACAGGAAAACGTCTTCACCATAGTCTGTTCCTCTATCTGTTAAACGGACGTTAACGTCATCAATATAAATATTAAACCCGCCGGTCGAACCATCTTTGGTATGCTCCAGATGTCCAAAAATATAGCCGTCTGAACTGGCGGTATAATATGTATTACATGAACGTGATTGCCTGTTTTTATAATTAGGCATAAGAGAAGCAATAATATCAGCCTTTAATTTGGATAAAGCGTCGGCTTTTTTAGTGCAGTTAAAATAGGATGTGTTAAAGGGGCACTTCATCGGGGTGTTGACACAGTCGGAAGTGCTGCCGGTATAAG
>OJQX01000171.1_pt1 | contig 48977 bp, 48 predicted proteins | sample 1599031 | NCBI WGS metagenome assembly OJQX01 (sample SAMN03922513, study PRJEB24848) | human gut metagenome | isolation source: stool sample | host: Homo sapiens | place: Germany | collected 2010-02 | reverse complement strand
GAGATGTGTATAAGAGACAGATGTTTTAGTTTGAGGAATATATTAATATTATTTAAAACAGAACAAAAAATATTTAGTGCAAATTTTGCAAAAAATGTTTATTGATTAATGGAATTGTTTATTTTAAATTTGTTTTATTCATTTTTTTTATTTTTATCTGAATAATTTTCTGAATATAAATAGTCAAAATGTTCTGAAAATCTTACGGCAAGAATATTCTATATAAATCCATAGTAAATTTATATCTTTTGTGGGAAGTAAATTCCGCAGGAATGAATTATATGATTTTTTAAATTAATTATAAAAAATCATATAGCAGTAAAATATGTTTGGCAATGAAGGAAAAATCCATATTACTTTTCCGAGAACTCACCATCCACATGGTTTGATGTCTTTGGTTTATACAAAGACTCTGCCGTTGAGTGGCTCAAAGAAAATTGTAAGTATATTGCCAAATATTCTTCCTTGTGTAAAGTTGATCCGTATGCTCTTTCAATGGCTATGGCAGAAGAATATGATGATTATCAAAGTTGGTCAACTAAATGGGCGACAGATTAGGTGCAAGGTAATATTATTGAAAACATACTTCCTGATAACGCTTAATTTTTTAAGAAAGATATTAGTTCTGTCAATATTCACTTTGCAACTGCCATCCGGTATGGACGAGAAAGTTCATTAGGCCCTTCAGTAACGTTTGGACAGGTAAAGAGTTATATTCTAACTAATCAAGAAGCCATAGAATTTTCTGTTCTCATTATGAGTCATGTCATTGATGATTTAGGAAAGGCGTCGAACGGTGTTGTATATCTGCAGAATTCTGACCAACAATTAAAAAAATTACAAAGATGTCAAATTCATGCGAATGCATTCCGACAGGGGGTAGAGGATTACTTCAGAAAAATTCGAAAGAACAAAAAAGGTAATCCACAGTACGTGGCGGGTCCGGGCGTTAATACAGAAGAATTAAAGAATCGGTATAGTCAAATACAGAGTGCTATCTGTGAATGTATTAAAAATAATCAACCATGAAATCTTACACTCCTTCACTAATCGGATGGATAGCACTGTTTCCTATAGCTTGTGTAACACTATTCGACAAAAACATTCGCTTTCCTGTTTCTCTATCTATAACATTAGGATTGGTAATATTCCTCGGTCAATTTGCAAGCCTGTTTTGGGGATTGTGTGGTATCATCGTGAATTCGAACAGAAAAGACGATCTTATTGCACTTATATTGTCAGGTACATGGCTTGTCATCATGCTCATAGGGTTCGCGATAGGTTCTTAACACGAAGTAGTCGGCAAAATTTATTAATCCGTCTATGAAAGAGAGATCCTGATGTCGAAGAAACGGTTCATCTATCACGGCTACCTGCAAATCGCGGAACTGGACGCCGCCGACGCGACAGAATCAGCGATGCCCGTACTGCGAAAAACCTATCTGTGGGATCCGCTGGAACCGGCAGCCACGCGCATCCTGGCCATGAGCCTCTTTGATGAGACGGGAACCTGGGCGGAAAACCTGTACTACACGCACGACCTGTTGAAAAACACCACGGCGCTCTTCGGCATCCGAGCGGGCCGCCGCGCCTTGTACGAATACGGCCCGTATGGGAATATTGTCAGGATGGAAGGGAATGCCGCAGAGGACAATCCGTTCCGGTTCTCCAGCGAATACGCTGATGACGAACTGGGGCTGGTTTACTACAATTACCGTTATTATAATCCCCAAAATGGCAGGTGGATTAGTAGAGATCCCATTGGAGAAGAAGAAAGTAATAATTTATACAGATTTTCAGATAATAGTTCTATAATATATTGTGATATATTAGGTCTTCAATTATATGAAAAAAATCGGAAGCATTTGCGGTAGCAAATAGAATGGTAGTAGAAGCTATGGAAAAACGTTATGAACAGGATCTGCAAAAATGGAACAGTACCCCGACAGAGAAAAAAACAAAGAGAAATAAACCTGTAAAAGTCGAATTTGGTGTTCGTATTTGTCAGAAAGATTGTAAATATTATGTAGGAGAAGTTGGAACTTCTGGTGGACATAGGGAAGTTTCTCCCTTAAGTGTGCCCCCATGTGATGATGGCGACAAAATGATAGGGTATGCTCATAGTCATCCGGACAAAAACGCTTCACTAAGTGATAACGACAGAAAGATTGCAAAAGAAGGGTTTGGAAGTAATTTTAACATAGATGAAAATATAAAAATCCCCCCTAAAATTATTATGACAGCATCTGTAAGAGATGGGGAAGGTAATATCCGTACCCATCTCTATAATCCTAATAAGCCTGTAGGAAAAACAAATGCAACATTTATTAATGGAATAAGACAGTGATTATGAATATTTTTTATTTATTTTTATTATTTTTTGTTTCAGCGAATAATATTTTATTTGCGGGAAACAATAATATTACCCCGTTGGATGTAGCTGTAGAAAGTGCTTTGCACAAAATAAAAAAAATTAGTTCAGATATTGAAATAATAAATAAAAGTTTGGATACATATATTCCAGTTTCATGTGAAGAAAAAAATATTTTTCCTTTGGTTTATCATGAGTATTGGCTCGAAGAATATCCTTATTTAAAATCTGACTTTCCGGATAAGTATGATGTTTTATTTTTGACGGTGGATGAAGAAAGAAAAAAATATAATATTTTATTTTTGTGTGATAATAAAATATATTTTCATTATACATGCATTCTTGAAAATAAAATGATGGAACAATATTCTATTATGATTTCTGATTCTGAAGACATCGTCAGTAGTGCTTTGACTAAAGTAATGAAACAATATAAATTGTCAAATATGATTGATCGGCAGGTATCAATAGAAAATTTGGAGTTTATCATTAATTTGTTTGGAGCGTATGGAAATGAAGTTCCTGGAGCTCCTATTGTCGCATATGGATACAATTCAAAAATTTTTGGAGTAGTTTTTGGGGGACTGTTATTACCACGTGAGGATTCAATAGCCTTTAAAATATACTCATTATTTTGCTCAATGATATCATATTTTGAAAATCTGAAAAATAATGATATACCTAGATGTGATTCATTATTTATTAATGAATTAAATTCAGATATTGAAAAAATCATTTTAAATAGTTCTTTCTTCGGAACTACTAAAACTTTGGATGATTGCCCCGGGAGCCGATGATGGAAAGGCCTCAGGAAAATTTGTATGGTTACGTGGGAAATTTCCCCAGCGCTTTTGTAGACGTACAAGGAAAGTTTGGATTTGCATTGCCGGCGTTGTTGAATCCAGTTGGATTGATAGTTGCAGCTGTTGCAGTAACCACCGTAGCCATTACTGAAGTTATTGCGCCAGGAACGACAGAGAAAGTTATTAAAAAAATATCTGAGAATGTAATTCCTAAAGTCGAGCCAATTGCCGTGCCTTATCCCGATATTCCAAAACCTGGTGATTGCTCCGAATCAGAACAAAAATATTTACAAGACAAAGTGAATAGAGCAAAGAAAGAGGTTGGTAAAAGTGGAAAGTGTACGGACGATAACTGTTGCTATATATTAAAAATGAAAAAGAAAGCATGGTTAATGCTTGCTAGTGCTAGGAGTCATATTAATAATAAATGTTTTAGAGGTGGAAATAAAACTCATCAAGAACAAGCGAAAGGTGCTTGGAATAATTTATCAAAATGTGAAAAATTCATAGAAGAAAAATGCAATTATTAAAAAAAGAATATTTAGAAATAAATTTTCCGATATTCCCGATTCCAAATAATATTAAAGATGAAAATGAATTTGAAGATATAACATATATTCAAGGGAAATCGTGGATATCTCTGCAAGCTGATGATTGTAAGTATATATGGGATTTTTTTTCTGTTTTCAGCAACGAGGCTTTTAGATATTATTTGCCTGCTGTTATTTATATTTCATTTGAAGAGCTGATTAAATTTCAAAAATTGAAAGATTCAGATCTCTTAGTAGATTGCACATGTCAGAATATGATCGGTAGAATGCGTGACGATTTGGATATCTTTAGAAAATTTTCTTTTATCCAGTTGCAAACTATCCGAGAATGGTTACTTGATCTTGGCGAGGAGAATAGCGGACTTAATCCATATGACTATAAAGAATGTGTTACTTGGTTATCACTATTAATAGAGGAGAAAAGCATTGAAGCTATATAGAGTAATATTGCAAATATTTTTTGGCTAGTTAAATATATATTCCCTATTATTTTGTTAATAATTAATGTAATGTTTGCCAACCTAGATTAGATTAAAATATTCAATTGTTCTTACAATGACTTGAACTAATAGTATTATGAAACCATATTGTAATATGGTTGGACAACGGAATCAGCGATGCCCGTACTGCGAAAAACCTATCTGTGGGATCCGCTGGAACCGGCAGCCACGCGCATCCTGGCCATGAGCCTCTTTGATGAGACGGGAACCTGTGCGGAAGACCTGTACTACACGCACGACCTGTTGAAAAACACCACAGCGCTCTTCGGCATCCGAGCGGGCCGCCGCGTCTTGTACGAATACGGCCCGTATGGGAATATTCTCAGGATGGAAGGGAATGCCGCAGAGGACAATCCGTTCCGGTTTTCCAGCGAATACACTGATGACGAACTGGGGCTGGTTTACTACAATTACCGTTATTATAATCCCCAAAATGGCAGGTGGATTAGTAGGGAGCCGATTGGAGAAATAGATGGATGGAATTTATATTCTTTTGTCAACAATAGATTGATTCAATACATTGATTCGTTGGGGTTTCAGACAATAGACGCATCTCTGTTTGGTACTGGTCCAACAAATTCTGTCGGTGCAGCTGCATTGACAGAACCTGCCAAGGTGGCTCTAGCTGCAGGAGCAATAGCAGCAGCTGGAAGAGTGGCCATAGTATCTAAAGAATCCCTTCAAAGATCCATAATGAGAAGTGGAGTCAAGGTTGAAGAAATATTAAAAGAATTAAAACATCGTAAAGGAATGTGGATATGCTATGTCCGAGGGAGTACACTTCCGACAAAAGAAAATAAAGGAACATGTTGCCCAGAAGTTATTCATGGTTATGGTGTAGGAAAAACTCAAGACATTGCTCATGATGCTGCAAAGAAATATGCTTCCTCTAGAACTCCCAAGGGATGTTCTGCCAAACATGAATCTAACAACTATAAATGTGCGAAATGGTAAAATATGATGGAGCCTATCACAAAATACGAATTAGTTGTAACTTTGGAATTCCAGCTTGTAACAGATCCTTCCCTGCCTGATTGGATTGTAAGGCTGGATTTGTATAAAACTGTTAGAAATAAGGAAGTGCTTTATTATCCGAGAATTTTTCGTCGGGAATCCTATATAATTCCAAGGCATGGAAAACGCTCGGTGTCTCATTGGCTGTGGACAGAAGAATCGTTTAGAGATCTATGCTGGGATGCTCATATTCGGGCGAAGGATGAAGATCATGCGGTGCAAATTCTAGAGAGCTACCTCAATCATTGGATCAATAACAGGGAAATTCCACCTAATGTAAAAAACTGTATTATAGATGAAAATCCGTTAAGTCATGTCTGAATTAATTAAATTGGGAAGAAAAATCAGAACAGATTATTATTGGTTTAAGGAATCCTGCTTTTTGCCGGATGCAGGAAGGGATATTGAGCGATTGAAAATTGAGACGTTTTTATCATGCAAACAGGAGTATTATGCCCGTTGTTTTGTAGAAATGGAAATGGATTTATTCTTCATTCATCCCATGATGCAAGCTAATATAGCAGAAAGTATTGAAGTTGAATGTTCCATGATGGGAAATTTGATAGGTTTAAGCAAATCTTGGACGTGTTATCAGACTCGGATTCATAATTGTATCCGCAAGGGAATATTTTTGAAAAATGTCCGTAATTTTAGCGATGTTGTGAAAAAACAGGCTCATAAAAGATGATAAATACTGATTACTCTATTTTTCAACTCTGTAAGAATGGAGGCCGTAGCTGTTGTAACGGTAGTTGTAGTAGATGAAATATAACAAAATATAAGAAAATTTCAAGATTTCATTGATGCGAGTACAAAAATGAATAATGAGTGTTTTGATGGTGGAAATAAGACACATAATGATGAGTCAAACATGCCTTAGCAGGTAAAACGTTGTCAAGATAAACTCTCACAATTATTGTGAGAGTTAGATGGTTTTTATATATTTTCATGTGAAATGTTTAATTATGGATAATAATTTTATATCATATCAATGCCTGCTTAATACCATGGAGGATATATATCCTGTCTTCCCTCTTCCGGATAATAAACAATTCAAAATATGCATTGATTTTATAAAGTCTGAATCTTTTGCGCTGCCTGTAATTGAATTTTGTGAATATGTTCATGTTCATAAAATAAATTGGTTAAAATGTTCGTGGGAGTATGATTTAATGCCACTTGAATATGATACAACAATTTTGCCGCATTATATATTTTCAACATCTTTTCTTAGGTATTATTTTCCGACATGTTTAAATTTAACTATTAAATATTTTTTTGGTGATTATTATAAATATGAAATTGGAAATATCGATTCATTTGTAAAATATACAATTGATGCTGTTGTTGAAAATTATAAAAATTTGAATGAAAGTGAAAAGAATTTGTTGGGAAGAATATTAAAACTAATGGAAAATAATTCGTTTTATGATTATAAAGATGAATGTATAAAATTGAAAAATAAAATTATGAATAATTAGATATAATAATTTATATTATCGTTCTATCCCCAAGATTGAGGATATAGAATTTTCTTTATTATATTCATCATATATCGAATGATCGTGTGGCGTATATCTGATTCGACATTTCGGAAGAAGATATCTAAGAGTCCCTTTCATATCCTTCTCCAGAAAAAACTGCATATCAAATTCTTTCTAATGGTTAATATAATATAGCAGATCTAAATTGGAACAGAAATATTCAATAAGAATGGCCAATGATTCTTACAAGATCTTGAATTAATAGTATTATGAGGCCATATTACAATATGGTTGGACAACGGAATCAGCAATGCCCGTACTGCGAAAAACCTATCTGTGGGATCCGCTGGAACCGGCAGCCACGCGCATCCTGGCCATGAGCCTCTTTGATGAGACGGGAACCTGTGCGGAAGACCTGTACTACACGCACGACCTGTTGAAAAACACCACGGCGCTCTTCGGCATCCGAGCGGGCCGCCGCGCCTTGTACGAATACGGCCCGTATGGGAATATTGTCAGGATGGAAGGGAATGCCGCAGAGGACAATCCGTTCCGGTTCTCCAGCGAATACGCTGATGATGAGCTGGGCCTTGTATATTATAATTACAGATATTACAGTGTTTTAGATGGGAGATGGGTTACTCGCGATAATATCAATATAATGTATTCTTATACATACATACAAAATCAGATAACTAGAAATATCGATTATATAGGACTTACAAGTCAGGATGTTGTGGGACCAATAGATTATGATTTGGAGGATCCCCCACCGGGAAAGAAAAAGTGTTATGGATTTTTAGAACAAAGTCCCAAAAAAACAATCGAAAGAGTTCGAAAAGAACAAGTTGATAAATTACAATCTATTATTGAAAAGGCAAATAGAATTACGGATAAACTGGGGAGACGATGTTATCTAATAATGTTGAAATCCGAACCTTTGAATAATGATGCTATTAAATCTTTGCCCGGGATGAGTGACAGAGCAATATTGTTAGCTCATACAAACAGAAAACCAGGTGGAGGATTTTTTCTTACTTCGGGAGGAAAGAGAATAGATGATTCGGAATTGGATTTGCGGCGTGTAGATGTATTTGGTTGTCATCGAGGAGATTGTGGTATTACAACTCAGTCTGCTACCATAGAATATGCTATAGAACAAATATCTAAGCTTGAAAAAAGGACTGTTGCAGCAAAGTGGAATCATTGGTAATTGTAACAGGGACGGAAGCAGGATATTTATACTAAATAATAATTATGTTTATGAAATGGATTCTGGTGATATTTATGTCTTGTTTAAGTTATTCTCAGCAGGAATTTAATTTTAATGAATATAATAAAAAATGTGGAGATTTGTTTAGATATATTGAATTAAATCATCCAAATTATATTACATTGATTTATAAAAAAGAAAAGATACGCATTTTATTAGGCTGGAACGAATGGAGAAGTGTATATGCAGGCCAGGAAGATAAATTAGATGTATTCAAATTTAAAAATTATATTGGATTTTATATCGGAGTAAATAGCGATTTTATATATTTTGCAGGAAATAAATTTCGCAAAGAGGGGCTAGGTGATTTTTTAAAATTAATCATAAAAAAATCCGATAATAATAAAATATGTTTTATTGTGAAGATAGATCGGGTCATGAAAGAGAAGTCCATATTGGAAATATGGGATTTTCTTTATTATATTCATCGCGTATCTAATAATCGAGTCGCGTATATCCGATTTGACGTTCCGGAAGAAGACGCCCAAGAGCCCCCTTCATGTCCTCCTCCCGAAAAAACCGCACATCAAATCCTCTCCGACGGTTAAAATGATACACTTATGAAGGTTGTCCGCAATGTAGCTGGTACGGTAGGAAAACAGAAGCCTTGGTATTGCGGAAAACCTTATGGGGCCCAATAGAACCGGTTGTTACGCACATTCTGGTCATGACACTCTTTAATGAAACGGGAACCTGGGCGGAAAACCTGTACTACACGCACGACCTGTTGAAAAACACCACGGCGCTCTTCGGCATCCGAGCGGGCCGCCGCGCCTTGTACGAATACGGCCCGTATGGGAATATTGTCAGGATGGAAGGGAATGCCGCAGAGGACAATCCGTTCCGGTTCTCCAGCGAATACGCTGATGACGAACTGGGGCTGGTTTACTACAATTACCGCTATTATAATCCCCAAAATGGCAGGTGGATTAGTAGAGATCCAATGATGGAAAGGCTTCAGGAAAATCTGTATGGTTATGTAGGTAATTCGGCAACTATTTTCATTGATTTTCTGGGACAAATAGATTCTGTTACTTTATACGCTGCTAAGTCGCTTGCTGCGGGAATGACAGAGACTGAGGTATTAGCCAATTTGGCTGCTATAGGGTATGTTGGGGCCTGTGCAAGAAAGATACTCCAAAATGCTGTTGAATATAATAATGGTCATGGTAAAGGAGAAAGGAAAACAACCTCAAAACCAGATGGGACAGGAAATCCTTACAAGCATACTCGCCCCGACCCAAAAGATTCACGCAGGATTCTTAGAAAAAATCCTCATACGGGAAAAGAACAGTCTGAACCTAAGCCAGAAGGATATGATGACTGGTGGAAAAAGAAACACAATAGATAATAAGAAATTTCCTTGTAAGCGATGAAAATATACAAAACAAATATTGAAATAGAGCGTTATGAAGGAATATGGGCATTTTCGTATATCTCTGATTATATTCTTAGCATAGTTCCTCAGGATAAAAATTTTGTTATTATATTGCAGGACATATCGGTAAGTGAAAATGTCAAACTTATCCCACTAAAAATCTCTTCATTTTTCATGGATTTTTTCGTAAGAGGAAGTTTAGATAATATCCGCATTCGAATATATCCAAAAACAAAATCAGGGAAAATTGGGATAGAAATTAAAGATAAAGAATTATTTTTCAAGAAATCGGATCATGCAAATTTAAAAAAAATAAATTATGATTTTTATATCACTCAAGGCGATATTTTCCCTGATTGGATAACAGGTTATTGGAAATGTTATGCTGGAGGTCTTAGAATTTATGTGCAAAAGAAAAATAAAAATGAATTAGGATTAAAAATATTAGATGATGATAAAAAAATTATTAAAATGTATGAATGTGGATATATAGATCATACGGGAATCCTTTTAACACTCTCGGGAAAGGAATGGATTGATCCTCCTCAAATATTTGAAATTCTGTTTGATTCTTTTAAAGAAGAAATTGCATGCTATACACATGTGATGCCTATTGTGAGACAAATTGTAGCACATGTTGAATGAATTCTGTCTGTTTGACGGGCTTGTTTCTTCCGATAAAATACAAAATATGGTAAGAATGGAAAAACATATAGATATTACGATGTTTTGGATGGGAGATAGGTTAGTCGAGATAATATCAATATGATGTATCCTTATACTTACATACAAAATCAAATGGAATTATTTACGTCAGTCTTGTTTTGTTGATTTTTTCGAAGCAATTTATTGAATATCAATAGTTAAATGTTCTCAAAATCTTGAGGCAAAACTATTCCATACAGTTCAAAAAATATGATTTGGGGATTAATTAATGATACATTCTCTCTATATTATTGGATTTCCATCCCTTTACGGCGGTGCGGGGGCCGAGCTTTATCACCAGATTAAGGTTTGGAGACAGATGGGGATGGAAATGCATCTTATCCCCACCCAGAAAAATGCACACTGTACCGGGCTTTATCCGGAGATGATGAATTTGGGTGTTACGGTGTATGAAGGCTATGATTGGGAGGCCATTCCGGCAGGGGCTCCCGTCATCAGTTTTTGTAATGAAGAATTTCTGGCTGCTCTCCCGAAGATACGAAAACGGACGAGAAGGACAGTTTTCGTCAATTGCATGACTTGGCTTTTTGGCAGGGAAAAGGAAGCCATGAAGCGTGGAGATATTTCCCTGTTTCTTTATCAAAATAGCAACGTAATGGGAAACGTCATGCCTCGCCTGAGGGCTTTAAATCCCGACCCGGTCATCCGGTTCATGACGTTTAGGCCGTATTTTGATGCGGCAGATTTTCCTTTTATTGCAGGGCGTTCCACGGACTGGTTTGGAGCCGGACACATTTCCCGGCAGGATGAAGATAAGTTCAGCAAGGATACGTGGCATATTTACGAGCATTTTGCTTCTCCGGTCCGGAAGAGGGGAACTTTTCTCGGTTTTGACCGGCGGAGCGAGGCGAAGACTGGCAGGCCTCCCGATTGGGTGGAGACTTTCCATGATCAAAAGTCTTTGTCCCAACAGGAGTTTTACCGACGCTGCCACATCGTTTTGCAGCCTACCGATACGACGGAGAATTGGCCGCGTGTGGGTTTTGAGGCCATGGCAAGCGGGAGTGTGCTTGTTGTGGACAGGCGCGGAGGGTGGGAACAAATGGTGGAACACGGGAAGACCGGATGGCTGTGCGAATGCCCCGGGGATTTCATCACGTACGCCACTAAAATGGCTTGGGAGCCCCACTACCGGGAAGACATGGCCGCTGCCGCCCGTGAGCGGGGCATGGCCCTGGGCGGGCAGGAAGCTTCCATGGAAAGCTGGCAGGAGGTGTTTGAGGCAATCAGCCGGATACCTGATTCCTAACTGCCGTTTTTGTTCTGACCGGAATGCGAACCGCTTCTTCCCTGCGGATCAGATGAGCCATGTGCCGTATTGGCGGAGGTTTTTCTGCCTGTCCATGCTGTAGGCGATAATGTATTTGAGGAGGTCCGCCTGGGAGTAGCCGTGTTCCGCGGCCGCCAGGCAGATGGAGCCGCTTTTGCCCAGATGGCAGCAGATGTTCATTTCCAGAATGCGCCGTTCTCCCGTCTCGAAGTCGATTCTATAGTCGATGCGGAAATAGTCCATCGGCCCCAGAGCGCTCCAGATTTTCCGGACGTCACTGGCGATGTCCTGTTCCATATCCTGAGCGGAGACCAGTTGATAACCCAGATGGTCGTGCAGTTTCAGGTCTTCCGTGATGATGCTGCCCGGTTTGTCGGATTTCGGCTGCACATATCCCAGGATGACGGGGTTTTCCCCGCCCAGTACGGGAACGGTGACGTCAATGCCTTCACAGTATTGTTCCACGAGCACTTCGTGCCCTTCTTCCATCAGGCGCCGGGCGCATGAACCCACGGCTTTCCAGGAGCTGCAGATGCTGTCTTCCCGGATGCCGCCGGAAGCGGCTCCAAAACGCTTTTTGACAAAATAGGGGCCTGGGAAGGGGGCCTGGGCCGGAATACCTTTTTCTCCGGAAAGTCCAATGCCTTCCGGAACGTTCAATTCCAGGGAGCGGAATACCATTTTGGTCAGAAATTTGTCTTCCGCTATGGCGCGGATGTTGGGTGGGGCGCCCAGGTAGGGAACCTGAATGAATTCGCAGTAGGAAGAAATGAATATTTCAGGCCTGGACATGGCGAACCTGTTCATCAGGGAGAATACATAGTCCACGTTTCCCTTGGCGAATTGGACGGAATAGGGTTTGGAGGAGGAGACGACGTCGTAGCCTATGTCCTGGATGGCTTTATAAATGTTGTAGTGGTACTGAGGGTAGCCTCCATTGCCTGTGTAGGGTTTTTTGGAGAAATCGGGAGCGTCGGGGGCATATGGAGCCAGGAACATGATCCTTGCCGGCTTGCCATATTGATTGAGTTGGATGTCTGGTATTTCAAACATGGCTTGGCTATTGCGTGTAATGTTTCTTGGATTATGGAATGGGCAGCCATGTTCAAATAATATAAAAAAGAAGGGACGGCATAGCCGTCCCCGGAGGTAGTGGAATGGAAGAAGGAAAAGCTTTTCCCTATTTTCTGGACATCCCCCTGGCGACGCGCTTGACGTATTGTTCCATGGCAGGAAGTTCCTGTTCAATGCATTCCACCAGTTTTAGCTGCGTACGGCAGCGGATGAGATTGTGGTTCGGCCGTGAGACCTTGAAGTATGGGTCGCCTTCCAGATAGTCCGTCAGGAAACGGATGCCGATTTCCAGCGTGATGAGTTTTCCTGAAAAGGCAAGCTGGTCTATTTCCGCCTGGGTCAGGAAGCCGTGGGCAGCGGTCAGATACCCTTCTACGATAGATTGGAACATGGGCATGCGCATGCGCACCTTGTCCAGGTCTTCTTCATCTTCTTCCGTAGGCGGAGTGACGGTGCGCACCATATCTCCGAAGTCATACAATACAAGGCCGGGCATAACCGTATCCAGGTCAATGACGCAGACGGCGTGGTCGGTGTCCTCATCCAGCATGACATTGTTGATTTTGGTGTCGTTATGAGTGATGCGGGTGGGAAGAACACCTCTTTCCTGAAGATTCAGCAACCGATCCACATCCTGCTCTCGGGCTTTAATGAATTCCAATTCAGGCAGACAGGTGGAGAGACGCCTCTGCGGATCCAGCTCCGCCACTTCCATCAGGCGGTTGAAGCGGTTCCGGGTATGATGGAAGCCAGGTATGGTTTCCACGATGTCGTCCGGATTCATGTCACTAATCAAATCCTGGAAGGACCCAAAGGCAAATCCTGCCTGGTAGGCCTGGCGAGTGTTTTCCACCACGTCGTAGGTGTGCGTGCCGGCCAGGTAGTTGTAACAGCGCCAGATGCCGTCGCCGGGGATGTCAATGTAGTTGCGTCCTCCCCGGGCCGGGTAGAGGTTGAGGGTTTGGCCGGCGGAATCCTTCAGGCGGCGCAGGACTTTCCAGTTGATGTGGCGCGTGACTTTTTCCACGTTGCGCATGACGGCTTTGGGGTCTTTGAAGACGTAATCGTTGATGCGCTGGAGGATATAGGAATCTTCCGTCCCGTCGCTTTTACGGTAGGTAGCCTTGTAAGTGGTGTTGATGTGCCCGCTGGGTATTTCCTTCCCGGTGACGAATTCCCCTTCAATGGCGAAGAGGTCTCCAATTCCGGCGATACGGCACAGAAGCTGGTCGGAAGCTGTCGTTACGGAGAGAGGGGCTGTCATGTCAAAGGTTGAAAGAAAGTTGAATGAATAAGTTAACGGATGAATTTATAACCTACAAGCTCATCAAGCCTGTTCCTGAGCCGGGAAATACCGTCTCCATTGAGCGCGGAAATGGGGATGATGTCCACTTTCGGGAAACGCATGCGGAAGTTAGCCAGATTTTCTTCCGCTCCTTCCAGATCCATTTTGTTGGCGACGACGAACCAGGGCTGTTTGGCCAGGTCTTCGCTGTACAGTTTAATTTCCGTGCGGAGATTTTGAAGGTCTTCAATGGGGTCGCGGCCTTCGCTGCCAGCCATGTCCAGGACGAAGACGAGCACCTTGCAGCGCGTGATGTGGCGCAGGAATTCATGTCCCAGGCCCCGGTTGTTGTGTGCGCCTTCAATGATGCCGGGAATGTCCGCCACAACGCAGCGGCGAAAGCTGTCGAATTCCACCACTCCAATGATAGGCTGAAGCGTGGTAAAAGGATAGCTGGCTACTTTGGGCTTGGCTTCCGAAATGTCTCCCAGCAATGTGCTTTTCCCCGCGTTGGGGTAGCCTACCAGCCCGGCGTCCGCAATGCGGCGCAATTCCATAAAGAAGACGCCTTCCTCCCCTTCCGTTCCCATCTCGGCTTCCGTAGGCGCCTGGTTGGTCGCGGAACGGAAATGCCAGTTTCCCTTGCCGCCGAGGCCGCCCTGGCACAGCGTGAACCGGGTACCGATTTCCGTCAGATCCGCTATTTTTTCCAGTTCAATGCCTTCGCCTTCCCGTTCCAGCCAGGTCGCCTCCGCCATGGAGGATGCATTGCTGCGGTAGATAATGGTGCCGGGGGGCACTTTCCCAATGACGGATTTGCCGTTCTTGCCATGTTTCTTGGCGCTTTGTCCGCCTACCCCGTCCGTGGCGATTAATTTTGGATCATAAAAAAAAGAACGCAGGTCATTCGTGTGCGGATCCACTTCCAGAATGACGCTTCCGCCATCGCCTCCATCACCGCCGTCCGGGCCTCCCTTGGGCACGAATTTGGCCCTTCGGAAGCTGACCAGCCCGTTTCCTCCCTTTCCTGCCCTGGCGAATATGCGGATGTTGTCAACAAACATGGTCTGAATATGAAATATTTTCCTTCAAAACGCAAGACATGTGCAGGGCTGCACGGTTTTTCCACGGTGTAGGCCGCTGACTTTCCCGTGAAAGAGGATTTCGAATCATTACGGGAACTCCGGATGTTTTTACGATGCCCCGGATTGATTTGTGCCATGCTGGCTGTCTTCACAGTAATGAATGAAGAGAAAAATTCCTCTTATTAAAATAATCAGGGACAGCGGCAGCGACATGCCGCTTTTATTGGTGTCATGCAGACGTCTGCATGTAACGGACGGGGAAGGGAACCCAGGGTGAATAAACTCCATGCCAGAAGAGGAGCGGCAGATGCCAGACAGCAGAAAAAATTTCAGTTGAGTTCTTTTGATTTAAGCCGCTCCAGGCAAATAAAAAAATTATCGAGATAGTGAAGGACATGTCCAAAGGCAGGACGGCAGTTTGCGCGCATATCCAATCCCTATGTTCCGAGAGGGCGGCCCTCCCGGAAAACGGTATGTTTGAAAATGGCCTGTTTAGCGATTCCCAACAAGTTGTCCCCCTTGAAGATTGTCGTTTGCGCAGTGTTCGTGTCCGGCATGATCCGTCGCAGTTTCGGAAGGTCTGTTTCCAATCAGGAAAAAAATTGATTCAGTATTTCATGTAATGTTTTAAAATGAGTGGATTACTTATGGAAAACTTCCCCGGAGGCCACTATAATTGCTTAAAATATTTTTTGAAAGTATGCGGGAAAAATAAAAATTGAGGAGGATGAACCCATATCATGAATCTGCATGGAATTCTGTCTTTCTGGGGAAAGGCGGATATCGCCATTTTTCTTATACGTGATGGGCAAACGGTCTTTTGGATTGAAAATGAATATGGGCGTGGCATGATTTCCAGGAATCATGCCACGCCTTTCCATCCACCTTCCCGACGGTTCTGAAAAAACCATAGTTCTTCCGAAGAACGGTGAATATTTCGCACGCATCGGACGTGACGAGCATTGCGAGATTGTGCTTCCCTTTCAGTCGGTTTCCGGAGAGCATGCCTTGCTTCAGTTTAAGGAAGGGGGATATGTCCTGGAGGACCTTGGCTCTACTAATGGAACTAAAATCAACGGCCTGACGCCGATGGGCGCCGCGACCCTTTACGATGGCGATGAAATCGCTTTGGGGGATGCCAGGCTCCGGTTTGCGGAAGAGCCATCTCCGGGATTTTCTGCCGAATCATCCGGGAGAGAAGAAGATGCCGCCCCTTCGATCGCTATGCGGAACTTACAGCAGTTGGCGGATGAAGCCGCCCGCACGACCCGGAATCATTATTTATGGATGGCCCTTTATGCCGTCCTGATATTTTTTCTGGCTGTGTTTGCCGGATTAACCTACAAACATTACAGGGTAACGGGTGAATTGCTGCCTCTTCAATGGCTGGGTATTGAATCCCCCAAGGCCGCCTTGAAATCCATGCCTCTTCCTCAGACGGAAAACGGTATGCAGCTCTGACCGGAATTTTCCAGTCCTGCCGTTTTATGGACTGGCCGGAGTATTTCCGGGCATGCGTTCCATATCCATGAATAATGTGAAAGGAGTGGTGGAGCCCTGTTCCAATTCCAACAGGTATTGTTTAATGGTCAGGCCGCTTGCATAGCCGGTCAGTTTGCCGTCGGCTCCGATGACTCGGTGGCAGGGGATGATGATGCCGACAGGGTTCCGGTTGTTGGCCTGTCCTACTGCCCGGCATGCTGATGGGCGTCCTATTCGCCGGGCAATGTCTCCGTAACTTCTGGTTTCTCCATAGGGGATGGCTTGAAGGGCTTTCCAGACCGTTCGTTCAAATTCGGTTCCCTGGGGAGAAAGCGGCACGTCAAATACGCGGCGGGAACCTTGAAAATATTCATCCAGCTGGTCAGCCGTTTGACGCAGCAGGGGTGTTTCCTCCCATTCCAAATGCTCCGGCTGTGCCATGCGGCTGAAGAAAAGATGGGTGACGGCTGTGCCGTTTTCCACAATCACGACAGCACCTGCAGGCGTCTGGTGGAGGAGCGCCCGGCCATGGGGAGGGAAAGTGGTTTTCATATCATGACCATAGCATGCGCCGGGTTAAGGGTTCTATTCATTTTGCAGGATATTTCGCCATTTGACAGGGGAAAGGAGGTATGAGGCGTCGAATGATGTATTTTGTTTGAAAGGCTGCGGAACTAGGTGCAGTATTGCTCCGTATGAAGAGCCTATTTGCCGTGTTGTTGACTGCATGCCTTTGCATGTCTGTAAAGGGAGAAGATTCCAAACCTCCGAGGACCCTCCCCGGCGGGTGGGTTTATGTCTGGGGTGACGAGTTCAACGGTTCCAGGATAGACGCCAAAAAGTGGAAACCGGAGTTGGGAGTAATCCGTAACCAGGGATCCCAGCAGACTTATACAGGCCGACCCAAGAATATGAGATTGGAGGATGGCTGCCTGGTTTTGGAAACCCATTTTGAAAAGTTCGCCAATGTCAATTATAAGAAAAGTTCCGCGGATTGGATCAAGAATACCAAGTTCATGCCCTATACCTCCGGTTCCGTTACGACGATCAAGACAAAAAATTTCATGTTCGGCAGACTGGAAGTGCGTGCCAAGGTTCCCAAAACCAAGGGCATCTGGCCTGCCATCTGGTTGCTTGGCAAGAATAAATGGGGCTGGCCCGTCAACGGGGAGATTGATATGCTGGAAAATATTTCCCAACAGCCGGATGTGGTTTATTCCACTTTCCACTTGAGTCCGGACGGCGTGTCCAAAAGGGATGCTTCCCGCGGAGGGACTGTGAAGATAGAGAATCTTTCCGATGATTTTCATACCTATGTCATGGAATGGGACAAGGATTCCATCAAGTTGATGGTGGATGACAAGCTGGTGAAGTCCATTGACCTTAATACCACCAATTATGCCAATGGGGCGGGGAATCCGTTCCGTACGCCGTTCTATCTCATTCTCAATTCCGCCGTGGGCGGCACCTGGTGCGAGAAAGCTCCTAAAGACGGGCAAGGGTATCCTGTAAAATTCCTGATTGATTACGTTCGGTTCTATCAGACGAAAGAACATGCCCAGCAGGCTAAGCAGTTTGACCCGGAAACCGGCCTGCCCAAGAAGAAATAGACTTTTTTCAGGTTGAGGCATGTCCGGCGTGGCGGCCGGACATGCAAGATGTCGCTTGCCTTGTCATTTCACAAGCGACGCGGCTTTTCATACTGGATTCTTCTGCAGCGTTTCGGAACGGGAGGCCGTGAAGGTCACAAGCCTTCATTTCCAGAGGAGACTGCCGTATAGCCCCGCGGGAATGTGCTTACCTGTGTTTTCTTTTTTATATTTAACGGAATAGCACAAAAAAACGGCTCCGTCATCTGGCGGAGCCGTTTTCGTTGGTCCAAAAAAGGGTTGGCTGGTTCTAACAGGATGTTCCCGTGGTCTGGGCCAGTTCCTGGAAACGGGCCAGGATTCGAGCTGTGACAGGACCGATTTTTCCTGAGCCCAGCTGATAGCCGTCCAATTTGGTCACGGGAACGCATTCTGCGGCAGTGCCGGTCAGGAAGCATTCGTCCGCACAGGTGATGGTAAAGCGGTTCATGGTCTTTTCCTGAGCCGGGATTTGCAGCTCCCGGCAGATTTCCAGCACTACCCGGCGCGTGATGCCGTCCAGGCAGCCGTCCGTAACTGGCGGTGTGAACACGGTACCGTCCTTCACAATGAAAATGTTGTCGCCCGTGCATTCGGCCACATTACCCAGGTCGTTCAGCATCAGGGCTTCCGCCGCACCCTGGCGCACAGCTTCCATTTTGGCCAGGATGTTGTTGAGATAATTGAGCGACTTGACCTGCGGACAAACGGTGTCCGGACGGTTGCGGCGCACGGAGCTGGTAATCAGGGCCAGCCCATTTTCATATACGTCCGGATCGTACAGGGAGATTTTATCCGCAATGATGAAGACGCAGGACCGTTTGCAGTTGAATGGGTTGAGCCCCAGATTGCCGACGCCGCGGGTAACCACCAGACGGATATAGCCGTCGTTCAGGCCGGAGGCCGCGACCGTTTCGCATACGGCGTTGGAGAGTTCTTCCTGAGTGTAAGGAATATCCAGCAACAGATAATGGGCGCAGTTGTACAGGCGGTCCATGTGGTCTTCCAGGCGGAAAACGCGCTTGTTATAGAACCGGATACCTTCAAAAATGCCGTCTCCATAGAGTGTGCCGTGGTCGAAAACCGAGGTTTTTGCTTCCTCCTGTTCCACCAGCTTTCCATCTAACCAAATCTTCATTGTTATCTAGAATTGAGAAATTACTTATGCCGGAGCAGAATACTCCTATTTGAGGAGGGGGGGAAGCTATAAATTCACCGGAGGAAAATAAAAGTTCCATCGCTTGCGGCAATGGCGGCAGGGAGGTTTGCAAACGCTGAAAATATAGTCGGTATTCATGGAGCAGACTTGACATTTATTTTCCGGTGTTTTTAGCTCTCGCGCGCAATGTCAGATCCTTCCAAGTTCCGCAATCTCGCCATCATCGCTCACGTTGACCATGGGAAGACGACCCTGGTTGACCAACTTTTGCAGGCGGGAGGCGCCTACCGGGCCAACCAGGCCGTGCAGGAACGCGCCATGGATTCCATGGATCTGGAACGTGAAAAAGGCATCACGATCAAGGCCAAGAATACATCCATCCTCTGGAATGGATACACGATCAACATTGTGGATACTCCCGGACACGCGGATTTCGGCGGGGAAGTGGAGCGCGTGATGAAAATGGTGGATGGCGTGCTTCTGGTGGTGGACGCTTTTGAAGGGCCGCAGGCCCAGACGCGTTTTGTGCTCCGCAAGGCCCTTCAGGAAGGGCTGATGCCCATTGTCGTCATTAACAAGATCGACCGTCCGCATGCCGATCCCGCCGCCGTGCATGACCAGGTGCTGGAGCTTTTTCTGGAGCTGGGCGCCACGGATGAACAATTTGAAGCCCCTTTCGTGTACGGTTCCGCCCGCGACGGTTACTTCATGAATTCCATGGAGGGGGAACCTCCTGTGGACTGCACTCCTCTTTTATTCAAGATTGTGGAACATATCCCCGCTCCGAAGGATGCCGATCCGGAGGGTGAATTCAAGATGCTCGTTTCCAATATTGACTGGGACGATTATGTGGGCCGTGTGGCTATCGGCCGCATTACCTCCGGCACTGTGAAGAAAGGGGACACCGTGTGGCTCCATCAGAGCGACGGCTCCTGCATTTCCGGAAAAGTGACCCGCATGTTTGAATATTCCGGCCTGAGCACTACGGATTCGGCCATCGGCGTGGCAGGCAACATCGTAGGGGTGGCGGGGTTTGAAAACGTCAACATCGGGGAAACCTTGGGCGGTTCCGCGGATACGGAGCCCCTTCCATTCGTGGCGATTGATCCTCCTACCATTTCCATGGAATTTTCCATCAACAACGGGCCTTTCGGAGGGCGCGACGGCAAGAATGTGACTTCCCGCGTGATACGCGACCGCCTGATGAGGGAAATGCGGACGAATATTTCCATCCAGGTGGAGGATACGGACAAGGCCGGCGTTTTCTCCGTTTCCGCCCGCGGCGCCATGCAGATCGCCGTGCTGGTGGAGACTATGCGCCGTGAAAATTATGAACTGTGCGTTTCCCGTCCCACCGTGATCATGAAGAGGGATGAAAACGACCGCCTTACGGAACCGTATGAAACGATGTACGTAGAAGTTCCGGACGAACATGCCAACGGCGTCATGAAGCTTCTTCACGCCCGCAAGGGACAGATGGAAGACATGGTATGCAGGGAAGGCACGGGCCATACTTTTATTCAGGCTTATATTCCCACCCGCGGTATTATCGGTTTTGAATTTGAGCTGGTCAATCTGACGTCCGGCCACGGTATTTTCTCCCACCTGTTCCGGGATTACGGGCCTTATGCCGGGGACATCACCACGCGTACCACCGGCACCCTGGTTTCCATGGAGACGGGCGTTTCCACTCCGTTCGCGCTGGTAGCGCTGGAAGAACGCGGGCGTCTGTTTGTGGGGCCGCAGGAAGATATTTACGAAGGCCAGATTGTAGGCGAAAACCCGCGGCAGATGGATATGCCGGTCAACCCGTGCAAGGAAAAGCATTTGAACAATATCCGCTCAGCCACGAAGGGAGACGGCATCCAGCTTTCCCCTCCCGTCATTTTTTCTCTGGAACGTGCCATTGAGTACATTGAACCTGATGAACTGGTGGAGGCTACGCCTCATTTTATCCGTCTGCGCAAGCGTATCCTGAACGCCAATGACCGCGTAAGGGAATCCCGCAAAGCAGGAAATTAAGGTTCCTGGAGCGCTGGGGAAAGGCTCCTGTGTTCAAAGCGGCGCCGGGGTAGGGCCGCGCTGCCGGGGGCCCTGCGGTCCGCTGAGCGGAGGAATGGCATTGTTCTGTTATGAATAATTCCGGTTTTTCCTGTGCGGCTATCGTTTTATATGTCCGCAGCGGTTTCCTTGCGGAAGAATGCGGGTTAATGGTCCCGTAATCGGAGAAGCCCAGAGGACAGAAAAAAGACGGGGAACGGTTCGTTTTCCCGTCGTCTCAGAGGGATAAATACTCGGTGAAAGCGTTACCCGCCTTGCCCTGTTGGCGGGGTTTTCCAGAAAAAATGCCCGGTTTCTTTTAAGAAACCGGGCATGGCATTAAACTCGTTGAGGGAACTCTTTTTAGATTTTGCCAAAGAGGGTCTTGCCGGCGGACATAAGGTTGTCGGCGGCTTCCTGAAGGCGGGCGGCGACTCCCTTTTCACCCTTGGCAAGATAGGAACGGGGATCGTAATCCTTCTTGTTGCCCACTTCGCCATCAATCTTGAGCACTCCGTTGATGTGTTCGCACATGTGGGAGACGATCGGGCGGGTGAAGGCGTATTGCGTGTCGGTGTCGATGTTCATCTTGACGACGCCGTAGGAAACGGCTTCGCGGATATCGGAAAGTTCGGAACCGGAACCGCCATGGAAGACGAGGGGCATGCGAGCCGCTTCACCGTGTTTGGCGACCACGGCTTCCTGACCGTCCCGCAGGATGCTGGGTTTCAGTTTGACGTGGCCGGGCTTGTACACGCCGTGCACGTTGCCGAAAGTGGCGGCCAGCATGAATTTGCCGAGGGGCGCGAGGGCTTCATACGTCATCAACATATCTTCCGGAGAAGTGTAAAGCTTGTCGGCGGGATGGCCGGAGTTGTCCACTCCGTCTTCTTCTCCGCCCACAACGCCGATTTCGATTTCAAGAACGATGCCCAGTTCGGCGCATTCCTTCAGCAGTTCCCGGGAAAGCTTGAGGTTTTCCGCCATGGGAAGCGTGGAGGCGTCCAGCATGTGGGAATTGAAGAGGGGGGCTTCACCGCGTTCCACGCGGCGGCGGGATTCGGCAATCAGAGGACGCAGGAAAGTATCCACGTGTTCGGGCTGGCAGTGGTCCGTGTGAAGGGCTACGAGAACGTTGTGTTTTTCAGCCAGACGGCGCGTTGCTTCCGCCAGAACAATGGCGCCAAGGGCGGAATTGCCTACGGAGCTGCCGGAGGCGAATTTGCCGCCACCGATGGAAACCTGAATGATACCGTCGCTTTTGGCTTCGGAAAAAGCGCGGAGAGCGCCGTTGATGACTTCGATCGTGGTCACGTTAACGGCCGGATAGGCATAGCCTTCCTTTTTGGCCGTTTCAAGCATGGTAATGTATTGTTCTGGTGTGGCTATTGGCATAACGGGGATATGATAGGTGTTTTTTTTCAGGAGGGCAAGGCTGAACTCAGGCGCACGCCGGGGTTGCAGCGCTCTTGCGGGACATGTTCATGTTCGGATCATTGTGACTTGCGGCCGGACCGGTCCGCCGGAGCCCGTACGGCAGTAGCGTGCGGCGTCTCCGGAAAGAAGCTCCGCGTGGATTGGCGGACTTGAAAATTCTGCCTTGTTTTCCATTCAGTACGGTTGAAAGGAAATGCCCCTCCTTCGTTTTATCGCTGGAAGGGCATTCTAAAGATGGGCGGGATGGGGGTGTTATTCCGGAATGGATTCTCCCCGGATGAGGTCTTCCCAGCTTTGGCGGCTGCGAATGACGTTCCATTGGTCCCCGTCCACCAGGACTTCTTCCGCCATAGGCCGTGAATTGTAGTTGGAAGACATGGAAAAACCATAGGCTCCGGCGGACAGTACGGCCAGGAGTTCTCCCTGGCGCACGTCCGGCATGTCCCTGTTTTGGGCGAGGAAGTCTCCGGATTCACAGATGGGACCCACGACATCCGCTGTGATGCAGGATCCGGAGGGGTGTTCTCTGACCGGGATAATTTCATGATAGCCCTGGTAGAGGGCGGGGCGGATGAGGTCGTTCATTCCTGCATCCACAATTTTAAAGGTTTTGGCTTTCCCGTTTTTTTCATACAGGCAACGCGTGATGAGTGCTCCCGCATTTCCTACGATAAGACGGCCCGGTTCCACAATGATGTGTAATCCCAGAGGTTGCAGGGTGGGGACGACGGCCTGGGCGTAAGTGCTCAGCGTGAGCTGGGCGCAGTCCTCATTCCACCATTCCTGAACGCCGGAATCCAGCGTACCCTGGTAAACGATGCCAATTCCTCCTCCGATAGAGAAAAATTCAATGCCGTGTTTTTCTTTCAGGGAAGCAGCCAGGGGAGCGACTTTCCTGACGGCTTCCAGGAAGGGTTTCGCCTGGGTAAGCTGGGAGCCGATATGCATTTGCAACCCTTTCAGATGAAGGTTCGGAAGTTCGCGGGCCGCCATCTCATAAAGAGATTCAATGCGTTCGAAGTCCACGCCGAATTTATTTTCAGCCTTGCCGGTAGTAATGTATTTGTGCGTTCCCGCCTCTACGTTGGGATTGACGCGCACGGCCACCGGAGCCTTGACTCCCATGGAGGCGGCAATGGCGTTAATGGTCCGCAGTTCCGCTTCGGATTCCACATTGAAGCAATAAATGCCCTGGGCCAGGGCATAACGGATTTCCTGCTCGGTTTTTCCTACGCCGGCATAAGTGCATTTGGACGGATCTCCCCCGGCTTTGAGGACGCGGAAGAGTTCTCCGCCGGAGACGATGTCGAATCCCGCCCCGTTGCGGGCCATGAGGTTCAGGATGGCGATGTTGGAGCAGGCCTTGACGGCGTAGGCCACTTCCGCGTTAAGCGGTGCCAGAGCTTCCCTGAGGCGGTGAAAGTGGTTTAAAATGGTTTGTTTGCTATAAACGTACAGGGGTGTGCTTTCCTTGTCCGCCAGTTCCTGAAGGTTGACGTTTTCACAGTAGAGCGTGCCGTTTTTGTAAGCGAATGAATGCATGGATTATTCCTTGGTTGTGCTTTCGTTGGTTTTCCCGGAATGGAGAGGGGGGAGAGGGAATCTGGGAGTGGGAGGGTTGTCAATGAGCTGGGCGATCCAGGCGAGATCCTTGGAGCTTTCCAGCCCGAGTTTAATCAACATGGTAATGGGTACGGCCAGCAGCATGCCGATGGGGCCCCATACCCAGCCCCAGAAGATGACGGAGAGCAGAACCATACTGGTCACAATGCCGAATTGTCGTCCCAACAGCATGGGTTCCAGGCAGTTTCCCAGGGCTGTGTTGATCACTAGGTAGCCGCCGGCAACAATGATGCCCGCAGTAGGGCTGATCAGAAGCATGGCGAGAAGCGTGGGGGGGATAGCCGCGATGATGGAGCCGAAGGTGGGAATGAAGTTGAGGGCGAAAGCCACGATGCCCCACAACAGCGGAAAGTCCACGTTCATGTAATAGCAAAGCAGGAAAGCCAGAAGCCCTGTAACTGCGCTGATGAAGGTTTTAATAATGAGATATTTCTGAACTCCGGCCAGGGCCTTGGAGAATTTGCGGATGCCTGTGTCGCTGTTATGCCCCAGTTTATTGATGTTCGCCCGGAAGCGGGGGGCTTCCCCCAGGAAGAAAGTCATCAGGATCAGAATCAGGGTAGTGAAGGTCAGCATGGAAGCTAACTGCCCCATCACCCCTGTGGAAAACGCCACGATGCGCTGGCCGTTGAGCAGGTCCGGAAGTTCCTGAAGCATCTGGTCAGCCAGGTTGTTCCAGTCCTGTTCAATCAGGAAAGCGCGGAGTTCATGGATTTTCTCCATCATAAGAGGCTGGTATTTGACCGTGACCGTTTTGGCCAGATCCTGCCCCAGGTATTGGGCCAGATAGCCCAGGCCCACCAGAATGCCAAAGTCCATGATGACCGTGAAAGTCACTGCCAGCCAGTGCGGGAAGCAAAGACGGCTCTTGAAAAAAGTCGTCAGCGGATAACTGACGATTGCCAGAAAGCCGGATAGAACGATGGGCAGGAGCACCGGTTTTCCCGCCTGCAGCCCGGCCGTGATGATAATGACGCTGGCGAGCATGAGCAGAATTTTCAGGCCCTCTTTTCCGGATTCTTTCTGAAAAGTCATGGAAGGATTGATATTAACGGGGTAGGTAATGGTAGCCTGTTTTCTGCAGGATTGCAATCTTAAAGGCCTTCATTTTCATGATGTTCCCGGAAGAAACGTTCCAGGTCTTCAAAACGGGTCAGGAGAAAGTCCGGCTTTTTTTCCCTGAGGCCGTTGATGTCCGCCTCCGCGGCCCATCCTGCGGAGAGAATGCGGATAGGGACAGAGCGGCATGCGTCCACGTCTGTGGGGGCGTCTCCAATATAGATGGCTTCTGAGGCGACGGCATTCAGACGGGACAAAGCCCGTTTGATGCGGTCCGGTTTTACGCCTCCCTCCGGGGAGCCTGTTTCCAGAATAGGAAAAAATTCGGACAGATGAAAAAATTGGAGGGATATCTCTGCGCTTTCCAGGCGTTTGCCTGTGACCATGGCCAGCCGAATGCCGAGGTTGCGGAGAGTGCTCAGCAATTCGGCTGTTCCGGGAAAGGGGGCGGGAGCCAGGTCTGCGTGCAGCTTGCGGTAATAGTGGATAAATAGTTCCCTGCCGCGTTCATGCAGTTCCGGTTTCCCGGGAATCAATTTCTGGATAACTCCCAGATCGTCCGGGCCGAATTGGCGTTCGATTTCTTCATCCGTCAATATTCTGCCGTCCAGCTTCCGGATAGCGCGGCGAAAAGCCTCCCGGCACAGGGGTATGGTGTCGGCAAGAGTTCCGTCAAAATCAAAAATGGCGGTTTTGATCATCAGCCGTACCCTACATGCCGACAACGGACGGTTCAAGGGGAAAGCCGTGCCGGAATAGTCATGATGGGGCTGCAGGACGGATGAATAAGCAGGACGTGTCATCCCGTGCGGAAAGGTCAACGTTTCATTCCTGTAGTATCTCTAAATCCCTTATGTACGGGAAGGCCCCAAAAGAATATCTGTCCCTGTGGAGCGTCATTGCATTAGGAATAGGATCCATGGTGGGAGCGGGAATTTTCGCCCTCATAGGGCAGGCGACCCTGATGGCGGGAAAAAACGTATATTGGTCCTTTATTCTGGGAGGCGTTGCTGCCCTGCTTTCCGGATACACTTACGCCAAACTGGGTTCCCGTTATCCCGGTTCCGGAGGAATTATGGATTATTTCAACGAGGCTTTTTCCCATAAGACCCTGTCCGGCGCACTGACCCTTATTTACCTGGGAACGCTGGTCATTACCGTGGCCCTGGTGGCCAAATCCTTTGGAGCCTATGCGTCCCGCCTGTTTTTACCGGACAGGGCAGTCACCATTTATTCCACGGCCCTTTTTGCCAGCGTGGCTATTTTGCTGCTGGGGGCATTGAATATGGGGGGAGCCAGGGCCGTTGGAAAGTCGGAAGTAATCATGGTGGCATTCAAATTATTGATTTTGACGGTTTTAATGCTTGCCAGCTTCGGTTCTTCCGTGCCTGTGGGCGCGGATCCCATTCCAGTGAAAGGGCTGGACGGTTTGCTGGGCAGCGTGGGATTGACATTTTTCGCATTTGCCGGCTACGGAATGATGGCCAATACGGCGGGCAATCTGAAAAATCCTTCCAGGACGCTGCCAAGAGCCATTTTTATGGCTATTGGCCTTGTGCTGGCCCTGTACCTGATACTCTCCTACGTAGTACTGTCCAACGTTCCCGCTACTTCCCTGGAAAGCCATACGGAAACGGCCGTAGCGCAGGCCGCCTATCCGGTTTTGGGCATGTGGGGCTTCATGGTCGTATCCGTAGCGGCTCTCATTGCTACGGCATCAGCCATTAATGCCACCATGTTCAGCATGCTGGACATTTCCCGGGCTCTGGCGCGCAACGGCCAGCTGGGAGCTATTTTTAAACAGCCTTTCTGGGGCCACGGAACGGAGGGTTTTTTCTATCTTTTGCTGGGGATTCTGGTGATGACGAATGCCTTTAACCTGGTAGCCATCGCCAATCTGGCGGGGGCCTGTTTTCTGATCAGCTACCTGGCGGTGTTCGTCGCCCATTGGCGGCTCCGGAAAGAGACTCAGGGAAATGCGCTGCTTATCATCCTGGGCTTTCTTCTGATGCTGTTTATTCTGGGGGCGTTCTTTTACCAGATGTTCTTCAGCCAGCCTTACCTGATTCCGTTGATTATGCTGTTTGTAGCCGCCTGCTTCATCCTGGAATTCCTGATACGCAGAAAGATTGCGAAAAATGTTCCCGGAGTTTCTTGACCCATGGGTGCGGGAGAAAACCGGGGCTTTTTCCCGGCCTTTTAATGCAGGAAGGAAGTCAGGGGGCTGGTGGCTGTAGCTTGGGAGGAAACGGCGGGAAGGCCGGACAGATAAGCCATGCGTCCGGCACGGCATGCCAGGGCGAACGCCTCCGCCATGGCGGAGGGAGAGCCGGAGGCGGCGATAGCCGTATTGACGAGCACGGCATCCGCTCCCATTTCCAGAGCCTCCGCCGCGTGGCTGGGTGCTCCCAGCCCCGCGTCCACCACCACGGGGACAATAGCCTGTTCAATGATGATGTTAATCAACTCCCGGGTCAGCACTCCCTTGTTGGTGCCGATGGGGGCGCCAAGAGGCATGACGGCCGCCGCTCCGGCTTCCTGAAGGCGTTTGGCGAGCACGGGGTCCGCGTTAATGTAGGGAAGCACGGTGAAGCCTTCCCTGACCAGGATTTCCGCCGCTTTCAGCGTTTCAATGGGGTCCGGCATCAGGTACTGGGCGTCCGGGTGAATCTCCAGCTTGATCCAGTTGGGCAGCCCGGCTGCTGCCGCCAGGCGCGCCAGGCGTACGGCTTCTTCTGCCGTAGTCGCTCCGCTGGTGTTGGGGAGAAGGAGGTATTTTTCCGGATCAATGAAATCCAGAATATTGGCGGCGGGATCGTGGGAACCCGTCAGATCCGATCGGCGCAGAGCCACCGTCACAATTTGGGCGCCGGAGGCTTCCAGAGCTTCTTTCATGCTCTCATTGGAAGGAAATTTTCCCGTTCCCACCATCAGGCGGGAGGTGAACTGGCGTCCGGCTATCTGCAAAGGTGTGTCTGTCATTGCGGGATGGAGGGTACCTCCGCTTACCTTTTCAGGCAAGGGAGAATGAATAAGAGGGGGGGCAGCATGACGGCTGAACGGAACATGGTCCGGGAAGGGCCATTCTTTATTCACCGCTGAAGGATGCGTTTCGTAATGCTCTGGGTTTTCCAAGGATTTCCTGATAAAGAACAGCCGCTTTCAGGGATTTGGGGTGGTGAAGGGAATTTTTCAGGGAAGGAGATTCCACTGCGGCTGATGACGGAAGAAGGTCGGGCAGATGTTCCTTCATCTCCCTCTTTTGCAAACGTTGCAGAGCCGCCTGTTCCGCATCGGAAAGAGAGCGCATGGATTGCCGGGCTTCTTCCGTAGCTTTTACGTAGCGTTCCAGTACATTTTGCGCCGTCTGCCGGGCTGTTTCCTCGGGTTGTGCAGCCGCCGGCGCCGGGATCCGCTGCGGTTTGCGGGCCACGGCGGGGGAGGGAAGCTCTACAGGAGGGGCTGAGGGCCGCGGTGCGCGGGCCGGTGCGGCAGGTTGGGTTTGCTGTGGCTGCGGGGTTGCCCGGCGCATTTCCGCAATGACTTCCCTTACGCGTTTTTCATGATGGTTCTCCGTGTCCGGAACGGACGGTTCCTCATCCTTTTCATCCGGTTTCAACAATTCGATTGCTTTTTTGATGAGGAAAATCACCCCGACAATCAGCCAGAACCAGAGTTTCAGGCTATTGTCATCGCCTCCGGAGGCGAGCATGTATGCCAGTAAATCCATAAAGGATAAAGGTTTCCGGAAAAAGCAGGCCTTTCCGGAAACCAGGGAATTTATTTATTTGATGGAAGAGGGAGGCGTATCCGGTTGAGCGATGGAATCTCTCATTTTGGTGTCAGCCACCACATTTTGGTAACGGGCGTAGTCCAGCACTCCCAGATTGCCGTTGCGGAAGGCTTCCGCCATGGCCATGGGAATCTGGGCTTCCGCTTCCACCACCTTGGCGCGCATTTCCTGCGTTTTTGCAGCCATTTCCTGTTCCGTGGCTACGGCGGCGGCGCGGCGGACTTCCGCTTTGGCCTGGGCGATTTGTTTGTCCGCTTCCGCCTGCTCGGCCTGGAGGCGGGCGCCCACATTGCCGGCTACATCCACATCCGCAATGTCAATGGAAAGCACTTCAAACGCCGTGGCGGCATCCACCCCCTTGTCGCTTACGGTACGGGAGATCACCTCCGGTTTTTCCAGAACATCCTTGTAGGAGGGGGCGGAACCTACGGCGGAGACGATGCCTTCCCCGACGCGGGCGACCACCGTTTCCTCCGTGGCGCCCCCTACGAAGAGATCCAGGTTGGTGCGCACCGTTACGCGGGCGCGCACCGCCACTGCAATGCCGTCACGGGCCACCGCCGTCAGGCGCGTTTGGCCGGAGCTGGGGTTCGGGCAGTCGATGACTCGGGGATTGATGGAGGTGCGCACGGCTTCCAGCACGGTCTTGGAAGTGCCTTTCACGGCCAGGTCAATGGCGCAGGCGCGGTCGTAGCTCAGCGGAATGCCGGCTTTCTCCGCCGCAATCAGGGCAAGCACGCAGTCCACGATGTCGCCGCCGGCCAGGAAGTGGGCCTCCAGCTCATCCGTGCTGATGTCCAGGCCCGCCTTGGCGGCCGTAATGCGGGTGTCCACCACCAGGGGATAGGGCACTTTCCGGAGCCACATCCCCAGCATGTTGCTCATGGAGACGGGCGCTTTCGCCAGACGGGCGCGCAGCCATGTCTTGAAGAATTTGGCGATGATGGCGAAAAAAATGACCAGAAAGATGACGAGGACGACGACCAGAATGGTCCCCCAGGCGGTTGCGTTGGAAATGTTTGCTGACAGCAGGTTGTTCATGTATCCTTCCATACCATATGAACCGAAGCAGGGTAAAGATATAATTGTGTTACCTGCGGTTTAAAGGTATTGACCTTTCGGAGGATTCGTGGCAATGCACTTGGCCGTGCGCACCATTGATTTTGATTATCCGCTGCCGGAAGAACTGATAGCGGACCGTCCCCTTCCGGACCGCTCCGCGTCCCGGATGATGGTCATTCACCGGGATACGGGCATGATTGAGCACAGGCATTTTTGCGATTTGCCGGAATATGTGCGGGAAGGGGATCATTTTATCCTGAATGATACCAGGGTGGTTCCGGCAAGATATTTTTCCAACGACGGTTCCATTGAAATAGTACGCGCGGAGGTTCTTAATCCCCTGTTGTGGAAGTGCATGGTGCGCCCCGGACGCAAAATGAAGCTTGGGCGTACGGTTGCGGTCGGAGAGGCGGTGGGCACCGTGGAAGGCATTGATGAGGAAGGGTACCGCCTTATCCGGTTTGACCGGGAAGTGGATGAGGAAAAATACGGGCGTCTGGCTCTTCCCCACTATATGAACCGGGAAAGCGACCCATCCGACAGGGAGCGTTACCAGACCGTTTACGCCAGGCATGAAGGGGCCATTGCCGCTCCTACGGCCGGGCTGCATTTTACGCCGGAGCTGCTGGCATCCGTCCCCCACGATTTTCTAACCCTGCACGTGGGGGTAGGAACATTCCGCCCCGTCAAGGCGGACAGGATAGAAGACCATCAGATGCATACGGAGCATTTTTTTCTTCCTGAAGCCGCTGCCCGGGCAGTCAATAACGCCAGAAGGGTTATTGCCGTGGGCACCACCAGCGTGCGGGTGCTGGAACATGTGGCAACGGCGGAAGGTCTGCCGTTGAGGGAGTGTTCCGGTTCAACGAACATCTTCATTTATCCTCCCTACAACTACAAGGTGGTGGACGCCCTGATCACGAATTTCCATTTGCCGCAGAGCACGCTGCTGATGCTTGTCAGCGCCTTTGCGGGCAGGGAGCTGGTCATGAAAGCCTATCTGGAAGCCATCCGGGAACGGTACAGATTTTTCTCCTATGGAGACTGCATGTTGATTTTGTAAGGTCCCGGCGGTTTTTTCAAGTATCCTTTGGAAAAAGCGCGGATGGTTTTAAAGACTGTCTTCGGGAGGGTGCTGCGGGCGGAGGGACGGCGGCGGAACGCCGCCCAGGGAAGAATTGGAGTTCCGGCTTCTTCTGAGTTCCAGCAGGTTTTTTCCGTGATTCCTGAGTTGGCGGAGGGTAATCAGCATATGCAGCATTTCTTCCAGCAGGATGTTCATCACGTTGGCATAATGACGGTCCGTGCTGTTCTGGCACAACCGGAGGAAATAGGCGGCTTCCAGTTCCGGAGCGTTCCATTTGTTCCGGATGATGCGGCTTCTGCGGGAGGCCCTGGGCCAGCAGGGATATCCCCGGTCCCTCAAATAAAGAAGGTAGCAGTCTTTTAACATGTCAAGCTGGAAGGTTGCGCCGGCACGTGCCGGCAGGGAGATGAAGGGGTGCATGTCTTTTACTCCCTCCAGCGTCATGTGGATGGTTGTTTCCGCAAGCACGGTCCAGTAGAGAATGGGTTCCGTTACGGCACGGCTCCTCCTGCGGAACCGCAGGTAGAAATGGCGGCTGAGCTCCAGGACGGAAAGGGCTTTAATGTAATGCGTCAGGACCGCCCGGCCGTATTGCCGGAAAATGAACTGTTCCAGCCTTTGCTGGAGATGGGCGTCTCCCATTGCCATCTCCTTCTTAAGAAGGTTCCACTGTTCCTTGAATATGGCATCTTCAGTCATAGATTTGGAAAAATCAATTATTTCCAATATAAAATAAATTAATTTCCTGGAAATTCAAATGGAATTGGGGGTATTTTATCAATTTTTCCAAGTTCAGGGGTATGGGCATGGAGCATGGAAGAGCCTGAGAACGAAAGTGTCTGCCCGGCGGGCGTTCCTGCTTTGGATTTTCCGGGCCGGCGGATTATTTCCGTTGTCCGGCAGCAGGATGTAAAAATTGCCGATGGTGATGTATGGGCATTTGTCCGACCGCCAGTGCGGGACAATGACCCGGCAGCTTCCCGGGAATGAACAGGACGAATTTTACTAACACGTTTGATAGGAATCCCGTATGGGAAAATTAAATTAGGAGCGGTCGCAAATAGGATATGATGAAAATTTGCCGGGGCCATTTTTCATGCAAAAAGTGCGACTGCATTTCCATGCGGCGCAATGCGTTCTTGTGAGGGAAAATAAAACGCGATAGCGTAAAAACGACTTGGCGGTCAAGAATACCCCTTATCCCTGTCACGCGCGTATGGATCACGATTTCAGCCTTATTCTCACTTTTGTCGGCGGATTGGCCGCTGCCCTTCTTTTCGGCCTTATTGCCAGAAAACTGCATTTATCCCCGCTGGTGGGCTACCTGCTGGCCGGGGTGGTGGTAGGGCCGTACTCGCCGGGATTTGTTGCGGATTCCCATACGGTGGAACAATTCGCGGAGTTGGGCGTTATCCTGCTGATGTTCGGGGTGGGGCTCCATTTCCATTTGAAGGATTTGATTGCCGTGCAAAAAGTGGCCGTGCCGGGAGCCGTTGTGCAGATATCCGTGGCTACCGTGCTGGGGGTGCTGGTCGGGTGGATGTTCGGATGGTCCGCGATTTCCGGACTGGTTTTTGGCATGGCGATTTCCGTGGCGAGTACCGTAGTGCTGACGCGGGTGCTGGAAGACAACCAGAACCTCCATACGCCCGGCGGCCATGTGGCCCTGGGATGGCTGGTAGTGGAAGACCTGTTTACCATTCTGCTGCTGGTTCTCATTCCCGCCGTGATGGAAGCGCGCCAGAGCGGCGCCGGAGACTGGGGCGGCATTCTTTCCGAGCTTGGCTGGATGTTCGTCAAGCTGGCCCTGCTGGTGGCCCTGACGCTGTTTGCCGGGAAAAAAGTCATTCCGCTGGTGCTGCGGTACGTGGCCCGAACGGGCGCGCGTGATTTGTTTACGCTGGCTGTGCTGGTCATTGCGCTGGGCGTGGCGGTGTGCTCCGCGGAATTCTTTGGCGCTTCCATGGTTTTGGGGGCGTTTTTGGCGGGGATGGTTGTAGGCCAGTCGGACTTCTGCGCGCGCGCGGCGGCGGAAGCCATGTTGATGAGGGATGCTTTTGCGGTGCTCTTCTTCGTTTCCGTGGGGATGATGTTTGACCCGATGTCCGTGGGGGATTGCTGGCCTCTGGCCCTGGCAACGCTGGGGGTGGTGATGATCGGCAAGCCGCTGGCGGCTTATGTGGTTGTTCGTTGCCTGAGGCGGCCGGTGCCGCTGGCGTTGAGCGTATCCGTGGCCCTGGCTCAAGTGGGTGAATTTTCTTTCATTCTCGCCGGAATAGGTCTCATGTACAACATCCTGCCTCCGGATGCCAATCAGGCCATCATTCTGGCGGCTGTCGTCTCCATTTCCTTAAATCCCATCCTGTACCGACAGATTGGACCTGCAGTCAAATGGCTGCAAAAACGCGGCATAGGGCTTGCGGACCCGGGGGGCGTGAACAGCATGGCCTTGCCCGCTCCGGATGCGCGGCGCGTGGTATTGGTAGGGTTTGGCCCCACGGGGCGCATTCTTAAGAGGATATTGAATGACAACGGGGTGGAAGTCATCATCGTGGAAATGAATATAGACACGGTTACCGCTATACGGGAGCAGGGAGGGGATATTGTTTACGGGGATGCCAGCCAGCGGGAAATTCTGCGCCATGCGGGTATTGAATATGCGGAAAGCCTGATTCTCTCTGCTTCCATTCCGGACGCCAAGGAGATAGTAGGCGTGGCTCTGGAGCTTAACCCTCATATTGACGTGATGATTCACACCAAGTACATGAGGGACGTGGATATACTGAAGGAAGCCGGCGCTTCCCAGGTTTTTTCCTCGGAATCGGAAGTAGCCCTGTCCATGGCGGAATATTTCCTGCGGGAAGGCGGTGCGGACGACGAACAGATCGTTTCCGAGCGCCAGCGCATTCGCGCGGAGCTGGACAGGGAAATGCCCGGAGTCTCCGTTGCGGGCCATTCATAATCGTTGGCTCCGCTTTGTCCGGGCGGAGGTTCCCATGCCCGGAATGGACACCGTTTCCCCTTCCCGGATTCGGAACATGTTTTTACGGGAATCCGGCAACAGTCATTCAACTTCTGCCCTGCTTGGACGGTTTAAGAATGACGGTAACGCGTCCCAGGTGGTGCAGTGCGTTTTCTATCTGGTTTTCCAGCTGCGAGGCGATCTGGTGGCATTCCCGGATAGTCAGGGAGGCATCCACGGAACACACACAGGTCAAGGTTGGGAAATTGTCCTCCCTGGTCAGGTCCAGCTTGAGGATCTTGCGGATGTTTCTGTGTTGCTGGAGAATGAGATTTACCTTCAGGCGCACTTCCTCCGGAGAAACCTGTTCCGCAATGGCGCCTGTTTCCATGTCGCGGCAATCCGGTTCAATGCGGCAAATTACCTTTTCCGGCTTGAGTTCATGCAGAATGGAATCCCTGAAAGCCTCCACCACATGGTAGCCGCGTTCCAGGGGCCAATCCGCCGGAATTTCCACATCCATGAAATAACAGGGGGCCTGTTTGCCGTGGCCTGCATAAAAACCGTGAATGCGGACATGGTGGCGCAAGGCCAGCCGGTGGATAATCATGTCCGGCTCCATATTGGAAAGATTCTCCCGCGCCGGTTCGATATGGACGATGACGTCCGCTTCCGGCAATTCATGCTTTACAATGCCTTCAATGGATTCCGCCACATCATGGGCGTCATCCACGTGCAGTTCCGCAGGCGCTTCCACATCCAGCTCTACAAAGATGCGCGAGCCTCCGTCACGCAGGCGGATGCGTTTGACCGGATAATCCGGGGCATTCTTTTTCATGGCGTCCAGCACCTGCCGCGTCAGGGAGGAAGAACCGCCGTCCATCAGGGCGTGGATGGAACGTTTGGCAAGGCCGAAAGCCACGGAACAAACCAGAGCCGCCACAAACAGGGCCGCAATGGCATCCGCCCTCTCCAGGAGGCCGTGCCAGGCTGATTCCGCAGGGACCAGATGGGCCAGCCAGATGCAGAAAAGACCCAGGAGCACGACTGCGGAAGACCAGATATCCGTGGTAAAGTGAAGTGCATCCGCTTCCAGGGCCTGGCTTTTGTGCTTTTTGGCTATCCGGCGGAGCATGGCGGAACGGTTCACATCTACCAGCAGGGAGACGGCCACTACGGCAAAAGCCCACCAGGTGAGGGTAATCTCCGCCTCATTGTAGAACAGACGGTCCACAGCCTCCCAGACAATCCAGGCGCAGGTAACTAAAAGGAGGGCTGTTTCCGCCAGGGCGGAAAGATTCTCCACCTTTTCGTGCCCGTAGGGGTGGCTTTCGTCCGCAGGGCGGGACGCCACTTTTACAGCATAAAAAGTCATGGCCGCAGCCATCAGGTCCAGCCCGCTGTGCAGGGCTTCGGAAATGATGCCGAGGCTGCCGGTTACAATGCCGGCCCAGAGCTTGATGACCGTTAAAAAGGCGGACCACAGGACGGAGGAAAGGGCCGCATGTGATTTTTCCTGGTGCGCTGCTTGTTCCATAAGACAGGGAAAAAGAAAGAAAGGCATATCTAAGCCCGCCTCCCTTTCTTAGTCAATGATAACAGAGGCGGCGTTAGAACTCAGGCTTTGGCCCATGACGGAATCACCCCCTGCACCATCAGGGCTGGATGTGTAACAGGAGCCTGCTGTGCGGATATATTTTTTTATTTTCACTATTAAAGAAACAGTATTTATTATTTTAAATAATCAAAATATATTAAAAATTAATTGAAGGCGGTAGAAGATAGCTCTGAAAGCAGCCGGTTGCCGTGACCTAAAAAAGTATTGCCAATGCTGGGGAATACGTTATTTTGCGTGTGTTGAGAGTGACTGCCAAGAGGTAGCCGGAGCTCCTGAAGGTGCGCGGCGTGTTCCCCGGCAGAGTATCCGGTACCTGTAACATATTTACGGATGGCCGCACCCTGATTCCCTTCCTGCGTGGTATTTGCAAATGACAATGTGTTCCCCGGGTTGCAGAACAGTTCCACTTGTTAGTTTGTCTCTTTTCACCTACACTTACTATTATTCCCAATTCTATGTCAGGACATAATAAATGGTCTAAGATCAAGTACGTTAAGGCTAAGGAAGACGCCAAGAAGGGCAAAGTTTTTGCCCGCTTTGCCCATGAAATCATGCTGGCCGCCAAAAGCGGCGGCGGAGATCCTGATCTGAATCCGCGCCTGCGCGCCGCCATTGACGGAGCCAAGGCCGTGTCCACCCCCAAGGAAAATATTGAACGCGCCATCAAAAAAGGCACCGGGGAACTGGGAGGAGCTACCATCCAGGAGATTACCTATGAAGGCTACGGCCCCTCAGGCACGGCTTTCCTGATTGAAGTGGCGACGGACAACACAAACCGTTCCGCTTCCGAGCTGCGTACCCTGTTCACCAAAAACGGAGGCAGCATCGGTACGCCCGGTTCCGTGGCTTACCAGTTTGAACGCAAGGGAGAGGCCCGCATCATGGCGGAAGGTCTTACGGAGGATTCCGCCATGGATCTGGCGCTGGAATGCGGCGCGGATGATGTGGAACAGGGGGATTCCGACAATGAATGGGTGTTTGTTACGAGCCCAACGGAGTTGAACAACGTGTGCGCCGCCCTGCGTGAAGCCGGACATACGGTAATTTCCATGAAGCTGATTTCCGTGGCGCAGAATGCTTCCGTGATTAATGATCTGGAAACGGCGAAGGCCGCCCTGCGCCTGTATGAAGCGCTGGACGACTATGATGACGCGCTGAACGTCTTCTCCAATTTCGATGTGGCGGAAGAAATCCTTGAGCAGCTTGGTTAACGCTGTTGTCCTTCAGGAGACGCCTGTTGTTGCAGTTCAATTTTCTTTTCCATGTCTGATACCCCCCCAGATTTGACTCCGGAACAGGTTTCTCCGGAGCCGGCGCCCAAAAAACGTATTATCCGCAAAACCAAGTCTGCGGCGGAAGCTCCGGTAAAGCCCCAGACTGCTGCGGAAGTGCCCGGGACGGAACAGGATTCTTCCCCGGCGCCCCGCAAGCGGACGATAAGGAAGAAGGTTGCTGAATTGGCGGATGATGGGATGGAAAGTGTCGATGTGCCGGGGAATAAGACTTCCCGTAAGAGCAGTGCTGAAATCCCGGTGGAAGAAGCGCAGGATGTTCCTGCCAGGCCCCGGCGCGGACGCCCGCGCAAGAAGCCTGTGGAGGAGGTTCCGGAAACTGACGGCTCTGCGATTGTCTCCGGAACGGAAGCCGCCGTCAAGCCGGTGCGCAGGCGTGCTGCCAAGGCTGTTGCTCCGGAGAACGGTGATTCAGCCGGCCCTGAGGTGGAAATTGCCGTTCATGCGGCGCCTGCCGAGCCGGCTTCCGATTCTGTTCTGGAGCAGCCCGCAGAAGGCAGGCCGAAGGTTATTCGCCAGAGATTTGTGAGGAACCCGAGGGAACAGGAGCCGGAGGCGGATGCTTCCGTTCCGTCCATCAAGGTGGTGCAGGAAGGTGCGGCGGATTTTTCCGAAGATGCCGCCCGGGAGCCGCGTCGGACAAATGAGCCGCAAAGGCAGCGTTTTGACAGGCAGAACCGCCGGAATAACAACGACCGTTTCAACAAAAACCGGAATAACCGCCAGGATGGCCGCAATGGCAGAAACGGCAATGACCGGGTTAAAAACCGCTGGAATAATAATCAGGAGGGCGGAACCCCACAGAACAGCGCCCCCCGTGAACTGGCGCCGCCGGAACCGGTGGACGGGTTGCTGGAAATTACGAATAAGGGGTTCGGCTTTTTAAGGAAGCCGGATAATGATTTTGACGCTTTTGCGGAAGCCGTTTATGTGCCGCAGGATATGATCCGCAGGTTCGGTCTGCGTCCTGCCGTGTGGGTGCATGGGCAGGCCTGCCGTCATGACCGCGGCATTCTTCTGACGGAAATTGCCTCCGTTAACGGGGCTGCTCCGGAGAAAGCGCGCAAGAACCCGCACTTTGAAGAGCTCAAGGCGGTCAATCCTAATAAGCGCATTTCCTTTGAAACCCGGCCGGAGCGTTACACCACCCGCACATTGGATCTGATTGCTCCAATCGGGCGCGGTCAGCGCGGCCTGATTGTCTCTCCGCCCCGCGCAGGGAAGACGACGCTGCTTCAGCACATGGCGGAAGCCATTCTGGAGAATTACAGGGATTCCATTCACCTGATGGTGCTTCTGGTAGACGAGCGTCCGGAAGAAGTGACGGAGTTTAAACGTTCCCTCCCCGGAGCTGAAGTATACGCCTCTTCCAATGATGGAAGGGTGCGCGATCACTGCCGCATGGCGGAACTTTGCATTGAACGCGCCAAACGGCTTGTAGAGGAGGGGCAGCATGTTTTCCTGCTGATGGATTCCATTACTCGCCTGGCCCGCGCCTACAATAACGCTGACAAGGGAAGCGGCCGCACGATGTCCGGCGGCATTGATGCCCGCGCTCTGGAAATGCCCCGGCGCCTTTTTGCCGCCGCCCGCAATACGCGCCAGGCCGGTTCCCTGACTATCATTGCCACCGCCCTGGTGGAAACCAACAGCCGCATGGATGACCTGATTTTCCAGGAATTCAAGGGGACGGGCAATATGGAACTGGTGCTGAACCGCCGCATTGCGGAGCAATATATCTTCCCGGCCGTGGACATTCTGAAATCGGGGACGCGGAGGGAAGAGCTCATTATGCCGGAAGCATGGCTGTACAAGATGAATCTGATTCGCCGCGCTTTAGCCGGGCATAAACCCGTAGAAGCCATGGAACGGTTCCTGTTTTTCCTGAACAAATACCCCAGCAATACCCAGATGCTGCTGGATTTGAAACAGAAAGCGTAGGTTTCCCGATGGCGCAGAGCCTTGGAGGCTTGCGGAATTCCGGCCGGAAAAGCGGGAAGCATTTGTCTTTCCTGATGAGTCAGGAGCGTGCTTAAACGCCTTTTTTGCTGTTCCAGATGGCGATATGCAGACGGTCTGAAAAACGAAGACCGTAGCGGAGACACCATTCCACCGCCTGCGCACGCATGGCGTTCAACTCATCCCGTGTGGAGGCCAGGGGCATGATCAGAATTCGTTCCGGGGGAATGTCCGCTTCGGAAGCCCGCCGCAAAACGGCCCTGACATCGTCCTCGCACGCCACGACGAATTTGAACCAGGCTTTCTCCGTACCCGCCAGACAGCGCAGGATATCCGGTTTCCAAGTCTTAACGTCGTTATTGCCTGAATGGGGGAGTTTGGGAGATACGTTGAATTGCGTGACGCGTTTCAGCAGTTCCGTATCCGGCATGATGGTGCCGTTGGTTTCCATTTCCACGGCATGATCCGGCAACAGGCGCAGCAGGACGGGAAGCGCCTTTTGCTGAATGAGCGGCTCCCCTCCGGTCAGGACCAGTCGGCGGCATGGATAATGGAGCACCAGTTCAGCCGCCTTTTCAGGCGCGAGGCGCACTCCGGGAACCGTTCCGTTCCAGGAATACGCCGTATCACACCAGGAACAGGCCAGATTGCAGCCTGCCAGACGCAGGAAAACGCAGGGTGTTCCCTGGGAGACTCCTTCCCCCTGAATGGAATGGAAAATTTCCGGTTGTCCGTGAATCTGGGCCAGTGTGAGCATGATCAGGCTGGCCTGAGACTATCATATCCCTGCCGTCCGTCAACGACTCCCTGAGGGAGGGCGGGTGCTTCCTTGTTCTCCGTGCATTTCATTTTCCGGCAGACGTTCAACTGTTGCTGCTGCGGAAGGCCGCACCCGTGAACAGGAGCAGGATAAATCCCGCGACGGAGGCTGCACCCGTGAACAGTTTCTGAAAGGAGGCATGGTCTTTTTCCTTCTTTGCCAGCTTTTTCACTTCTTCCCTGGAAACTTTCCGCATGGCCGCGCGGGCTTCGTCATAGGCCCGGGATGCCTGTTCTTCTTTTTTACGGGCCTGTTCCAGAGTTTTCCGTACATCTCTGGACAGCTCCCTGTATTCGGCAGACGCCAGCAAGTCTTCATCGCCCGGTTCCGGGACAGCGGATTCGTCCCGGTCATCGTCGGCCAGAACCTTGTTTTTCTGTTGGGTGAGTTTCTCCTCCGCCTTCTGCATCAGGCGTTCCTGTTTGCCAGACTTTTCTTCCAGAGTTTCCAGCGCCGCATCTACGGCTTTCATTTTTTCCTTAGCAGCTGCGGTTTTCTGGCGGATAAGGTTCATCTGTGTCTGAAGTTCGGAAATATTTCCCTTCTGAGGGGCAATCCCGGACAATTTCTTCCTGCTTTTGGCCTCTTCCCGTTTTTGGGTCAGTTCGTGTTCCGCCTGTTCCAGTTCCGCCTGAATGCTCCTCTGCTGATCGGTCAGCCTGTCAAGCTGGGTTCTCATTCCCTCCTTTTTCCGGAGCAGTTCCTCCCTGGCGGATTTGGTGCTTTCCCTTTGCCTTTTCATGCGGCGGCGCAGCCGGTCAATCTTTTGGTCGTGTTCCTTCACTTCTTCCTGCTGGTCCGCCACGCTTTTTTGGTAGGCGGCATCCTGGATTTCCTGATGCTGCTGCCTTTTTTGTTGGAGATAAACTTGCTGGAATCTCTCTATGTCTTCTTCCGCCGCCCGGGTGGCATCCTGGGCATCATCCAGCTTCTTTCGGGATTGGATAACGGCTTTTTCCAATATTGCGGCCTCCTGTTCCAATGTTGTTTTTTGGGCGGCCAGTTCCTTTCCTTCCGGGGAAATGCGGTTTTGATAGTACCAGACGGAAAATCCGGCGGTTAACAGGGTCAGGAGAAGCAGTACGTAGCGCATGGATATGTTCCGACGATTCGGTCAATGGTATAAAAATGGGTAAGCCTTGTCAACATGGCAGAAATAAGAACCGCCCGCTTCCCTCCGGAGATGAAGGAAGCGGGCGGTCTGAAAAGCAGGTTTCCGGAAATGCGTCTTTCCCTGTTAAAGATTCAGGGAAAACGCAGAGATGGCATCTATCTCTTTCGCGATTTTATCCAGCAGCTCATCGGAAACCGGCTGGTTGGTCTTAATCACGGTCAGGGCCTCCCTGGTGGCGTGGTCGGCCGGGGCGGCGATGTTGTCAATGTTGATTCCATTGGAAGACAGGGCGGAGCCGATGAGGGCGATAACACCCGGACGGTCCTTGTAGCGCAGGCATAATGTCGTGCCGCGCAGGTCCGCGTACAATCCGTTGAAATTGTTCAGGCGGGAGACCATGGGGATGCCTTCCGTCACCACGCCGCGCACGCTGGTGTGGAAATATTCCTCTTCCTCTTCCATGGCCACGTCCAGCGTGATGGAATCTTCATAGGGTTTGTCGTCTTTGGGTTCCCTCGCTTTGAAAACGATGCCGTGCTCCCGCAGGGATTCTTCCGCGGCGGCAGGCATGAGCCCTTTTTCCGCATGCGGCAGAAGGCCTTCCAGAATGGGGGCCGTAAACCATTTGCGGAAAATGCGCAGGTTGCCGTAAAAAGTGCATTCCACGCGGCGGATGGGCTTGTTGCCGCCGGCCTTGCGCGCCAGGGAGGCGAGCAGAAACGCCAGTTGAAGATGGGCCGGATTGAGGCCGTTGGGGGATTCCCCGTTCACCACGCAGGAGGTGTCGCCGTCGGAAAAATAGGCGATCATCTGTTCTGCGGCGCGTTTGGCCGCTTTCGTATTGGCCTCCCGGGTGTTGGCTCCCAGGTGGGGAAGAATCAAATCCGCAATGGGGGCGGAAGGCTTCTCTCCGGGCGCATCCTTGGGATGTACGTCCGTCAGGTAGCCGATGTTTTTGCCTGCGGCCTTGGCGGCGGCCAGCGCTTCTTCATCCACCACGCCGTAGCGGGAGCAGTTGATGAGTACTGCTCCGTCTTTCATTTTTCCAATGAGCTCCGCGTTCACCATGTGGTGGGTGGAGGGGCCGCCCGGAACGTGCAGGGTAATAATGTCGCACTGGGAGAAAATATCTTCAATGCTGGTGGGGGTGACGCCGATGTTCAGGGCGCGCTGGCGTGCCAGAAAGTGGTCGTAGCCCAGCAGAATGGGTTCAAATCCCTGAAGGCGCTTGACGAGGTTGCGGCCGATGTTGCCCAGGCCGATGATGCCCACCGTCTTTTTGGTCAGCTCGCTGCCCATGTATTTTTTCTTTTCCCACAGGCCTGCCCGGGTGGTGGCGTCCGCCTGGACGATGTGGCGGTAGTAGGCCAGAATCATGGCCATGACTTCTTCCGCCACAGCATTGGAGTTGGCTCCGGGGGTATTCATGACGTCCACGTTTTTTTTGCGGGCGTATACAATGTCAATGTTGTCGTAACCGGCTCCGGCGCGGACGACCAGCTTCAGGGAAGGAAGGGCGTCCATGATTTCCGGAGTGACTTTTTCGCTGCGGACGATCAGAGCCACGGCATCCGGATGGGCGGCTACCTGTTTTTCCAGAGGCGTATCAGCGTCCTGGATGACTTCATAGCCGGCCGTTTTAAGCGTGTTGGCCGCTACGTCGGAGAGTTTGGTAGGAATAAGGACCTTGTTCATGTTGGTACGGTGGAAAAGGTTATTGTTCAATGGTATGGATAAAAAGCCCGCTGCGCAGCTTGGGTTCAAACCAGGTGGATTTGGGAGGCATGATTTCTCCGGCGTCCGCTACGCGGAAAAGGTCGGCCATGGTGACGGGATACAGGGAGAAAGCCAGCGCCATTTCCCCGGAACAGCGGCGTTCCAGTTCTCCCAGACCGCGGATTCCTCCTACGAAGTCGATGCGGTCGCTCGTACGTGGATCGTCAATGCCCAGGATGGGAGCCAGCACATTCGCCTGGAGGATGGCGCAGTCCAGGCTTTCGATGGGATGGCCGGCCGGGAAGGTTCCCGGTTTGGCCGTGGCGGAATACCAGCGTCCATTCAGATACATGCCGAACTCATGCTTGGCGCGGGGGGCGTAGCCTTCTCCGGGAATGGTATCCACAGGATTTATGTCAAAGGAGGTACGGAGTTTTTCCATGAATTCCTCTTCAGTCAGGCCGTTCAGGTCGCGTATGACGCGGTTGTAGTCCATGATGAAAAGGTCTTCATCACAAAAGACGACAGCCATCAGGTAGTTGAATTCTTCCTGCCCCGTGTAGTCCGGGTGTTTCTGGCGGCGCCTGGCGGAAACGGCGGCGCTGGAAGCCGTGCGGTGGTGCCCGTCCGCAATGTAAAGGGCGTCCACTTTCTCAAAGCTTTTGCGGATGTCTTCCACCGTGCCGGGTTCGGAAACGGGCCACAGGATATGGGTGACGCCGTCCTCCGTGGTAAAATCATATTCGGGTTTGTGGAATTTAATCCATTCCCGGATGATGGCGGAAAGACCTTCATGTTTGCGGTAGGCCAGGAATACCGGTTCCGTCTGAGCGGAGCAGGCATCAAAATGCTCAATCCGGTCAAGTTCCTTTTCCCTGCGGGTCAGTTCGTGCTTTTTAATGGCGCCGCTGGCATATTCATCCACGGAGGCGCAGCCGACGATGCCCGTCTGTACGCGCCCCCACATGATTTGTCGGTAGATGTAGAAAGACGGCCGTTCATCCCGGAAGAGGTAACCTTCGCGGACAAACCTTTCCAGGTTTTCCCTGGCCTTGGCGTAGGTTTCCGGAGCATGGATGGCGGCTTCGCTCGTGTCGATGTCGGAACGGCAGATATGGAGGAAAGAGGCGTCATTTCCGGCGGCCATTTCCTCGGCTTCCCGGTGGTTCATGACATCATAGGGGAGGGAGGAGACCCGTGCGGCCAGTTCCCGAGGAGGGCGCAGGGCGGGGAAGGGATGGAGAGTGGACATGGAAGGAAGAGTTCGGAAAGTCAGTAATGGGAAGGATGATATAGCGCACGAATGCTGGAAACAAGCCCGGCCAAAATGCATGCCGCAATGAACAGCAGCAAATAACGTGAAATGGAGTCCTGAAAGAACGGGTTGTCCCGGAAAGACCGTGCCTGATTGAAAGCTTGGACGATGACGAATGCCGCCGGGATGCGGAAAAGATCAAAGATGAACAAGTTCCGGGATATCCGCGATGTATCCTGTTCCCGGCGATTGTTCCGTTCATGTTCCGGCGGAGGCGTTCCGCCCTCTTTTCCGGACGGAGCCGGAAAAGAGGACAGGGGCCTCGCTTATTTGAGCTTCAGGATATCCACGATGCTGGATGTGATGGAGCGCATGTCATCCATCGTCAGCTCGCCCATGTGGGCAATGCGGAACGTTTTGTTCTTCAAGTCCCCGTAACCGTTGCCGAGCTGCATGCCGCGTTCAATCAGGGAGTTGTTCAGGGCGGCGATGTCAATGTCCCTCGTGTTGCTGATCACCGTCAGGGTGCGGGAAAGGTGGTCCCGGTTGGCAAAGACGCTGAAATATTCATCTGCCCAGGAACGCACGAATTCGGCCATGGCTTCATGACGCGCAAAGCGATTTTCCACACCTTCCTGCATGATGCGCTGGAGCTGGAGGTCCATGGCGTACATGATGGAGACGCAGGGAGTGTTTGTGTACTGGTAGTCCTTCTTCTGAATGGTGTCGTAAATGGAACGCAGGTCAAAGTAGCAGCCGCGGTTGGGAACGGAGGCGGTGCGTTCGTACGCTTTTTGGGATAGCGTGCAGACAGCCATGCCGGGAGGCAGGGCAAGCGCCTTCTGGGTGGAGGTCACCAGTACGTCCACGCCCAGCTTGTCCGTTTCAATCCGGGAGCCGGCGGCGGAACTCACGGCGTCCATGCACCACACGACATCCGGGTATTTTTTAAGCACTTCCGCAATTTCCTCCACCGGGTTCTGGATGCCGGTGGACGTCTCATTGTGCGTGATGCAAATGGTGTCGTATTTGCCGGTGGAGAGGGCGGCGTCCACCATTTCCGGGGTAGTGGGCTGCCCCAGTTCGCTCTTGAAAATATCGGAGGGCACGCCGTTGCCCGTAGCGATCTTGTACCATTTGTCGCCGAAGGCGCCCACGGAAAAAATGGCGGCGCGTTTGGCGGTGCAGGAACGCACGGCGCCTTCCATCAGGCCCGTACCGGAGGAAGTGGAAAGCAGAATTTCCTGTTCTGTCAGCAGGATGCGGCGCAGATTGTTGGAAATGCGGCGCTGCAGGGCGGAGGCCGCTTTGGATCGGTGTCCCATCATTGGGCCGCTCATGGCGGCAAGTACTTCAGGTGCTACTTCAGTGGGTCCGGGAATGAATAATTTGGTTGCCATTTGTTTTTAAGAACTGGGTACGCATACTATAGCGTCTCCAAACGGTTTGACTATGAATTTTTGTTGAGCCTTACCGGGAAAACCTGCCGCAGCAACGGAGAAAGCAAAGAGAGGATGTCTGTATTGGGCGGCACAGATGGCCAGTAGGGAGTAATGCGGGCGGGATGCGGCGCTCCGCATGTTCCGTCATCCCATGCCGGCATGGTTCCTCCGGTGATCCTTTTCAACCGGATTTTCTGGCAGGAAATCAGGATGGAACGAGGCGGTGAACCTGTGCTGAAACGGTTCTCACGTTCTGCCGGTGAAACGGCTTTTTTCTCCCGTTCGGAAAGGCAGGGCGCAGGACTTGCCCTCTTTCCGCAGGAGGAGTGTTTTTGGAATTTAGAGGCTGATCAGCTTGACCAGCCAGTAACCTCCGAAGAAAAGCCAGATATACAGGAAGCCTGCAAGCAGGAAAGGCCGCGCTCCGGCTTTCTTAAACTTCTCAAAGCTGGATTCCGCGCCCAGGGCCGTCATCGCCATGGTCAGCAGGAATGTATCCAGGGTGTTTATGGCGTCCACAAGTCCGGCAGGCAGCAGGTGCAGGGAATTAAAGCCAATGACGGCAAGGAACAGGAAGGCGAACCAGGGAATGGTAATTTTCCGTTTTTCCCCGTTTGCGCCGGAAGAGGGGTCCCTCCGGGCCAGGACAATGCTCAGGACGACCAGCACCGGGGCCAGCATCATTACCCGGATCATTTTGACGATAATGGCCGGATCGGAAATAGCTTGCCCCATGGCGTTGCCGGCGCCCACCACATGCGCCACTTCATGAAGGGTGGCTCCGGTAAAAAGCCCCATTTGTTCCGGCGTCAGATCCAGTATTCCGGCCCGGTGCAGGGCTGGATACAGAAACATGGAGAGCGTGCCGAAGATGACCACGGTGGAAACGGCCACAGCGGCTTTGTAAGGTTTGCTTTTGACGACGGGTTCCGCCCCCAAAACGGCTGCTGCCCCGCAAATGGAACTGCCGATGGAGGTCAGCAGGGCCGTGTCCCTGTCCATTTTCAGCAGGCGCCCCAGCCCGGCTCCCAGAAGAATGGTGAGAGTGACCACAATAAGGTCGAGCGCCAGGGCGGAGCCGCCGATGTCGATGACACTTTGAAAAGTCAGTTTGAATCCGTACAGGACAATGCCTGTTCTCAAAACCTGCTTGGTGCAGAACTGAATGCCGGGAACCCATGTTTCCGGAAGGTGGTTGCGCAGGCTGTTGGCGTAAAGCATTCCCAGCACGATGCCGACGATCAGCGGGCTGAGGGAAAGATGTTTCACCCATTCAAAATCCGCAATGTAAAAAGCGGAAAAGGAAAACAGAACAATAAGCAGGATGCCGTGGAGGGGATTGGCTAGATGTTTGGGAGACATGGTCGGTAAATGATGGTTGCGGCTGCCCGTTGTATCTGGCCGGGAGCGTACCGGATTGGCTGCGGAATGATATACGATGCAACCATTATAAAATCTAATTAAAAATTGTTATAGTCAATTAAATTTTGTTATAATAATATCGGCAGAACTTGATGAACAGTTCATTGATTCTGCTGTGGTCTCCATGTCCTGAGACGAAGTGGAAGGTGCGGCGGATTTCCAGGTGGCGGAGATGTATTTTCTTCAAACTTCCGCGTTTGAATTCTCCCCGGACGGCAAGGGAGGAGAGGAAAGAGCACGCCGGAGAATGCTCCAGATACATCTTGATGCTTTCCGTATTGCCCAGCGTCATCAGAATATGGAGGCCGGAAACGGAGATCCCGTGTTTTTTCAGCGCTTCCTCCACCACCCGGCGCGTGCCGGACCCCGGTTCACGCATGATCAGGGGCACATGGGAGAGTTGCGGGAGGGAAAGCCCTTCACTGGGCACGGCGGCCTGCATGCCTCCTGCCAGAATAATTTCGTCCTCCATAAATGGCTGATAATGCAGGTCCGCGCGCGTTGCCGTGCCTTCCACGATGCCAAGCTGCACGGATTCATCCTGGACGGCCTGTTCTATTTCCTCCGTATTGCCGCTTTTCAGCCATATGCGTATTTCCGGGTAATGGCGGTTGAACAGGGCCAGCAGCGGAGGCAGCACATACTGGGACATGGTGGAGCTGGCTCCCAGGCTTAATTCGCCGGAAACAGGGGAATTGCGGCCAAAGGATATTTCTTCCACCAGCGTTTCGTATTCCTTGAGGATGCGGCGGGAATGGGCCAGCAGGCGCACGCCTTCCGCCGTCAGGGCAATCCCTCGCCCCTCCCTTTTGAACAGACGGGCGTCCAGCAGACGTTCCAGTTCCTTGATATGCCGGGTGACGGCCGGTTGCGTGATGAACAGTTCCTCCGCCGCGCGCGTAAAATTCAGGCGCCGTGCGACGGTTTCAAACACTTTCAGCCGGAAATCCGTAATCATGGAGAGGAAATAATATTCAACCATGCCGCCGGGGGAACGGCAAGCTCCTTTCCTCCGCATGATGGCGTACGGCGCTGGGAATGGCGCTCAAGCGCAAGACGCGCGGGTGTCCGTAATATTCCGGAACCGTACATCCTCTGAACGGCAGGTGGCGGAAGGGAGTCCAATGCCTATATGAAACTGCATTCCATGATTATTGCCGGCGGAGCCGGCCTTTTGTTGTTGGGGGCCTGTTCCCCCTCTTCCTATCAGACCACATTTCCGGAACCGGCTTATGTAAAGGTTTCCACCAATAACGGAGCTTATGCTCCTTATCCGGACGATCCTGTCGGCCAGCAGGAACTGGTGTACTGGTATAATTCCCTTGCCGCTCCAATGACGGTGGTTGCGGAGGTCCCGCCTACTCCCATTGTCACGACAGGCCCGGGTCCGGTTGTTCTTGATTCCAGCGATTTCTCCGCGAAATTGTACCGCGACAGAACGGAAATCAAAAAGAAGGATAAGGCCGGCAATTGGGTTACCAGCGTACGCCCCACCACCCCCGCAGACCAGCGCATGAGGAATTACGTGATGGCTTCCAAAAAAGCCCGTTAGATTTTTCCTCCGTTGACGAAAGACCTTTCCGGCCTGCGTTCCTCTCCGGAGGAAGCGGGCCCGGCTTGTTTACGGGCAGATTTTTCTTCCCATTCTTCCGGGCAAATGGGGCGCCGGCGGATAATTTTTCCCGGCCAGGGCAAATAGGCGTCCGTGTAAAAGGTGGAACCGCAACCCCGGCATTCCAGCATGATGCCTGTATCCGTCCTTCTTTGTTCTTCCGGAGTTTGCGGAGCAGAATAAAGCCCGGCGTTTCCGCAGTGCGGGCAGCGGATGGGAAGGGGAATGGTGTGTTGAACAATCAGCGTTGCTGCGTAAGCGAGCGCCCAGGCAATGTAGCCCGCCCAGAAAGGCCATTCCGGATAAAGCAGCCAGACTGCTGCAATAAGGAGAGCGGAGCACAAGGCATACAGAAGGCTCCGCTTCTGCCTTCCGGCAAGGAGATGGAAGCAATAAACCGTATCCTGCATAAAAAGGAAGGAGATGAATTTACAGGTCATCCAGCGTCCATTCATCCTTCCATTCCAGGATAATCTGGTCACCCTCCCATTTCATGGGCAGCCACAGGTAACGGCCGTCAATGGCGTTTTTGGGCCGCCAGATGTCCGCCATGAAGATGAATTTTCCGGGCTTGCCCTGCA
>OJQX01000155.1_pt1 | contig 53008 bp, 39 predicted proteins | sample 1599031 | NCBI WGS metagenome assembly OJQX01 (sample SAMN03922513, study PRJEB24848) | human gut metagenome | isolation source: stool sample | host: Homo sapiens | place: Germany | collected 2010-02 | reverse complement strand
GTCCACCTCCTGCGTCACCACGACCGCCTCGCCGAAATACTTGCGAACGGTTTTAAACAAATACCTAATATATGCACTCATATTGGCCGAGGTGAGGGCCTTCCAGCACTCCTCGATCAGGATCATCTTGCGGACGCCTTTCAGCCGCCGCATCTTCGAAATGAAGGTCTCCATGATGATGAGCGTCACTACCGGCAGCAGCGTCCGGTTCGAGGAGATGTTGTCCAGCTCGAAGACGATGAAACGCTTGTCCAGCAAATCCAGCTGCTTGTCGGAGTTCAGCAGGTAGTCGTATTCGCCGCCCTTATAGTAAGGTTCCAGCACGTTCAGAAAATTGGCAAGGTCGAAATCTTTCTCCCGCACGCGCTTCTGCTCCAAAAGCCGCCGGTAGTCGGTTTCGACGAACTCGTAAAAGGTATCGAACGAGGGGACGATGGAGCGGTCGGTGCGGAGCTTCGAGAGGTAGAGGTTCACGGCGTTCGAGAGCGCTACTTCCTCCGAGCGCGTCGGCTCCTCGGATTCCCGTTTCCAAAGGGTCAGCAGCAGCGTCTTGAGCGACTCGCGCTTCTCCACGTCGTACACACCGTCTTCGACATAGAAGGGATTGAAGGCGATGGGCGCCTCCTCGGTGTAGGTGAAATACACCCCGTCGCGGCCCTTGGTCTTGGCGTGAATCAGCGAGCAGAGCCCTTGGTAGGAGTTGCCCGTGTCGACCAGCAGAATATGCGCTCCCTGCTCCCAGTACTGACGAACCAGATGATTCGTCAGATAACTCTTGCCCGAGCCCGACGGTCCGAGGATAAATTTATTCCGATTCGTGATGACGCCGCGCTTCATCGGAAGGTCCGAGATATCCAGATGAATCGGAATGCCCGACAGGCGGTCGGACATCTTGATTCCGAAGGGCGAGAGCGACGAGCGGTAGTTGGTCTCCCCGTTGAAAAGACAGAGGGCCTGATCGAGGAAGGTGTAGAAACTCTCCTCGGCGGGGAAGTCGGCCTCGTTGCCGGGAATCGCCGCCCAGAACAGCACCGGCACGTCCACTGTGTTGTGATGCGGCGTGCAGCCCATCAGCGCGAGCTGCGAACCCACGTCGTTGCGGATGCGCTTCAACTCCGATTCGCTCTCGGCCCATGTCATGACGTTGCAGTGGCACCTTACGGAGCGCAACCCCTGCGAGTGCGCTTCATTGAGATACATTTCGATCCACTCCCGGTTGATGGCGTTCGAGCGCGAATAGGCCGCCAGCGAGTTCATGTTCCGGGCCGAGGCTTCAAGCCGCTTGAGCGTTTCGTCGTGGTCGTCGAGGAAGATCACCTGATTGTAGACGTGGTTGCAGGAGAGCAGCAGTCCCACGGGCGCCGCGAACGAAAGCCGGCAGTCCGAGCGGTCGGTCGAGAGGCGCTCGTAGCGGAAATCCGTCGCCACGCTCTGCGGCAGCACGTCCAGATCGGAGAGCGTGTGCATCGAGAGGTACTTGTCCCCGATGCGCATCGTCCCCGGGTCGAGACGGATATCCTCGTTGACGACCGGACGCCGCTCGTCCGAGAGGGCGAAGTAACGTGCCAGCAGCCCTGCATCGTCCGCCGTGCCGACGATCTCGGCTTCCGTAAGCCGCTCGACGCGCACGAGGCCCGAATCGTTCAGAATGCGCTCCATCTGCTCCGCAGCTTCCAGAAAGCGCGTCACGGCATCCGTGTCGCGCATCTCCCGCGGGACGATGAAGCCCCGGCACAGCACGGACGAGGCACTGGTCTGCCGTATCCGTTCGGGCGTGGTCTTCGTAACGAACAGGTAGCACGTGTGGCGCAGGTAGGGCCGCTCGTTGAAATGACGCTCGTAGGAACGCGCGAGAAAGCTCCGCTCGGAGCCGTCGTTCGGAGCCGTATACCGCTCCTCGATAAAGAAATCCTGCTTGTGGACGACGGTGTAGTCAGGCAGAACTTTCAGGGCTTTGAGCCAGGCGCCGTGCAGCGCTTCGTACTCCTCGCCCGTGAGGGTGAATAGTTCGGGCAGCGTGACGCGGTAGGCTGCGGTGATGTCGGCGAACTTGGAGATGATGCAGTTGTTCTCGACGCGCAGCAAAGGGAATTTCGATTCCAAGGTCGAGGTTTTCAAGGTTCCGCGCATAGGATTACGGTTTTACGGTTCGAGGGATACGAATGCGTAGCAGCCGCCGGATGGCCCGACGATGGATGATGCGCCGCGGATGCCGGCGCGAGGCCATGAGCTTTTGAAGTCCGTAGGGGCCGAAACGGCGGCTCAGGTAGAAGGTGCCGCCCGTGACGGCAAGGCCGGCTGCGAGGGCGAAGAGGATGCAGAAGCCCTGCGGGACGCCGCTCATGTACATTCCGGCGAAGCAGACGAAGACGCCCAGAAGCCCTGCGACGAACAGCACGAGGTACTGCGCTGTGAGCCGTAGGCTAAGAACCCGGTGCCTTGCCGTATTTCTACGGTAGGTTTCCAAGAACTCGCCTCCGAACCGTGCTTGCACCTCTCGGCGCACACGGCTCTCCACTAACATATTCAGTCTATTATCCCGTGATGTATCTTGTTGTGACAGGGAATACATACAGCTAACGTCTTTCTCTGACGTCCAATCATTTGGATTTTCCATGGCTCTTTGCCTTTTAAGTCTTTGAGTCTTTTGACGTGGTGTATTTCAATGTTTTCCGTTGCGCCACACAATTCACACTTACCCGCTTTTAACCTTTGTATAAGGCTTGATACAGTGGTATTGAAAATCGTGTTGGCTACATGATCACAACTCGCGTCCATCGCGGTTGTTTTACGCTTAAAGCTCCCGTTGAAGAATACCCGCATCTTCTTTCCTCCTTTCTTGTCCTCATAGAAAACCGCAAAATCTTTGTGATGTCGATACTTTGCGATAATCTTTCGGGCTGTCGTACTGTACTTTCGTGCAAAAGTCTTATACAAACTGTATTGCATGATGTACTTGAAAGAATTCAGGTGTGAACTGTTATTTGCGATAGAAAAATAGTTTGCAAAACCTCGGATTTCTCTGTTATAGGCATCCAGTATTTCGAGGTCGTCCAGATGTAGCAACTTTGTCCGGCTTGTGGGTTTCCATTTCGCTTTACCCTCGAATTGATGAATTTCCATCGCCTCGTAGTAGAGAAGTTTATCCCGCATTGTGGACATTGGCACTTCCAACACTACCTTTTTGCCGTAAGCCTTAATAAGTACTCCCGATTTCTCGCCTCTTAACGTCTTATCCGTGAATGGTCGGACATAGATTTCATAGCCGAGGAATTTTGCCTTTCTATTGCCGTGCGTGATTAAGGTCTTTTCTTTGGAGAGCGTCAATTTCAGTTTCTCGCCGAGGAAATTCTTAATATCCTCTTTGATGGCCTCACAGTCCGATTTACTGCCAATCACTCCGATAATAAAATCATCGGCATACCTCACATACTTAATCCGTCTATATCCCTCGTCCATTTCATCGACAGAGGGTAAGTGCATCCTGTTTTTCTGATGTTGCTTAATCGCGTCAATCAGTTCCTTCCGAGTATCTTTATCCTTGGTTTGCTTCAGCTTTGTGCCGAGCCACCAAATTTTCCTGGAATACCGTTTGTACTCAAGGTTCATTGCCCGTCTGTCGCCTCTATCGAATTGACAGGCATACTCTTTCATGTACTTATCCAGCTTGTCGAGATAGATATTAGCCAGTATCGGGCTAATGATGCCACCTTGCGGTGTTCCGCTGTATGTTCTATGAAATGTCCAATCTTCGATGTAGCCAGCTTTCAAAAATTTCCACATTAGCCGGATAAAGCGGTCGTCTGCGATACGTTCTTTCAAGATTCCGATAAGTACATCATGGTTGATGTTATCGAAGAATCCCTCAATGTCGCCCTCGATAAACCACTTGGCCGCAGTAAAATTCTTCTGCACCTGTATCAGTGCGGTGTGGCAGCTGCGTTTGGGTCGGAAGCCGTGCGAGGTGTTCTCAAAACTACCTTCATAAATTGCTTCCAACAGCATTCGCAATACCTCCTGCACTAATTTGTCGTCGATAGACGGTATGCCGAGAGGTCGCATGTTCCCGTTTTTCTTCGGGATGTACGTCCTTCTTGCCGGTTTTGGTTGGTACGACTCATCTTTGAGCGCATCAATCAAATTTTCAATCCGTTTCAGGCTCATTCCGTCGATAGTTTTACCGTCGGAACCTTCCGTCATATTTCCCTGCCTACCTTGTATATTATGGTAGGCGAGGAGAAACATCTCCGAATTGAATAGAACCCTGTAGAGCCGTTCAAACTTGTAGCTCGAAACTTTGCTGTGCTCTGACAGACTGTTTAATACTCTCTCTGGATTTCTCATAATGTCTCACACATTATCCGTTAATTTGTATTAAAAATGTTAGCTGCCACCCTTCGCCATGTACGAGGCTTTCCCTCGCTCGGACTACTACGGTGGCTCCGTTGCCATACCGGATTTTCATAGGTCTGAAACCTAATAGCCTTTCGGCATTCCGGGTTAGGCAATCCACGTTTAATTCTTCGGCAACATAGCTTTGATAGATTGTCGGATACGACTTTCGCCCGTTTCTGCTTATCGCAGTTGTGCTGTAACCTGTTCTGCACCCAACCCTCCAAGGTCGAATCGAGTGTGTTACAGTATGGCGTCTGTAGTTACCTTCCGCCACAGTTTCGAGTTGTGCCACTTGGACTATCGTTCAATCAATCCAGACTTTATCCTCGTATCTATCTTTCATCTCCTGATTCAGTCGCATACTTGGTAACTGTATGACTTATCAGTTTATCGGCAGGCTATACTCCCCGTCCGGTTTCCCTTTCGGATAAGCCGATCGATGATAGGCTATCGAACACTTGCCTAACGTCTTGCTATCGACGCATTTGCCAAAGAACCATTACGTGCGCGCCCTGAAACTCGACCTGACGGCCCACGCCCTTGTTCACTTGGTATTCGCCCATCGCTTAGAGGAAGAACGAACGTAAGACCGTACCGACGATCACCAGAAAGACGCACGAGAGAAACAGCGCCGTGGCACTCTTCGAAGCGTCCGGATCGCCCGATGAGAACTTCGAGTAGACCCGCACGCCGCCGACTAGTCCGAGGATCGCCGCCACGGCGAAGATCAGTTTCGTAAGCGGGTCGAAATAGGATGTTACCATGTTCGTGGCCTCGCTGATGCCGGCCATGCCGTTACCCTGTGCAAAGGAGGCAAGTGCGGAGCATAGGGAGAAAATCATGAAAATTGCTCTTTTTTTCATCGTTCAAGTAGTTTGGTTAAGGGTGTGAAAAAGGCCGCAGCCTGCCTTTGGGGCATTCTGCGACCGGATACATCGTATTTCCTGCTGCGGAAAAGGCGTCAGCCGTATTCGTTATTCCATTTCATGTCGTAGGTCGTTTTTAATTAAGCATAGGCCCGGATGTCGAAGTTGGCGATGGCCTGCCGTTCCTCGGCCGTGGCATCGCCCATGACGGCGCTCTCTCCGAAGTCCAGCTCTCCGAGCATCGCATGAACCTCCGCGTCACGGAGTTCTGCTCTGGCGGGGAGAGCCGGAAGCGGAGGTCGGGCGCCGGCAGGCGCTTTGGGCTCCGCAAGTTCGCCGTCTTCGCCGATCGGGGGCTGCACGACAAGCCCGTTCCACGACGCCATCGCGGACTTCTCTTCCGAAGCCGGGGCAAATATAGCGTCTCCGCCTGCCGGGGCGGTGCCGATGTCCGCTCCAGTCCGCTCCAGTCCGCACCGATAGGATTTTGACACGAGAATTTCAGGAGTTTGACGGGGTGCAGTACCGGCATTCGGCGTGTGAGGGGCAGCGTTATGCCCGGTGTGTTTTTTCTTCGGGCCTTTCAGATTGTCGACGACATATGACGCGAGCCGCCTCCGGAAAAACAACTGATCCAGACATACGGCGCAGGCGGCAATAAGAATTATGCTGTTCATGGCAGAAAGAATTTAGACGATGTTATGGTAATTCTGTTCTTGATGTATGCAGTTGATCTCGTCGCGGAACATTTCGAGATGGTGCCGTAGGATATTATCTACATAAGATGTTGCGGTCAGTCGCTCGCCGCCGATTTTTTTCAGGACTTCAAGGATTTTCCGTTTCGTAGGGGCACTGACATAAAGCGAGGCGCGGAGGTCGTAATCCACCCGGACAAGAAATGTTTTTTTGTAGTCGGGCAATGTCATCGAACGTCGCCATCGTATGTCCGGTACGGGAACACACTCCGGCTTCACATCCTGCTTTTCGGATACGACCGTTTCGGAAGGCGGAGAATCGAGATTTGAAGAATCTTCAGGTGCAGCGACAACGGATACAAGTTCAGTTGTCTGAGGTTGTTCCATCGAGGGCCATCCATCGCTATTTTCCGTTTGCACGGCAGGCATTGCACAATCGTCAGGTTGCTCCGAAAAGTGTCCGGCTTTATTATGACCTCGTCGCTTCCCGAGGTGCAGCAGCCCTAAGATTGACAAAACGATAATGCCTGTGCTAAGAGCGAGTAATGAAATGTCGAGGACACCGGACTCGGATAAAAAGCTGTAAAGCATAATTAGAAATTTTTAAGTCATTGTTAAACAAGTTTTTCAAAATTCCGCTTACGATCGAGCCGGTTTATATCGTCACGGAAAGTTTCGATGTGGTGCTGTAGAATATTATCCACATATGATGTCGCGGATAATCGTTCACCTCCGATTCTTTTAAGTATCTCCAGAATCTTACGCTTCGTCGATGCATTGACATAAAGTGTGGCTCGGATGCCGTATTCCACAGGAGTGAGAAACATTCGTTCATAATCGGACAAGGGTGGTGTTCTCCGACGGCGTGGCTCTTGTGCTGCGGGCACAGACGGGGTTTCATCCGGAATCTTTTCTGTGTCGATCTCCGGAACAGAGGGCGGTTCGGCGGGAATTGCGTCCGTAGCGGTTCCGGATGGGATCTGTTCCGGAATTACCCGTGTGACCTTTGTAGTGATAGGTAACTGCCCTGCGATCACCTGTTTTACAAGACTTTCGTCTACTTCGATTTTGGGTTTCTTGGCCATTGTTATCGGATTTTGAGGAGTGTAAGAATTTCTTCTGTGAGGATTTCGAGTTGCGCCTCACACGCAAAGGTTCGCGCCGGAGCCAGAAGTGTCGAGCGGCCGACTCCTGTATTGTCCGCAAGCAGCTCCTTGTTGAACTTCGAGCGGTAAGGAATGTGAGTTGTCATAAGCGACAACCCGAGCTTGCGGATAACGGCCTCGTATCGATCGTAAAGCGGCGTTCGTTCACGACGGTCTATCATCGTCCAGAAAAGATAGACGCTTTGTAAAGTAAGGGTCGGATCTTGGGCAAGGTTAGTGGTGAGACTCCGGGCAAAGGAGAGCGTACTTTCCATGACGACCTTGTCGGCTTTCATGGGCACAAAGACAGCGTCCAGCGACGCGAGCAGCCGAATGACACCTTCGGCATTGACCGTTCCCGGCAAGTCGTAGAGAATGATACGGGGATGGTAGCCGCTTTGCAGCAGCCGCTCGACTTCTTCGGGGGCTTCAGGCGGCATACATTTCAGCACAGGCCAGAGCTTGCGGCCCGTCGCTTTGAATTGACGTACCAGCAACAGCTTGTGGTAATCGTCATGCTCGATGAGCGACAGTTCCCGCTCACGTTGCGCCTGAACGGACCATTGGGGATAGTCGCAGTCTACGACCAGCACGTCATAGCCTAATGTGTAGTGCAGATGACTGGCGAGTAACATCGTAAATGTCGATTTCCCGATGCCCCCTTTTTGATTGCAGATCGAAATGCTTGCTTGTTTCATTGCTTGTGTGTTTAAATGGTTGTTTGGGTAACTATGCGTCTGTCAAATCATTTATATATACTACCTTATATTTGGACGAATAATTGGATGATTATTCGGTCTGCCGCCCTTTCGTTCCTTTGCGCAGATACTCGGTTAAAGATTCGGGTATCCGTCTGAACCGATACTTATTTTGCGATTCGCGCAGTTGCCCGAATAATCAATCCTGCCGCAATATACAACAGGGTAAAACGCTTCGGTTCCGATGTCCGCTCCAGTCCGCTCCAGTCCGCACCGATGGCTTTTTTTTGCCCCGAAACGGTTGTAATATTGCACCGGGAACAGACCCGGCTATGGAAACCGTAACGGAGGATTTTCAAAACTTCTCTCAAAGATTCTCCGGCGCGGATTTTTGTTGTCGCCAGACAACAGCGAGCTGTACCTTTGTATGCCGAAAAGTTTTTCGGCATACGAAAGGTGCTCGCTCTGCGAGGCTGGGTGGCGTTCCCGAGTCACGCCACTTAAACTACCAGACTGATGACAACCACGAAAAAGAGGATCGGACGCCCGACAACGACAGATCCCAGAGTCCACAGGTATAATTTCAAACTCACCACGGAAGAGAATATCCGCTTTAAGCAGATGCTTTGTAAGGCAGGATTGGAGCATAACCGCAGCCGGTTTATCGTAAAACGCATCTTCGCCGAGGAGTTCGTTGTCGTTAAACGTGACCCTTCGAAAGTGCAGTTTATTGCCCGTCTGAATGACTTTTATTTCCAATTTCAAAAGCTCGGGAATAACTATAACCAGATTGTAAAGGCCATCAACGCGCACTTTTCCAACGTTGCGATCCCGCATCAGATCGCTATGCTGGAGCAGCGAACCCGCGAGCTGAAAGCCCTCAGTATCGAGATTCTGAACCTCGCAAAACAAGCTAAGGAGTGGTTGCGAATATAAGATCGGGCTCCTCGCCCGGTGGAGCGTTGTATTATAACAAGGAGAAAGTGGATAAGGATGAAGCCGAAGTGCTGTTCTGGCAGAAAATGCTCGAACCATACGATAAACGCGGACGCCTTGATATTGACGCTTGTATGGATAGTTTCCGGCCATACCTCGAAGCCAACCGGAGAACTACTAATACGGTTTTCCATGCCTCGCTGAACCCTTCGCCGGAAGACAGGCTGACCGACGAACAGCTCCGGGACATCGCCTGCGAGTACATGGAGCGTATGGGCTACGGCGAACAGCCCTATATCGTTTTCAAGCACAAGGACATTTCCAGAGAGCATATCCATATCGTGTCGCTGCGGATCGATGAGCAGGGCCGCAAACTTCCGCACGATTTCGAGGCCCGGCGCTCGATGGAGATTCTGCGTGACTTGGAGCGCAAATACGGTCTGCATCCGAGCGTCAAGGGGCAGGAACTGACGGACAAGGAGGGGTTGCGGAAGGTGAATTATCCCGAGGGAAATGTCAAGCGGCAGGTATCGTCCGTCGTGAGATCATGCCTGCGCAATTACAAATGTTCCTCTTACGGTGAGTTCCGCACGTTGCTGGAGCGCTTCAACGTCTCGACCGAGGAGCGCACGGGAACCGTTGATGGGCGAAGTTATGCCGGAATGGTTTACGGAGCCCTGACAGACGACGGATATGGAATCGGCACGCCGTTCAAGTCGAGCTGTATCGGAAAAGATGTCGGTTATAAAGCTCTTCAGAAGTACTATGCAACATCAAAAGACAGACTAAAAGAGAAAGGCTCACTCGACAGCCTGCGACAAACTGTCAAAGACGCCATGAGCCCGCACAACACACGGGACGAGTTCCGGCAATTGTTGAAGGCGGACGGTATAGATGCGGTATTCCGTATGAATCCCATAGGCAGAATTTATGGTGTAACTTTTATCGACCATAACACGGGCATCGTTGCTAACGGATCGGTATTGGGAAAAGAGTTCTCGGCGAATGTTTTCAACGACTTGTATCCGGCTCCGAAACAGGCGCAACAGGTCGCAGAACGACACGTGGAACAGAAACATGAAGTGCAAAACCATGCCGCCAATCCTATTTCTTGCATTGTCGATACGGTATTGGATTTGGCTGACACGCGGGCTTACGAGGAACAGCAACGGCAGATGCAACAAAGGCGAAAAAAAAGACGACATCGTTCCTGATACGAAAAACGGGGTCTGATATGGATCAGATCCCGTTTCTCATTGTTCCCTGTCGGCTTTCCGTCGTGGCCTCCCCGTGCCACCGGCATCTTCTATTTCTCTGCCGGAATAAAAGTTATTGCCTGCCCGCCCCGTTCAGCCATCTCGATGCGTATGGTATCTCGTGCCGTCACCGCCCGCTTCCCGATCAGGTATGCCTCCGGATTGCGCCCCGCATCCGGAGCATCGGCATATATCGTCGCGGTGTACGTCACTCCGGGTTCGAGGAAGTCGAGCTTCTGCACGAGCGTCCTTGCCTTCTCGTCCGTTCCTGCCCCGAGAAAGTATCTGTCTTTGGCCCGTCTTGCAACGACGATATAGTCGCCGATCTCTCCCTGCAATGCCTTCGACCAGTCGCAGTCTGCGTCGAAGTCGCGGAAGAACCGGAATGCGGGATGCCCTTCGTAGTTCTCGATCAGGTCTGCGGCCATCTGCAGGGGCGAGTATATGATCACCCAGTTTGCTATCTGCCGTGCCAGCGTGGTCTTTATGCAGCATTCCGCGTTGGGCCCGTTCCACTCGATCCGTCCCTTGTCGGCCTTCGCCGTGGAATAGTCGATGTCGAAGATTCCCGGAGTGTAGTCCATCGGTCCGCTCAGCAACCTCACGAAAGGCAGCGTTGTGAGATACTCTGCCGAATTCCCTTCCGACCATGCGTTCCACTCCATGCCCCGCGCCCCTTCGCGTGTCATCATGTTGGGCCACGTGCGTCGTATCCCCGTCTCCTTTATCGGCTCGTGTACGTCGAGCATGATCCGGTATTTCGCCGCCGTTTCCACGACCCGCTGATAGTGCTGCACTCCATACTGCGAATGATGGAGGTAACCGCCTTTGAATCCCCCTGCATATCCCGTTTTGAGCGTGTGAACCCCCAGTTCGGCATACCTCCTCATCGCTGCTTCCATGACGGCTTCGTACTGGGGAATATTTCCTCCCGTTTCATTGTGCATCCACAGTTGCACGCCCTTTTCGCGGGCATAGGCGGCTATCCGCTCCAGATCGAAATCCGCATAGGGTTCGAGGTAGTCGAACTGCTGGTTTCCGCCCCAGTTCTCCCATCCTTTGTTCCAGCCCTCGAACAACACTCCTTGTATGCCGTTTTCCGCAGCAAAGTCGATGTGCCGGATGGCATTCCGTGTCGTTGCTCCATGTCGCGGCCCCATCGTCCATACCTGCGTTCCGAGGTGCATTCCCCACCATACCCCGACGTACTTCTGCGGCACGATCCATGAGGTATCCTCGATCTTCGAAGGTTCGTTCAGGTTGAGCACCAGCGACGAGTTTATCAGGCCTACGGCCCTGTCTGCTATCTGTATCGTGCGCCAGGGCGTCGTGAAGCGTCCCGGAATGTACGCCTTCACGCCGTCGGGCAGGGGCGCGAGGGCGGCTTTCAGCACCCCCGCACTGTCGCGCCTCAATACCATCTCGGGCCAGTCGTACAGGGCCGCCTCGTGCACGGCTCCGAATATTCCGTCCCCAGTGCGGAACGTGAAGGGCGTGTTTGCATCCGTAATCCGTGCTACGGGCTGCTCGCGGTACTGAAGTTCATAGGTCTCGAAATTGCCGGGTATGGACCACGACATCGTATGACCCTCATCTGCGAACCGGAACTCCGTCAGTTCGTCCGTCACGGCCAGCGAATCGGGCTGCGCCAGTTCGTAGCGAAATGCTATTCCGTCGTCGAATGCGCGGAAGCGGAGCGTGAAGGCCATGCTTTTATCCGGCTTCCGCACTGCGACGGACATTTCGTTGTAACGGTTGCGGTGCCGCTTGTTCTCGCCCCAGGGGGCTGTCCACAGCTTGTCGTGGGAGGAGTGCCATACGCCTGTTATCGTCGCTCCCTGCAGCGAGGTTCCGCATGCCGCGAGCCCCATCGCCGAGGGCAGTATCAGGGGCTTGTCGTCGACCGTGACGGCATAGGTCACGCCCGCCCCTGCATCGGCTTCGACAGATACGGCGATGCGTCCGTCGGGTGAGGTTATGAAGGGCTGCTGCGGAGAGCATGCTGCAAACAATGCACAGGCGAAGGCCATGAAGGCAGCATGTGGATTCGGAATCTTCATGGGAAGGCTATTTTTCGGATTCCATCTCGAAGCGCACCTTCGCACCTTCCAGAAGTGTGGAATAGCTAAGGAACGGCCTTTCCGATACTTTTCCGTCGATAGCCATTTTACCGACATAACGGTTCTCGGAGCTGTTCTCCGGAGCGTCGATCTCGATCGTATTGCCATTTTCAAGATGAATGACGGCCTTGCGGAACAGCGGCGATCCGACTGCGTATTCGTCCGCTCCCGGACATACGGGATAAAACCCTAAAGCCGAAAATACGTACCATGCCGAGGTTTGTCCGTTGTCCTCGTCGCCACAGTAACCGTCGGGCTTGGCCGAATAGAGGCGATCCATGACCTCACGGACCCACCACTGCGCCTTACGGGGTTGCCCGGCGTAGTCGTAGAGGTAGATCATGTGCTGCGCGGGCTGGTTTCCGTGGGCGTAGTTGCCCATGTCGGCCACCTGCATTTCGGTAATTTCGTGGATGCGGAACCCGTAGTAGCTGTCGTCGTAGACGGGCGGCACGACGAAGACCGAGTCGAGCATCCGCGTGAATCCTTTGCGTCCTCCCATCAGGTCGATCAGTCCCTCGACATCGTGGAACACCGACCATGTGTAGTGCCACGCGTTTCCCTCGGTGAAGGCGTCGCCCCACTTGTAGGGGCTGAAGGGCGTCTGGAACGTCCCGTCGGCATTGCGTCCGCGCATCAGGCGCGTTTCGGGATCGAAGAGGTTTTTATAGTTCTGCGAAGCCTTTTCCAGCATCGCAGCGTCGTTCGTTTTTCCCAGTTTTTTCGCCACCTGCGCGATGCACCAGTCGTCGTAGGCGTATTCGAGCGTCCGGGCGGCATTTTCGGGAATATTCACGTCATAAGGGACATATCCCAGCGTATTGTAATACTCATACCCCCAGCGCCCTGTGGAGCTCACCGTGGGGTGTACCTTCCGGCGTCCTGCGAGCATCGCCTCGTAGAGCGTCGCAATGTCTTCCTCGGGGGTGACACCTTTCAGGATGGCATCCGAAACGACCGACGCCGAGTTGTTTCCGACCATGCATCCGCGGTGTCCGGGCGAAGCCCATTCAGGCAGAAATCCGCTCTCGCGGTAAGCGTTGGCCAGCCCGGCTTGAATCTCGGCGTTGACCGACGGATAGACCAGATTGAGCAGCGGAAACAGACTGCGGAAGGTGTCCCAGAATCCCGTGTCGGTATACATGTATCCCGGCAGTACCTCACCGTTGTAGGGGCTGTAATGCAGGATATTGCCGTTCTTGTCGATCTCGTAGAACTTACGCGGGAACAAGGTCGAACGGTAGAGGCACGAATAGAACGTGCGGTACTGATCTACGGTTCCTCCCGCAACCTCGATGCGTCCGAGCACCTCGTCCCAGCGTGCTTGGGCTTTCGATTTTACGGTTTCGAAATCGTCCTTGCCCAGCTCTTCGAGGTTCTGCACGGCCTGCATCTGCGAGATGAACGACGAGGCCACGCGCGCCGTGACCTGCTCGCCGCGCCGGGTTTCGAAGCCTACCCGCACGAGGGCGTGTTCGCCGACTAACTGCTCTCCCCCGACCGGCTTCGTGCCGTCATAGATCTGGAAATCCCGGATCTTCCGGTCGAAGCGCACGATAAACCAGTTCTTGAAGTTGTCGGGCACACCTCCGCTGTTGTGCGTGGTGTAGCCCACGACAGTCCGTTTGTCGTGCATGACCCTGATGTACGATCCGTGGTCGAAGGCGTCGATCACCACCCCCGACTCGTCCGATTCGGGGAACGTGAAACGCATGATCGCAGCCCGCTCGGTCGGGGCGATCTCGGCCTTGATGTCGTGGTCGGCAAGGTAAACCGAATAGTAGTAGGGGCGTGCCTCCTCCGACTGGTGCGAAAACCAGCTTTGGCGCGATTCTTCATCCACCTTATCCTTCCCGCGCACGGGCATGATGGAAAACTGCCCGTAGTCGTTGATCCACGGCGAGGGCTGGTGGGTCTGCTTCAGGCCCCGGATGGTGTGGGCGCCGTAGGTATAGGCCCATCCGCTGCCCATCTCGCCCGTCTGGGGCGTCCAGAAGTTCATGCCCCACGGCAGGGCGACGGCCGGGTAGGTGTTGCCCGTCGAGAGCGTGAAGTCGGAGTGCGTGCCTACGAGCGTCGAGACGTATTCCGAAGGCCGCGCCGAAGGTTCGTCGCAGGAGGTTGCCGCGGTGCGCCCCGTGCGGCTTCCGCAGCTGCCGCACAGAACGGCGGCAAGTAACAGCAAAGAAACAGGTTTTATCATTGTTATTTGTTTTTTTCCGGTCAGTCAATGGAATTAAGTAAGTCGACCTTGTTTTCGTTTACGAGTTTTAATATGAGTTCCCCGAAGAGCGTGTTCTGCCAGGCGAACCACGGGCGGGTGAAATTCGCAGCATCGTGGCGCGAGAAGGATTCATGCATGAAGCCCGTCCCGGCATCGGTGGTCATCAGGGCCACGATGCAGTCGCGGATTTCCTCGTCGTTGGTCGCCGTGAAAGCCCGCATCATGATGCTCATGGGCCAGATCATTTCGACGCCGATATGGGGTCCTCCGATGCCCTCTCCGGCAGCTCCGCGCCAGAAATAGGGATTTTCCGTGCTCCAGACGAACCGGCGGGTGTTTTCGTAAATCGGGTCCGTGCGCTCCACGTCGCCCAGATAGGGCATGGCCAAGAGCGACGGCACATTGGCGTCGTCCATAAGCTGCGCGCTGCCGAAACCGTCGACCTCGAAGGCGTAGATTTTTCCGAACTCCGGATGCTCCACGACAGCGTATTGCTGCAACGCCTCTTCCACCTCTCCGGCCAGCATCGTACACTCCGCGGCCAGCTCCCGCTCGCCGTTCACTGCCGTCAGGATTTCGGCGGCCTTGCGCAGCGACGTGACGGCCATGAAGTTCGACGGCACGAGGAATCCGAAGGTCGTGGCGTCGTCCGAAGGGCGGAACGCCGAGACGATCAGCCCCACGGGTTTCACGGGGTTGCCGCGCCCCACATGGCAGCGGGTGTCCAGCTGACGGTCCGTCGTGCGCAGGAAGGTGTAACCGCCCGGACCCTCCTTCATCTGCTGTTCGCGCAGCGTCTTCACGATGTTGCGCATCGCCGAGGTCCACTCCCCGTCGAAGACCGACGTGTCGCCCGTGGTCTTCCAGTAGTGGTGCGCAAGGCGCAGAGGATAACAATGGGAGTCGATCTCCCACTTGCGTTCGAAGACCATCGGGTCGGCCTGCGGAAAATCCGTCTTGTTGTGGGCCCCCGTCGGCGCGACGTTGAAAGCGTTGGCATAGGGGTCGATGTTGATCAGCTTCAGTTGGCGGCGGATCACCCCCGCGATCATCTTCCGCAACGCCGGGTCCTCCTTGCACAGCTGCACGTAGGGCCACACCTGCGCCCCCGAGTCGCGGAGCCACATGGCCGGAATGTCGCCCGTGTAGACGTAGGTATCGGGATTGCCCGCTTCGTCCTCGCCGTAGTGCACCGTGGTGTCGAGCGTGTTGGGGAAGCAGTTGGCGAACATCCACCGCAGGCGTTCGTTGGTCAGAAGACCGCACACGCGGGCGATCTCCCCCTCTACCGCTTCCGACTTAAAAAGCCGCTGCTCCTCCGCGGGCCGCTGGTCGGCGTACGCCTCCGGTTCGTCGGGGCAGTACCACACCTTGGGTTCGTCGCCCATCTCGAAGCGCAGCTCCCCGCCCTTCATCAGGTCGGCATGACCGATCCAAGGCTTCGTGTAGGGTTGACCATTGAGCCAAACACGCTGGATATATTTGTTCGCAGCGGAGTTGTTTTCGGCCGTGATCGTGAACACGCCGCCCGGGACCTTCACTTCGGCCCGGTCGAAGAGCGGCGATCCGAACCAGTAACGTCCGCCCGCAGGCTCGGCCTCGTACATTCCCAGCGACGAGAGGACGTACCATGCCGACATCTGACCCACGTCCTCGTTGCCCGACAATCCGTCCGGCCGGTCGTGGTAGAGCGTCGTGAGCACCTCGCGGACCTTGTCGGCCGTTTTCCACGGCTGCCCCAGCATCGTATAGAGGTACAAAATATGGTGGCTCGGTTCGTTGCCGTGGGCGTACTGGCCGATCAGCCCCGAGATGTCGGGCGAGGTCTCGCCGCCCTCGACCACGGAGCTTACCGTGAACAGCGAGTCCAGTTTTTCGAGCATCCGCGCCCGGCTGCCGAAGCATCCGACAAGACCTGCGACATCATGCGGAGCCAGCCACGTATACTGCCAGGCGTTGCCCTCGCAGTAGTCGTCGGCGCGGTGCGTCGAGGCGAACGCATTGAAGGGCGTCCTCCAGCCTTTTTTCGAATCCCGGCCCCGCATGAAGCGCGTCGCAGGGTCGAAATAGTTGCGGTAGCTATGGCTGCGTTCCTCGAAATACTTCGCATCCTCCGCCTTGCCCAGCGTCTCGGCGGCACGCGCCGCCGCGCCGTCGGCCAAAGCGTACTCCATGTCATAGGCTACGGCCTCGTTGAACATCTCGCACGGGATGTAGCCGTACTCCATGCGCAGGCCGTTGCCCCGGTCGGGGTTCATGGCCGTCTTACGGATCGCCTCGAAGGCCTTTTCGCGGTCGAAGCCCCCGATGCCCTTCACGATGGCGTCCGCCACCGCTACGATGCCCGGGTTGCCAACCATGCAGTCGGTCTCGTTGCCCCACAGATGCCACACCGGAAGGCGGCCCTGCTCGTCAGAGATCGTCAGCATCGTCTGCACGATGTCGGCCATCTTCTCGGGATGCAGCACCGTCATCAGCGGCATTGCGGCCCGGTAGGTGTCCCACAGCGAGAAGGTCGTATAGTTCGTGAAATCGGCGTTGCGGTGGATCGCATGGTCCGAACCGTAGTAGTCGCCGTTCACGTCGCAGAAGAGCGACGGGGCGATCATCGTATGGTAAAGGGCCGTATAGAAAATCCTGCGGGCCGTCTCGTCCGCGGTCTCGATCTTCACCTTCGACAACTCGGCGTTCCACGCCTTGTCGGCGGCCTTCGCCGTTTCTTCGAAATCCCACCCCGGAAGCTCCGCCGCGAGGTTTTCCCGAGCGCCCTCCACGCTTACGGGCGATAAAGCGACTTTCAGCGACACTTGTTCCCCGTCGGTTGTACGGAACGAAGCCCGGGCGTAGTTATCGCCGATGGTTTCGAATTTTTCGAAGGGTTTCGAGAACTCCGCGGCGAAGTAGACCCGCTGGTCTTTGGCCCAGCCCGTCGAGTGGCGCCAGCCCGTCACCGTCCGGTCGCCCTCCTTTGCGAGATGCGTCTCCGTGGCCTTGTCCCAGCAACCCCCGTTCTCCAGGTCGAAGACCACGGCTGCGGCATCCGACGCCGGGAAGGTGTAGCGGTGCAGACCCACGCGCGCCGTGGCCGTCAGCTCGGCCCGGATGCCGTAGCGCGTCAGCGGCACCGAATAGTAGCCCGGCCGGGCAATTTCTTGGGTCCGGTCGGCATAGGACCACAATCCCGACGCAGGGTCCGCCTCCTCACCCCGGGCGTAGGTCACCTCGCCCGTGACGGGCATGACCGTCACGTCGAACAAATCGCCGATGCCCGTGCCGCTCAAATGCGTGTGCGAGAAGCCGATCACCGTCGAATCGCTCGCATGGTAGCCCGAGCACCAGTCCCACGTCTGCGGAATGCTCGTCGGACCCACCTGCACCAGGCCGAAGGGGACGTTGGCACCCACGAAGACGTGTCCGTGGCCCCCCGTGCCGATCTTCGGATCGACATGGCGCGTGTAATTCTCCTCCGCAGCCTGCGTGCACGCGCCCAGCAGGGCCGCGGCGAATAAGAATCCCGTAAGTTTCATCTATCTCTTGTTTTTAAGTTCGAAAGTAAGTTTTCCGCCCTTGAGCAATTCATCGTGCAAGATACGATAATTTTTCAACGGTTTATCGCCAAGCGTCATCCGGTCGATATACCCTTCGCCGCTTTTTTCGATCACCAGCGTTCCCCGCTCCGTGTCGATCTCCACACGGTCGAACGTCGGGGACGTCAGCGTGTAGTACGGCTCGCCCGGGCAGTCGGGATAGAGGCCCAGCATCGTGAAGACAGCCCACGCCGACATCGTCCCCGTGTCGTCGTTGCCCGGGATGCCGTCGGGGGCGGTGGTAAAGTATCGCTCCAACAGCCGCCGGGTTTCCCGCTGCGTGCGCCACTCCTCGCCCCGGAAGCGGCTGAACAGATACGCATAGGCGATGTCGGGTTCGTTCGCAGGGTCGTACAACCCCTCGTCGAAGACCATTTGCAGTTTGTCGATGAATTTGCGTCGCCCGCCCATCAGCTTCGCAAGCCCCTCCACGTCGTGCGGAACGTAGAACGTATAGTTCCACGCACTCCCCTCGTGGAAGCCCGGAGCCGCCGTGAAGTTCTCGCCCGCCTTCGGGTCAAAGGGGCTTAAAAAAGTTCCGTCGGGATGGAGCGGACGCAAAGTCCCGCTTTCCGGGCTGTAATAGCGTTTGTAGCCCAACGAGCGGGCGCGGAACAGACGCGCGTCGTCCCCCTGTCCGAGCGAGTCGGCCAGCAGCGACAGCGCAGCGTCGGCCATGTAGTACTCCAGCGCGTGCGAGACGGAGGTGTCGCCCGCAAGGTCCTTGGCATAGAATCCCAGCGGGATATAGCCTTTTTCGATATAGGGGTCGATGTCGGGCCGCATGCGGTTCTGCGCACCGGGCGTCGTGGCCGACTTGCGCATCGCCTCGTAGGCCTTGGCGACATCGAAATCCCGAAGGCCCTTCATCCAGCTGTCGACGATCACCGGGATCGCAGGGTCCCCCTCCATCGTGAAGGTCTCGCGGCCGTAAAGCTCCCATTTCGGAAGCCAACCCCACTCCTCGTACATCCCCGTCATCGAGCGCAGCATCTCCCGCTGACGATCCGGGTAGACCAGCGTCAGCAGCTGGTGCAGGTTGCGGCAGGTGTCCCACAGCGAGAAGACCGTATAACGTTCGCCATCCGTCACGCCCGTCTCGCCCGAACGTTCCATCAGCGGGTATTCGCCGTTCACGTCGCTCACGAGGTTCGGGTGCAGCAGCGCATGGTACAACGCCGTGTAGAACACCCTCTGCTGCTCCTCGGTCCCGCCCTCGACCCGGATTCTGCCCAGAGCCTCGTTCCAGCCCTTGCGGGCCTGTTCCCGGATGGCGTCGAACGGTGCGTCCGCGGCCTGCTCGGCATCGAGGTTTTTGCGCGCGTTCTCCGTAGAGACATACGAAATGCCCATGCGCACCTCCACCTGCTCGCCCGCCGCAAGGCCGTCGAAGGAGAACCAGTAGCCCACGTCGTCGCCCGAAAGCTCGCGCCCGTACTCCGTATAGAGTTTATATCTCCCGTTGTCCGGCGTCCACTCCGCCTCCACTCCCGTCATCTTCCGTTGCTTCTTCCAATAGCCGCCGGCACTCGGAGTCTTCGAAACGCGCAGCACGAAGTACACCGGGAAAACCTTCTGCGCATTGTAGCAGAACGTCCCCAGCAACTTCATGCCCTCGATCTCCGTGGGGCTCACCCGGCGAACCATTGCGCCCGACTCGTTGGTAAGCCCCTCGCCCAGATTTAACAGAATATGCCCTGTGCCTTCCGGAAAGGTGTACCTCTCGGCCGAGCTACGCGCCGTGGCCGTGGCTTCGGCAAGGACGCCGTACTTGTCCAGAAAGACCGAGTAATAGCCCGGGGAGGCCTTTTCGGCCGTGTACGACGTGCCGTACTCCCGGTAATCCACCGTCAGAGGGCCCGTCGTGGCCATCGTCAGCAGCGACCCCAGCTCGGGGCACCCCACGCCGCTCAAGGCGCCGTGCGCGAAGCCCGTGAAGAATTTGTTGTGGTACTCGTAGGGCGTGGACCACCAGCGGGCGTCCTTGTCGTAGACGTTCTCCTCCGACCCCATGACGTTGAACGGAACCACCGACATCATCCCGTGCGGCGTGACGGCACCGGGGTTCGCGGTCCCGAAGTTCGTAGTCCCGATGAACGGGTCGACCCGGTCGGCAGGGGTCTGCGCAGAAGCCGCAGCGCCGAAAACGGCTGCGGCGAGCGCCAGGGTAAGCAGCGTTCGTCGCAGTCGCATCAGAGGATCGAGTTTTGCTTCGTGAAGTCGATGATTTCGGGGATATAGCCGAACGCAAGGCCCGTAACCGTGTCGGCGCATCCGTAGTAGACGGCCACGCGCCCCGTCGCGGGGTCGTGCAGCGCAGCGCACGGGAACGTAACGTTCGGAACGTCGCCCATGCATTCGTACGTTTCGCGCGGCGAAATCAGATAGGGACCGCTGCGCGCCGTGACCTTCCACGGCTCCTCCAAATCCAGCAATGCCGAGCCGAAGGCGTAGACATAGCCGTTGCATGAGCGAAGCACCCCGTGGTAGAACAGAAGCCACCCTTCCGAGGTCTCGATGGGAACGGGGCCCGCACCGATCTTCATGCACTGCCATGCCGAAACCTCGAACGCCGAGGGAGACATCACATGACGGTGGCGGCCCCAGAACTCCATGTCCGGAGACTCCGAATAGAAGATGTCCCCGAAGGGCGTGTGACCCGTGTCGCTCGGACGCGACAGCATCGCGAACCGGCCCCCGATCTTGCGCGGAAACAGAACCCCGTTGCGGTTATAGGGAAGAAATGCGTTTTCAAGCTGGTGGAACGTCTCGAAATCATCCGTCCACGCAATGCCGATCGTCGGACCGTGGTAGCCGTTGCACCACGTAACGTAGTATTTGTCGCCGATCTTCGCAACGCGAGGATCGTAGCCGTAGACCCACTGGCCGATCTCGGCGTCCGCACCCTCCAGCCGGAAGTCGGACTCCTCGATCTCCCACCGAAGGCCGTCGACCGAAAAGCCTACGTGGATGCGCATCCGGCGGTTCGTGTCGTCGCACCGGAAAACCCCCGCATAGTTATACTCGCCCTTCTTGAAGGGAATGACCGCCGAGTTGAAAATGCTGTTCGACGTCGAAAGCGCGTCGCGCGGGATGATCGGATTGGCCGAATAGCGCCACATCACTTCTTTGGAGCCTGCGGGACGATCCTCCCACGGCATATCCGGCATGGCCGGGCCTACGATTTTCAGGTTATTCATAATTATTTGTCATTTGGTTTGTCGTCATAGGTAAAGGGTACGAACCACGTCACCAGAAATGCCGGAACCGTGGCCAACATAACTGCGAGGAAGAACATGCCGTAACCCAAGGCATCGCTCAGGTAACCCGAAACGGCGCCCGTGAGCATCACCGAAAGGTTCATGATACCCGAAGCGAAGGCGTAGTGCGCCATCTGGTGACGCCCCGGGGCAACCTGCTGCATCATAAACAGCGTAAGGCCCACGAATCCGAACCCGTAGCCGAAGTATTCCAGCACGATGCCACCGCCCACGATCCACATCGACTGAGGCTGCAGCCATGCCAGCAGCGCATAGACCGCGAACGGGATATTAAAGATACAGCATAATATGAAAAGAGTGCGTCGCAGGCCCCGGTGTGCGATATAGTAGCCCGCCAGCAGCGAACCCAAAAGAAAAGCCCCGGCACCGAATGTCCCGTAGTAAAGGCCGATCTGCTGGTTCGTGAGGCCCAGACCGCCCGAAGCCGTATCGGCTTTGAGGAACAACGGCACGATCTTCATCACGAAGCCCTCGCCCAACCGGTACAGGATGATGAATCCGAGGTAGTACCAGATATGCTTTTTCTGGAAGAAGGCCCCGACGACCTCTTTCAGGCCCGAAAGGCCATCCCGCAGCGAGCGGCCTTCTGAAGCCGAACCGCCTGAAGGAAGCGCGCGGAGATGGTAAAGGCCCAAAGCGACGAGCGTGACGCACAGGATCAGCAAAACGACCGTCCACGAACCCACAGAGGCGTCGTAAGAAGACGCGCCGTCGGCCGAGAAACCCTCGTAAAGCCACCCCGCAAGCCACACCAGACCACCCGTGGCGACCAGTTTCGCAAGGTTGTAGAACGCGCCCTGCCAGCCGATGTATTTCGCCTGGGACGCAGGCGATAGCTCCGACATGTAGACTCCGTCGGCCGCGATGTCGTGCGTCGCCCCGCTGAAGGCAACGACCGCAAAGACAGCAACACTGACCGAGAAGAACAGCGGAAGCTGAAGCGACAGGGCCGCGACGCCGAACAGAACGCCGCTCAACAACTGGCTCCCCACGACCCAGAACTTCTTCGTCCGGTAAAGCTCCAGAAAAGGGCTCCACAGAAACTTGATCGTCCATGGCCACATGATCAGAGAGGTCCAGAACGCGATCTGAGCATCCGAGATCCCCAGGTCCTTGTACAGAACCGCCGAAACCATGTTCAGAACCACAAACGGAAGGCCCATCGCAAAATACAGGCTCGGGATCCATCGCAAAGGAGGATAAAGTGCCATTAGTTATTATTTCTGTTGTTAGCTTGTCTATTATAATAAGCCACAACTCAACCACTTTCCCCCTAAATCTTATCTATTTTCCGTAAATAAATATTTTGAAAAAATTATTGAGCCCCAATAAACACGTTAATAGTACGAAATATCTAAGACAATAGAATGCTTAATGTTTGATAGATTAAGAAACTTATTTTTCGAGAAAAGTAAAAAATACAACTAAAACCGACAAGTAGTCTTTAAGAGACGAACGTAACTTAGCTGTAGCATTTTGCAACTCCTTATCGACCTTTTTTATACTGATATTCAGAATGCCAGCAATCTCTTTATAACTTCTGCCTTCTGTTTTAAGAGTAAATATTTGTTTCGTGATATCCGGCATTTGCTCTACTTGTTCTTTGTAAATTGCAAGAATTTCATTTGTAAACAATTCATTAGGATTGCAGCTTTCAATCGTCCGCGTGTAATACTCCATCAAACCGGCTTCTTTTTGCCGGATCTTTTCACAGACGGCTCTCCCAATTTGTTGATCCCGGCGATAATGAAGGCAATTATTTCTAACAACACGGAAAAGATAGGCTTTTAGGTTGGTGGGCTCTATACTCTCCCGACGTTCCCATATAGACATAAAACTGTCGTTTACAATATCCTGCGCAACATCTTCATCCCGAACATAACTGAAAGCAACAATGAATAATTGTCGCTTATTTTGCCGAAATAACTGATCGAACATTTGATGTGATAACGCCGTAGTGTCCATTGTCATATCAGATACACAAAGATATTAAAATTATTTGAGATAATTGCATATTAAACAGCATTTGCTTAATATTTTAATATACAATGCATTACAATTATAAATATTTTTCACAATATCTTAAATATATTTATTTACAAAAAATGGATACAATTTAGGGGGAAAGTGGTTGAGTTGTGGCTTATATATATAGAAGCGAATAAAAAAATGACACAGACTCAAATTACAGATGCCATGTTATTTCGGTTCTTTGCCGGTCAACTTACCGAGGAAGAAACCGCTCGACTTACGGCATGGATGGATGAAAATCCCAAAGAACATCAAAAAGCGATGAACAAAGCACATGATATATATATATTGGGAGTTATGTCCACGGCTTTCGAATCACCAGTTAAGAGCATGGTCAGCCCAATTCGTAATATAACTTTATCGAAAATTATTCGATTTACAGGTAAGATAGCCGCAGTGCTGGTGATTGGCTTTGCTATAAATTACGTGCTTTTCACTCATCGAGTCAGTGAATGGACAAATCAAATGACTACGATTGAGGCCCCCTCAGGAAAACAAATTCGAGTTACACTGAATGATGGCTCGGTGATCGATCTCAACTCCGGTAGTAGGATCGTATATCCTTCGATATTTGCAGGAAAAGAGCGGCGAATACAACTATATGGCGAAGCAATGTTCGATGTAGAGCCAGACGCGAACCGTCCATTTATTGTGGAAACTTTTGCTTGCGATGTAAAAGTATTGGGAACCCATTTCAATGTTATTGCTGACGAGGTAAAAAACCTGTTCTCCACAGCATTGTTTAGAGGTAAGGTTGCGGTATTAAGCCATTTAAGCGACGAATCGGTATTAATGGACGAAAATTCAGTAGTTAACCTCAAAAATGGGCACTTGCAGATAGCTCCAATCGAAGATCCGGATGAATATCGGTGGCCGGAAGGCATCATTACGCTCAATAGAATGCCTTTTGATCAGGTCGTGGAAAAGTTAGAAAAATACTATGACGTGAAAATTGTTATCGAGCGTTCGGAGTTGCCTGTTATCAAATATCAGAGTTGTAAAATTCGAGTATCAGACGGAATAAACCACGCTATGCAACTGCTTCAAATGGCCTCGGATTTTACATATACCTACGACGAAATTGAAAATATTATCCGGATAAAATAATGTAACTATTTGTAGATGTTTATTTAATAATAGAAAATACGCCTATGAAATAAAAACCAAGACATCCTTACTTTTTTATTTCTGATATAAAAAACCTATGAGTGGAGGAAGCACTCATAGGCGAGGTCCAATCAGAAATACTAACCTATCTCTAACTTTGAACCTTAATTTACAAATGTATGAATAAAAAGATTATTCAGCAAATTTGGCTGCCTATTCTTTTGGTTCTTGCCTGTCTATACACCCCCTTTACAAGTGTCTATGCACAAAATATTCGCGTGACCATTCAGTTGAAGGATGTGCGTATGAAGCAGGTTATGACCGAAATAGAAAAGCAGACACGCTATCTTTTTGCCATTGATGACGATGTAGATGTCACCTGCTCTGTTAGTGTCAATGTTATAAACCAACCTTTGCAGGAAGCCTTGATCCAAATGCTAAAAGGTTCCGATGTAAACTATCAAATCAGCGGCTCGAACATCATTCTGAAAAAACAACCAATCCAAAAACCGATAACGATATCAGGTACGGTGCAGGATCAGAACAAACAGCCTATTGTCGGTGCTTCCATCATTGTCAAAGGTACGGCAGTGGGAACCAGCACCAACGCTGACGGCTCATTCTCACTTCAGATACCCCCCCCCACTGCAACAGCTCAACTGGAAATTAATTTTTTGGGCTATGAGCCTGTGGTGGTATCTGTTGGCAGTCGTACTGTATTTAACATTACGCTTAAAGAATCCGTCGCCGAAATCGAGCAGGTGGTTGTTACTGCTCTTGGTATTAAGCGTCAGGAAAAAGCCTTGAGCTATAACGTGCAGCAGGTGAAGTCGAGTGCCATTACCGATGTGAAGGATGCCAACTTTATCAACTCCCTGTCCGGTAAAGTCGCCGGTATCACGATCAATACCTCGTCGTCAGGTGTTGGCGGCGCCTCGAAGGTCGTCATGCGCGGTAACAAGTCCATTCTCCAGTCATCAAATGCACTTTACGTCATTGACGGCATTCCGATGTACAATATCGGTGGCGGTGGCGGCACGGAGTTCGATTCGCGAGGAGCAACGGAAGCTATTGCCGACTTAAATCCCGAAGATATCGAATCGATGTCGGTACTAACTGGAGCCTCAGCCGCAGCACTTTACGGTTCGGAAGCTGCAAATGGAGCTATTATGATCACGACAAAAAAGGGACAAGCCGGGAAATTCAATGCCAGTTATTCAAACCATACTGAATTTTTGCAGCCGTTTGTACTTCCCGAGTTTCAAAACCGTTATGGCACGGGTAGTTATGGCAAACTTTCCGGTTCTCCGATTTATAGTTGGGGTGAAAAACTTACTGATGCTGCCCGTACAGGGTATACACCTGAAGATTTTTTCGAAACGGGTTACGTTACGACCAACGCCATCACCATGTCAGGAGGAACGGACAAGAACCAGATGTTTTTCTCAGCAGCAGTTGTTAATTCGGACGGAATCATTCCAAACAATACCTATGATCGCTATAATTTTACATTCCGTAATACTTCGCACTTTCTGGAAGATCGCTTGCGCGTAGATGTCGGAGCGAATTATATCGTGCAGAAGGATCAGAATATGACCAATCAAGGCGTGTATAGTAATCCGCTGGTTTCAGCTTATCTCTTCCCGCGCGGAGACAACTTCGATGCTGTAAAGGTTTTCGAGCGTTGGGATGCGGCCCGCAAGATCGCCGTGCAGTACTGGCCGCAGGGTGAGGGCGGCGACTTGCGTATGCAGAACCCGTATTGGATCGCATATCGCAACCCCCGTAATACGGATAAGAAACGTTATATGGCTAATGTGTCTGTTGCATTCGACATTTTGCCGTGGATGAATATCGCTGGACGAGCAAAAGTCGATAACACGAACTCCATCTATACGCAGAAACTCTATGCCTCATCGAATACGACAATTACCGAAGGCAGTACGCAAGGGCATTATACGGAGATTCGCAATACCGATGAACAGTTATATGCTGATGTAATACTGAATATCAACAAAACCTTTGCTGACAATAAGTTTTCGCTCGTAGCCAACCTTGGAGCTTCAATCAACGACGTAAAGAGCAAGGAACTAAGTTACCGCGGGCCGATCCGTGACGTTGGTATTCCCAACATGTTCACCGTTTACGATCTGGACAAGGAAAAATCTCGTCCGCAGAAGACAGGATGGCAGGAACAGACGCAGTCGCTTTTCGGCTCCATCGAGTTGGGTTATAAGTCGATGCTTTATCTGACCGTTACGGGGCGTAACGACTGGGCTTCGCAGTTGGCCGGCTCTCCGCAACAGTCATTCTTCTATCCTTCAGTAGGTCTGTCATGGCTGCCGAGCGTCACTTTCGATATGCCCGATGCATTTACCTATCTGAAACTCCGGGCCTCGTATTCTTCGGTCGGTATTCCATTTCCTCGTTTCCTCACCACACCGACTTATGATTACGACGAAACTTCGCAAACGTGGCTCCCGACAACGCATCGGGAAATCAAACAACTCTATCCCGAACGTACGAAAACTTGGGAGGTTGGTCTTGATGCCCGCTTGTGGAACGACCTGCGGTTAAATATATCGTGGTATCGTGCCGACACGAACAATCAAACATTCCAGCCGACAGTTTCCACATCGTCTGGTTATTCGAGCATGTATGTCCAAACGGGTTGTGTCCGCAATACTGGTATCGAAGCGAGCCTCGGCTATGGACACTCATGGCGGGATTTTTCGTGGGATACAAGCGTCACTTTTTCATGGAATAAAAATAAAGTCGTGGAGTTGATGGACGGTCTAACCGATCCGCTGACCGGAGAACCATTGAAGGATAGGTTGGAGATCAAAGGGTTAGGCAAGGCCAAATATATCATCAAGAAAGGTGGCACGTTGGGTGACCTTTATACCACTTCGAATCTCAAATACGACGAAAATGGCTATATCCAAGTCGACCGCAACGGTAATCTTGTTACAACCGATACGGGTGAGGATATCTATTTGGGCTCCGTTTTTCCGGATTACAACATGGCCTGGCGTAATGATTTCGCATGGAAGGGAATACATCTCGGCTTCCTCGTGTCGGCTCGTATCGGAGGCATCTGCTATTCAGCGACTCAAGCCAACATGGATTTATTCGGTGTATCAGAGACTTCCGCTGCTGCACGCGATGCCGGAGGCATCCTCATCAACGGGCGTGAAATGGTTGATGCACAACGGTGGTATGCCGCCATCAGTTCTCAAAGCGGACTACCTCAGTTCTATACCTATTCAGCCACTAATGTGCGCCTGCAAGAGCTCACGCTGGGATACACGCTGCCTCGCAGGTGGTTCCGTGACGTTTGTTCGATTGACGTGTCGTTCGTGGGGCGCAACCTATGGATGATTTACAACAAGGCCCCATTCGATCCCGAGGCCATAGCTTCAACCGGAAACAACTATCAGGGAATCGACTATTTTATGATGCCTTCGCTCCGGAGCCTCGGGTTCAGTGTAAAAATCACTTTCTAAATCATGGACAGTATGAAACAGACTATTAAAAATCAGTTTCTGTTACTTTTTCTCGTGCTGTTCTGCGCTATGGGATGTACGGGCGATTTCGATGAAATCAACCGTGATCCCAGCGGAGCTACCAACGAAGAGCTCGAACGCGAGAATTATAAAATCGGAACGAACATCAAGGGATTACAAAACTGGGTCATTCCTATACAAGAGCACCGATACCAATTTAACGAGTCTCTCACAGGCAATCCCTTCGCTGGATACATGGCAGAGACTCCCGACGGATGGAAAGAGAAATTTTCGACCTTCAATCCTTCCGCAGATTGGCTCAAGTGGCCATTTGTCATCCCAATGCAGGAGGTCTACCCCTATTTCCGCGGTGTAATAAACAATACGGATGATGAAGTCGCCATTGCATTGGCCAAATTATTTCGTGTGGCTATCATGCATCGTATGACAGATACCTACGGATCGATTCCCTATTCGAAAGTCATAGAAGATTCCGCCGAATCGTTGACGGTGGCCTACGATACCCAGGAAGAGGTCTACATGAAAATGTTCGAAGAATTGGATGAGGTCTTGACCACCCTTCATGCTAATGAACAACTTTCCGCTGAAGGGTTCCGTAAGTTTGACAATGTCTATTACGGCGATATTCGGAAATGGATCAAGTACACCAATTCACTCAAACTGCGCATGTCCATGCGTTTGTCATATGTTAAGCCCGACATCTCCAAAGCCAAAGGAGCGGAAGCTATTGCTGATGGCGTGATCACCACCAATACAGACAATGCGATGATGCACGCTCCTGAAAACCGCATGGCATTGATCTATAACGACTGGGGAGATCATCGAGTTGCTGCCGACATTATCAGCTATATGAACGGTTACAATGATCCCCGGCGTGCTGCAATGTTCACCCAAGGGACATGGAATAAAAAAAGCGATTATTACGGTCTGCGCGTAGGTACCGATCCGACCAACAAGGCGACAGTCGTTTCGACCTATTCCAATCAAATTGTATCGAGCAGTACCCCCTATCTTTGGTTTAATGCAGCTGAAGCCGCATTTCTGCGGGCAGAATGGGAATTGCGTTGGGGCGACATGGGTAATGCTCAATCGCTTTATGAGCAGGCTATTAAACTCTCGTTCGAAGAGCGGGGCGTTTCGGGAGCTGAAACGTATGTTACCAGCAATGCGCGACCGGCGAAATACATCGATCCGATGGGTGAATATACCGCAGACAATCCGGCGAGCGATATTACGATTGCTTGGGAAGCCGGCAATACGGAAGAGGTTCGGGAGCGCAACCTTGAGCGAATCATCACGCAAAAATGGATCGCTATCTTCCCGCTGGGTGTCGAAGCATGGTCGGAATATCGGCGTACCGGATACCCGCGTTTACTTCCGGCTATTGAAAACAAGAGTGCCGGAACAGTCGATGCGAAATACGGAATGCGTCGAATTCCCTATCCGGTAGAAGAATACACTGAAAATCCGGTACACCTGCAAGCAGCTATCGCTGCAATCGGAGGTAAGGACAACGGCGGAGTACGCGTGTGGTGGGATGTGAAACCTTTAGAATAAGTCGTTATGAAAAGAATGAATAGATTATCACTCTGGGGAACGGTATTTCTCATGAGCCTTTTCTCAGGTTCGTGCAACGACTGGACGGAGATAGAAAGCGTAAATCAGAAAACGCAGCGTCCCAACGAGCAGGATTCTGAATTATGGGCGCAATACACAGCCGCGCTGCGGGAATACAAACAGAGCGAACATACACTCGTTTTCGCCAGCTTCGCGAACGGCGCTCCCGTCGCCACGAGCGAGAAGGATTGCCTGCGCAGCCTGCCTGATTCGCTCGATCTCGTATCACTCACAAATGCAGATGATTTCTCGGCTTATGACGAAGAAGATCTGGCGGTTCTTCACGAGAAGGGGACACGTGTGGTGTATTTCGTAGACTATGCTTCGCGTAGCGCAGAATGGACCGATCTCACGGCACTTGGAACTTATTTGGATAAAGTGATCGCCCGGGTTCGTGAACTGGGGCTCGACGGCCTTTCATTTTCTGGAATTCCCATATATGGGGCGGAAGCGGATCAGGCCGCACAAAAAGCCGTAGCAGATCTTTTCATCGAAAAATTTACTGCTGTGGCTGGTCCTGGCAAGGATTGGGTACTGCTTTTCGAAGGTGATCCGCAGTTCATAGCTGCTGCCGACCGTACGAAAATCAATTACTTTGTTCTTGATACGAAAGAAACAGACAATGCTACCGATCTAAAATTGCAAATTCTCCGCGCATTGGGGGCAGGAGCTGTTCCTTGTGACAAACTACTGCTTGGAGCCATGACTGAATACGAATTTACGGATGAGGATAAAGGGACTTCTGACGCAATCTCAGCTTTAACGTTGCGCATTCCTGAAATCGGGCCGCAGCCATTGGCCGGACTCTGCATTTACGGAGTGAATCAAGATTATTTCGGTGCAGAAATCATCTATTCGCTGACCCGTCATACCATTCAGACCTTGAACCCTTCCAAATAAGATAGCCATGAAGAATACGAGATTATATTTATTCTCAATATTATCGTTTGCTGTAGCTTTCATTAGCTGCAAGGATGATGAGTACGACAACAAATCGCCGTTCGACAACGTGGTCTACCTCGATGTTGCGGAAAACAGCGATACGCAGATCACTACTTTTAAGAAAACCCTTACCGAACTGAAAAAGGAATTTTCTGTCGTACTGAGTTATCCAGCATCGCAAGATGTTAGAGTCAATGTTGAGGTCGAGCCGTCGTTGATTGACGTGTATAATGCCCGACATAATACCTCATGGAGGATGCTCGACTCGCGATATTACACACTTTCGGCCGATAAAATAACAATTCCTGCCGGAAAGACGATTTCCGACCAGTTGAATCTGGAATTGAAGGATCTCGACGGCAGCACGGGCGGAGAAGAACTGCCTATTGACGAAACATATCTCGTGCCGATCACTATTTCACATGTCGAAGGCGGCGTGTCAACGCTTCGCAGTTCGGCAACTGCCTACTATCTGGTGAAACGTTCGTCGGCCATAACCTCGGCCGCATCGTTGCGCGACAACTGGATCAACTTTCCGACACTCGACAAGGCCTCGGAAGGCAGTATGCTGTTCAATAACCTGACAGCCGTGACCTATGAGGCGATTATCCGAGTCGACGACTTCTCCAAACATTCCGAGATTTCTACCATTATGGGGGTCGAGAACTACCTGCTGCTGCGTATCGGCGATGCTTCATTCCCTCGCCAGCAGCTCCAGTTCGACGGTTCGGGTGATTCGGCCCAAACCCCGGGCTTCGGAAAATTCCCCAAAAAGGACGAAGCAAAACTACTCAATGCCGGGGAGTGGTATCATATCGCTGCAACCTACAGCTATGCGACACGCGAGGTATGCCTCTATGTTAACGGAAAACTGCAAAGCAAAGGATCCGATCTCGGGAACGCGGCCTCGACACCGTTCAACCTTGCAGGCCGTGCTTTTTATGATCTCTATTTGCAAGACCCGGAGACTTATAAGGATTACAAAGACTGGGGTAATTTCCGTCAGTTTTTCCTCGGCAAGTCTTATGACGACAGTCGCCAACTCAACGGTGATATCACCGAAGTTCGCGTCTGGAATGTGGCTCGCAATGAACAGGAGATTTGGGATAATATGTACGATGTTGATCCCCAAACACCTGGCCTTATCGGTTACTGGAAATTCGACGAAGGAGCGGGTAATGTCATTAAGGACTGGACCGGTAATGGCAACGACGCCGTAGCCGAAAAAGACCTTGAATGGCCCGAGGGTATCGAGGTTCCGCAACTTAACAAGGAGTAATTTAATCTTGATCGATTATGAAAAATAAAAAATTGATTATCCGATCTCTTCGCAGCGGGCTGTTCGGGCTTGCAGCGGCTATGTCGCTGATTGCCTGCACGGATGAAGAGGTTACCTATAAAGTCGGACAGTTACCGGATGAAGAAGCGATGACGACCGTGACAGGCGTATTGCGCAGTTCGAAATCGCTCCGAGACCGAGTCCCCGTTCACCTGACGGAAGGCGATGAAGATGTCGTGTCTGACAAAATTTATTATAAACTCACTCAGGCGGCACCGCAGGCCATGACGCTGACGGCAGCACCCGACCTTACGTTAGTCGAAGTCTACAATATTGCTAACGGAACCAATCTGACGCCACTTCCCGCTGCCAATATTCGGCTGTCTAACAATGGTAAAATTGCTGTTCCGGCCGGGGCTCGCATGTCCGATAAAATCGAACTTACGATCGAATCTAAGGGGTTGGAACCGGGCATCTATCTGATGCCGGTCGTTGTCGATGCTACCGAGAACGGAACCGGGAAACAAGTGCTTTATTATGGCATCACTGTCCGGGAATTCGACGAGAACATCTATCAGGATGGCGATGACCTTCATAATATAGAACTGGATACCGAGTGGACAACCGTGTTTTATCTCAACACTGGCGAGGTGCAGGCGCATTATGCCGACTACGTAGCCTGGGAAAAACAGGACATGAATACTTTCGAATCGGTCTACAGGGCCTCTTTGGGGAATATCGTCAATTTGCGGATAGCTCAGGTCGGCTATGACCCGGACTCGAAGCGCGCGCTCTTTTCTCTGACCTCCGACTTGCGTTATACGGTAGAACATGCCGACAAATACATTCGCCAAATGCAGGATAAAGGTCGGAAGGTGTGCGTCTGCATCGAAGGCGGCGGCAGTGGTTTGGGGTTCTGCAATATGACCGATGCGCAGATCGCCGATTTCGCGGAACAGGTCAGAATCTTCATTACGACCTACCGGCTCGACGGCGTAAACCTCTGGGATCGCGGTTCCGGCTATGGCAAGGAGGGAATGCCTGCGGTTAATACCGCTTCGTACCCCAAGCTGATCCGGGCTCTGCGCGCAGCCCTGCCCGACAAGATGCTGACCGTGGTCGATTACGAAGAGCCTACCGAATCGTTTTACGACACGAACCTTACAGATGGCATTGCCGTCGGCGAACTGATCGACTATGCTTGGCACGGTTATGTTTCTGAAAATGAACCGATCAGATTCATTAATCCGTATAATCAATTCACCTCCTACGAACAAGTGTATTCCCGCAAACCATTTGCCGGATTGGAGGAATCTCGCTACGGAAATGTCAATGTGCCGTATTATTCGACCAGAAGTGACTTATACATAGACATGAATATGGATTTGTGGTCGATGAATCTCATATTGTGGAACTTAGAGCGACAGAGTGATATCATTGTCTTCGATGATTTGTCATTGCCAAAGGCCATGGATGCGGAAAGCGGTTGCATTGACGTCATAGGCAATATCTATATGTATCTTGCATATGACGAGAATTTTGAAGCGCCTTACGGCTATAACGTAATGATGCGTATTCCCGGAATATATCGGCAAGGAAGTAAAAACTATGATACATTCGCAAAAGATTGGTAAACAGAAAGAAACATATGCAGGGTTCGCACCCATAATCAAAATTTCAACCAAAACTATTACAACTATGAAAAAATCATTTATGTTTATGACGTCACTCTTCGCAGTGGCAACTCTGATTTCGTCCTGCACCAAGGACGTTGAACCGGAAGCGGATAACGCTGCGGCAACCATCGTAACACGTGCGGCCGGGGATACTCCGGCTCCTACGGCCTACATCGAAGTCAACGACACCAATCCGTTGAATGTTCTGATGTATCGCAATGCGGACAACACCCCGTTCTTCAAGATCACGAAGGTATTCGCGGCCAATATCAATGACAACGGCAGTGAACCCTGCCTTTACCTGAACGACAATGTAACCGAAGTACTGGTTCCGTCCGCCGGATCGACTACGACCGGCCATTACAAGTACGTGCAGCCGATCCGTCAGGACGGAGGCAAGGTACTGCTCTCCATCCTCGGCAACCACAAGGGTGTCGGAGTCGGCAACCTGACGGAAGCCAATCAGGAGAAGTTCGCAGAGATTCTGGCTTGGGCTGTCGAAGAGTACCAGCTCGATGGCATCGACTTCGACGACGAATGGTCCAAGTATGGCGAAAACTCCAATTTCCCCTCGTCAGTATCCGGGTCATTCAGCGGTCTGGTGTTAAAACTGCGCGAGAAACTCGATGCACGTTTCCCCAATGAGCACAAACTGATTACCGTATTCTACATCGGCTATGCATCGTCGTTGTCCTCGGCTGCTGTTGCCGCTTGTGACTACGGATGGTATGCTTATTTCGGTCCCAATGTTTATGTATCGCCATCTTCTCCGTGGACCAATGCTAAATGGTCTGCACAGGCGATTAACCTGAATCAGAGTTATAATGCAATTACTCTTAACCAGATCAAGAATCGGTCGGCACAATCGAAAACGGATGGTATGGGTGCGATCATGACCTACGACTTGCGTGTCCAAACTAATCGTGACCCTCTTGCAGCGATTCAGAAGATTGGCGAAGGCATCGGTCTTACAGTCAGCCGTGCCAGCTCTCCCGCAAGCGGTTATGCCAAGGATTGGTCTACGGGTGGCCCTGGTACAACGATTACGTATGCTGATGTGCAATAAGTTCAGAACGGTGCGTATTCTGTATATGTAGCAAATGTCTGCTATGGCGTTTGCAACCCGCACACCATTCTGGAACCGGTGTGCGGGCTTTTTGTGCCCATATGTGAATGCTATTAAGGCATTCGAACACCATTAAAACAGCCTTAAAACAAAATATACAAGGAAATAACCCCGTAAACTCTTTTCAGAATATACGGGGTTTCACAAAATTGATATCGCAAATAATGTATATGTAGCAAGTGCCTGCTATGGTCTTTTTCAATCACTTACAACTTATCTTTTATGTTTATCAATTTTGCGGCCAAAGAGAAATTATAGAATTCTATTGATTATACAAGAAGATTCCGGTAATTAATATAATATTTCTGCAAAGATAGCATAATTCTTCAAATTAAAATTGTGCTATCCGGAAAATAACGGGCGGGGCGATGCATTACGCAGAGTAGGTCGTGGAAAACCCGTAAGCAATAACACAAAGCCCACGCCCGTTAAGGTCGTTGCTTCTGAAAAAATACCTCGCCCATTGCGGGCGCGGGACTATGAATCTGCCGCTTACTGTAAATTTCCACGTTTACTCTGCAGCAAATGCTGCCCGTTTTCAACGGATAGCAGTACAAAGATACATATAAAAAATAAATTCCGAAGAAATCCCAGTATATTTTTTACAATAAACATCACTCAGTCACATAAATAAGATGAAAATAGGTCGTTTTGTTTGCCGCAGATAATTCCTCATGCAATAGTCAAGCCATCCAGCCGTCAAAAATACAAATACAGATGGATAGATTGTTACGCACATCCTTATATCGGGCTTTGTTAAAGTCGCTGACTCGGAAGGCCGTTTCGGAAAACAGATTACGAAACTACTTTCACGATTTCGCACAACAGACTACGACCATCTGCGACGATACGGATGCTCTATCGGCATTGAGGACTTTGAACTATACGCAGGTTCAATTCCGCTCCCTTCTTCGCCGGGTTTCCGAACGGGACACTCCGCCGCCGCATTATCTATCCCGGTTTATAAATCAAGCTATTGAGTTCATCCGGACGGAAACAGATTTGTGCTATTATCGCCTTGAACATCCACAGTATTTTATCTCTGAGCCCGCACCTCAGTCGCCGCTTCATTGGTCCAAACACTATCCTGCGATCAGCGTTTCGGAAATCCTTTGCGGACTTGACCGGATGACCCCGAAACCTTTGATCCTGGCCGACGGTACGGATGCTCCGTTCAATCAGGTTGTTCGGGTCTTCGAGGATACATTACATGTTAAACTCGGCGATCCGACTGATGTCAAACGCCGTGTTCTGGAACGCAAGAAAGATCGCACAAAATTTACCGATGCACTGCTTTATTCCTTGAATAAGGAAGATGAATGATTTTTTTCGATTTTTTATATCCGGGCGGATATCCGGACATGTAATTGGGTATCCTGAAAATTCCCATTTTTGCAAAGCAAACCAACCAATTCTGTGTAAGTCGAATTATGGAAAACTTGGACAAAAGCCAATTTATCGTCCTGCTCGAAACATCTCTCAACCGACGATTACTGTCCCCTGAGCAGAAGACTCTTGACGCTGCCTATGAAGATTACATCGACCTGCTGCACGGTCTTACTGTTCAATCCTGTAAATCGTCCCTCGACCTGCTGCACGAACTTGCCCGCCTCCAATCCCGCCTGATGCGGTTGCGAGAGCGAATTGTCGAGCAGGAGTCACCGCAAGCCTCGCTGCTGAAATCCGCCATCCAACTTACGAATTTCGAAATCCGTTTAGTCTTTACCCGGCTTCGTTATCCGTCCATCGCCGATCCGGTGTCGGTCGAAGTCCCCAAGTCGCCGCTGTTTCTCTCCGAGCAATTCACACCTACGGATATCATGGAGCTCGCTACGGCTCTGCAACTCTCCGGAGCCATACGCCGCATCGACGGTACACGGGTCGATCTGGCGACACTTGTCGATGTGCTTTCCGGAACTTTCAACGTCCGTATCAACAATCCGGAACAGTGCCGCTATGCCGTCGTCAACCGCAAGCTGCGTCTGACCCGTTTTCTGGATTTCCTGCGCAACAATCTGATCGCCTACAGCCAGCGATAGGCAATCTGTTTTCATTCAGCATCACGCTCCGGGGCTCCATCTCGGAGCGTTCTTTATGCGGTGCGGACAGTGGCGGACTGGAGCGGACATGAGGATCTGTTTTTCTGCCGGAGATGTATCTTCGGGACTTTTAATATTCTCGGCCATGCAACAGGAAGATGATCTGAAAGCCCTTGAAAGTATCGTGCAGTTCGCCCGGGGGCTGGGCGTGTTTTTTCTTGTACTGCACGTGTATTGGTATTGTTACGAATGGCTCTCGTCATGCGGTCTGACCTACGGTTATGCTGACCGCCTCCTGCTCGATATCCAGCGTACAACGCTTCTTTTCACCTCTCCCGTCGTCACGAAGCTCTGCGCCTTTCTGTTCCTCGCCTTGGGCTGCTACGGCACGAAGAGCGTCCGTAACGGCAGGGTCGACAGGCGGCATATCGTCACTGCCGCCTGCTTCGGCTTCCCGCTGTTCTTTCTGAACGGCTTTCTGCTGTCGCTGCCCGCAGGGATCGGCTTCCGGGGCTGGAGCTACACGCTGACCCTCGGTGCGGGCTACCTCAGCCTGCTGGCCGCCGGCGTGTGGCTGCGGCGATTGATGAAACAGCCGCTTATGGACGATCCTTTCAATGACAATAACGAAAGTTTTCTTCAGGAGGAACGTTGTATTGACAACGATTGCTCGGTGAACTTACCTACGCGTTACCGCTATAAAGGACAATGGCGGAACGGGTGGATATCGGTTGTAAACGTCTACCGTTCAACGGCCGTTATCGGATTGCCCGGCTCCGGGAAAAGCTACGCAGTACTGAACAACTATATCAAACAGCATATCGAGAAGGGTTTCTCGATGCTCGTCTACGACTATAAATTCGACGATTTGACCCGCATTGCCTACAACCACCTGCTCCGGCATCTGGACAAATACGCCGTCAAACCGAAGTTCTGCATCATCAATTTCGACGATCCCCATCGCTCGAACCGTTGCAATCCCATCGACGCCCGCTTCATGGACGACATTTCGGATGCCTACGAAAGCGCCTATGTCACGCTTCTGAATCTCAATAAAACATGGGTTGATAAGCAGGGCGACTTCTTCACCGATTCGGCCGTCATTCTGCTGGCGGCGATCATCTGGTACCTGAAAATCTATGACAACGGATGTTATTGTACCTTTCCGCACGCCATCGAGTTCCTGTGCCAGCCCCTCGAAAGAATCTTCCCGATTCTTTCATCTTATCCCGAACTGGAAAACTACCTCTCGCCCTTCGTCGATGCGTGGAAAAGCAATGCGCAGGATCAGTTGCAGGGACAGGTGGCGTCGGTGAAAATCCCGCTCTCGCGTATGATCTCTCCGCAGCTCTATTGGGTGCTTACGGGCAATGACTTTACACTCGACATCAATAACCCTGAGGAGCCGAAAATCCTCTGCATGGGCAACAACCCCGACCGGCAGAGCATCTACGGCGCGGCGCTGGGACTCTATAATTCGCGCCTTATCCGGCTTATCAATAAAAAGGGGAAATTGAAATCGTCGCTTATCATCGACGAACTACCGACGATTTATATCCGGGGGCTGGATAACCTCATAGCCACGGCCCGCTCGAACAAGGTCTCCGTCTGTCTGGGATTTCAGGACTTTTCGCAGTTGGAGCGCGACTACGGGGAGAAAGAGGCCAAGGTCATCACTAATACTGTGGGCAATATCTTCTCGGGACAGGTCGTGGGCGACACGGCCCGCACCTTGTCGGAGCGTTTCGGCAAGATCGTGCAACTGCGCGAGTCGCACTCGGTATCGAACGAGAACGTCACCACCTCGACCAATACGCAGTTGGAAACGCTGATCCCTGCCTCGAAAATCTCCAACCTCACGCAGGGCATGTTCGTCGGTTCGGTGGCGGACAATTTCGACGAGCGCATCGAGCAGAAAATCTTCCATGCCGAGATCGTCATCGACAACGATAAGGTCAAGGCGGAAACTGCGGCCTATGTCCCCATTCCCGAAATTTCGTCTTTCATCGGCGAGGACGGCAAGGATCACATGGAGGAGATCGTCAAAGAGAATTATTACCGTGTCAAGGCCGACGTTGCGGAGCTTGTCCTCCGGGAGATCGCTCGCATCGAGGCCGACCCGAAATTATCGCAGTTGCTCCCCAAGAAAAAACAAGGATGAGTGTGGGCATTTCCCGGAAAAAAGTTATCTTTGCCATCCGAATTTTTTAATACTTGAATTATGAAAGAGTTAATTGAAAAAATCCAGCAGGCTTACGACGCATTCTCCGCTGAGGCAGCGCTTCAGGTCGAGAAAGGCAACAAGGCAGCCGGTACGCGGGCCCGCAAAGCCTCATTGGAAGTTGAGAAGTTGATGAAGGAGTTCCGTAAGGAGTCGCTGACCTTCCAGCAGTAGAGACGCCTCATTTCAAGCTTAAAGGCCCTGAAAGGTGTACGCCGTTGCGGTGTGCACCTTTCTTCATTTCAGGAATATGTTTGGCATTCCATCTCGGAATCATCTTTACAATTTGGCTCCGACATTATTATAGAGAATCCCGATATATAGAATCCGACCTTGATTTTTCTGCATAAGATTTACTCTTTTCTGTAAACTTTTTTCAGGACAGGACAAACCGTAATTTTTGCTTCGGTGCGGACTGGAGCGGACTGGAGCGGACATGGGCATCGTTTCGGAAAACATGCTTCTATATTCGCGGCATGAACCTTTTGTTTCACTTAAAACATTTGCTTTATGTCCGAAGAAAATCAGAATCAACACCCGAACCAGACTCCCGAGCAGGCCGATCCGAAGTACAAGGAAACGCTCCTGCTCTACAACGAGCAGAACGGCGCCGTAGAGGCCGTTTCCGACCTCAAGCAGAGCGGCAACCAATACAAGGTTACGACGACACAGCCGCTTACGGCCAACAAGCCGGCGTTCTACGAACTTCGCAACAGCTCCGCAGTCGCGGCCTTCATCAAGGGTTTCATGTCGCAGGAAAACGCCAAGCCGTTTCATTTTCTGAAAGTCGCCGCCGACAAGGCCAGCGAAGTTACACAATCGCTGTTGCGCCTTGCCGACAATCCCAAAGACCCCGAGGGCCTTAAAGCCCTCTACGATCATCGTGTTACCTCCTACCAGCTCGAAAAAGTCAAATTCGACACTCCGGATCTGAAGTTGCAGGAGCTGAAAGAGATGGGCATCATCGTCACTCCCAAAGAGCTGGATGCCATGAAGCACGGCCTCCCGTGTACGGAACTGCATGACGTGACCCTCAAGGTCGGCAATATGCCCATTGTCGGACAGTTCGCCCTGCAGCCGTATCGGGATATGAACGGCGACGTGCAGGTCGGTCTGACAAGCGCCCTTCCGCGTCCGGAGTTCGAGCGCGAAGAGTACCGAATGATGTTCTCCACGAGTGAGAAGGAGCAACTGCTGGCCGGGAAGACCCCCGACCGGCTGTACGAACTTCCCAACCCGCACACGGGGGAGAAGGAGTGGTGCTTCGCTACGCTGAATCCCGCAACGAACCGCCTTGTGACCATCCCGAAGCGCGATGTCCCCGACCTGCGTTATTTCAACGGCGTGCGTCTGGACGATACGCAGCAGAACGAACTGGCGCTGGGCGGCCGTGTCTTCGTCGAAGGCTGCGCCATGCGCGGCAGCGACATCACCTATTCGGGTAAGGTTGGCTTCGATGTCCTCTCGAACGAATACAAGATGACCGACTACCAGTTCAGCCGTCCCTATATCTCTCCGCAGCTCGACAAGCAACTCGACGAGCGTCAGCGCACGGCCCTGCTGAGCCCCGAAGGTCTGGACTGCTCGAAGGAGAAGGATCATCCCATTCTGGGCAAGAACGGCAAGGCGCTGACCTGTATCCTGCGTATCGACCCCCGCTCGAACGGCGTGGTCTATGACTTCTCGCAGCAACGCCGTCAGGAGCAGCAGGAAAAGCAGCAGCAGGAACCCAAGGAGTCCAAAGCTGCGGAGCAAAGTCAGGAGGCGGATCAAGGCCAAGGTCAGGGCCGCGGTCGCAAACGCTAATCCGCTCCTGCGATGGAAACCCCCGATGAAAAATGGTTCCGGGAGCGCCTGCGGCATTTCCTCGAAATACGCCATCCTCCGCGTCAGTTCCACCATGCGATGATCGAACGGCGCAGCCGTCTGGCCTTCGAAAGCTACGCACAAAGCGTCGAGCTGGGAGTGCCTGCCGCTTCGGCTGTCCGTGCCGCCGACAAAGTCCTGTTCCGGGGCCTGCTTTTCTCGAAATACGACACCGTTCACCTGATTCTCACCACGGACTTTCCGGCTATTCCGGAAAACCAACGGCAGGAGATCGCCCTGCGACTGGTGCGTATCTGCGCTCCGATCTTTCGGGCCTACGATCTGAAAGACGACTTTTCGGAACGCCCGGAATTCCGGCAGCTCAAAGAAGAACTCCGCACCGGTATCCGCAGCTGGATCGATGAGAACGGCGTGCCGGGTTACCACAGCCCGGCGCGCAAGGAAAAGCCGCCTGCCCCATACTCCGAACAACCCCGATATTCAAAACGCAACAAGCGTAAGTAGTTCATTCACTTAATTTCTTATTACCTTATGAAAAAGATTCTTTTTGCAGCGACCGCTCTGGCCGCCGCCCTGTTCGCCTCGTGCGACAAAGACAATGACACAATCAACCCCGCGCTGCCTGAGACCTCCGACGGCGCACGGATCGCCATCACGCTCACCGGAGCGGACGAGGCCGACACCCGCGCGTTCTTCGACGCTTCGGCCAAGGCCGAGTCGTGGGAATCCTCGCTCTCGTCGCTCTCGGTCTTCGCCTTCGACAACGGCGGAGCCCTTATCATCCGCCGGGACTTCACCTCGTCGGAGCTCTCGTCCAAGTCTGCGACCTTCTCGCTTCCCAAATCTGCAGCAGGCACCGAGTGCTCGTTCTACGCCGTTGCGAACTACGACGCCTCGTCGGCCAAGACCCGCGCAGCCCTTACGGCTTTGGTGGAGAAGTCGGCCGCCGACTATAACGGCACCTTCGCCGAAGTGTCCACCTCAGCCAAGCGTTCGGGCGGCTTCGTGATGTCGGGCATGAAGTCGCAGACCGTCGGCGCCGTGAACTCTACGACCAATGTCGGCATCACGCTCAAACGTACCGTGGCCAAAGTGGCCCTTCAAACGACCGTCGATGAGTCGTTCGCCGACAAATATGCCGGAGAGCTTACGATCAACTCCGTAAAACTCTCCAAGGCGGCCTCGCAGTCTTCGGTCGTAACCGGCACGCCGATGCCCGGGGCCATGAACTTCAGCCACACGCAGACTCCCGCCTCCGCTTCGGGAAAGATGAACAGCCTGTTCTACATCTTCGAAAACGGTACATTGACCGCTGGAAGCCGTGTACTGCTGGAAATCAACGCTACATACGATCAGGACGGCAACGGCTCGACCACTGACGACCGCTCGGAGGTGACCTACTCGGTGGAACTGACGGGCAAGGCTGCCGGCGAGATTCTGCGCAACGGCTATTACCGCATCGCGGCCAACATCACGGGCCTCGTGGGGCAGGATTGCGTGGTGTCGGTAAGCGTCGCCGACTGGGAGACGCCCGTCACGCAGTCCGTCGAACTGGGAGCGTAGTCCGCATGTCGTATCGGGTTCCGCCCTGTCTTTCGGGCGGAGCCCTTTTTCTTTCAAAGCTATGAAAAGATTACTATATATCCTGTCGATAAGTCTTGCCGCGACCCTTATGGGCTGCATCGCCGAGGACAGGTCGGCATGCCCTCATCCCCGCAGCGTTTCGGTTCGGCTGACCGTATGCCCCGACCCGATTACGGCCGTAACCCGCACGACGGACGAAGAGGCGCTCCGCGACCTGAACCTCTATCTTCTCGACGCTGACGGCAATGTCGTCCTGCACCGTTACCAGAGTTCCCCGACGCTGCGCTTCGAGTGCCTGCCGGGCAACTACCTGCTGCGTATCGCCGCCAATATGGGCCGCGACCTTGGTGAGAATCCCGCATCGGAAGACTTCACCGTTACGCACGCCGACGAGTACGATATGCTGCCGATGTCCTATGAGGGCGAGGTGTCGGTTCCCTCGTCGGATGAAACGGTGACGCTTCCGACCGTCGAGGTGCAGCGCGTCGTGGCGAAAGTTTCCTACGAGATTGCCGTCGAATCCGCGGATATCGAGCTGCGCTCTGTACAGCTCCTGTCCGTACCGCGCGCGGTATCCGTCCTCGACGTGGCGGCCCGGCCGTCGGACGACCCCGGTGACTATACGGATTGCCTGGAAACAGAACTTTCGGGACAGCAGATTTCGGGAAACTGCTACCTGCTTCCGAATATGCAGGGCACGGTTTCGTCCATTACCGATCAGCGCGATAAGAATCCGGACAACGCCCCCGCGAATGCGTCGTATCTGCTGATCCGTGCCGTGCGGGGTGCGAAAATGCTGGCCTATTATGTCTATTTGGGCGGTAACAACACTTCGGATTTCAATGTCCGGGCCAACGTCCATTACCGGCTCGCGATTTCGATCCTTGGCGACAGCGAGGTCGACACCCGGGTAAGCAGCTATACCCTCGATGTCTATGACTCCTACGCGGGCAATACGATCGGCGGCTACTGCACTTACGACGTGATGGGCGAACTGTTCGTCGAGGTGGAGGGCGATCCCGCGCCCCTGACGCTGCGGGGACGTATCACGGCCTCGCAGGGCGACAAGAACCGCCTGCTCGTAGACGACGCTTCCATTGGCACGGGCCGCGATCTGGAGCTTGCGAACCAACCGGGGCTGAATGAATATTTCCTTTACTACGACCTTCCGGTCTACACCGCGGCGAACTCCCAAGTAGCCTATACCGTGACGGTCGCAGACGATGCGGGCCTTGCGCAGTCGTTCGATTTCGAGCGCCGCTTTGCAAACCGCCTTCAGGTCGTCGTTGAGACTGCCGACAACGGCAAAGGTTGGGTGAACGTCTCCCGAGCGCTCTATACCGCTGAAATCGCCGGAACGCGCAACCATGTGGTCATGTGTCACGAGATGGGCTGTACGCTGGTGGCGCTTCCTGCCGCGGGCTACCGCTTCGAGGGATGGTACACGACGGACGGCTATACGCAGCGGCTGTCGTCATCGACGACCTATCTCTACACTCCCGCATCGAACGATGCGTCGATCTTCCCGAAATTCACGGCCAACACCCGGCCGCTCGACGACGAGGGCACGGCCAACTGCTATATCGCTCCCGCGCTGAACACCTCCTATTCGTTCGACGCCACGACGATGGGCAACGGCTGCACGACGCTCAACGTCACTCCCAAGCGTCTGTCGGGCGTCTCTGCCCGCATACTGTGGGAAACGGGAACGCTGAGCGAGGCAATCGTTAAGGATGTGCGATATCAGGACGGACGAATCACCTTTACGACCGGTACGACGCACGGCAACGCCGTGATCGGGCTTTTCGACAGCCGTGGGGAATGCCTCTGGTCGTGGCATATCTGGGCGACGGACTACGATCCGGCGGCCACGGCACAGACCTATGCTTCGGGAGCTGTCTTTATGGATCGCAACCTCGGAGCGCTGGAAACGGATTATACACTGCCCGCCTCGCGCGGCCTTTACTACCAGTGGGGTCGCAAAGACCCGTTCCCGTATCCGGCCACGGCGACGGACGCTTATATACAGGCTCCGACCATCTATGCCGCGGGATTCGAATATGCCGAGAGCGATCCGCGGACTTCCGGAACCGAGTCGCCCTACGACGTGATGACCCTCGAATGGGCCACAGCGCATCCTACGACCTATATGGACGGCGTTTCCTTCGAGGACTGGGAAGAGTGGGCTTCTTCGCTGGACTGGCTCTGCGACCACCACCCGAACCTCTGGGGCAACGTCACGACCGGGAAAAATAATATCAGCCGCACCAGCCATAAATCCATTTACGATCCGTGCCCTCCGGGCTGGAAAGTACCCGGTGCCGAGGATTTCGCGGGAATAGAGCGGATAAGCGTATCGGCACCTTATTACGTTACGATCCGCTGCAACGGCACGCAGACGGCGAAGATACCTTTGGGCGGAACATTCTATGAGGGGCGTTACGACCGCAACGGGTCGCTCGGAAGGCTCTACACCAATGCCCCGTATTATCTGCATTGGGGAGGCTCGACCGGCGTGTTCCACGACGTGGCCTGCACCTCGATCGTATTCGACACGAGCAACTACCCGCCGTTCGTCAATACGACGGATTTTTACCGCTATGCCGCCAATCCCGTGCGTTGCGTCCGGGAGTAGTTGAAACCTCGTAAAATTCCCACTGCCATGAAAAGATACCTGTGGATATTCGCAGTGCTCCCGTTTCTGTGGAGCTGCATCGCCGAGGACAGCTCGGCATGCCCGCAGCCCCGCGGCGTTTCAGTCCGCATGTCCGTATGTCCCGACCCGATGACGGCCGTGCCCCGCGCTGCGGACGAAGAGGCGCTCCGCGACCTGAACTTCTACCTTCTCGACGCCGACGGCAATGTCGTCCAGCACCGTTACCAGAGTTCCCCGACGCTGCGCTTCGAGTGCCTGCCGGGCAATTACCTGCTGCGCATTGCAGCCAATATGGGCCGTGACCTTGGTGAGAATCCCGCATCGGAAGACTTCACCGTTACGCACGCCGACGAGTACGATATGCTGCCGATGTCCTATGAGGGCGAGGTGTCGGTTCCCTCGTCGGATGAAACGGTGACGCTTCCGACCGTCGAGGTGCAGCGCGTCGTGGCGAAGATCACCTATAACATCTCCGTCGCACCGGATGCCGGCGACATCCGCCTGCACAGCGTCCAACCCGTGAACCTCCCGGCCCGGGTGCCGGTCTTCGACCCCGGGCTGCGGGCTGCGGAATATACGGCGGGAGAAATCGTCGGCTCGTCGTCGCAGACCCTGACGGGGACGTTCTACATGCTTCCGAACCTGCAGGGCGAGGTTCCCTCGATCGCCGACCAGCGGGACAAGGGCCCCGCGAACGCCCCGGCGGACGCGACGTTCCTGCGCATCCGCGCTCTGCGGGGCTCCAAGGTGCTGGACTACTATATCTATCCGGGCGGCAACAACACCTCGAACTTCGACATACGGGCCAATACGCACTATAGGCTCGATATTATGATCCGTGGCGACGCCGAGGTCGACACCCGTATCCGGGCCTATACCGTAGAGGTGCTGTGCACGCCGGAGGCTGCGCTGTCGAACGGTTTCCTGCTGGAGCGGCAGCCGATGCGCCTGACGCTGCGGCTCGGCGGGGCCTACGAAGAGGCCGGGGTCGAAGCCTTCGTGGAGCTGAAGACCGGAGATGTGCGGTATTTCGGGTTCGAGGGCCAATGGGGCGCCGTTGCAAGGACGATGGAGATCCGGGGCCCGGAGAACGACTACGATATCCGTTACTGGCCGCCGTCCTTCACGCGCGAGGAGTGCCGCTTTATGTTCCGGGTTCATATCCTCGACCGTTACGGGGAGGTCGCCTCGTTCGGTTTTCCGTACTGCTACGCCCACCTGCTTCGGGTCTACACCAAATGGTTCGACGGCAGCAACGGGAAAGGCACTGTCGCCTCGCCCGATGCGCTACGTGTGGTCGAAGACATGACGCTCTCTTCATGGTATTCGCTCATATATTGTCCTGACGAAGGCTGCACGCTCGTCGCCGAGCCCGATGCGGGCCGGTTGTTCGAGGGCTGGTGCCGGAATGCCGACCATACCGGGGTTCTGAGCTACGAGGAACAGTACCGTTTCTCCCCGGACGACGATCCCGCCGTTATTTACGCTTATTTCAGATAAAACCATGAAAACCCTCATCCATATCCTTTGGGGAACGCTGCTTTTCGCCGGCTCCTGCTCGGACGAGATGCCCGTATGCACTCCGGCCGTACACGGCCCCCGGCATGTGACCTTCACGTTCTCCTGCGACGCTCTGCCCGGCACGCGGGCTGTTGCGGACGAGAGCCGCGTCGAGGATATCAACCTTTACCTGTTCCCGGCAAACGATGCTCCGGCACGGCACGTGTACGCCGCCTCGCAGCGCACCGTCGCGCTGGAGCTTCCCGACGGCCGATACACCCTCTATGCCGTCGCCAACCTCGGCACGGACACCGGGCCGCTGCCCGAAGCCGAGGTGCGGGCGCTGCGCAGCGCATGGAACCCTGACGGATCAGACTCCGGAACGCTTCCCATGTCCGCCATGCGGACGTTTACCGTGCGCGGCACGACGCAGATCGCTATTGAACTCGTGCGGGCCGTGGCGAAGGTCGATTTCAGCTACACCGTGGCTGCCGATTTCAGAAATTCGCTCTCCGTGCGTTCCGTACGTCTGTGCAACGTCCCGCGCTTCGCGGCGCTCTTCGGCGAGGGCCGCATCACCGCAGACGGGGAGTGCGCCGCGACGGAAGCCTTCCCGGCGGACGGCGACGGCTATTCCGCCGTTTACTACCTCCCGGAGAACCTGCAGGGCGAGAACGTCTCGATTCCGGGACAGGAGCAGAAGAACGAGGCCAATGCCCCGGAATATGCCGCTTATATCCTGATCGAGGGCGAGGCGGACGGCCTGCACGTCGTCTACCGCATCTACCTGGGGGAGAACAACACCTCGGACTTCAACATCGTCCGCAATAGGGTCTACCGCATCGAGGCGCGGATTTTGGGACGCAATACCGTGGACTGGCGGGTTTCGACCACTGAGGTATCCGTGACGCCTTTCGCCGAACGTCATGCGCCCGGCAGAACCGCCACGGCGCAGTTCCGGGTCGTCAGCACGAACAACGATCGGAGCACCTGCTTCCTGACCTGCGAGCGGGAAGAGGGCGACGGCGATGTTACCCTGGACGGCGAGCCGATCCTCTTCGGAGTGCCTTATCCATTTCTCTCCGGCGACGGGGAGAGAACCGCTGATATCACTTACACGCAGCAGCGGGAAGGCGACGTGCGGCTGCGCCTCGTCCTGACCGACGAAAAAGGGTTGCATGCCGAGCGGGTGCTGCAGACGAGCTATGTCCGCGAGCCGCTGCGGGTATCCTTCACGCAGGACAAGTTCGAACTGGCGGCGCTCGACCGCGCCCGTGTGGACTTCACCGTCGAGCAGGACGATTACGACGGGACTTATACCGTGCAGGTCGAAGGTACGCCGACCCTGTTCCGGAACCTGACGGATGACATCGGGCCCGTCACGGGCTATACGGTGGCGGGGAACGGCACCTACCCGCTGCGTATTCGTCCCGAGGCCGTCGGGGAGAATCCCTACCGCATCACCGTGACGGATGAAAAGGGCAACAGCGCCTTCTTCGACTCCTTTGTCACGGGAATCAAAACCGTTTCCTGCTTTACGTTCTCCTTCAGTAAAATATCGGGCGGCATCGAGGTCGTTGCGGAAGGGACCTATCCGGTTATGAACGATCTGACGATTACCCTAAACCCCACAGTGACGGTAGTGCTGCGGGGCGGGGCGACCAAGACGCTGACCTGTACGATGAACGTAAAGATCGAGGCGGACCGGATGAGGGGACGCGCCTCGGCGACGCTCGATCTCGGAACTGGTTACACGGACTACTCCGTGACCGATTACGAAGCGACTTTCTCCCGCACGGCATCAGAGAACGGAATGGTCGAATACGCCGTACGATAACTTTCAAACAGACAAAAAACGACATGAAAAAACAACGAATATTCATTACGGCGGTTTTGCTGTTGGCGGCTTTGTGGGGAGCGCCCCGCCGGGCTGCGGCGCAGATCTTCGCCGTAAGGGCCAACGCCCTCGCGGTATGCAGCGCAACGCTGAACGCCGGGGCCGAAGCGGCCCTGACGGACAACTGGTCGCTGGAGCTGTCCGGCTACTGGAACCCGGTGAAAACCGCATCCCTCTCGATGAACTTCCATGCCGTGCAACTCGGCGGCCGCTACTGGTTCTACGAATCCTTCGTGGGACACTTTCTCGGACAGCACCTTACCTATGTCGGTTACGACCTCGGAAGCCGGACAAAACGCTATAAGGGGCATGCCTGCGGTCTGGGTGTCAGCTACGGGTATGCGTGGATGCTCTCGAAACGCTGGAACGTCGCCGTCGAAGCCGGCGCAGGGCTTTACCGCACGAAGGACACGCGCCGCGACCCCACGGTCGGAGACTGGGATGACGAGTATATCTACCGTTACCGACGCTGGACGCTCGCGCCGACAAAGTTAGAGGTATCGTTTTCCTACATCTTTTAACGATGAACACACGTAAAATCATAACTGTAGGAATCACCGTCGGGGTTTTATGGATGATGTTCGGCTGTTCGGTGGCCGGACGGCTTCAGCGGCAGCAGATGACAGCCTCGCTCTCGCAACTTACCCGTACCGAACGGCAGCAGCGGCAGCAGGACAGTCGCCCGCAGGTTGTGAAGTTGCAGCGTGACAGCAATACGTTCTTTCTTGCACCCGTGGATACGCTTGCCGACGGAGAGCGCGTGATGGCGCTTCAGATCGAGCAGGTGACGGTCGTGGCGAAGATGCGGTCTATTCCCGAACGCAACGGGCGCGTCGTGCTGGATTTCATCGTGACGCTGCCCAGGCAGTTGTTGGGCAAGAGCCGCAGCGTCGTCATTACACCCATTCTGCACAAGCCCGACGAATCCGTGGCGCTCGAAGATCTGGTGATCCGCGGCGGACGCTTCTCGCTGCTGCAAGAGCGCGACTACTGGCAGTACGAAACCTATGTCGAACGCTTCCGCCCCGACACTGTGGGGCGCGAGGCGGCCTTCAACCGCTTCGTGAAGTTTCCCTACCCGGAGGATGTTCGGCTCGACTCGCTGGTCGAAAGCCGAAGCACCGTCACGTACTATTACTCACAGGAAGTGAAGACCGACGAGACCTCGAAAAAGATGCTGGTAACGCTTCAGGGGCAGGTCTTGGCCGTGGACGACAGCGCCTACCGTCTGCCGCCGTCCGATACGTTGAGCTACATCGTATCCTCGATGCTCTCCTTTGTCGATACCGTGCCGCGTTACCGCATCCGAATCGTCGATAAGTATCTGACGGTCGAAGACCGCAATTACATTCAGTTCTTCGTGGGCGATACCCGTGTGGTCGATACGCTGGGCGACAACTGGCGGCAGCTGGACAAGATCACCGGCCTGATGCGGCAGATCGTCGAACAGCAGGAATTTTGGGTCGATACCATCACGCTGACGGCGGCATCGTCTCCGGAGGGAGCCTATGCCTTCAACGACCGGCTCTCGCAAGGAAGGGCCGCGGCGCTCAAACGCTACCTTGTCCGCCGATACGGCAAAAGCATTGACACGATGCTTTCGGTGCAGTGGGTAGCCGAAGACTGGGCGGAATTGACGAACCGCATCCGAACCGACCGGGAGATTATAAACCGTGACGCTATTCTGGAGCTGATCGCCGCGGAGAAGAATCCCGACCGCAGGGAGCAGGCCATCCGGCTGCGGTTCCCGAAAGAGTATGCCTATATCCGTTCGGTGATCTATCCGCAGCTGCGGGCCGTGAATTTCCGCTATAATCTGCGTCGTAAAGGGATGGTCAAGGACACGATACACACCACGGAGCTGGATACGGCCTATGCCCGCGGCGTGGAGCTGTTGCAGAAACGCAAATACGCCAAAGCACTCTATATTCTGAACGACTACAACGACCGTAATACCGTCGTGGCCCATCTGTCGCTGGATCACAACGAGCGGGCGATGGAGCTGTTGGCAACGATGCCCAAGGATGCCGTGACGGAGTACCTGCGGGCTATCGCCTGCTCGCGGCTGGGACGAAAGGAGGAAGGTCGCCGTCATTTCCTCGAAGCCTGTCGATTGGACGAGCGCATGGAGTATCGGGGTAATCTCGATCCGGAAATTGCTGAACTCTTAAAACAATAAGTTATTATGAAACAACAGAAAATCAAATACGCGATCCGGTATTGCATCCTTGCCTTGATCTGGGGCATGTTCATCGCATCGCTTTTCGTGAGTTGCAACGTCTACGAAAAGGAGACCGTGGAGATTATCCGATGCCCGGTAATCGACGCCGACACCATCGAAATACCGGATTGGACGCCAAGCGAATAATACCGAAAAAGCGGCAGCAATTTTATGAATTGCTGCCGCTTGGTTTATGGCTGCCCATTAACCGGTGTAAGGGGTTGACAATAGGACTTGTTCACAACCCGATCCCGCATCTTCTGCATATCGTTGAAATTGCGCGAAATATTCTGAACAAGCTCGATATAGTTATCGGCTCGCACTCTATTATCGTCTATCCACTCGTAATAGTAAGGTTTTATCGACACACAGTTCTTATGCTCGAATAAGGTGTTGAGCAATGTGCGATCCGAATTGCCGCAGGAGTGTCCCATGATATATATTTGGTATGGGGCGGAGTCGATAAACCGAAGTAACCGACGGTAGTTGTCCGTTTCCAGATAGCGGATCGATTTGATATTCGTCAGATAGCTGTTATCGTTCAAATTCGAAATCGTCTTATAATCCTCATCCATTTCATCACCATAGCCGAAAATGATGGGATTCCTATCGTTATCCAACTCCCCGTGAATATGGTTTATTTTGAAGTCGGAGTCTTTGTCAATATATAAGTCTGCGGTTCGTGTATAATTGAAATTCAGGAACAATATCTGGTCGGGAAGAAGATAATAATCCGGAATATCGGTTGGCGTAGTTTCAACATTGGTTATATGATTTGATAATAAATTATTTGTTACTTTTTTATAATACTCTATATCGGATTCCATATCTCTAAATGAATATCCGTATTTGCGGGAAAAAATACATCTTTCAGTATTCTCCTTGTTTTCCGCTTTTTCCCACCTCTCATCCACAAATTGCAAAAATGCCTCTTTCCCTTCATTGGAAATATCTCTGGTTTTGAAAGGTTCGTAGATAGTTGTACGAATGCAATCCTTTATCAATTCCGGCTTGATTTGATTTTGGAGTGCAAATTTCAAATAACCGGTTAAATATCCTTTTATTAAATCCAATTCTTCGTTGAGTTGAACCGGATCGGTATATTCGCATCTATCTTGTTTGAAAATATTCTTCAGCCATGCATAATATTCACTCTCAATATCTACCCAATTTCTTAATTCAATAGACTGATTTATTGCCTCGAAAAACCGACTTTCATATTTTAGAGGCAAACTATTGAAGAAATTATTATACTCTTCAATTTGCTGTTGCTGCTGCCAGCCACGTTGGAATCGGAACATCGAATTATCCAAAATCCAGCTAAAATGTTCCAGTTTCTTGATATCGTCCGGATTATCTATTTTAATACAGCATAATCCGTCTGTTGGATCACTTGTATCTTCCAATAATCTGCGTCTTTGAAAAATCCAATATCCTTGAATAAAGTCTTTGTAACTCGTCGGCAGTCCGTGCGCTAAATCGAACCCGTTTCCGATCAATATAATTCTGTTCATCATCCTGTTTGTCATTTAGAGTAGTCCATAACAAAGATAACTATTTATCCTGCTGTGAGCAAAGAGCGAAAATGATTTTTTCTTACGCCGACCCGTCCAGCAAGATAGCCGCTGCATGCGACACGCCAAGGTCTTCGCCTTGTCTTTGTCGCCCGCAGCGGCTATTCGTCTCTTGCTGTCCGGGCGTTCCGGGCAGTCTGAAATTTTATTCTCTATGACACTGCTCACAAAACAGATCATCTCGAAATTCGAGAAACATCCTATCCACTCACAGGATGGGAAAGGAATGGATGCCGAAGTCCTCGTCAAGTATTTCAACCCCTGCGGCTCGGGCACATGGCTCATCACCGAAGCCGAACGCGAAGGCGACGACTGGTGCCTGTTCGGTTATTGTCATATCCACGAATGGGAGTGGGGCTACCTGATGCTCTCCGAACTGGCATCCCTTCGTCTGCCGTTCGGACTTACCATCGAACGCGACATTTACACGACCAAGAAATACGTCCGGGATTTTCTACCACAGGATGAATGACGGCAAAGGCCTCGGAATTTTACTGCCCCTTGCCGATAACAGAATCATTACACAAAAAGGACTATAAATATGGCAACATTCGAAGAAAGAGCCGAACGGCTGAAGAAAGAGTTGGACGAAGCTACAAACGGCGACCAACGTCGAAATCTGTTCCGCGAATACGAACTTACCTTGCGCCTGCTGCGCATCATCCGGGGAGAGGTCTTTACGCTCGACGACATCAATAAATGCCGCATGGAGATCATGCGGCAACATCCCGGATACGAACGTCCCATAACGGCCGAATCGGGAATCCTGCTGGCTGCGGAGGCAATCCGCAAATCCTTCGGACGAAAATACTATCTGCCGCTTTACAAATATCCGATCCTCATTGATTTCGGAACACCGGACGGGCAGATATGCGTGATCCATCCGAGCAACTTTATTAGCTATACATCCAAAAAAGAAGGGGAAGAGTGATCTTCCCCTTTTCACAGACCGCATCAGCGCTGCGCTTTCATATAATGCTG
>OJQX01000118.1_pt1 | contig 62056 bp, 90 predicted proteins | sample 1599031 | NCBI WGS metagenome assembly OJQX01 (sample SAMN03922513, study PRJEB24848) | human gut metagenome | isolation source: stool sample | host: Homo sapiens | place: Germany | collected 2010-02 | reverse complement strand
CTGAGAGGTCTACGGCCTGTCCCGTGGTGTGCAGGGAGTTGGATACTCCGCCCACCTCGGCATTGTGCCGCTTGCACCGCACACCGGAATTCACGTTCAGGGGCACTCCCGCCCGGCGGCGTATCTCATCGGCCATGCGGACGGTTTCCTCTGCGGGTTCTGCAGGGAAGCCGTTGCAGTATTTCCCGCCGCACTGGCACCGGAACTCCTCACGAGTGAAGTACCGGATATCGTCCCAGAACGTCCCCGTCTTCGGCGCGTCGCTGCTTTCCGGCTTCTCTACCTTTACCGCCGTCCCGGCGATAGCACCGATGAGCATTTTCTGGGTAGCGGCTCCCGGTATCCCGTCCACGGTAAGCCCGTAGTCGGCCTGAAACGCCCGGATTGCCCCTTGGGTATTCCTGCCCTCGATGCCGTCAATCGTGCCGGGAGAATAGCCCAGGTAAGTCAACAGGCATTGGATTTGCATTACCGTCATACGTTCACCTCTTCCCAGCCCTGAGGGTATGCGGACGGCGACCATACATTATTGTCCAACGTGGAGCGGTACACTTTACTGCCCTCCGTGCAGCAGTCACCCTTATTGTAGGGGCTGGTAGCCATGGCGACGAATGGCAACGCTTTTGCTGGGTCGGTGCTCCAAGCAAACCCCCACTGCGCTGGAAGTTCCTCTGGCTCCTGAGTGTAGATAGTGCTGTCATAGGGCTGCACCAGCCGCACCACACGGCCAGCAGACGATTGACACACAAACCCGGCCTTGCGCTCCAGCATGTTTTTGTTTGCGGCAGCAGCCTTGAAACTGGGAATGTCGCTATCCGCCGCGTTCAGTTCGGTGCCTGTCATGTCCGGGGCCTTCTCCTGCAGGGCAAGCGCGTTCGCCCGTCCCTGAGCATACATTATGTTTTTTCTTTCATCTTGTGTCACAGACTGTCAACCCCCTTCTTGTAGGCTTCATCCAGCTCTTTCAGCTGTTCCTCACCGCCGCTAGTTTTTATTTCCATGATTTTCGCAATAATGGCGTTTTTGCGTTCTTCTATGGTCACTGATTATTCACCCCCAGAGCGGTTTCAATTTCAGTCAACGCAGATTCATATTCGGCATTTTTCTTCTGTGCTTCTTCCAATTTGGTGAGAATTTCCACCCCGCCCCGATAGAATTTACCATTGCTGTAGGTATCACCGATAGCCACGGGGCGGTCTGCGGGGTTGATTAGGGATTCAGTTTCAGGCTCGGAATCGGAGCACCACAGCATGTTGGCAACTACTCCGTTTTCAATGAGTGCCATTGTCTTTGCCATTATGCAGCCTCCCTTGCATTGCGGATGATTACGATGCCAGAGCCGCCAGAAGCGTATGTTGCAGCAGAATATAAGTTACCAAGTCCACCACCGCCGCCGCCCGTGTTTGCGTCACCGTTTTTTGGCCGTGGGTTTGCACCAGCACCGCCACCATCACCACCGCCGCCAGCACCGCCAGACGATGTTTCATTAGTCGTCACAGCCCCACCTCCGCCACCGCCAGCGTAAAGTGTGCCATTGGCTTCCTCAAATTCTCTTGTTGTTGTTCCCTGGCCGCTACCACCAATATCACCGCCGCCGGAAGATCCGTCAGAACCGCCAGAATAACCAGCACCTCCAACTTTTCCTGAGCCGCCACCAGATCCGCCTGAACTAGGATAGTCACCGTTTGTGCTAGTGTCACCGCCATTGGCAGTCAAGCCAAATGCAGACGTTGCGCCACCGGCGTTTGGTGGGACTTTAGCACTTGTAGTGGGGGCAATGCCGCCTGCACCAACTATGATTTGGTATTGTATACCTACATTCACGGAAACGGATTTTTGCGTCCTTGTATACCCACCACCGCCGCCGCCACGTCCCCCACCGCTTGCGCCACCTCCAACGAGGAAGACGTCGATACCGTCCTCTGCACCATTGAGGTTGGTAAACGTCAGCGTACCAGAGGTAAGGAAGCGGATTTTCCAGTTGTCTGGGGATACGGTGATAGGCTCGTCAGAATCGTTGACGATTTCATAATCGCCGGTGTAAGTAAATTCGGGGATGGTGTTGAACGAGATTGCCGTGCTGTAGTCAGTCGTGATAATCACGTTTTTCTGAGCAGTCTTACCGTCTCCGGTGATGGTAATAGTCCATGTCCCGCTTGCAAGCCCCTTAAACACCACTACACCGCTCGTACCGGAGTTCTTGGTCTTCGTCTTGCCGTCCTTGGAAACAGTCACAGTGACGTTCGCCGGGGCTGTGACGGTAAGGGTGCCGCCTGCGCCGCCGCCACCAGTATTAACTCTGCCAATCATGCACTTACACCGCCTTTCCAGCAAATAATGGTGGGAATTGTAATTGCCGATTCCGGGGCGCTTGCAGCATACAGATACACGCCGCCGTTATAGGTAGCTGCAACAGGGGCAAAATTGCCGTCAATTGCGTCTTCCACAGCAAGAACCACCTCCGGAATCATGGTATCCAACACCCCCGTCAGCGCGATAGCCGCACGGAATGGATAATCCTGATATGTAGAATCAGCCACAAACGCGGATACCGGTACGCTGGTATCCGTGAACAGAAGCTTTTTCAGCTCCACCGCCGTACCGGCTTCCAGATCGGCCAACTCCCGGTTGATGGAATCCAGCACCGATGTGGCTTGCGCCGTGGTATCATCAAGCACATCTTTTACTTGCGCCTGCGTTTCTTGCAGAAGCGTGGAAAACTGGCTCTGCATTGTGCTGGTATCAATGCCCACCTTTTCCGTCACCAGCCCGCACACCGAAGCGTCAAGCCGTTCATCCGTAATCATGGAAGCGGTGATAGCAGTTGTACCGGCCGCAATGGAAATCCGTGCAAGGCTGATTTGCCGGATTGTGCTGTTGTTTGTCAACGCCGGGGCTGCCGCCGTACTGGCCTTTGCGCCTTTCAAGATTTTCACTTCCGGATAGTCCACATAGTTTGTGGTTTTCCACTCCACAATTACGCGATCAATCCGATTCAGAACGCCGTCTGCCGCGTCAACGGCAAGCTGCAATTTGGAACCATCGACGGATTCATTATCAATCCACCACACAATGCCGTTCCTGCCGGAATTTGCCATCCATCCGGTGCCGTCTGAGACTTCCACCGCCATTCCCGGCGTGGAAAGCGCCTGCACGGACGCATTACTGCCAGCGGCAAAAACGCCGGATGTGCGGCCATGATGCCAGCGCATAACGTCTTCTGCGCCTATGTATGTATCTTGGTTATTCGGGAAACTTTTGATATTAGCCATTTAATTTCATTGCCCCCAATGCTGTAAGAATAGGGTCGCCCAGGATAACTTCTGTCCGGGCTTTGTTGCTGTCCAAGGTGTACTTAATGCCCGTAATCCGAGCGCTGAACGATACCCCGAACCGGGCAGATACGCACGATACAATGTCCCCCAGAGCGTAATACTTGCCCAGATCTTCCGGGTCGATGGATACGGAAAAGGACTTTCGCCGGATACGCTTTCCCAGCTCCATCTGTCCATAAGCACGCGCGCGGGCTTTGCAATCAGCCTCAGATTCGTCATTTTCCTGCCGAACGGCTGTTTTGAACCACACTTCCCGGCGATTGTCCCCGGTCGCATCGCCGACGATTTCAACGAATGTGTTATCCTCTCCGCTAAGGCTTCCCTGCACATAGGCCACATTACAGAGGGTGGAATCGTCGTCGTTGATCACAAGGTCTTTTGCGCTTCCCTGTTCCTCCGAAAAGACAATAGCGTGAATGCCAGCCGTCAGGTCGCGCCCCTTGTAGAGGCGGAAAGTGTGTGTCATATCGTCGGGGTTCCAATCCATTGTGTGGCCTATGCCTTTTTCTTCAAGAAACGGGATGATTTCATCCAGCAAATTCCCACCCATGAAAACGTTGTCCGTTTTATCGGTCATCCCGGCTGCCTGTGCAACCTGAATTCTTGTCATCCCCCGGAGATTATCGCTAATCAACTTGTACACGCCCGTCTCGATAGTTGTCATGTGGTATTCCGATGCAATGATGCGCTTATTCAAAAGCCAGTTTGCGGTGTACCCATTCGCAGTTATGCGGTTCGTGGTCGTGTCAATCTTTGTGTTTTCTATCACAAATGTTACGTTTCTGCTCGTATCATACAGGAGATTGCCGACTTTCAGAACGTTAATGTTGTAGTCGCTTACCGGCGCAACCAGTATCAGCTTTCCGATATCGTTGTAGTAGATATTCATGATAATACTGATTGCGTGCCGGATTTCGTACCGGGTGGAAAAGTCCTCTTTATAGATTTCAAAGCTCATAGCGAAATCCCCACGATCTCCGTTGCGAAATCAATATCCACCTGCAAATTCGCAAGCCCGCTTGTCGCTTCCGGCTTCAACACATTATCCCCAACTTCCAGCTGAAACAAAGTGCTTTTCAGGCTTAACGCGCCCCGGCAATCTCCGTCAACGGATGACGTTACAGTTGTCCGATCGTGCGTAATCTCTACAATCAGCCGCTCCCCGCTGACAATAGTTTTATTTATCAGCAGAAATTTTCCCGTCGCGGCGTTGGTGATTTTGGGGTTCTCCACATCACCGCTTGCCGAAAGAGTAGCAGTAAACGGGACGGGAACCTGGCCGCGATTCTCCACGTTGATAAATTTTGCTTCAAACAGCTGGCCGAAACGATACGGCCTTGAAATGTTCCATGGGAATTTGAATAGCTTTTGGATGCCGGACAACGTTACCGCTGCGGAATCGTCCTTGCACCAATACGGGTACGCCGCCAAAAGGGAGAACTGGAACTGTGCGCCCCATTGTTTCGCCTCAATGCTGGGTGTCGCCGTAGGCCAAACATTCAGATAGTAATCATCCGCATATAGCTTCCCGGAAATATCGGGGCGGATGACGGAAAGCAGCTTTTCTTTATTTGCTGCTTGTCCGTCTCCCACCAGATACCCGTTGACATTTACAGGCCGGGGTTGAACGTTTTTGCTCTGAATTGTCGCGCCCGTCTGGTTAATGCCTTTCGCCTGGGACAGGGCTACCGTTACCGTATCAATGCCCGTGGGCTTATTGATAAGATATCCCCCGGCGTAATCAAAGGTAACGCTATCTCCGTTTTCGTTCACGTAGCGGAACAACTTGCTTAAATTGTTGAAGTTCGTCAAATCGTCCACCTCGCTTGCGTGAAATACGCTTCTGTAGCCGCTGCCAGTTCAACAGGCGTTTGTGCAACGGACTGGATATTCTGTATGATCGTCACACCACGCGAACCGCCAGAGAACCCCACTCCGTCGTAGTCCGCCCCGCCAGACGCACCGGCCGATTTTCCAGCCCTATATGCTCGCGCTTCCTCGGCGGTGAGAACTTTTTCTCCCTTATGGAGGCGCACTAGGTAATCATCGTATGGCACATAATCAAGGCCGCTCTTTGCTCCGGGAACGTTGCTCCCTTTGATATTGGCCTTTATCGTGAGCGTGTAGTTGGCAAAGCTATTTGTCAATCGTGATTTCATTTGAGATGCAAGAGAATCCAGCTTATCCAAAACTCCCGGCGTGCTGCTGTCGATACCGGCAACCAGACCACTCATGGTATTGGTTGCCGCCTCTGTAGCCGCCGCCTCCTGGTCAAGATCGCCGACCTTTTCCACGTAGCTGTCTGCAGCTTCCTGCATACGAGCGTTCACATTCTCCACCGCCAACGCCAATCCATCGGAAGTTTCGGCTCCTGCGGCCTCATATGCAGAAACATTATCCATAAGCTCCGCAAGCTTTTTGCTTAGCCCCTCGGTGCCGCCGGACATATCTTCTAGTTCATCACGTAGCCCTGCGAGGAATCCGGCCTGTTCCCCCGTACTCATGGACGCGAGATATTGAGCAAGTCCGTCAACGCTAATGCCCGCAAGGTCTGCTTTTTCGGAAACAAATGCAAAATCTTCATCGATCTGCTGAAGGACTTCGGTATTTCCTTTAAGATTACCCATGAAATCATCCCACGACATTTTTGCAACTTCTATTTGGGAAGTAAATGCGGACCCCACATCATGCAGCCCGTTATAGATGGTGGTATAGGTATTCTGGTAATCCTCCAAAATGGACTGTGCGGCGGCCGCATATTCCTCAGAAGCAGCCTTTATCACATTTGCGGGCTTTGCCGCTTCCTCGGCGGCGGCCTGCTCCTGCGCTTCCAAATCGGCAAGATTCTGCTTCGCCTGCTTTATGGCTTCGGCTAATCTCTCCATCTCGACGGTGTCGCCGCTGAAACCAGCATCCGACGAGAACGCTTCCAGTCTGGCTTTTGAAGCTTCCTCGTACTGCTGCTCAAGCTCTTCTACCTTTGCGCGTGCTTCTTCCACCGTCTGCGGCTCTCCGGCCAACTCTTTGACGAAATCCTTGTGCGCCTTGGTTGCCTTGCCGATGCCAATTGCCAGAGCAGCTACGGCCGCCGCCAGTACGCCCATCGGATTAGCCGCTATCGCCGTATTCCATGCGTATTGCGCCGCAGTTGCAAGGGAAATCTTCCCGGTGAGTACGCCAACGGCGATTTCACTAACGGAAAATACACCATTCAGCGTGGCTTCCGCAACCGCCGCTTTCCCGCTTTCCGCGGTGAAGAACGCAAGCGCCGAAGCATTTGCCGTGAATATCGTGGCGATATTTGCAATGGCCTTTCCGGCCATACTCGCCCCAATTGCGGCGCCGGCAACGGTTGCGGCGGTTGCCGCGAACTCAAACGCCGTGACGAGAAGGTCAATAGCGCTATTCGTTTCCCGGAGATACGAAATAGCTTCTGCCGTGGCCGTTCCAACACCGGTAACGATTTGCTGTACACGGGGTATAATGTTCCTTCCGGCTGTAAATACGCTGTCTACAAAGTCCTTGGTAAGTCCTTCCATGTCGGCGCTGCTGTCAGCCATGCCAGTTGCAAGGTTCTCCCATGCGGCCTTTGCCATGGCAGTAGATCCTTCAATGGTGTTTGCTGCTTCTCCTGATGCCGTTCCGGCAATGCCCATTTCTTCCTGAACTTTGTGGATTGCGTTCACAATATCCGCGAAATTATCAATCGAATATTGCGTATGTATGCCCTGCTCCTCGTTCAGCTCGTTCGCCTTATCCAGCAGCTGTTGAAGCCCTTCTTTTGTACCGGCAAACCCAAGCATCAGATTATCCAGCGTCTGGTACTGGCCTTTTGCCAAAGCCTGATAAACTCCGGCCAGTTCCTCAACGGTGTATTTACCGAAGGCGTTGGCATTATCGGCAACGTCCCTGAGCGCCGTATCTGCCACTTTAGCCGCTTCTTTCTGATCTTTATTAAGGGATTCCACCAGCGCCGCAGAGAATCCCATAATATTGCTCATGTACGAATTTGCGGACATTTGGGCAGATTTGTACGCGCCGTTTGCGTTGGAAATTACAGCCTGTGCAGCATCTCCATACAGTTTTTTGATACCGTCCGTGAGCTGCTCATGCTGCGCGTAACTTGTATAGGCCGCTTTGCCAACGTCTGCAACTACCCCGGCAAGCTTCTTTACTCCGGCGATAATCGCGCCGCTGGCAAGGTTGGCTTTCAGAACGTCGGCGAATGTGCTTGTTTTGTTTTCAGAATCCTTTAGTTTACGCTCATATTCATCTGTATCCAGAGAGATCGTCGCAAACAGCTCAAATACATTAGCCGCCATCCTGCCCACCGCCTTTCGTCACCAGTTTCAGCCCGGCATTTTTCACCACATCCGCCACGATATCCTCCGCAGACCGGTTTTCCACCGGCTTCGGGTTGATGATATCCTCGTATCCGATAGATAGATACAATCGCTTGTCACACCCCGCCGTGTTTTGCGTTATCATCTGGATACCGTCGGTAACGTAGCGCCGAAGAATTTCGCGTTCGCATTGCTTTTTCAATTCCATGGGAAGAATGGAGAGGTACGCCCTCGCCCGTACTCTGGGGAGGGCGCACAGTGCGCTGATTATTCGCTCTGCTCCCCACGCCCCCACGATTTGAAAAAACTCAGCAGTTCCTTATCGTTGGAAAGCTCCTTGATCTGCCAAAGCGTCGCCATGGTGCTCTGTGCGGCCACTTCCTCAATGCTCTTTTCACCCATGATGGACAAAATAGCATAAATGTCGGCGCGGTGCGTTTTCAGCAGCAACGGAACAACGGTGGTAATCCTCTGCGCACCAATCAGCATAACGCCGACTTTTGTAGAGTTTTTCTTGTCCACCGGCTTGCCGATTGCGTTCATGATTTCCTCATCAGAAACGAGATTCACAATGTGCGGGGTGATCTCGCACAGCACGTCCAGGCACTCGTCCGTTCCAAGTTGAGATAATTTTCTCATGCTTAGCCTCCTACATCGTAGCGGATTCGGTCTCTCCGGCCTTCACGTAAATCTCGAAAGGCGGTGTATCCTGCGCCGTGATGGAATAATGGCCGGTAACCTCGAATGGGAACTGGCCTTTGCTCTTGTCACCGGTTTTCAGCTGGAAACCGCCAGTAGAAAGGCCGTTCATCATATGGATGGCCATATAGCCGCCCTTTGTCGCGCCGTTTTTGTCGGAGTAGTCGGCCACCATCCAGATATCCTTAAAGTCAGTATCGGCGATATCGTTTCTGGGCGTGATTTTTCCGGCGGCTTCATCAGCAGCGGCTACCATCGATTTCGCGTTAGTGGCATCCATAGAAGCAAAAGTGCCGCTAAGCTTCACCTCCCAGCTTTCCAGCCGTTTCAACTCCTTTGTGTTCTTGGGGCAGTTATCAATATCCTCGCCGAAATCGGAGAAGCTAGGCGTTGCCACGAAGGTCGTCCCGCCGCTGGTAGCGCCTATGATATCGGCATTGTCATACTCCGCCGTGGCGGGATTAAAATCTGAAAGCAGAACACCGGCATTCAGCACAAGCTCCTTAAAGGTGTCCTGTGGAATCTGTGTAAATTTCATTGATTTCCTCCTATATGGTATTGAAAATTGCGGCAACGTTCAGTTGCCGCAATTTGATGGATTGATCTGATTCAAATGTTGAATTGATGCACCACGGCTCACCGCGCATAAGCCAAACTGTGCCGGTATCACAAGGCAGCTGAATGCCTCCGCGTCCTATCGCGCGGGAAATTTCCTCTGCCTTGGCGTTCGGCTCTGCCTCTTTCTCCGTGTGATACCACAGCTTTACCGTCAGCGAGTTCGCCATATCGCCCCACCCGCCGACGGAGACGGAATAGGTTAGGTAGGGCATTACTGTGTCGCTCGGTACCGCTGTATCCGGATACGCGGGGAGATTAAAGCCGGAAAAAAACTTGTAGAGCGCTTCTGTTGCCGTCATTTTGTCAGCTCCCATTTCTCGGCGGTAACCTGGCACATATCCAAAGTGCCGACCGCGGGTGCCTGCTTATCGCTCCCGTTGCTCGTCACCCGGAAAATTGCGCCATCGGAAATCCGCTTGAACACATCATGGAAAGAAAGCGGATTCGCGCGGCGGGTGGTAATGGTGTACACGCTGGTAACGCCCTCCTTCTCCGCGATTCTGGATTGCATGGAGGTATCCAGAATAATAGCCGCGTCGAACTCCGCGCCCTGTGCCCATTCCGTTGCCCAGCCGCCCTCCCCGTCCGGGGTGCGCTTCTTTTCCATCAGTGCGCACGTGTTATTCAGGTAGTAGTCAAGCAAGCTCATATCTTCCTCCATATCCGTAAGCGCGGCGCAAACACCGTTTTCCAGCTCGTGCTTTCGCCGGAGCCGGACGAACTGCTTCCCTTTGTGTACGAGTAGCCCCCGAAAGATTCGCTTTGATACGGGCTTTGTACGGCCTCGGCGTTCTTCTCCTGCCATGTGTTGATTTCTTCCAAAATCGCCAGCACCTCCGGCGGTACGCAGACCTCTGTCACAATGCCCGTGTAAGTTTCATTTCTGAGGTCGCTGTTCCCGTATACATGGATGCCGTTGTTCCTTCGGCTCCCCTCAATCAGGTAATAGTCGCCGTTTTCGAGGCCGGGGAGGGGCAGGCGCTTGTCCGTGATTTCCTCGCCAAAAAATTCCCACTTGTCCCCGGTAAAAAAATTCCGCAGATACATAAGTAGCTCATACAAGCTCACACTCACAGCCTGCCCCATATTTACCCCTCCTTACTGGCCTTTGATGACGGCCAAAATATCCGCTTTGTTCATTGCGGCGCTGACCCCGGAGATACCGTTTTCTTTGGCGTACTCCAAAAGCTGCGCTTTCGTCATTCCGTCAAAGTCCACGGTCTCCGGTGCGGTTTTGTCAGCTGTCAGAGCCGCCCTTAACCCCCCGCGTTAACGGTCACAACGGCAATGCCATCCAGATACTCGGCCCACAGAGCCATACCCATAATGGCGTAGCTTTCGCCCACGGCAGTGCTATAGTTGCCCTGTGCGTGGAAGCCAATCAGGTTGGTTTCGCCCTGCACGGCGTACTGCAGGCCCAGCTTGGCAAACTCGCTGTCGCCGGGGTCGGCATAGTACAGGTCAATATTCTCCACAGGGGTAGCGATTACGGTGTTCCGTGCAATCTGCGCCGCAGGCAGCAGGAACAGCGTGGAGTAGCCCATGAAGTCCTTGACGTAGGTCAGGCCGAACTGGTTCTGCACGGTGATGTTGGCAGTGCCCAGATAGTCGTATGCGTCCAGAATGTTGGCAAAACCGACGATCTCGGTAACATCCTTCTGGATGGTGGCGAACTTGTTAAGCACTTCGCCCTGAGCCTTGGCAAGCGCCGCCTGCCAGGTGGTAGCCGTTGCGGTCAAGCTGCCGGTCTTCAGGAACGTGTAAAACTTAGTCATGACAACGTTCTGCAGCTTGGTCAGGAAAGCGTCATCGGACTTTTCCACGGCGATTTCAGCACCGTACTTGTTCACATCCTCGATGGGTACGGCCTTCGCGTACTTCTCGATGGTCAGATCAGCCTTGCTGGCCTGCGTAATGGTAGCCTTGCTGTAAGGGATAACAGCACCGGCGGGCACAGTGCCGCTTTCCAGCGTCACATCGGCGGTGTAAGAGATCAGCGCAGTGCCGGGGGCCTTGCGGATGGGCCGCATAATGCCCAGGATGTTCCTCAGGGTATCCCAGTTGTCGTTAAACCGGGTAACAAAATCGATTTCTCTCGCGGTAACGCCAGTGTAGACGTTAGGCAGAGAGCTTCTGGGTGCGGTGGTACTTTCAACAGTAGTAGCCATTTAATCTTCCTTTCAGTTCGTTTTTTCCAAACTTGCGGCAATCGCAGCCTGCCGCTCTGCTGTGGACAACACGTACCGGCCCTTGTCGTCCTTCTTGTAGATTTCTGCCCTGCTCGTTGCGCCGCCGGTGGTGCTGGGCGGTGTCTGGGTCTCAGTGCCCTTTGTGGTGGTCTTGCCAATCAGGCCCTTGTAGTCGCCGTTAAGCAGATCATCCAGCGCCTTGCTGTCCTTGATCTTCTCACCGTCCAGCTCAAGGCCATCAATTTCAGCTTTCGCCCCACGGATAACCAGCCCCATGCTCTCGGCGGGAATGCCCTTGCTCTGGAAGTACGCCCGTGCAGCCTTTTCCTTGGCGGCGGCGCTCTCCTTTGCGGCAACTCCGTCTTTGAAATCCTGAAAGTTTTTCTTTTCCGTCTCGTACTTGGCCTTGTATCCGCCGTCAGCGTCTTCCTTTTTCAGATCATCCAATTCCTTCTGAATGCCAGGAAGTTTCTCAGCGTCGGCTTTGTACTTCCCGATATCGGCTTTCAGGCCGTCCACGGTATCGGTGTGTGCTTCAATGATGGTGTCCACCTGTTCGTCGGTAAGCCCCATCCCCTTCAAAAGTTTGCGAGTTAATGCCATTGTTTCAGTCTTCCTTTCTTCGCCCCTATTCTTCGGGGACGACTGTGATATAAAAGCCGCTATACTTCGCGGGTTTTACCGAAATAAACAAAAAAGGAGCCGAACAGCACGCAAAATCTACGTACTGTATCGCCCTCAAATCGCGTCAGCGTTTTTGAACGCTTCCATAAGTTTGGGAAACTGGATAGAAAAGAAATCTACCATTTCCTCGTTCTGTGCCCATTCGGAATTTTCCGCAAGGCCACTTTCAAATAGGAATGCATGAATGATCTCATGCCGCTTGTTCTTTCTAATCTGAACTTGTAAGTTTTTCTTACAAGTTTGGTCGCCGACGTGCTTGCTATAGCTATCCACAACCAGTTCTTTGCTGGTTTCGTCGCAAAATCCATCGCATCCCGCCAGCCGTGAATCTTCATCTTCACCACAAACGGAAAGCGTGTATTCAGCTCCAAGAATGTTGATTTTTCTGGTATCCACGCCCTGTCAATCTCCTTTGCTAAGTTCGTCTTTCAGAATCTTCTTGTACGTTCCCTGATGATCTGCGATTGACGGCTTAATAAACGGGTGCGCCCGGTTACCAGCTGTCCAATGCCAGGTTCCCTGCGCGTCCTGGTATTTCCACGGAGTGGGACGGCCTCCGCCTCCCTCGGCATATTTACCGGTTCCCATCTCTTGGTAAATTCCATATTCGGTTGGCGTTCCGACGCGCACTTCTTTTCCATCAATCACAGCAGCAGAAATGCTATTGCGCAAATTCCCAGTATCAACGGGGCATAAATCCTTGGCATATTCTACAGCTTTTTCCCCGCAGCGTTCCAACCCGCGCTCACACGCTTCACCAAGTGCGCGGAGGATTTCGTCAGAGTTATCCACAAAGGTAATGCTCATTTCCCCCCTCCTTTTCTGCTTCTTCCAGAGCCGGTCTTGTGCGGTTCGTGGCGGCGCATACGCATAATCCACCACAAGCAGGGATTCCAGCCCGCTTCTTTTTTATCCGGTTGGAAGATTTTGGCATAGAAAAAGCACCATGCATTTTTGCACAGTGCTTTCAGTCCTTGCCATATTCTAATTGCCAAGCTTTTCTATATCTTCCCTCTTGCAGTCCAATAGTTCGTTGTTTTTGTCCAGTTCTACAAGGTAGAAAATGCCACCAGCATCACGAATATCGACGACAATTCCTGCGTCGCCTGTCTTGATGACTTTTACATGGTCGTATTCTTTAATCATGCTTCTCCACCTCGATTTTTTCTAAAACTGGTTACAATTCTCGGTTTGCTATCCGGCGTATCCTGTATCCACCCAGTAACAAAAGATCGCTTCTTTGTAACTCCCAGCTCCATGTAGATGTTAAATTGATTTGCCCCACCGCCCAATTCCTTGAACTCCACAGCTTTGCTCATATCAAACTGCCTTGCCATATCATATCGCAGCCTAAGCGGATTATCTGCTGTGTAGCCAACATCGAAGAACTGGTCGGCGTGCTTTGCCCCATCTTTCAAGAAATATTCCGTGTATTTCTTCGGAGTAGTTATACACTCAGCATTCTTTACAACATCGGTCTGCCGTTTCGTTGTTTTGAGCGTCTCCCACCCATCAATATCATTATACTTCAAATCTTGGAACTTTGCAAACGTTTTCGGGGCTTTATTCCCCAAAACATTTACAAAATCAGCATATTGCCGTTTGTCGGCCTGATAGTTTTTACCAGCTTTCACCATGCCCGCCCATTTTTCCGGAGGATACTGCGCTTTCTTTTCGTCGTACCATTCTTTGTACGATTTTTTCTTTACAAGCTCATATTCCCCGGTTTCGGGATTCTTCACGCGCATCATGTGGCGTTCCGCTTCCAGATCATCATCCGTGGCATTCACAACCGTGCAGCGGCAATTATACAGCTCATGTCCCGGCGCTCCCAACGAGCCATCCCCGGGGAACATCATCTTATAGCCGCCGACATCAAACGGCTGATCGTAGTCCACAATCTGATTGTCTGCCATACCGTGATCGTGGCGGGTGCGCAAATCCTTTGTGGCTACCCACTTTTTCTTGGATTTGATTCCCCACATCTCGTCAGCGGCGGCGTAGCTGTCCATTCTACCGGCATTCTGTGCGGCGGTAACTGCCGTTCTTGCCGCTCGAATGGCGCTTACACGGCTCATTGTGACGATTCTGGACTGCAAATCTTCTGATATCTGCTTGATGCTTCTGCCTTGCAAAATGGAGCCTGTAACGCTTGCTGTAATCTGCTGCTTGCCAAAAGCCAAATCAATGCCCCGCTTTAGCGCCAGCCTTTCGGGGTAGTATGGCATCACGTCCGGCTGCTCCACAATTAAGCGCTTTACAGTCTGCTCGTCAAAAAGCGTAAAATCCGCACTCGGGTGAACGCTCTCGATGGTGTAAGCGGTGTAATTCCGATTCAGGGAGTAGATTCCAGGCGTAGCGTCGTTCACATAGGCAAGCGCCACCTCTTTTGCTTCCGTCGCACGTTCGGCCAGATTGTCCCGAAGCGCTTCCAACCGTGCCCCGCGCCCCATCTGGTTCAGCCGCCATTGTTGGTAGTCCTTTTCAGTCCACTCCTTGCCGTTGCGCTTCTGGCCTATCAAGTCCTGCATCTTCTTATCCTGATCGGCAAAGTGCTTGAAAAAGGCATCTATTTCCTCTTGCAACTCTTTAGCCGCCTGAGAATATACGGAGTTAATGCGGCGCTCCAAGTCGGCAAGCGCCCTATCGGTTCCTCTATCGGCTTCATTCGGTCTGGCCATCCTCATCACCGCCGTAAACCGTATTTATGTCAGCGTCCGCTTTCCGTTTCAGGATTTCCGGCACTTCCTCCGGCAAAAGAAACGGGAGGTGTTTCAGAACCGTTTCATCATCAAGGAACGCAGCCGCCGAAAGCACCATATTTGTTTCCTCGGTGCGATTTATTACCTTGTTCCATGTAAATTCCGGCTGTGGATTACTGATACCAGCAACAGCGCAAATCTGCCGAATGAAATCTATCAAGAAATACTCAAAATCGGCGCATTTGTTGTCCTGTGGCTGATACGCCGCCGAAATCTCTGTAGCCGTCTTCTCAGCCCCCGCCAGAGCCGTCACATCAAGCATCTGGGCGTCTTCGTACAGGTCGCGGCGTAAAATATCCAGCATGGTTTTTCGGGCTTCTACGGGAACGTCAAGGGTGTGGGCTTCTGCAGCCGTTTCAGCGGAACTATCTACCACATTCGCCTTTACGCTCTTCATTCTCTGGATGAACTGTGCCAAATCCGTATCGTCCATAGCGCCGGTATTGTGCAGAATCCAGTAAATTCCGCTCGTATCGTCAATTTGGTTGGCAAACCCGGATTTGATGAAATCATAGCAGTCTATGGAGCCACGCAACCCAACGAGTTCGCTTTCGTGGGTATCGTTGCCATACAGTACCGCAATAGGAAGGCGGGTATAGTTCTCGTCGCACACATCCACAACACCCAGATCGTTCCTCAGCTCCTTGTGGATATATGCGCGTTTCTCGCCCATAGGCTGCGCGTCGTCGCTTCCCTCGGCGCTCCATTCGCTTACGCCATCGAGTTCGTAAAGCGTAGCCCGGAAAACAGTTTTTCGGCCAGTCTCACGGAACCAATACCGAATACCGGCCATAAGCTCCGATGTTTTTTCGTCCAGCAGCGGAACAAATCCCGGATTCCCGGGAGTATCGGCGAATGAAAACACTTCCAGATGATCGAGATTCCAATAGCCGTAGGAAACGCCCTGCGCCAGTGCCAATTTTGCCGCTGTTTGCAGCTTATTGTCGAAGTCCGCGCCCAGCTTTTTCTTTTCGTCCATGCTTACGCCATTAGCGCAAATATAGCCCACTTCCTGCGTAACCAGCCGCCGAAACGTTAGCGTTTTAAGCCGGTAGTCGCTGCTCCAAATATCAGGAGTTTTGTTCCCAGATAAGGTAAAAAGGAACTTCTGGAATTTCTCAATGGTGATATTATGCTTGTTATAGTACGCCATACCGTCAGCGGCGTCTTTGTACGCCTTGCTGCTCTGGTGTTCCCGCACGGCATCACGTATGAATTTCCCGGTAGTTCCCTTCGCAATGGCTTCTTCCAAATCTTGATAAATTTTCATTTATTCCCTCCATAAAGGAATCACACAGAATCACAGCAGCAACGCAGCAGCGGGAGAAATCTCGTTTTTCTTTTCCACCTTGTATTTCATGATGGTGTTGCAAAAGTACCTGATATCATCCATAGCGTGATCGTTATCTTTCACTACCGCGTCCTCCGTTTTCTTATCGTCCCACCGGTAAAGCCCGAACTCCCGAATGGCATCCGTGCAACACCGGTGAATTTTTATATTCCCGTTCTTGAGATATACCGCCGTTCGCCGAATGCCATCAAGAACGGCGTTGTCCGCCTGCAGGACGCGGAATTTACGGCGTTTCAGGGCGGTAATGAAAGAAGCCGCCGAAGGGTCTATAACCGCCCTCTTGATTTCGTAGCCGTCCGTCAGTCTCTCCACAGCGTCGCAATATTCCTCGTCTGTGAGCTGCTTATAGTTGGCTCTACCATCGTAGTAATATTCTTTGATTCTTACCGCCTTATTACCATTCACAGCCCACAATCCGCATGAAAATGGATTCAGGGTGCCGTAGTCGATGCTTATATAATAATCCGCGAATTCCGGCACTTCATCCGTGATATTCGCTTCGGAAAAATCGTATACAAGCCCCTCTGCCAGCGTCCATTTCCCCAGAATGTACCGATCATAGAACACCGTTCCGGCATATTCTTTTTTCAGGTTTTCAACAAAAGTGGGGGGCAAAAATGGATTATCGTCTATTGTGTATTCTTGGCTGAAAATATCGGCATCACTATCAAGGAATCTCTTTAGCCAGTGGTTGGGATACTGTGGATTGTATGTGCCATCGAAGCAGGAATACTCCTTATCAAGCCGGCTTTTCAGGAGGGCAAAAACTTCCTCCGACCAGTCCGCGACCTCGTCGCCGTAGCAATACTTGATAGACGCGCCGCGAATCTTCGATACCTGAGACACTTTTTCCGCGCCAAGGCAATAACACTTCTCGCCAAAAATCCATGCTGTATTATCGCTGGAAATCGCCCCAACAAGTTTATCTCCGTACAGATTCCGCATAGGCTCTAGCACATTTCGCTCTATTGTGGATTTTGTAACGCCCAAAATAACGGAAAGCCCATCCTTCCCGGCGCGTTCTCGAATCCGCATGGGAATAATCCACTTGAAATCAAGATATGTTTTCCCGCTTCTGGTCGCGCCGCCCTTGAAATTCCATCGGTGATTCCCATACCTTGCAAATTCAATCTGTTTCGGGCTTAATAGCATCTCTAAACTCCTTAATTAGCCCATCCAGCTTATTGAGACTATCATTGCCGCTTGCCGTGTTTCTTGTTGCCTTATCGACAATAATCCCGAAAGATGTTGCAATCTGGCTTAATGTTGCGGCTGAAATCTTTTCGGGGTCTGTGAGCGCTTTCAGATGCAAAGTGATTGCTTCTTGCATCGCCGCTTTTTGTGATTCCATGTACGCCATCATGTCGGCGGTATTCTCTTCTTTTTTTTGCTGCACTTTTTGGGCGATATCCGGTGAAGCGCTAACAATCCTTTTCACAGTCTGGTGAGTTACGCCATGCTTTTTTGCAACGGCGCTGTACGACTGCATTTCTATCCAGTCGGCAATTATTCTTTTTTTCTTCCGATCTGTAATCCTTGCAGCCATAGCACCACCTCTCATGCAAAATAGTAAAAATAGCGGGAAAGGCCGGAGTTGAACCGGCATTCTTTCCTCTTATCACAAGGCTGCTCTCCGGCCTTGCTACTTCCCCGCATCCCTCCGGCTTACGGTGCCGGGGAACCTCTTTGCCCGTTTCCGGGTTTCGTCGCCGGTGGGAGGCCATCGGCGATATATATGGCGCGAGGCCGATTTAAACGGCCTTCTGTTGGGGAGAGAGCGCCCAACTCGTTATCTACCGCGCCACGCAAAAAGAGGCTCAGGAACAATCCCAAGCCTCTTGCGCTTTTTCTTTTTTACCAGTATAGCACATTCAAACCGAAAAATCTTCCGGTTTTTTTCCGGTTTTTCAAATTTCTGCGCATCCGTACAGGGAAATTGTAAAATGGTGAAGCGCCGAATCCTTTCGCGCATAAACCTGAGATTTTTCAATCCCAAATTCTTCGCACAGCCTGTCCACATTTCCCCTCGCGGGCTTTATGTAGAATCTATCCAGCACCTTCCGCTCATCGTCTGTAAGGACTTCAAGCCCGGAATCCACAAGCGACACCCATTTTCTCGCCTGTTCCAGCGACCGCGCCAGTTCCTCACGGTGAACGATATTCGATAGCATCGCATCTTCCCGGCCGGAACCGCCGCCGCTTACCGGCGTACCGTCAGACGTGGCGCTTCGGATACTCTGCATAGCGGATTCCAGCCGCGCCATTTCTTCGGGAATACTTTTCAGGGATTGTCTTTTCGCACTGTATTCTTTGAGCTTTTCAATGGCCTCATACTTCCAGTTCATTCCGTTCCTCCTTGCATATCTTATTAAATTCCTGTATAGATATACACAATACACACAAGGTATAAGATTATATTTAATATATACTATACAGGGATAAAGCTATAATATTAAATCCCTTCTCCTGTTTTTCGTTTTCGCCCTCCTTTCGGTGCAATCCTTCCCAGGCTGGCAAGGCCGCTTTTCCCCATGGACGAATATGTAATTGCAGCACCGGCTGCCTTCGTAATAACCGAAGAAATACCAGCACCCGACGCAGTACTTCCTGCTATCCTTGTACTCCATGTTGCCCCCTAGAGAACAGGCAGGCTCCCAATCCCGCCGAGCATCCCGGTTTCTTGGCATATCATAAGCAGTTTTGTCTGCGCCGTCATCCGAATTTCAGCCGGTGCCCGTTCCGTTGCCGTGTGCAAGACGGAAATACACTCAATCCCCTTTCCCTTGTCCACAGACAGCACATAGGACGTCGCAGATACCGCAGAAGCGAACCACTCCGGGACGTTGCCGTAGGCGTATTTTGCAAACATCCTCCGGAGAATCTTTTCCGGGTCAGATTCCTCCTGCTCGATTGTGGTTATCTCCCATTCCCCGGACTTGGCGACTTCTTTCACTGTTTCGGTCAATTTTTTTGCAAGCATCTCGCGTGCAGTCTTCATGAGCAACGCACCATCAAACTTGAAATCCTGTTCTGCCATTATCCATGTACCTCCAATTCCTTATTTTTTCTATCGCGGTATCTCCTTTTAGCGGCTCTCTGGGCGTGGGCTTTCTGGCACTCAAAACTGCAATAGATTTTCTGTTTGATTTTGCCCTGCGTAAATTCCTTCCCGCACTGTGGGCAGATTTTGGAAATGCCCTGCGGGGCTTCCACGTCCTCCACATCGGTCTGAATTGGCGGGTGGTATCCGTGCATTGCCATGTACTTGCCACAGCTCATCCCGGCCTTCTGGGCAGCTATGGAGCACAGGGTGAGATAGTCCGGTTTCTTGCTCATGATTCCCTCCGATTACAAATTCTTACAATATCGGCAATGTAATTTGCCTCATTCCAGGGAAGCAGAAGCTTCCCCATCAGAAGTTTGATAAAGCGTTTACGCGTCATGCGGTGCCTCCTTCCAGCCTGTCCAGGTCTCCGGACAGGTATAAGCACATCGCCTCGATGACGATGAAGTTGCACAGCATATCCAAATTGGCAAAGTCAACGTCGTTCGGCTTGTCCTTGCGCTGTCCGGCTGTCTTCTGCATCATCATTTTCCGCAGTGTCTCGCAGTGCTCTTTCAGCCCCGGAATATCGGGCTTTTGGGCGCCCATTTGGAGGAACGACCACATTGTGTCGAAAGAATCGTGCTTAACGTCAATCGGCTTTTTCATGCGTGGATTTCCTCCCTTTTTTCTTTTCTGCAATCCGTTTTTTCTCCGCTTCTTTCAGGGCGTTAAACACCATGATGTAAATATCCATTGTGTAGTCAGTGTCCACCGGAATCAGCGGGGCGATAAAGTGCCAGCAGTCCATGTAAGTGAGTTTATCACTCATTGCTTCTGTTCCTCCCGTGGCAGTTTGATTTCTGCCCCATCGTGCAGATCGTGGCTATCCAGTGCATAGGTCACCATCGTCAGCCCGCTGCGTGTTTCCACCACGCCGTTCAGGAAACCGCAGACCATACCGTCGGGAATATCAAGTGTGATTTTCATTATAAAAATCCTCCTTCCTCGGCATCTCTTTCAGCCAGCGTCTAACGGCAAAGAGCCGAATGCGTAACGGCTGATTCTTCGCCCACCGCTCAATAGCGGCGGCGTAAGCAATCCTAGCGTTAAGGCGCTGACGGTGTTCTTGCCTTTCACTCATTCTGATTTGCCCCCCTTTTCGCCCCGCTGATAGGCTATAATGCGTTTGATCTCGTCGTAGCTTTCATCTGTTGTTATAAAATCCTGTAATACAGCATCAGGGCTGGTAAACGCAAAATAAATCTGCGTCCCGTTCTCCGTTGGCCATATATCCTCCACCCAGTCCAGATTAACCAGCCGGGGCTTGCCCTGCAGATGCACCTCGATAAAATCAGCCATTCTCTTCGCCTCCTTCCTTCGGCGGTTCGGGAAGCGGCATCCAGTATTTATTCATTTTCTGCTCCTTGCATTTTTGCACCGCAATGGCAATATGGGTATCTCCGGCAGGCCTCGCCGTATTCTCCGGCTTCCAGCAGGTAGTGCAAATCGATATTGTCTACCTTGCGCCCACACTCCGAGCATTCCAGGCAGAGGGTCATTTCATCTGCAAGCCGGATATTCCAGTTCCCATGCCGCACCGGCTCCACGTCGGCGGCGGGAAGATCGCGGAGAATCTGTAGAAATCTTGGTGAGACGTTAAACAGCTCAGGGTTTTGCAATTCCGTCAGTGCCGCCTCCCGGCTGATGTAATCACTCATTTCAATTCCTCCAAACTGATCTGCCCATCAATGGGCGTATTGTCGGCCTCTTCCCGCTTCCGTTCCGGGACGACTTCTCTCACAATGGGATTGCGGCTTATTGCCCGATTGAATGCCCCACAAGCCATCCATCGTCCCGCCCAGTCCGTCGCTTCACTATGGGTAAGCCCGTATACTTTGCATTTGCAAAGCACTTTATCGTGATACTTGCCCTTTATGAAGTTGCTACACTCCCGGCACGTATGCCCATCCAAAACGCCAAAAAAACGGTGCATCAGAGCAAGTTTACGTAAGGCCATTACTGTTCCTCCACATAGCACCAACTCTGGGGCGGGCGTTTGATCTCAACAGGCGCATATCCAAATTTCGTTTTCCGTAGCCCCATAAATTCGCTCAGCGGTTTCGGGGCATCATAGATTTTCAAGTTTGAAATGTGCCAGAAATGCCCGTCTTTGCCGTCCAGATATGTGTCTATCTGGTACATATTTAAGCAGCTTCCGGCAAAAGCACTTTCCGGCATTTTCAGATACCCACCACCCCAAATGACTCCGATTTTGTCACACACAAACTCTCCGACAACCAATCTCCCGCCGCTAATGTTGCAAAAAATTCCGTTACTAACTTCATAACTCAAGTTTCCGGCAGTGCAATAAATGTAAACCTTAAACGGCGTTTCCAGCTTCGGCTCTGTTTTTCTCAATTCCAGTGTCTTTTCACCGTCGGCAATCTTCTCCACCCACTCCGGGCGGATGCTGATAAGTACCGCCTTACTCATGCTCAGCCCTCCGGTTCCACATATCGGCGGCCTTTTTACGATCGTCTTTGGCAAACGCAATTCCCCCATTCGATTTCAAGTCCGCCGTTACGATGAAATCTCTCATAGGCAGTTCAATCATGCAGTTAGTACACTTGATGCCAAATTGCCATCCATGCGTTGTGCAACGTTCGTAATTACTGTAGATGATATACGCTGCCTCACCACCGCAAAACGGGCAGGGCTTCAATTTGATTTCGTCCATTTTTCAGCCCTCCTGTTCCAGACTTCCGTCAAACGCCGTAGCGCGTGCGAACTGCTTCATTCTTTGAATATCCTCCGCAGACGCTTGATTATTATCCTCCCAGTAAACCGGAATCATTTCTGTGCGGCCATCATCAAAGATAGCGTATAGTGTAGGCGTTGCCCAGTAGGAGCCAGAAATTCCCCTAACTTTGATGAATCGCCTATTCAAATTCTTTCGGAATTTCCCACCGCGCCATACTTCCTCAGCTGTCCAGCTCCAGTCCTCACCCATGCCTATTTCAACGGCACAAAGGCCATCCGAATGAGTGCGGATATATTCTTTGATTTTCTTTCCATCATAATATTTCATGCCATTTCTCCTTCCCGCCCGGGTTGCCCCGGGCTTGTGTTATCCCCACTGTTCATGCGTCCTCCAGCTTCATAAAGCATCCCCAAAAGGTCTGTGATTTTTTGCCGCTATGATGCCCGAAAAGGGGGCGTTCTCCGATTGCCGCCCAAACATCTGCGGCGGGGATTTGCGTTTCTGCCCACTTAAAAATCAGCACGCCGTCCGGTCTTAATACGCGCATACACTCGCGAAATCCGTCATGCAGCATTTCGCGCCAATTCTCGCCGAGCTGCCCGTACTTCTTCCGCATCCACGCATTTTCGCCGACGCGCCGAAGGTGCGGCGAGTCGAATACGACCAGCGCAAACGAGTTGTCAGGAAACGGAAGATCCGTGAAGTCGCACAGCACGTCTGGATGCACGATGCAGGTTCGTTCTGAATCTCTGCTGGTACTCTTCCAGACCCCCGTGAATTCCTCGTCCCGAACGTCGCAGTATATCGCGGCAGGGTGGTTCTTATTGAACCAAATCGTTCTGCTCCCGCAGGTCACGTCAAGAATTTTCTTTGTCATCATGCTTCCTCCATAACGTCTCCGCCCCACTGTTCCACCATATGCCCCCGCGCCCGGGACGCCTTGCACACGGTTTGCGATTCTTCGCAGGCTATCAGGACTTTCATTCGTCTATCATCTCCAAATAATCCTCCGTGCTGATCTGCCCCGGCAGCACATCGTACTCCATCCACCAGCGGAACACATCTTCTGCGGTGGTTCCCATGCGCCATGAACCGTCCAGTTTCCCACGCCGTCTGCGTTCCTCCAGCATCCGTTCAAATGCGTTCACATAGAGCTGCTTGTACTTCGGCCATCTTGCGAACTCCGCTTCACGCCATTTCGTGCCAGCCAAAGGGCATCCGATACAGCCGACACGGAATTGCCCCTCGGCGTATAGCGGGTTCATGGGGCATTTGGCATCTTCCAGGAAGCCATACACATCCTTGTCCGTCCAGTCGATAATCGGGTTTACAACTCGTTTTGCTTTCAGGCGGCAGTTTTCAAAAAGCATCCGTTTTTCATCATTGTCGTTAACAAGAATGATGTTTTTATCCTTGGTTGCGCCTAGTTTTTCGTAGATTCCGCGGTTGTTCTTTCTGGATGCAGATTCAGCCCAGCGAACCCCGGTGCAGATAAACCGCCCTGCCCCACCTGTTTCTTTCAGGACGGAGCAGCAGTAGCGAACTAACCGGGTAGGCGGCATGAGCTTTTGCGGAATCAGGCTCCACATGGATACCCTCTGCCCCTTGTAAGTCGGCATGTTTACGGTGCATTTGTAGCCCTTTTCCTCTAGCCGCTTAAACTCGTTTCGGACGAATCTAACCGTTTCTGGGGCATCTGCTGTGGTGTGGTTGTGCTGGAACTCGCAGGGGATGCCGGAACGCACCGCAAGCTCGGTGATAACCCCGGAATCTTTGCCGCCTGAAATGCAGATCACCAAAGGCTGCTGGTAGGCCGCCAAAGACATTTCAGCTGCGGCTTTCAGGCGTTCGATTGCCATCTGCTCCAAGTCATTCATTCTCAAAAACAATCCCCTCTCTTACCAAATCCGGGTGTTCGTACCGGAAAAATTGGCGTTGTTTTTTGTGGGTTTTCCATAGTTTCATGATGTTTTTGTTCCAGTTATCGATGAAATACGTTTCCCATGCCTTGCAGCCGTCCCCGTTGGTGGGGCAATCGTCCCGCGTGCAGTTCCTGCAAAAGGGGCTCTCTGAGTCGATGTACTGGCCGGGTTTTTCTCTCATAATGCGTCCCTTCTTTCATCTGCGCCCGCCGCCAGAACCTGCCGTATGGCTTCCAGCTCAGCGTCCCCAAGCTCGCCGGACGCGCCCTTAGGAATATCAGGCTTCCCATAGCGCCTAACCGGTGGCGCTGACCCAGCACCGCCCCTATCCTGCTCTTTGGCAAGCCAGCCATTGATAAACCGCTGTACCCCGCCCTTGGTTTTCCGCTTGGACGGGTTGGCGTCACACCACCCGGCCATTTTCCGAAGCTCTGCCAGGATATCAACGGCGGGGTAGAGTTCTGCCCATTTGTCCACGTCAGCCCGAAAAACAGGGTAAAGGGATTTATCATTCAGCATGATCTGGCACACCGGCGGCGTGGAGGCGGTGTCCGGCTCCGCGCCTATACTCTCCTTTACTCTACTTTTCTCTACTCTACTCTCCTCTACTCTACTATGTCTTTGGATGTCAGCATTTTTTGAGAAAATGTTGACATTTCTGCTTGAAATGTTTACATTGGGGCAAATTTGGGCGCACTCGACCAGAAGGATGTTGTAATCGACTTCAAGACTTTTACGGCGGCTGACTGCCTCGAAGTACCGCTTCTGAATTCCCCGTGAAGTCAGAACGTGATACTTGTCATATATCTCTTTGTCGAACATCCCTCGTCTGATAGAAGCTTCTATTATTTCGGAAACGACGCTCCCACCCAGCCCGCACCTTCGGGCGAACAAAAGCGCAACCTCCTCTGTCCATTCAATGTAATAACCCTCCTTGCCGTATATCTCTTGCAGCAAGTGAACGATTACACCAAATCCTGTCAAGCCATATTCTGCTTCTATCAGTTCAAATTTCTTGTCCAAGCAAACATCAAGCGGAAAGAAATCAAGTCCGCTTTTGATTGCCATAGTTTACTCCTCGCTTCCCAGCCTAGGGAATAGAACAATTTGAAAGTCGCGACTGCCAAAAATGTCAACTATGTGTTTTACTTCTTCTTCGGATATACAATCCAGTCGGAGAAGATTATCTTGAAGGTCATCCAATTCCAAGATATTCTCGGCATCGGTGACGATAACGTCATATTTCATTGCGCATTCACTCCTTCACCAGCGAATATCTTGCGAAGCACGTCCGCTCCCCGTATCGGTTCTTCCCGGTGACGGTTTCGCTCTTGATGGGTACGCCCTGGGCTTTCAAGTCCCAGATCCTTGCACCAAGACGGTAACAGCCGTACTCGGTAACGGCCTCGGCCTGGGTGATACTCCCATAGTCCTGCAAATGCCGCAGGATACGTTCACACTGTGTCACGGGGCGCCTCCTCTCCGGTGAGACGAACCGCCACGCATGGGCGGGTGCCGTACCGCTTGCAGACTGTGGCGTCTGTGATAGCTGCGTCATCCTTGTAGGCGATACCGTTCAGGGCGTCACACACAATCTTGCCTATGTTGTCCCAGTCGGGTTTCACCATGGGAAGAATCTGATTGTCAATCGCTTCGGCCTGCTTGCGCTTGCTCCACGAATGGGGAACGGGGTAGATCGCCGCAATGTCAACCCGGATAGTGCCGGTAAACTTTGCCCCGTGGGCTTCGCACTGGTATGCCCATGCCACCAGCTTTTCATAGTCTTTCGTTTTCTTTGGGGTGTATGTCTCACCGTTCTGGGTGAAGCGGGGGCGCTCCTTCCCTTGCGGAACGCCGGGAACCGTAAATTCAATCGTCACGTTTTCGCTCCTTCCTTTGGAGTTGGCGGTTTTACCTCACACCGCCAAGGGAATTGCAAACTATACTGTTAATCTTTTTGAGGAAAGATTGATTTTTCCGGCCTAGAACGGCAAGGCGGGGTCGTCTTCGGTGATCTCCCGATATCCTCTGAGCCACTGCTGACTGTATCCGTTGCCCTGGTTCGTCTGCTGTGGGGCGCTGGGCTGCCCGTATCCGGCGTTTTGCGCCGTCCCGGTATTGGTGGTATCCTGAGAATTGCGCTTGCTGGAAAGCAGCTCAACGTTTGTGGTCACTATCTCAAACGTCCGGCGCTTGTTCCCGTTCTTGTCCGTCCAGTCCCTGGCTTGCAGCGCTCCAGAAACGGCTACGATGTCGCCCTTATGGCCGTACTGCGTCAGATACTCAGCGCCCTGCCGCCATGTGACGAAATCCAGAAAATCGGTGGCATCCTTCGTCATTGGCCGCTTGACAGCGAGGCTGTAGGAGCAGACTGCCGTCCCCTCCTGGGTTCTTCTCAGCTCCGGGTCGGCGGTGAGCCGCCCGACAAATTGACAATTATTCATGTGTTCTCCTTCCTGTAAATCAGATCGTTTTCGTTCCAGCCGGGATAAATGCCCATCAGGTACTCCCGGAAATACGCCCTCATTTCCATTCTTGCCGTGGTCTGATCGTACCGGTTGTGACATCTGGGGCAGAGGGTCAGCCCGTTCTGGGCAATGCCAAGCCCTCCCTGCGCCCGGGATATGTAGTGGGCGTTGCTCCATGCCAGAGGGGCGGGGGCGGGAGCGCCGCAGAATACGCAGCACGTCCAGCCGTCAATGCTGTCCCGCTGGGCAATCGCCATTTTCTCGTCCCGGGTGAAGTCCCTCGCTTTGGTATCCTTCCTCAACGCCATTCCTCCTTCAGCAGTTCCAGTTTGTCCGGGGGCAGGGTTTCAATATCCAGTGCCTTGCAGTCCTGTATCAGATTGTCGATCAGCCGCGCCATTTGTTTGGTGTCGTAGGTGCTGGAACCGTGGTATGCCGCCAGGTTCCGGCACCCAGGCACCTGAGACGCGCCCAAGCTGTCCACCAGCCATCCAAGGCCGTTTTTCTGCCAGCTCCGTGTGAACCGCTCTACATCCTGCTCCCGGACGCACATAGGCGTGTAATTATCTCCCACGCCCCGAACGGCGTTCCGGTAGACCTCAACCGGAGGAATCCCCATAGCGGCGGCAAGCTTGTGAATCAGCACCCAGGCGTAGGCGTTTGCGTCCAGGCTCCGCTTTTCCCGGTGCTCTTTCAGGGATAAGTCGTAGGGCGTGGCCTTCATCTTCCGGATAAAGGCCATTGCCTTGCCCAACTCAGAGCGGAAAGGCTTGACCATCAGCCAGCCGCCTTCCAGTTTAGCCTCGGTGAATGTAAGCTCCGTCATGATTGCTGCCACACAAACGCCCGAAGGTTCTTTGTGTCGTTGCGGATTGCAAGTCCGGTGACCCGCCCGGTCTTCTCGTCATAGGCGATTTTCTCCACGCTGAACTTGTCGTAGCAGTTGAACCGGGTCTTTCCGTTGAAGGAAGATGCTTTGATCTCTGCCTTATTGCTGGGAATCCAGACAGACGGGGACGTGTAAAGTTCTCTTCCGATGCCCCAGCGGAACCCGGCGCGCTTGAAAGCGTCGCTTGCCTCGCCCTTTTTCTGGTTGCCTTCCTCGTCCTCCCGGCTCTCGATACCGCAGTCCCATTTCCATTGGATACCGCCGTTTTCCTGAATAATCCCGATACCGGCGTAGAGATTGCCCTTGATCTCCTTGTAGTCGTTCGTCCAGTTGCCAGCCCCCACAGTCTCGTCCAGCAAGTCCATATCCGTCCTCGCCGTCTTGTACAGCAGACACACCAGACCATTTTCCTTGACCTGCTTGACCTTGACCTCAATCTCGTCAGCGGTCAGAAACCGAAACATTCTTGCCATCGTCTTCCTCCTTAAATTCCAGCGGGCACTCATACCCGACTGTTGCTCTTGTATCCAGCAGATACTCCCCGGTCAACCGGCACTGCTTCCGGGCGTATGTTTCCATACACGGGCACAAATCACAGCACACATGCCCCTCCGGGAAGTAAATGCTTGCCGTGGCCTTCTCGTACCACAGGCAGCTTTTTTTATCCGCCATAATCCACCTCAATCATAGGAAATCTCCTGCCATTCCTCCCGGCTATCCATGCAGAGGTCGCAAATGGCATCGTCCCGGATTTTCCAGTATCTATGTCCCACGGTTCTCCCGCAGCAGATGCACACCGGAATGCTGCTGTCCGTTGCCTGGGGATCGTACAAATAATCGTAATCCGGATTCACACCAACATCATCCATTGACTTTCCTTTCTCAGTTTGATATACTGTAAATGGTAGATATTTTTTATATCGCTTGCCGTCCCCGGTGCTGGAACATCGGGGGCGGCTTTTTATCGCCCTCTGATGCACCGGCCGATACCGGCGCCCATCAGGATAGCGCATACCCACATTGCGGGAACTGCCGCCTTGTCTGCCAGCAAACCGGCCTGTTGCCACCAGAAAAGCACCAGATTCAGCCCCGCATAGGGGAGCACACGGAAAACGCATTCCTTGATATTGAACGGCTTCCGGTTCTCCGGCACCGGCTCCCACCGGGCATCCACGGGTTTATTCCTGCTTGCCATATCGTTCACCTCCTGTCGTGGTTTTTGTGAACTACGTCGAATAGCTCCACGTTCTCATCATCAAACGCCTTACTTTTCTTTGCTTCCAGCAAAAGGGATTCCCGCAGATGCTCATTTTCACGGCGCAAGCGGCGGTTCATCTCCGCCATGGTGCGAAGCTGGGTCGTTTCGTTAGGTGTCATTTGGCGTTCTCCTTGTAGGGGCAGACACAATCCATACGAACAGCCTGTTTCCACCCAACTCTATTTTTGAACACACGCTCCTCCGTGCAGGATATTTCTGGACCAACCAGCGTTACGATTTCGCCGATTCTGAAATAGTGGTGCCATTCCCCGAAAGGGTGATTTCCGGTAACCACGAACTTGTCGCCGATCTTCGGATTGCTCTCCTTTGGCTTGTCCTCCTTGCGCTTCTTATCAAAAAGCCGCTCCACGGCGACCCTTGCGCCCTCCGCTCTGCTGTAGGTATCCTGCGGATTGCACCGGGCTTCTGCGGTCTTTACGTCCCGCCCGCCACGTTTCAGGGCGGCCGTGGTAATCATCCCGTCAAAGCGGAGTTCCACGGTGTATTCCCGCTCAGGCTCTGCAAGGCCAGAAATCCAGCTTTCAGCGAAGTTCCAATGGGAAACTTTACGAGGAAGATCCATCGAAGGGTTTCCAACTGTTGCTTCTTTGAAGTTGTAGGTGGAAAGTCCATATGGTCTTTCCCACACATTTATTACGGTTAAGGTCTTGCCAAGGTATTTTTCCATCGCGTCGGTGAATCCGATAGCGTTTGGGTTCTTGCTCACAATCCGAACCTTATCCCCACACTTGTATTTCGCCATAAATAACTCCTTTCAATTTTTATAAAATGTGGATTACTTTTCGCTTACGTACAAGCTGCCATCACTATTCAGCCTAGGGGTAACCCCAAGCCCGATCCCTTTTTGGTACAGTTCGCCGCTTATAACAATGTAATTAACGCCAGTTTCTTCATCCACAACGCATAGTGTCTCGTACTTTCCGTTTGAGTTCTGCGCCCAAATCTTTATCGGGTAATTCTGTTCGGCTTTTGCCACGGTAGTGGCGCACGCCCCAAGAATAAACCCGAAAACAAGCATCAATAGCAAAAATGCTTTGCGCATTATTTAGCCCCTCCTTTCAATTTCTGCATTCTGCCGTAGATTTCAAATCACTGCCATTCCCTTGCAAACGCCCGTATCTCCTTCTCAGAATACCCCAGGGTTTTCAGGATCACCGCCGGGTTGGGGTGGAGAGTGGTCACCAGCTTTCGCAGGACGCTTACCCGCATTTCGGTTTTCCCCTTTTGGTAGTTCAGCAGGTTTTGGTATCCCTCGCCGATTCTTTTCCCAAGTGCCGAAGCGTTATCGCTCTGAATCCCCGCCAGGGGACAGCAGCGGTCAATTTCCTTCCAGAAATCCTCCACTGCGTAGCGCTCGGCATACTGCCGGATTCTAGGCATTGTCTTTCCCCTCGCTCTCTTTATCCGCGGGCTTTACCTTGGGGGCAATGCAATCTACTAGCCCCCGAACGCTGTACCCCAACGAATAGCAGGCAAACGCCATTCCAATTATTGAAAGAATCGTGGAGGTACTCATGTTATTTCTCCCTTCTTCTGAGATTGCTTCTCTCGCTCCCGCTTGATGATTGCTTCCAAAGCGGTCTCCATCCGCTTCTGGATATTGGGCGGCTTCCGCTTCCCATTCAGAATCATGGAAATGTACGCTTTGTTCACGCCCATTTCGTTTGCCAGCTGCTCATAGGTGATCCGCTCATTGTGCATCCGCCCGATGAGCCGCCCCGTCCATTTTTCGGGCATTGTATTCCTCCTTTTAGTTAAAAATGTTGACTGCGGCGGGAAACCGTGCTACAATTTCATGCGTTCCCTGTGTAACAACAGAAAGGGGTGATTTGATGCGGAGCCATTGGCGAAGCAATCTTTTTGCTCTGGCGTTCCGAACTAAGGCAACTGCATGATGCGCATGGAGCACAGCAACCAGATATGCTGTAAGTGATTGGCACGGCTAAGAACCGTAAGACAATTTACGGATTCGGCATTTCTCCCGGCCTAATGCAACTGCCCGGGAGCCGCCGATAAAGTAATTTCGGCGCGTGCCGGGTTGCCGCCGTGTTTCGGTAAAAAATCTGGGGGAAAAGCGTCTGCGATTGTCCGCAGGCGTTTTTTCTTTCCCGCCGCAGTCATTTTATGGTTGCAAAAGTTAACAAAGTGTGCTACTATGTACTTGCGAGGAACAGAATAGCTTTGACGCAGGATTTTTTACCCTGGGTCTGGGGTTTTGTTTACTTTCGTAACTCATAGCGCTATTATAGCGTTAACAAACGTAACTGTCAACTGTAAAAGTGATAACGAACGCAACTTTGTCACATTGCACAAAATGCAGGAGTGTTAATTATGGCTTTTTACGAAAATTATGTTAAATTGTGTAATTCCGTTGGGAAATCCCCATCCGCTGTTGCCGTGGAACTAAAACTTGGCAAACCATCTGTAACAAGATGGAAGAACGGGGCAGAACCGAGAGACGCAACATTACAAAAAATTGCCGATCATTTCGGTGTAACCGTAGATTTTTTAAAAGGCGAAGAACAAACAAATTTTTATATGCGCTACTGTGAGCTGTGCGCAAACAAAGGAATTAGCCCTAGTGCTGCTGCGATTGAAATAGGGCTTCGAAAATCAAATGTCACTTATTGGAAAAGTAACAGAAATAATCCTTCGGACGCGACCTTGCAAAAAATCGCCGATTATTTCGGCGTCACCGTTGAGTATCTCAAGGGGGAGGAAACAAAAAAAGACCCCGCCACGAATGGCGAGGTCAGCCCCGAAAAACGGGAACTTCTGGATTTAATTGATAGCCTGTCCGACGATCAGTGCGGTAAGCTTTCCAACATTATCAAGGAGGCTATAAATTTATTGTGAGATTAACGAAAGATTCCAAATATGTGCTGGATATCCTGATTGCCAATCCCCCGCTCGGGAACTCCAACACATACAACGTAATAGCTTGGATGGGCGTTATTGATGAAAAGAAAATTCACAGCTATTCAGATTATACCGGCATTCTGGCATACCTTGCCGAATGTAAATGTATCGAATGGGTGAACGACGCCCACAGCGATTTCCGCTTGACGGAGAAGGGGCGAAATTATAAGGAACTTCGGCACAAGGAATGGCGGTCAGCCATTTTCCACGAGGCAATCGGTTTTTTCCTCGGCGCCTGTTCCGCATTGTTTGTGAAGTTTCTTACAGATTTGATTTGGTGAAAAGTGGACACAGGCACGCTCCAACCTGCATCCAACCAAAACAAATGGCAAGTCGCTTTGCGGCATTACACAGTGTTCGCACAGAATGCAGTTGGCATTAAGGCAGGAGTCTTTGACTTCGCCTTGCAGATTCTGGCATTTTTGGAGCAGTTCTTTTAGTTTTCGATTCTCTTTTCTGAGCGCTCGCTTTGTAACAAACATTTTACCCTCCTTAGCACATATGCAGCCTGTTCATCAGTTAGGGAAAGAATATTCTCCGCCAACTGTTCACGAATGTTCGGCAATGTTCTCCTTTCTTCCATTATATCACGGTTTACTCTGTTTCGCAATGCATTTTTCGTCACTGGCCGTTCCTCCTTTTATATTTAGAACAATTGTTTGCATAACATGCAGTAGCACACTAAATGTCCAATAAATCGGACTAATTAAAAAATTGCACAAAAAATCTTTCTATTCATTGAAAATATGTATCGAACGTGGTATTATTTTACTGTAGAATTTTATGGAAAGAGGTATCTACCATGAAAAAATTGATTGCTTTTCTGATTTGCATATCCCTGTTTCTAACGGGGTGCGGTGCGCCCACGGCTGAGACGCAGCCAGAGACCACGGAGGCCACGCCTACAACGGTAGCCACGGAAGCACCTACCGAAGCAGCAACGGAAGCGCCCACGGAAGCGGTCGCCGCCGAAGAGGGAACCATTGCGGAAACCGTGGTGTATGACGATGGCACTTTCAAACTCACGGCGAAAGAAATTGACTATTCCGATGACTACAGCATCAAAATAAAAGTCCTTGCGGAAAATAACTCTGATAAAAACGTTTCTTTCACTGGAACTCAATTCTCAGTAAATGGAATCACAATGTATTGTGGATTACATGAAAATGTGGCTCCCGGCAAGAAATCAAACGGTTCCATTGATATTACCCGTGAAAATTTGGAAAAGTACGGAATTAAAAGTATCGCAACTGTAAAGGCGCAAGATGCCTATATATACAACAAAGATGATAAGAAGACAATTACAAGATTCCAGTTTTCCCTTGAAACTTCCATTTCTGACGGATATGTGCAGGAAATTGATAAGTCCGGCCAAACCATATATGATAAAGATGGCATAATTATAAAGTACCGTGGAATTGAAACGGACTGGACGGATAACGAAATTCTTTCATTCTATGTAGAAAATAGAACAGATTCCGATATCAATATTTTTTCCGATGACGTTTCTGTAAACGGATTCATGATTTATGGTAGCATGGTTGCGCACGCATACGCCGGGTGCGTAACGTATGACGGGCTTAGTTTCCTATCATCTGATTTAGAGGAAAACGATATCGATTCTATAGAGGAAGTTTCTTTTTCTTTGCACGCATCCGATAGCGAAACGAAGAAGCGGCTGTGGACTACAGATGAAATTACAGTCGGGCGGGTGCCGCAGCAAGATGCCACTCCCAATACCGAAGCCGCAACGCCGGCCACTGAGGCGCAAAACGAAGATACAATAAAAATCGGTAATTTGGTATTCCCCGTTGATAAAGATAGCACCATCAAAGAAGCGGGCGAAGGGCTTACAGATATAACATTGCCAGATGGAAACACTTATATTGGTATTTACGTGAGGCAATTCTCTGGGGATGAATCCGATATCATGCGGACATTTAAGCCAAAAACCCAGCATTCAGCGTGTGTAGAGGCTTTAGTTGGGAACAACGCCGCAGCAACCGACCATACAACCTGCAAAATCCTCGGCGCCACGATCAATCTTGATCTTGTCGCGTCGTCCGGCGGCCTTACGGGGATAATTGGAACATTTGATGATGGAGAATATATTTACACAATCATATATGCCTTTTCCGGTACGGGTTCTGCATCTTCGCACGGCGAGCAATTTGCAGAGTTTGCCAATGGCATCACCGCGGAAAAAGAATCTCTGAAAATTACGTCCGTCAAGTGATGATTGCCCCGCCACCCGTGCCACGAGGTGGCGGGGCTTGCCGCCGGTAACGCCGTGTGTCCCTTGCCGGTTGCACTTTCACAATAGTTTTTTCTATTGCAAAAGTAAATACACAAATCGTAGAAACGAGTTGCGTACCGTAGATTTGCGAATCAAATTGAAGGGGGATCGTTAATTTTGTATGCGGAGGAACAAATTTCGACGTTGCAAAAGCTAGAACCGGAATGCGAGAAGCTTGTCGCGCGAATCAAGGCCGCGAAGCACCAGCAGTGCAAGACTATCCAGCAGCTTGCCGATGAAACAGGGATACCAAAAGCCACATTAAGCAGATTTTTTGCCGGTACGCTGATGCACCCCGGATTTACGGATGTGTGCGCATTGTGCGTTGCCCTTGACATGTCGGTGGACGAGCTTATGGGCATTACCGCACCGCCCAGCGACAATGCGGCAGCGATTGACCTCTTACAGCTGGAAATCGAACACAAGGATGAAATGCTGCAAGAAAAGGATAACGCCATATCCCGCCTTCTTGATCGGAGCCGGATTCAGGAGGCGGGAATATCTGCCCGGGATACCAGAATCCGCAAGCAAGGCGAAGCCCTTTCCCAAAAAGACAGTGCGCTTGCATCTGTGCAAAGGGAAAATAAGCCCTTGATTTACGGGCAGTGCGCGTTAAACATTCTGCTGACGGCGGTGCTCATGGTCTATATGGTGCTGGATGCCCGGAACCCGGAAATGGGGCTGATTCGCTCCGAAAAGATTTCCGCGGTAATTTTATTCGGCGCGGCAGGAATCGCCGCCGTTTTTATGCTCACGGCATTTTTGATTTTCCACAGGCTTTTAAGTGGAGGCGAACGAAATGGCAAAAAGAAAGAAGGAGCCGGAAATCAGGCTCCCAAAAATTAAGCAGCTCCCCTCTGGGGCGTGGCACACACGTGTATACTTGGATGGGCGGCGCACGTCCATTACACGCGATACTTATGATGAGTGCCTATCAGAATACCTTGCAATCAAAAACGGCATTCTGGAAGCTCAGGAGCGGCCACAGGGGCAGCTTACGCTAGGCGAAGCAGTAGACGCATACATAGAGAATACCCGTGATTTAGTCCGCCGTGGGCGTCGCTCACCGTCTACGGTATACGGCTATATCAGATATCGGGATAATACCTTTCAGCGGGCGATGGCATACAATATCTACACCACGCCGGACGCACGATGGCAGGCCGCTATAGACGATGAAAAGAAAATGGGCAGATCGCCGAAGTACATCAAGAATGCGTGGGGGCTAATGTCGGCGGCAATCAAAAAAGAAACCGGGAAGCAACCGAAAGTCGTCCTTTTCGAGAAAGAGGACAACGAGCGGCCATTCCTAGAGCCTGACCAGATTGATATTTTCGTTGAGGCCGTAAAAGGTGATCCGGTGGAAATCCCGGCACTGCTTTGCTTATCCAGTTTACGCCGCTCTGAAATGTTGGCTCTGACGTGGGAGAATATCGATTTTGCAAACAGGGCAATTTATGTTCGTGGTGCAAAAGTCCGTGGTGAAGATGGACTGAAGCTCAAGCCGCAGAACAAAACGAAAAAATCCCGTCGCCCCGTTCCTATGATTCCACCGCTTTACGATGCACTTACGGCCGCGCCGAAAGATACGGAATTTGTTGTAAACGCCGCGACATGTACGCTATTCAATCGCATCAACAAAATATGCCGGGAAAACGGCTTGCCAGAGGTGGGGATGCACGGATTACGGCACAGCTTCGCCTCGCTGGCCTACCATATGGGAATCCCGGAAATGATGGCGGCGGACATAGGCGGATGGAAAGACTTAGGGACGATGCGCAAAATTTACACGCACTTAGCGGAACGGGATATTGCCAAACGCTCGAAAGAGTTCACGGATTATTTCACGCCAGAGGCAATGAAAAACCGCAAAATTGGCAACGGCACGGGAAATAAAAATTAAAAATCGCTAGTGCCGCAACATATTTACAAATTTATCATGTGGGTTCGAATCCCACTCTCTCCGCCACTTACTCCACCGCAATTCTATCGGAATTGCGGTGGTTTTTCTGCGTCAGCGCAAACCTGTCGGTCAGGCGTTGACAAACGCCCTCCGAACGATTACAATAGACAAAACTTACATTATGAGGTGATTTCTCATGGATTCCAAGCTGCGCCCCGAAACACTGTGCATTCAGGCCGGTTATACGCCCAAAAACGGCGAGCCCCGCCAGATTCCCATCGTCCAGAGTACCACATTCAAGTACGACACCTCCGAGGATATGGGAAAGCTCTTTGATCTGGAAGCCGAGGGCTATTTCTACTCCCGTCTGGCAAATCCCACCTGCGATGCCGTCGCCGCCAAGATCTGCGCGCTGGAGGGCGGCACCGCCGCCATGCTCACCGGTTCCGGACAGGCGGCCAACTTCATGGCGGTGTTCAACATCGCCGGATGCGGCGATCACATCGTTGCCAGCTCCGCCATCTACGGCGGCAGCTTCAACCTTTTCTCCGTCACCATGAAGAAAATGGGTCTGGAAACCACCTTTATCGACCCGGACTGCACCGAGGAAGAACTGAACGCCGCCTTCCGTCCCAACACCAAAGCCGTGTTCGGCGAGACCATTGCCAACCCCGCCCTGACGGTGCTGGACATTGAGAAATTCGCCAAGGCCGCCCATGCCCACGGCGTTCCCCTCATTGTGGACAACACCTTCGCCACCCCCATCAACTGCCAGCCCTTCCGGTGGGGCGCGGACATCGTCACCCACTCCACCACCAAATACATGGACGGTCACGCCTCCGCTCTGGGCGGCGCTATCGTGGACAGCGGCAAGTTCGACTGGACGGCCTACCCGGACAAGTTCCCCGGCCTGTGTACCCCTGACGACAGCTACCACGGCGTCACCTACACCCAGCGCTTCGGTCTCGGCGGCGCGTTCATCACCAAGTGTACCGCCCAGCTGATGCGGGACTTTGGCTGCGTCCAGTCCCCCCAGAGCGCGTTCCTGCTGAATCTGGGGTTGGAAAGCCTGCCCTTCCGCATGAAGCAGCACTGCGCCAACGCTCAGGCGGTGGCGGAATACCTGCAAGGTCACGAGAAGGTCAAGTGGGTAAAGTACGCCGGGTTGAAGGGCGACAAATATTACGATCTTGCCCATAAGTACATGCCGAACGGCACCTGCGGCGTCATTTCCTTCGGTCTCTACGGCGGCCGGAAGGCGGCCGAGATCTTCATGAAGCACCTGAAACTGGGTGCCATCGAGACCCACGTGGCCGATTCCCACACCTGCTGCCTGCACCCCGCTTCCTCCACCCACCGTCAGATGACCGACGCGGAGCTGGACGCCGCCGGTGTCGGTGCCGACCTCATCCGCCTGAGCTGCGGTCTGGAAAACGCGCAGGATCTTATCGAGGACATCGCACAGGCATTGGAGAACGTGTAATCAGGAGGAAAGCGTATGCCCATTCAGATTCCCAACGACCTGCCGGCAGCGGGCATTCTGCAGCAGGAAAACATTTTCGTTATGCGAAAGACCCGGGCAGAGACCCAGCACATCCGCCCTCTGGAAATCGTGCTGTTGAATCTCATGCCAACGAAAATCGTCACGGAGACCCAGCTCAGCCGTCTGCTCGGCAATACGCCCCTGCAGGTGCATCTGGAGCTGATGATGGTCTCCTCCCACCGCTCCAAAAATACCCCGCAGGAGCATCTGCTGAATTTCTATAAAACCTTCGACGAGCTGAAAGACCGAAAATTCGACGGCATGGTGATCACCGGCGCGCCGGTGGAGCAGATGCCCTTTGAAGAGGTGGACTACTGGCCGGAGCTGTGCCAGATCATGGAGTGGAGCAAAACCAACGTCCATTCCACCTTCCACATCTGCTGGGGCGCGCAGGCGGGACTTTACTACCACTACGGCATTCAGAAAAAAGCCCTCCCTGAAAAGCTGTTCGGCGTGTACCCCCATCACGCGGACTACAAGCGTGCCATTCTGCTCCGGGGCTTCGACGATGAATTCTGGATTCCTCACTCCCGGCACACCACCGTGGAGCGCGCCGACATTGAAGCCGTTCCGGGCCTGAAAATTCTGGCTTCCTCTCCGGATGCCGGGGTCTACGCCGCCATGAACAAGGAAGGCCGTCAGATTTTCGTCACCGGCCACGCCGAGTACGATGCGGACACGCTGGAAAAGGAATACCTCCGGGACAAAGCGCAGGGTCTGCCCATCCACGTCCCGGCTAACTACTATCCCAACGACGATGACACCCAGCGCCCCGTCGTCCGCTGGCGGGGACACGCCCATCTGCTGTTCAGCAACTGGCTGAACTACTTCGTCTACCAGACGACGCCCTACGACATCATGGCCGTCGGCGTGGAATCCACCCGCGAATAAAAGATTACAATGCAGCCGCCGCCCCATACTTGAAATGGGGCGGCGGCTGCTGTATAATTCTAGAAAAATTCTGAATTGCGAGGTAAACGCCATGCTCACCACAATTCTTTTTGATCTGGACGGCACGCTGCTTCCCATGGATCAGGAGGTGTTCGTCAAGGACTACCTGAACCGTCTGGCAGCCAAAATGGTGCCTTATGGCTACGACCCTCAGATGTTGGTCAAGGCCGTCTGGCGCGGCACCGGCGCTATGGTCGCCAATGACGGCAGGAAGAGCAACGAGGCCGTCTTCTGGGAAACCTTCGCCGACATGTTCGGTCAGGACGCTTTGGAAGACGTCCCCCTCTACGACGAATTCTACGAAACGGAATTTCAGGAATGCCGCCACAGCTGCGGCTTTCAGCCCGCCGCGGCGGAAACCATTCGCACCCTCCACGCCATGGGGTACCGCACCGTGCTTGCCACCAATCCCCTTTTCCCGCCCACGGCCACCCAGAGCCGGGTCCGGTGGGCCGGTCTGACGCCCGAGGACTTCGAGTTCATCACTACATATGATAATTCCTCCTTCTGCAAGCCAAATCCGGACTACTACCGGGAAATTCTGGGTAAACTGGGATTGAACGCCGGAGAATGTCTCATGGTGGGCAACGACGTAAACGAGGACATGATCGCCCAAACCCTTGGTATGCAGGTATTCCTCCTCACCGACTGCCTCATCAATAAAGAAAACAGGGACATTTCTCAGTATCCATACGGCAGTTTCCCGGAGCTGATGGACTATATCCGGGGCTTATGATATGACAGTTTTTCTATTTCTTTTGTGTGCCATCGCGGCAATTTTGCTGATGGGAGGGTACTATACCTACCGCATCGCATTCTACTCCCCGAAAAAGGGGCGGGACAAAATCTCCACCTTCGCCAGCCACAAATATGACCCCTACCGCAAGGAGATCAACCGCCTGTTCTGCCAGCTCAGCGACCGTCCCTACGAGGAGGTTTCCATCGTATCTTTCGACGGGCTTACCCTGTTCGGGCGTTATTACCACGTCAAAGACGGTGCGCCGCTGGACATCGGCTTCCACGGTTACCGCAGCAGCGCCCTGACGGACTTCGCCGGGGGCAGTGAGCTGAGTTTCTCTATGGGGCACAATCTCCTGCTCATCGACGAACGCGCCCACGGCAGAAGCGAAGGCCGCACCATCACCTTTGGCATTCAGGAGCGGTGGGACGTGGAAAGCTGGGCACGCTACGCCGTGGAGCGATTCGGTGCAGATGTGCAGATTATCCTCTACGGCGTTTCCATGGGTGCGGCGACGGTGCTGATGGCTGCCGGGCTGGACTTGCCCGAAAACGTGAAAGGAATCATCGCCGACTGCCCCTATTCCTCCCCCGGAGACATCATCCGCAAGGTCGCAAGGGATATGCACATGCCCGACCGCTTGGCATGGCCGTTTGTGAAGATCGGCGGGCGGGTCTACAGCGGCTTTGACGTTGACGAAATGGACGCCGCCCGGGCAGTGAAACAGGCAACGGTGCCCATTCTCATCATCCACGGGGAAAGCGACAGCTTTGTCCCCTGCGAAATGAGCGACATCGCGGCAGAAAATCCCACGCTGGTCACACGATACACCTTCCCCGGTGCCGATCACGGGTTCAGCTATCTGGTGGACACCCCCCGCTACAAAAAAATCGTGACTGGGTTCGCGGAAAAGGCACTTGCGCCGAAAGCATAACTGCCGCCACCGCCGGAATGGGCGGGGTGCATCAGATAGTGAAAGGCACAGCGGGATAATCCGCTGTGCCTGTTCTAATGCCAGCACCCCTTCCCTCTCCCTATGGGAGAAGTGGCCGAGCAAAGCGAGGACGGAGAGGGTAAACTAGGCTGCAATGCCCTCTCAGTCACCTTCGGTGACAGCTCTCCCAGAGGGAGAGTCAAGGGGCTGTACCAATACTCCGGCGCGGACATTTTGCGGCAGGGATAGCGCAAAACAATCCCTCTTGATTTTTCCGAAAAAAAGAATACAATGGACGCATATTGTTTCCCGTGAAAGGATGCCGTTTTATGAACAAAATTTACATTCCCGAAAACTACAAGCCGGTGCTGGACGCCTACGATACCCAGCGGGCCATTGCCTATATCAAGGAGACGTTCCAGCAGGAATTTTCCAAGGCGCTGAACCTGAAGCGCGTCTCCGCGCCCCTGTTCGTCACCGAAAGCTCCGGCCTGAACGATAACCTGAACGGCTACGAGCGGCCTGTGGCCTTTGACATTCCCGCCGTGGGCATGGACGCTCAGGTGGTGCATTCTCTGGCAAAATGGAAGCGCCTTGCCCTCAAGCGCTACAATTTCACCGTTGGAAATGGCCTGTACACCGACATGAACGCCATCCGCCGGGACGAAGCGCTGGACAACATCCATTCCATCTACGTCGATCAGTGGGACTGGGAGAAGATCATTACCCGGGAAAACCGGAATCTGGACTTCCTGAAGCTCATCGTCCGCGCCATCGTGGGTGCTATCTGCGACACCAACGACCGCCTGCACGTCCGCTTCCCCCAGCTGCGCACCGAATTGCGCCGGGAGGTCACCTTCATCACCGCGCAGGAGCTGGAAGACATGTATCCCGGTCTGGAAACCGGTTCCCAGCGGGAAAACGCCTTTGTCCGGGAGCATAAGACTGCCTGCGTCATGCAGATCGGCGGACTTCTCCGCTCCGGTAAGCCCCACGACGGCCGCGCCCCCGACTATGACGACTGGAATCTGAACTGCGACATTTTCTTCTGGGACGAAACGCTGAACCGAGCGCTGGAGGTTTCCTCCATGGGCATCCGTGTGGACGCGGAATCCCTCGACCGCCAGCTGACCCTCGCCCACTGCGACGACCGGCGGACGCTGCCCTTCCACAAGATGCTGCTGAATAACGAGCTGCCACTGACCATCGGCGGCGGTATCGGCCAGAGCCGTCTGTCCATGCTGATGATGGGCTGCGCCCACATCGGCGAAGTACAGTCCAGCGTATGGGACAGCGAAACTGTGGACGCCTGCGCAAAGGCCGGAATCCCGCTGCTGTAATTTACATACTGACAAAAGACGCGGCCGACACGACCGCGTCTTTTTCGTATAAACAGATATCAAAAATAGGTTGATTTTATCCTAATATTTGAGTATACTAATAACAAAGGAGGCATTGCCATGAATATTGATACCAATACCATCGTTCCCATCTCCGTAGCCAATCAGAATTTCTCAAAGGTTGCCCGGCTGGTTGACCAGTATGGTTCCGCCGTTATTATAAAAAACAACACGCCCCGGTATATCATCTACGAATTCAACCAAGCGGACACCATGCAGGCGGCAGCCGACGACGATGTGCTTGCTTCCTCCGCGAAGCTCATGCAGCGCAACACGCATGTATATGAGGAACTGGCAAAATGAAGCTTCTCAGTAGGCGTCAAATTCTGATGTTGCATTCCATGCTGATCGCGCAGTCCGGCGGCATGGATGGGCTGCGTGATGAAGGTCTGTTGGACTCCGCAGTCAACACGCCGCTGCAAGCCTTCGGCGGACAGGAGCTCTACCCCACAATTCTCGAAAAAGCCGCCCGTCTGGGTTATGGACTCATTCACAATCACCCTTTCGTGGACGGCAACAAACGCATCGGAACTCACGCCATGCTCGTATTTCTGGACATCAACAACATCACACTTTCCTACGAAGATGACGATTTGATTTCCGTCATTCTCCGCGTTGCCGCCGGTGATATGGATGACCATGGGCTTCTTGAATGGCTGAAAAATCACATTGAATAGTGGGGTTGGCAGACATTGCCAACCCCACACTTTTAGTAATAGAAGAACTTATAAAACGAAGGATACACATTCAGCAGTTGCTGCAAGTTCGTCCGGGAATTGGAACCGGGGTCGCGGATGGTAAATCCGGACGCCGACAGGCTGCTTCCCCCGGTATACCCCGTGACCGCAACCCAGTGCTGACCGCCATAGGCATTGCTGACGCCGAGTAAGACAGGTTTTCCCTGCTTCAGCTTTCCATAAACGGCGCCGAGATACCCAGAGCCGTCCGTAACCGCCGTATAGTGGCTCGGCCAATAGAGACTGCCCGAGGGCGTATAGGTAAGCTCCTTCGCCATAGCGTCGGGGTAGATGGTTCTTCCCGTGCGGAAGGACTCCATCATTGCCACCGCCGTTGTGGCGCAGCCGATCTGAGAAAAGGTCTTCCCGGATGTACCGATCCGGACATCCGCCCAGCGGGCGTCCGTCTGCTTGAAATTCGGCACGTTCAGGGACACTGAAGCATAGTTTCCGGACAGATATTGCGCGCTGACGTATCCGGTTTTCGTTCCGCCGTAAAGGACGCGGCTCCATCCGTTCGCAGTGGACAGACGGATGACCGTTTCCCCCTTGCTGAGGGCGCCGACCTTTCCATAGGCCGTCCCCGCCCCGCTGCGGACGTTCAGCGTGCCGCTGCTTACCGCCACGGATACCGGGGTCCCCTCCGTCACCGCGATGAAGCCCGCGTGGCAGTAGCCGTACTTCCCTTTTGCGTATTCCACCTTCCACCAGTCGCCGGACTTGGAGATCAGCGTAACATAGCTTCCCTTACTCAGCGACGCGGCCACCGCTGCGCTGGAGGACGGGCTGCTTCGCACGTTCAGCTTCCCGGAAGCAGTCGTCACGACACCGGCTTTGGAATCCGCCGTGGCCGCCTCAGCCCGCATCGGCAGAAGGAACGCTCCCAAAAGGAGCAGAACCGATACAGTACAAGTCAGAATTCGTCGAATAACAATCACCTCGTTCTGTTTTCTTGCATATATGCGCAGCAATTGTAACACATTTGTAACCATTTTGGAATACGCCAAATTCTGACAAAAAAACGCAGGAGCCGGTAAACCCGCCGCTCCTGCGCTATTCTTTATTTAATTGAACCGCACCACATTGTTGGCAAACCGGTAAAAGCTCCCGGCGAATTCCTGCCCGACCCGCCCCGGCACACTGACAAACAGCAGCGGCGTGCGCTTGCGGAAGTAATTCGCCCACTTGGGGTCATAAGCCATGCAGGTCTCCCACATCTTTTTCAGCTCGGCATCCGTCTCGGCGGACTTGTTCAGGCGGGTCGTGAGAATGGAGATGCCGAACATCATGAAAAGGTCGTGCTTCATGTACCGTTTCAGCCGGGGTTCGGTGATGTCGTCCAAGTGACAGGTGGTGAAGCACCGTTCCGTCACAAGGATCTGATCTGCGTGGCGCTTGGCCAGAGCGGCAGACTGCACCGACTGATCCGGCCGGCCGATCCAGTAGCGGTAAAGGTCTGCGTTGAGGTAGTACAGTTTCCGCACATAGGGCATCGTCTGATAGATCATCAGGTTGTCCTCATAGAAAACATGTTTGGGAAGCGGCTGCTCCCATTTACGCATGATCTCGGTGCGGAAAGTGCTGGAATGGATGGTGAGCATCTGGTATACCCGGAAGGGTTTGGTATCCTCCCATGTGAAGATACGGTTCTCCGGCAACACGGCGGAATAGTTGATGGAACGATCCCCGTCGCCGTCGGAATGGACGTAGTAGTAGTTTGTCACTACCATATCCACGCCGCCCTGCCGCTCACATTCCTCAAGAGCGTCCAGAAATTTGGGGAAATCGGGGCTGAGGGTGTCGTCGCTGTCCACGACCTTGAAATAGGTGCCGGTAGCGTGCTTCAAGCCCTGATTGATGCCCTCACCGTGTCCGCCGTTTTCCTGATGGATGGCCCGCACAATGTCCGGGAATTTCCGGGCATATTCGTCGGCGATTTTTCCGGTGTTATCCTTGGAGCCGTCATCAATAATGATGATCTCCACCCGGTTTCCCCCGGGCAGGAGGCTCTGGATGCACTTTTCCATATAGTCCTGAGAATTGTAGCAGGGTACTGTGACCGTCAGAAGCTTCATTTATCTTTCTCCTTCGATTTCTGATTTGGCAAGGCTCAGCGCCCGGAGGATTACCGCGTCCATGTCGTAATAGCGGTACTCCCCCAACCGGCCGCCGAAAATGGTTTTCTCTTCCCCGTCCGCCAGCACCTTGTACTTTCCATACAGGGCGTTGTTCTTTTCATCGTTCACGGGATAGTACGGCTCCACCCCCGGCTTCCACTCGGAACTGTACTCCCGGGACACCACAGTTTTCGGCTGGGTGCCGAACTCGAAGAACTTATGCTCGATGATGCGGGTGTAGGGCGTCTCCCGGTCGGTGTAGTTGATCACGGCGTTGCCCTGAAAATTCGGCATATCCAGCACCTCCGTCTCAAACCGGACGGAGCGGTAGCTCAGAGGGCCGAAGCAATAGTCAAAATAGCTGTCAATAGAGCCGGTGTAAACGACCTTGTCCGCCAGCGCGTTCAGCTCGGCTCTGTGCTCCAGATAGTCCACATTCAGCCGCACCTCGACGCCATCCAGCATATTCTCCACCATTTGGGTGTAGCCGCCCATGGGAATGCCCTGAAACCGGGCGTTAAAGTAGTTATTGTCAAAGGTAAGGCGCACAGGCAGGCGCTTGATGATAAAGGCAGGAAGCTCCCTGCAGGGGCGCCCCCACTGCTTTTCGGTGTAGCCCTTCACCAGCTTTTCGTAGATATCCGTGCCGACGAGGGAAATGGCCTGTTCCTCCAGATTCTTCGGCTCCGCAATCCCGGCGGCCTTCCGTTGACGGGCAATCTCCGCTTCCGCCTGCTGTGGAGTCGTCACACCCCACATTTTATTGAAGGTATACATGTTGAAGGGCAGGGAGTACAGCTCCCCGTGGTAATTCGCCACCGGGGAATTGGTGTAGCGGTTGAATTCCGCAAACCGGTTGACATACTCCCACGCGGTCTTGTCGTTGGTGTGGAAAATATGGGCGCCGTAGGTATGTACCTGGATTCCCTCGATTTCCTCGGTATACACATTGCCGCCGACGTGACTCCGCCGGTCGATCACAAGCACGGATTTCCCCGCCGCCTTCACCTGCCGTGCAAAGACAGCGCCGAACAGCCCTGCCCCCACGACCAGATAATCATACCCCATGGACGATACTCCTTTGCCGGTTTTTTCACTGAGAATATACCATATCCCGCAGAGTTTGTCATCATAATTTTATTTAAGAATTCGTTAGGAAAAGCCTCACTGGTCGCTGACAGAATCCAGATTCTTCCATCCATAGCGGAAAATGGATACGATCATGGATATTTCCGTGACGATCTCGTCCAGGATCCCCGCCCATGAGCCAATAATTACATCATAAATGATCCACAGCGGCGAATTGACAAGCATCCCAACGAGACGGATTTTCCGCGGATTGTACGTATACCCGCCGACCGTGGCCGCAATATTCGCGGCCACCGGCAGAATCGACCACCAGCCGTCCCATGTGAAGATCAGCGCCGCCACCTGCATGACGCACAGCGCGGCGCATATGATTTTCCCCTTTAGAAAGTGGCTTCTGCTGCCCAGGCAAAAGGAACGAACCGTGTTCAGAACATAGCTGATCCCGCCGGTGATCGCGCCCAGCATCAGCAAATGTACTGTGTAGCACAAGTAGGAAACGAACTGGACGCGGAACAGCGTCCGGTTGTTTTTGCATTGGTACGACAGGAAAAACAAAACCGTCCCGAAAAGGCCGATCGCCTGTATGAAAATGGATTTTCCCGACATAGTGCCCCTCTTTTCCGGAATATTTTTCTGTGAATCTGCATAAATAAAGAAAAAGTTCCGGGTTCTGCCTGCTTTGAAGGCAAAACCCGGAATTTTGTTGGCGGAGAAGGAGGGATTTGAACCCTCGATACCCTTTTGGGGTATACACGATTTCCAATCGTGCGCGCTCGGCCAGCTACGCGACTTCTCCATCACGGTGCTATCTGTCCAGCCCGGTTATAATACTACAGGAAGCCCGATTTGTCAAGCGTAAATTTCCCTTTTTCGGGAATTCCTGCCCCGCCGGTTTTCGGCGGGGCAGGAAAAATCATTTAAGCCCGTAGACGCCCGCGCTTACCGGGGGCAGCGTGACCGTCTCTCCCTTCTGCGCGGCCTCGCCGCCGAAGGTATACAGCGCGCCGCCCAGCGTCCCGTCAAGCCGGAAGGACACTTCCTCCCGGTAGGGATTGATGGCGACCAGCAGCGTTTCCTCGTCGTTTCCGCGCTTGTAAACCAGCGGCCGCTTCGGCGTGCCGTCGCTGACGAAGGTGATCCCGCTCCGGCTTTGCAGGGCGCTGTGCGCCTGCCGCAGTTCAATCAGGCGGCGAACGTGATTCAGCAGAGATGCCTCATCATCCAGCTGCCCCGCAACCGTGGGACGGTCGGACGCGGGGTCCTGCCGAATGTAAATCTTGTCCGTAGGCGCGGCGCTGAATCCCGCGTTCACCCCGTTATCCCACTGCATGGGACTGCGGGCGCCGGTGCGCTCGTAACCGCCCTCCACGCTGGTCAGCCCCTCCACGTAGCGCATACCAATCTCGTCGCCGTAGTAGATGAACGGCGCGCCGGGCATGGTCAGCAGGAAGGCAAAGGCCAACTTCTTCTCGTCCCCCTCCACGTGCTTTGCGAGGCGGGTCATGTCGTGGTTGCCGGAGGGAATACAGATCAGGCCGTCCTTCCCTGCCCGCTCCCGGCTCTCCAGATACTTTTCCACAAAGGCCGAAGCGTCGCCCACGCCCCGGTCGGAGAAATAAGGCTCCTCGCACCGGAACAGGTCGTTGTAATGGGAGGGGCCGAAGTGGAGCAGAAAGTCCATATGGAACCCCCCGCGCAGGGACTTTTCCGGCTCGCCCCACTCGGAGACCATGGCCGCTTCCGGGAATTCCGCATCCAGAAATGCGCGAACTTTCTGCCACAGGGCGATGGTGCCGAGGCTGTCCGGGTCGTTCTTCACCAGACTGGCCGCCATATCCACCCGGAAGCCGTCGCATCCCAGTCCCAGCCAGAAGCGCATCACGTCCACCATGGCGTTCAGCGTGGCCTTGGGGCCTTCGTCGTCGGGAGACTGCTGCCATGGGCGGGTGCGGTTATAGTAGCCGTAATTCAGCGCGGGCTGGCAGGTGAAGAAATTGATGGCGCAGGAGCCGTCTCGCTGGGAAATGCCCCGCAGGCAGCCCATATTTTCCGGTGCTTCCCAGACGCTGTCCGTCCATACGTAGCGGTCGGTGTAGGCGTTCCGCTCCGCCTTCATGGACTCCCGGAACCACTCGTGTTCCACGGAGGTATGCCCCGGCACCAGATCCAGCAGCACATGCATTCCCCGCTTGTGTGCTTCGGCAAACAAACGCTTCAAATCCTCATTCGTGCCGTACCGGGGCGCGACGCGGTAATAATCCGCCACATCGTACCCCGCGTCGCCGAAGGGCGACAGGAAGCAGGGATTGATCCACAGCGCGTTGCAGCCCAGCCCCCGGATATAGTCCAGCTTGTTGATGATCCCCTGAAAATCGCCGATACCGTCGGCATTGGTATCAAGGAACGACTGGGGGTAAATTTCGTAAAATACAGCATTATCCAACCATTTTGGCATAAGAAAGGCCCCTTTCTTTGTATCTGTGGGAATCATACAACCACACAGGGGCAATGTCAAGGCTGATTTGCGGAAAGAGTATTGTCTTTTCGCAGCTTCAATACCCCTTCTTGTCAACATCGTCCAGCCAACAGGCAAATCATTTTGACACGCATTCCTCCGCCGTGTGTGCCCTGCGGAGCAGAGCGTTCACCCCGAAGCTGAGCAGCAGCATTCCCGCCGCCACACAGACCCAGCCGAAGCCCAGCCGGTACAGCGGCAGCCTGTGCAACAGCTGCCCCAGAACGCCCAGCGGCAACCCCGCGTCGCCCAGCGCAAAAGCGATGCTGACCGCGGCGGTTCCCGCCACCGTCATGGAATAGGCGAACCGGTTCCCCTTCCACAAATCGTGACCCAGTCCCAGCAGGATCAGCACAATGGATACGGGATAAATGGCGTTCAGGATGGGGATGGAAATGCTCAGGATCATGCTCAACCCCAGATTGCACACAAGGAACGAGAAAAACGTAATGATATACACCCACGCCCGATAGGAGATTTTCCGGAAAAGTGTAGAAAAATACTGGGAAATGGAGTTGATCAGTCCGACGCAGGTGGTCAGGCAGGCCAGCGTAAAGATGGCCGCCAGCAGCACTGCCCCGGTGCCGCCAAACACCTGATAGACGATGCACCGCAGCGTCCACGCGCCGTTTTCCTGAACCGGGTAAACGCCGGAGCTGCACATGCCCATGTAGGACAGCATGGCATACACCACCGCCAGAATCGTCCCAGCCAGCACCCCCGCCAGAATCGTATAGCGCATCTTGTCCTTTTTCTCCGTCAGGCCGAAGGTCCCCAGCGTCGCGGAGATCACCAGCCCGAAATTCAGGGCGGCAATGGTGTCCATGGTGTTGTAGCCCTCGGTAAAGCCCTTGAGCAGCGCCGCCTCCTGATAGCCCCCCTGTGCCGCCGCGACGCTGGTCTCTCCCCGGAACAGGAAGCTGATGAACAGCAGCGTCAGAAGCGCCAGCAGCGCCGGGGTCAGCCCCCGGCCGATGCGGTCAACCAGCTTTCCGGGATTCAGGCACAGCCACAGGGCGATCAGAAAAAACCCCAGAGAATAGGCCGCCATCCACAGCGCCGGATTGCTCCCCTCCGGCAGATAGGGCGCCACCGCCATTTCAAAGGGAACGGAAGCGGCTCTGGGAATTCCCAGTCCCGGTCCGATGGACAGGTAGATCAGCACGGTAAACACCAGCGCAAACCGCGCCCCCACCTGTTTTCCCAGCTTTTCCAGCCCATCGAATCGCGCGACCACCACAACGCCAAGCACCGGCAGCACCACCGCCGTCGCGAGGAACCCGATCATGGCCGGAAGGGTATTCTCCCCGGCGTTCTGTCCCAGAAACGGCGGAAAAATCAGGTTGCCCGCCCCAAAAAACAGGGCAAACAGCATAACACTGACCACCAGCAGACTCTTTTTACTCAGTTTCATTTCCCGTACCTCTTTTTTTGAATTGAATATAAAAATGACTCGTCTCAAATTTCTTTGAGACGAGTCATAAAATACCCGCGGTACCACTCAAATTGCGCGCGCAAGCGCACCTCTTTCAGGCTCCAACAAGCCCTAGACACTCACGCAGTCCACGCGGGAGACCCTACTTGCATTGCTTTGGGGAACTCCGGCTCGGAAGGGATGGGATTTTGAAGGCAGTCCACCGGGCTTCCACCCTCCCCGGCTCTCTATCGGCTGTACGATCAAATCCGTCTTCGTCATCGCTTTTCTATTCGGTTGTCGTCATTCTACACGCAAAGACCGATTTTGTCAATATTCAAATATCCCAAATTCCGGAAGACGGCGTGTACAGCCAAACGATCTTTCTTTATAAGAGAAACTTTTTCATATCCTTTTTAATGAGCGACCGCCATTATTCCCCACCATTTCCCATTTTATCGTCGCATTCCGCGTCGCTGTAAATTTCTTTACCAAATCCTAGCCATAACCATGCTATAATGAACGGCAAACCTATGCGGTTCATTTCATGATAACGGAAGGAGGAAAGACCGTGGAATCCGACAGCAGCGACGGTGCTGACAATTACTCCTGCATTCCCTGTTCCTATATGGCACATCTTCGCCCGCTCCTGCGATACAGAGTATAGGCGTGTGATCTTGTCCGACAATATATGAACAGAAAAAGGAGTTTTGTATGAATCACATTGGAAGCATTTTCGCAATGGCAGTCTGTCTTGCCATGTCTGCCTATTTCAGCGCAACGGAAACGGCATTCTCTTCTTTGAACAAAACCAGGCTGAAGGTTCTCGCCGACAACGGAAACAAACGGGCGGCGCTGGCCCTTAAGCTTGCCGAGAATTACGACCGGCTGATCTCTACCATTCTGATTGGAAACAATATCGTAAACATTACCATAGCATCCGTCGGTACGCTTTTGTTCGTCGAGCTTTACGGCGACGTGGGCGCGACGATCTCCACCGTGGTCGTGACCCTCGTCGTCCTGCTCTTTGGCGAGATCACCCCCAAGAGCATCGCAAAGGACGCCCCGGAGCGTTTTGCCATGTTCAGTGCGCCGTTCATCCGCCTGTGGATCTGGGTGCTGACGCCCCTGAATTTCCTCTTTACCCAGTGCAAAAAGTTCATCTCCCGCTTCATCAAGACGGACGGCAGCGCCAAAATGTCCCACGAAGAATTGCTTCTTTTCATGGAGGACGTGGAGCATGAGGGCGGCATTGACGAGAACGAGGGCGAGCTTCTGCGAAACGCTCTGGAGTTCGGCGACCTGACGGCGGCGGAAATTCTGACCCACCGGATCGAGCTGGAAGCCGTGGACATCAACGAGAGCCACGAGGAAATCGCAAAAGCCTTTACCCAGTCCCGGTTCTCCCGGCTGCTTGTCTACCGGGATACCATCGATCAGGTCGTGGGCGTTCTCCATCAGAAGGATTTCTATATCAACGGCAAAATGACCGATCAGCCCATCGCCCAGATCATGACGGAGCCGCTGTTCGTCTACCAGCATACCAAAATCCGGGACATTCTGAAGATGCTCCAGCACCAGAAATCCCACATTGCGGTCGTGGTCGATGATTTCGGCGGCACGCTGGGAATCGTTACGATGGAGGACATTCTGGAAGAGCTGGTAGGTGAGATCTGGGATGAACACGACGAAGTTGAGGAGGATTTTGAAAAGCTGGGTGAAAACCTCTACCGGGTCGATTGTTCCGTCAGTCTGGAGGACTTCATGGAGTTCTTTGACGTGGAACTGAAATCCGACAGCGTCTCCGTAGGCGGCTGGGTCATGGAGCAGCTGAACAAGGTGCCGGTCAAGGGTGAGTCCTTCACCACGAAGCATCTGGAGATCACGGTTTCCGAGCTGGATGCTCACAGGGTATCCTCCATTACGGTCAGGCAGCTGGATGGATCCCCTTCTGGCTGCGCTTCTTCTACATAAATCGACGAAAACGCCGGAATTCCTGTGATTCCGGCGTTTTTTGTCCCGATTCTGTAGAAAGCAGAAACGTCATTCTGCCCAAAAAGGAATCTATTGACAACCTTACTTTTATAAAATACAATAAACCCACATACAAACGAAAAGGGGCAATCCGAAATGGAGAAAAAACGCACACGGGACATTCGCTTCTGGGTACTTGTCTGGGGTCTCGGCCTTGTGGGACAGTTATGCTGGAACATCGAAAACCAATGGTTCAATACCTTCGTATACGCCAAAATCGCCAAGGACCCCACCATCATTTCGTGGATGGTCGCCATTTCGGCCATCGCAACTACCATCGCAACCTTCCTGTTCGGAACGCTGTCCGACCGGAAGGGCAAGCGAAAAAATTTCATCGGTATCGGATACATTCTCTGGGGCATCTTCACGATCCTGTTCGGCACGACGGAATGGATCACCGGCGGCCAGCCTGCGAGTTCCGCCCAGGTTCTGATGCTTGCGGCGACGGCTGTTGTCTGTGCCGACGCGCTGATGTCCTTCTTCGGCTCCATGGGCAATGACGCGGGCTACAACGCATGGCTGAACGACATGATGACCGAGCAGAACCGGGGTTCCATCGGCGCCGCCCTTGCCACCCAGCCCATCATCGGCACCATCGTCGGCACGGTGGTCGGCGGTATACTCATCGGCGGCAGCGACAATTATATGCGCCTGTTCGTGGTCATGGGCGGTTTCGTAATTCTGTTCGGAATCGCGGCGATCCTCTTTATGAAGGACGCCCCGCAGCTCAAGCCCAGCAAAAACGGCAGCTTTGGAAAGCAGCTTTTCAGCGCGTTCAATTTCCGTGAGCTGATCAAAATGAAAGAGCTTGTCTGGGTTTTCCTTGTGCTGACCGTGTATTTCATCGCCTTCAACGTGTACTATCCCCATATCGGGAATTACATGATCTATTATCTGGGATTCCGCGCCGACAGCATCGGAATCATTCAGGGCATCGCTCTGATCGTCGGTATGCTTTCGGTCGTCCCCGCCTCCAAGATCCTGAGCAAAAACAAATTTGTCCTCGCCACGTCCATCGCTGTCTTACTCAGCTTTGTCGGCGTGGGGATCGTTGGTCTCTTTGGGCGTCCGGAAAACGTTGATCCCAGCACCATCTGGAACTGGTCGCTGCTGATCGGCCTGTTCTTCTTCGGATGCGGCTATATCATGTTCATGCAGGTGACTTCCGTATGGATGAAGCAGCTTTTCCCGGAGGAGTCCAAGGGGCAGTTTGAGGGCTTCCGCATCGTTTTCTTCGTCCTCATTCCGTGGATCGTATCGCCGTTCATTGCCAATCCCATCATCAAAAACAACGGACAGATTCTGGATTCCAACGGATTTGCGGCGTATCTTCCCACTCACGTCCTGTTTTTGATCTCCACACTGCTGGTTCTGGCGACCTTTGTGCCGCTGTTCTTCGCCGCACGGCAGCGTCGGGCGCGGGAAGCAAAGGAGCCGGTACGTTGATTTGGTGCATGATCGCGGCGCTGTTTTTGCTGGCAGTTTTCGCCCTTTCGGTGCTGATTGCGGAAAAGTGTCTTCAGATGGTCGTAAATCCGGTGCGCTACGACGTCGATTACGTCAAAGCGCTGGAAACGACAAATGGCTTTTCCGACTGCATCGAAGCATATGAAACAAAATGGCAGCGGACGCCCTTCGTCCTCCACTGTGCGGGCGCGGACATCTCCGGCGAGTACATGATGAATCCGGCCGACTCCGGAACGCCCCGCAAGGTGGCGATCATCTGCCATGGACACACCGTAAACCGGTATTCCGACCTCAAATATGCGGATATTTTCTACCGCGCCGGGTTCAGCACCGTGATTTTTGACGAGCGCTATTTCGGTGAATCCACGGGAGACTTCTGCACCCTCGGGCAGAACGAAGCCCGGGATGTGGCCGCCATCATCGCCTATGTCAGGCAGATATTCGGTCAGGACTGCGTCATCGGCCTGCACGGCGAATCCATGGGCGCGGCCACCGCGCTTCTGACGCTCAAGTACGAGACGCCGGATTTTGTGATTGCGGACTGTCCCTTCGCGGACAGCAAGCTGCTTTTTGCCCAGTGGTTAAAGCGCAATCTGCACATTCCCATTGGCCTGATCTGGCCGATTCTGCGCCGCCGCGCGAGGCGAAAATACGACTACGACGTCGAATCCGTCTGCCCGATTGCGGCGGTGCAAGGAAAAAACGTACCGATCTGCCTGATGCACGGAAAAAGCGACAATTTAATTCCGTATACCCACAGTGAAATGCTGCGCAAAGCCTGCGTAAATCCCAACAGCGAGCTGCATCTTTTCGAGAATGCAGACCACGCCCGGTCTATCGTTATGGCGCGGACGGAGTATGAAAGACTGGTTCTTGCTTTCCTGCACAACTGCGGGCTGTATGGGACGGAAAATAAACAATAACCGGAAGCTGCCCGGTATTCAAGGCAGCGCCGGACGGGACACATCAAAAAATAAAGCGCAGAAGTCAGAGTTCGACTTCTGCGCTTTTTGGATAGATTGGAAAAGATGGAAAAATGCCGTGAAATTCATACGAATTTCACGGCATTCTGGTCCGAGTGTCGAGATTCGAACTCGAGGCCTCTTGAACCCCATTCAAGCGCGATACCAAACTTCGCCACACCCGGATTTTTGATTGCGTCTCTCGACTGCCTGAATATATTAGCACACCTTCTCGAAAAATGCAACCATTATTTTTCCTTTTTTTATTATTTTTTCGCGGCGGCGTCTGAGCGACCTCATTGCGCCGGTTTCCAGAGGTACAGCCCCGTGCCGGACAGGCACAGTTTTTCCGGGTTTTCTTTTGACCGGGCCTCTGCCGACAGGGTTATCAGGCTTCTGGATACGGAAACCACATGCACCTTGATTACCACCTCTGCCCCCGGATTCAGAGGGCGATGGTAGTTCACGCTGAGCTGCACGGTGGGCGCGATCCCGGCTTCCGTTTTCAGGCAGTAGGGGATCAGTCCCATCGCCTGATCCAGCACCGTCGCGCCGAGACCGCCGTGAAGCGTCCCCGCGGGGTTGCGCATCCATGTTTCCGTCCGGCAGGAGAGAAAATAGTCCCCCGCTTCCGGGTCGCATTCCAGCAGTTCAAAATGCAGCATGTCCCCGACGGAACCGGGGGCAAACTCACTGACCTGGGCAATCCGGCGGCGTAGGAGCGCCGCAGTCTCACTCGCCGCGCTCACTGGTGATCACCTTGCCGATGTTCCACAGGTGGATGACCTTCCGCTCGGCTTCGGCCTTCTCGTCCTCGTCCTCGTATTCCACGTACACGGTGTGGGCGCTGCAATCCGCGCACTCCACCTGTACGTTCCAGCCGCCCTCGTGCATGAGCAGACCCGCGCCCCGGCAGATGGGGCATTCTTCCAGAATATATTCTTCCATTTGACGTTACTCCTTATCTGAAAATGGTTTCGTTGGTATCATAGATTTCCACCCGGCTGTACCGGATAAAATCCGGCGCGAGGTCGGGAAGATACTGGTTTACGGCGGCGCCCAGCAGCATGGGATTCAGGGACGGATTCTGGCAGCAGACCCGCACCTCAAGCTTCAGAACGTTGTCCGACGCCGGTGCGGCAGAAATCTTTCGTATCATGGGGATGATGTTCTGCTCCACAACGCCCTTTTTACCCTTTTTTTCCACGGTCACTTCCTCACGGGAAAACAGGGCTTCGATCTGTTCCGCCGCGTTCTGCGGCACGCCCGCGTCGTACTCCAGAAGCACGGCGCAGTCGAGATACGCCAGATTCTTGATTTTTCCGCCGCCGGCGTACACCGAGAGGACGTGTACGCCATCCACAAGCGCCTGATTCAGCCGGGTGCAGATATCCTCGTTTGAAAACGTGTCCGTTTCCAACTCAAAATCCAGCAGCTCGCATCGGCTTTCCACGCCAAGGCTCAGGGGCAGGGCGATGGACACCGAGGGGCGGGGGTTGAAGCCCTGCGTGTGGGTCAGGGGCAGTCCCGCCCGCTTGAATGATCGCTGGAACAGCCGCATCAAATCCAAATGGGAGATATACACGGCGTTGCCTGTTTTCTGAAACAGCGCTCTAAGCATCGCACGACACCTCCCGCAGCAGTCTTTCCGCGCCGCAGCCCGCGCAGCCGTGGCGGCAGTCCGGGGTGATCTTCGACTCGTAGGCACGTTTTCGCTCCAGCTTCAGGAATTTCTTTGTCACGCCCACGTCGATGGTGTCCCAGGGCAGCAGCTCGTCCTCGCCGTAGCCGCGGACGGTGTAGAAGTCCCCGTCCACGCCGCATTTGCGGAAGGCGTCCTGCCATTTGGCGTAGTCAAAATATTCGTCCCAGCCGTCCAGCCGTGCGCCGTTTTTCACGGCTTCCTCGATCACCGTGCCCAGCCGGCGGTCGCCACGGGCAAAGACCGCTTCCAGCTGGCTCAAATCCGGCGCGTGATAGTCGTATTCGATGGACTTGGAATAGAAATGGGATTTCAGCAGATGGCAGCGGCGCAGATATTCCTGAGGCGTGATCTGCTTTTCCCACTGGAAAGGCGTGTGGGGCTTGGGGACAAAGTACGCCGTGGCGACATGCACCCGCAGCCCCCGCTTCTTGTTCACGGCGTGTTCCTTCCACGTCAGGATCACCTTGTACACCAGCTCCGCGATGCCGAGCACGTCCTCGTCCGTTTCCGTTGGCAGACCCAGCATGAAATAGAGCTTGACATTGTTCCAGCCGCCGGAAAAGGCGTTGGCGCAGGTCGTCAGAATTTCGTCCTCGGTCAGATTCTTGTTGATGACGTCCCGCAGGCGCTGGGTTCCGGCCTCCGGGGCGAAGGTCAGGCTGCTTTTCCGGCCGCCCGCCTGAAGCCGTTCCATCAGGTCACGGGAGAAATTGTCCGCCCGGAGGGAGGGAACGGAGAGGCTGACCTTATTCTCCGTGCAGTAGGGGATCAGCTTGTCCGTCAGCTCTTTCAGCCCCCGGTAATCGGATGTGGACAGACTGGAAATGGTGATCTCGTTGTTTCCGGAAGCGCGAAGGGTCTCCACCGCCTGACGGTACAGCACTTCCGGGCTTTTCTTCCGTACCGGGCGGCAGGAGAAGCCCGCCTGACAGAACCGGCAGCCCCGGATGCAGCCCCGGAACACCTCCAGATTTGCACGGTCATGGACAATTTCGGTGGAGGGAACGATCATTTTGGTGGGGAAATAGGCGCTGTCCAGGTCTTCGATGATCCGCTTTGTCACCGTTTGGGGTGCGCCCTCCAGCGGCACGATGGCGGCGAGGGTACCGTCGGCGTTGTATTCGTGGCGGTAGAAGCTGGGGACGTACACGCCTGGGATTTTCGCAACTCTATGTAGAAAAGCACCCTTGCTCCATCCCTCGGCCTTTGCCCGGTCGTAGAGCTGCAAAATCTCCACGGTGATGTCCTCACCCTCGCCCAAGGAAAAAAAGTCGATAAAGTCCGCCAGCGGCTCCGGGTTGAAGGCACAGACGCCTCCGGCAAACACAATGTTTTTCAGTCCCTGCCGGTCTTTGGAGCGAAGGGGGACGCCTGCCAGATTCAGCATATTTAAGATGTTGGAGTACGCCATTTCATAGCCGATGGTAAAGGCAATCATGTCGAACTCCCGGACGGGAGTCTGGCTTTCCAGCGCCCAAAGGGGCAGAGCATTGTCCCGCATGGCCTGCTCCATGTCCCCCCAGGGGGCAAACACGCGCTCGCACCACACGCCGTCCATCCCGTTCATGACGCCGTAGAGGATACGCATTCCTAAGTTGGACATGCCGATCTCGTAGGTGTCCGGGAAGCAGAAGGCCACGCGTACCCGGACGTCCTTCAAATCCTTTTTGATCTCGCCCCATTCTCCGCCGGTGTAGCGTGCCGGTTTCTGCACGGTGGGGAGAATGCGCTGCATCAATTCGGTCATAGTGATACCTCATTAAAATGTTCTCCGCCTATTGTACCCCGAACCGTGTCAGTTTGCAAGGTCTTTTTCGCAGGAATGCTTTGATTGCCAGCAAAGTTACCACCGTCAGGGGCAGCATCCCCAGCTTCCAGTAAAAGGTTGCCGCCAGCGCGAGAGCGCCCAATATCCCTATTGTTCCCCATTCTGCCGAGATTGCAATGCGATTTGCCCATTTGGGGCAAAACCGCGTCAGAGCGCAGCGAAGCGCCCGCCCGCCGTCCAGTGGGAACACCGGCAGCAGATTGAAAGCCGCCTGCACCAGTGCGCAGACCGCCACCCGTGGGAACACCCGAAACATAAGCACCAGCAGCAGGCTTCCTGCGAGACCGGCCAAAGCGCAGACCAGCTCTTTGCCGCTGCTTAATGGTTCCGTCTCCATCACCGCCCCGCCCGCGCTGATGCGAATGCCCCAGATCCGCCCGCCAAGGAGCAGAATAGCCACCCCGTGGCACAGCTCATGAAACGCCGCCGCTGCCAGCGCGGACAGGAGCCAGTTCAGCGGCAGTGTCAGCAGCAGAAACGCGCCCATCAGGCAGGCGGAAACGTCAACCCGGACAAAGTCCCGCATTCGCAAAAACTTCCCGGCAGAAGTTTTCCACCGCGCTGCCTACCGGCGCTCCGGCGTGCAGCTCATGGGTCAATTCTGCCCACGCGGCCGCCGTCACCGCGCTGTCGCCGGGGAGAAGTATCTCCCGAAGCGCCTGCGCCCCTTTCGGCCAGAATCCGCCGACGATCAGCAGGAAAATCAGAAAGCAGACTGCCGTCAGCAGCAAGGCTCTGCCGTTTCTCTGCCGGATTTGCGTTCTTTTGATTCCGGAAGAAGAGTACTCTACCCGGTAACTCATGTAAACCACCTCGGGGAAGTGTATGAGCGCGGCGTGACAAAAATACGGACAGGCGGAAAAAGCGGCGGTTGGCACTTGACAATGGGGAAATAATTCATTATAATACCAGAGTTAACGGGGTGTGGCGAAGCTTGGTATCGCGCTTGGTTCGGGTCCAAGAGGCCTCGGGTTCGAATCCCGACACTCCGACCATAATAGGGAAAAACGCTTGAGGTTCTAGAGTTTTCAGGCGTTTTTTCTTATAAAGGAAGAGGTAAAGGACAATGAAAAAATGGATTGCGCTGCTTTCGGCAGCGGCACTGTGCCTGAGCCTTGGGGCTTGCGGCAGCAAAGGAAATTCCGTCAGCGGCGGACAGGCAAAAACCACAACGCCCAGCATTTCATGGGAAGAAGGACTAAAAGGCTATTGGGTAACAGACGACAACCTGTTTTTCCATCCATCTGTCGGTGGAAGTTCCTTTTCTTTTAACGATCCCGTCTCCTGGATGGTATCTTCCCCTACCGACTATGTAACAGAGGGAAATAAACTCATCCTGCCATATTCCGATGGAACCAAGTTCGTCTATGAAGCAACTCATGGCGAGGGCGGTCTGCTCCTTAAGTATCTTCCCGAGGAAAGCAGTATTGTGGAAGAAGCACCATGGCATGCCATACTCTGCAATGATTTTACCGTATATCCTGAATCCTCCGCGCAAACGGTGGAGCTAACTTTGGATAACTGGGCAGATTATCTGGAATTTCGGCCAACCTGTGAGGAAATCGATAACAGTTTTGGTGAGCTTGAAGAGGTTCGCCCTGATAGTTGGGTGCTCATCGGGAAGAAGGATGCACCGCATATTGTTGTCGGTGTAGCGGACGCAGCCTTTGAATACCGCCTGGCAGGGGGCTACTACAGATGGTTTACTTATGACCTTGCAACAAAGGAAGTCACCCCGGGCGAACCTGCTGAAATGGATAGAGAGTACACATTTGACGACCGAACCGATGACTTTAATTTTTACTTTGACAGTTATTCTATCGGTTGTTTCATTGCATGGCTCCATGGCACGTCTGTCCTCGATGTCGAGCCGATTTGGACGGACGACACCTGTTCCGTAATTGGCGTAGACTACGAAACGAAGGAAATCACCCGAATCAAAGGAACGCTGACGGTTATCGGCTAAGGAAGATAGTATGCAAGGAGCGGGGCGCATGTCCCGCTCCTTTTTCTGTCTGGTCCATTAGGCTGTAATCCAGCCCCGCAAACCAAAATCATAATCCAAGCAGCCACGCAGAGCAAGCGTCCCCCCCTTGCATGGCGTTAGCGATGCATTGCGCGTCATTCGGGTCCAAGAGGCCTCGGGTTCGAATCCCGACACTCCGACCATGCAGAGTGTCCTTATAGGATCTGAGTATCCTGTAATGGACACTCTGCTTTTTTATTCCCCGAAAAGTTCATACTGCAACCTGTTCCGGGGCGTAGCTGAGTGCTACGCCTTTTCTTGTTTCCATGATAATGTCGGCCTCCGGGATCTTCCGGCGATCCGGCACATCGAAAGCGCCAATGCAGTTGTAGTAGATGACGACACGCTGATTGGTAACGCCGTCCTGCTTTTCGGCGTGGTACACCTCGATGTGGTCGATCAGCTCTGCGACCATGCGCTTTGTAATGGTGGTTGCGTCTGTGTACCGCCGTACCGTTTCAAGAAAATCGTCAATGTCCATGCGCTTGCCCTCGTCCTTTTTTAGTTCCAACCGCAGAGCCTTGATCTTCTTGGCGTTCTCGCCCTGCTCCTGTTCGTAGCGTTTGGACATTTTGGCAAACCGGGCATCGTCGATCTTTCCCGCTACATTGTCCTCATAGAGCCGTTCAAAGAGCATATCCAGTTCCCGGTCACGGGCGGTCAGAGCGTCCAGCTCCCGCTGCTTGCGGATGCGTCCATTTTCCGCTACCTTTGCCGAGCGTCCGATCATGGCCTTGATAAAGTCATTTTCGTATTCGCTGGCGAAGCAGGCCAGCCGCTTGACCTCGTACAAGACGACCTGCTCCAAGAAGTCCAGCCGGATATAGTGCGTCTTGCTGCACTTGCGATAGCCGGAGTTGTGATTTTGACAACTGAAAAACTTGATGTCGTGGTTGTTCTGGTTGAAGTGGAAATTGAGGTTGCCGCCGCACTCCGGGCATTTCAGCAGGCCGGAAAATACGCTGGGTTCCTGCGTGACCGTGGGCTTTTTGCGGCGCGTCCCTTTTTGGAGCGCCTGCACCTTTTCCCAAGTCTGGCGGTCAATGATGGCTTCATGGACATTGAGGAAAATCGCCCGATTTTCCTCCGGGTTCTCGATCCGTTTTTTCATCTTGTAGGACTTGGAGTAGCTTTTGAAGTTAATGACATCGCCGCAATATTCCTGCAAGGTGAGGATCTTCTTGACGGTGGTATGCCCCCACTTGGTAGGCTCCACGGTGCTTTTCGACCCGCCCCGGCTCGTCCCACGGCTACGCCAGTAGTAGGTGGGATTGACCACGCCATCGGCGGCAAGGCGGGCGGCTGTTTCTGCCAGCCCGTACCCCTCAAGCGCCATACGGTAGATCCGGCGCACCACCTCGGCAGCCTCCGGCTCCACCACCCAAAAGCGGGGATCGTCCGGGTTTTTGATATAACCGTAGGGCGGCGGAGAGAGCGGAACGCCCGCGTTGCCTTTCATCTTATTCACGATCCGGCGCTTCTTGGAAATGTCCTTGGCGTAATACTCGTTCATAATGTTCTTAAACGGAGTAAAATCGTCCTCGCCCTCGTCGCTGTCCACACCGTCGGAAACGGCGACCAGCCGAATATCGTGGAGCGGGAAAAATTCTTCGGTCAGCTTGCCGACCTCAATGTAGTTGCGCCCCAGCCGGGAAAGGTCTTTGACGAACACCGCCGAGATGTACCCGGCCTCGATAGCGGTCAGCATCTTCTGAAAACCGGGACGCTTCATCGTCGTACCCGTGATACCGTCATCCACGAAAAAGATCGTGTCGGTATAGCCCTTGTCCTTGGCGGCCTTTTGGAGTATCTTCCGCTGATTTTGGATGCTGTTGGACTCGCTGTCCATATTATCGTCACGGCTCAGTCGGCAGTAAAGAGCGGCTGTGCCGAGTTCGTGTTTTTTGCTTGACTGTTTCATATAAACCTCCTCTCTGGCAGTCAAGCAAGAGGTTCTTTATTCTATCTATATTATACCTCGCCCGACCGCCCATGTTAAGGATGTCGATGGGGGCTTATACCGGCTCCAAATCAGCCAGCATCAGCTTCAAAAGGATGTCACGCATCAGCTCTCCCGTTTCCTTGTAAACAGGCTTGACGATAAAGCGGATCTTTCCAATGTAGTACACATATTCTTCCGTGGCGGGCTTCTCAGTCATGGCGTCCTCCTTTCACAGATGCAAAACACAATGCGCGTTCCCCGTTGTCCGCTGGGGAAAGCAAACAGGCCAGCACGTCGGGTGCTGGCCTGTGGCTTATGACCTTGGGACGAAATGTCCCAAGGTGTTTTTGAAAGGCGGGAGCGCCGCACCCGCTCCTGTTGGCCTGTCATAAGACAGCTCATATTCAATGCGACGCTCCCTCACAGCGGATAGCGACGATCCGTGACGGAGCATCAACTACCTTGCTGCGGAGAGGTGAAAACTACCTCTCATATACCAAGGACAAAAATCGGGCAAATGGAGATACCCTTAGAGAAATTTTTTCAAATATTTTCTCATGGCCGCCTTGCCGCTTTTGACGGAATGGCGGACGGCGCTCTTGTCAACGCCCTGCTCCTGGGCAATCTGGCGGTAGCTTTTGCCGAGGATCAGATGCGCCTCTACCCGGACGCCCTGCACCTCCGGCAGAGAGTTGAGGGCGTTCCACAGGTGGACGAACAGCTCCATGCGATCCAGAAGCTCCTGCGGCGTCGGCTCATGCAGGCAGGCCGAGTATTCGATCCCATCGTCACAGTCGAGGGAATACTGCGCCTTGTTGCGGGCCATGCGCCGCTGATGGGCTGCTTCATACAGCTTGTCCGCCTTCAGCTCGGCGGCCACTTCGTCGGAAACTTCGATGTATTCATCATGGGTGTACCAAGCGTAAAAGTCCTTCAGATTGATGGTCGTCATTTGTATTTCCTCCATTCGGTTCATGTGTGGGTGGGTGAACAGAACGGAGAAACGGCGGGGATCGGCAGCCGGGGCTGGCTACCTTGGGACAAATTGTCCCAAGGTACAGGTATATAAAAACGCCCGCACAGCATGACACTATGCGGACGCGAGCAAATGAATATCTTGTTACATGATGTTTGATTTCACATTCAAAGCCGGACTGCTCCGATGGAGGGGCTACGCTTTTTTTAGCTG
>OJQX01000115.1_pt1 | contig 62856 bp, 49 predicted proteins | sample 1599031 | NCBI WGS metagenome assembly OJQX01 (sample SAMN03922513, study PRJEB24848) | human gut metagenome | isolation source: stool sample | host: Homo sapiens | place: Germany | collected 2010-02 | reverse complement strand
TGTCCCCCGTCAGCATGACGACGCGCAGGTTCATCCGCTTCAAACTGTCCACCGCTGCACGGCTGTCCGGTTTCAGGGAATCCGCCACCATGATGACGCCGGCAGGGCATCCGCCCCTGCCCACATACAGCGGGGACGCGCCCTGCCGCATGAACTCCCGCAGGCGGCTTTCATCCTCCTTCCAGGAAATTCCCTTATCCTGCATGAATCCGGAATTGCCTACCGCATAAGGCACCCCATCCACCGTTCCGGCAATGCCGCGGCCAGGAACCACGGATAAATCCGCCACGGCGCGGACAGGCAAATTCAGAAGCCTGGCGTGTTCATAAACAGCCTTTCCCACAGGATGTTCCGAACCCTGTTCCAAAGCCGCCGCCATTTCCACCAGCGCGTCCGCATCCATGCCTTCCTCCGGCAGCACGGCCACTACCCGCGGCTCCCCTTCCGTCAGGGTGCCCGTCTTGTCAAAAACGACGGTATCCACGCGGCTCAGGGCTTCCAGAGCTCCGGCGGACTTGCACAGGATGCCCAGCCGCGCGCCCCTGCCCGTCCCCACCATAATGGCGATAGGCGTAGCGAGCCCCAGGACACAGGGGCAGGAAATCACCAGCACCGCAATTGCCCTGGCGAGGGCGAAGGAAAACCCCTCCCCGGCAGCCATCCACCCAACCAGCGATACCAGGGCAACGGCAATGACCGCAGGGACAAAGAAATAGCATACCCGGTCCGCCAGCCGCGCAATGGGCGCCTTGGACTGGCTGGCCTGTTCCACCAGGCGGATCATGCGGGCCAGCGTGGAATCCCCGCCCACGCGTTCCGCGCGGATTTTGAGATACCCGGCCCGGTTGAATGTTCCGCTGATCACCCGGTCCCCCGCCGCCCTGTCCACCGGCATGCTTTCCCCCGTCAGGTCCGATTCATCCAGAGCCGCCTGCCCCTCTTCAATCATGCCGTCCACCGGAATCCGCTGCCCGGTTTTCACCACCACCAGGTCCCCGGAACGAATTTCATCCAGCGGAACGGCGCGCTCCGCGCCGTCATGCCATACCAGCGCCTCCTGGGGGACCAGCTTCACCAGCCCTTTTACGGCGGCATTCGTTTTCCGATAAGAGCGGCGTTCAAGGTATTTCCCCAGGGAAATCAGGGTGACGATCATGGCCGCAGATTCAAAATACAGCTCCATTCCCTCCACACTGAAACCCTGCCACATCCCCGCAACCAGCAAATACAGCCCATACAGAAAAGCGGAGCCGGAACCGATGGCGATCAGGGAATCCATATTGGGAGACAGCGCCACAAGCTGCCGCACGCCGTTTATCAAATAATGCCGATTCAGCCACAGGACGGCGCCCGCCAGAATGCCTTGTGTCCACCAATTCATCCACAGGCCCCAACTCCCTTCCGGGACGGGCCAGTGCCACATGGGGCCCATGGACAAATACATCAAAGGAACCAGCAGCAGAATGGACCAAACGAGGCGGGAGCCGCCCGTTTCCTCCTGTTCCAGCCTTTCCTCCCTCTCCGTTCCGGCAAGCGGCTCCTCCTTCCAGTCCGCCAGGCGGAAACCGGCTTTCTCCACCACCGGAGCTATCCGCTCCATGGCGGGGGAATCAGGCTTTTCAAACAAGACGGTCATCTTCCCCGTCAGCAAATTCAGCTCTACGCGCTCCACCCCCTCCAATCCTTCCACGGCGCGCTCCACCTTGGCGGCACACCCGGCGCAATGCATACCGGAAACAAGATAGTTCTTTTCTTCCATTGTCATTAAAACGGAATGTTTGATGTTCCGGGTCCAGACAAGACCCCATACTGTTAGTCGAACCTAACACATTTATTCCGTTCCTCAAGCCGCTTTCGCGGCTTCAGCCCCCTCTGATAAAAAATGACAAAAAAACGCCCGCGGCCCCGTACCAGTAACAAACACCTTTACTTTCCTCCATGAACATTCCTCCTCTATTCAACATCCTGACCAGCGCGGCCTTGTTGTCCACCCCCCTCCACGCCCAGCTTTACACCCTCCATGGTGACGGCGTCAAAAAAACGGAGAGAGTCGTGGAAAAAGCGGATTATTCCGATTATGAACTCGTCTGGCGCGACGAATTCGACAAAGACGGCCGTCCGGACCCTGCCAAATGGAATTACGAACACGGTTTCGTCCGCAATAAGGAAGCGCAATGGTACCAGCCGGAAAACGCCTATTGCAAAGACGGCATGCTGATTATTGAAGGCAGGAAGGAAAAACATGCCAACCCCCATTACGATCCGGAGGGAAAAAACTGGCAGACGGCACGGAAAGAGGCGGAATACACCTCTGCCTCCCTGACGACGCGCAGCAAATTTTCCTGGCTGTACGGGCGATTTGAAATCCGGGCCAGATTCAGCCCGCGGGAAGGCATGTGGCCTGCTTTCTGGACCTTGGGCGTCAAGGAAAAGTGGCCCATGTGCGGGGAAATAGACATCATGGAGTACTACCAGTCCACCTATCTGGCCAATCTCTGCTGGGGCTCCCCCAAAAAACACGTGGGCAAATGGAGCACCACTTACACGCCGCTCAAATGGCTCCAGGAAAAACACGCGGACTGGGCGGACAGCTTCCATGTCTTCCGTATGGACTGGGATGAAAAGGAAGTGCGCCTGTATGCGGACGATATTCTGCTGAACCGGACTCCCCTGGATAATACCGTCAACGCCTCTTACAAGGAAGTCGCCAATCCCTTCCGGCAGCCTCACTTCATCATCCTGAACCTGGCTCTGGGCGCCACCGGCGGAGATCTGGACAAACTGCCGCTGCCCCAGAAATACGAAATAGACTACGTTCGCATTTACCAGAAAAAGGATTCCCCCCATAAAGGAACCATTCCATACCGCGCGGAAAAGTAACCGCCCTCTTCCGGAAACAGGAAAAAGGGCAGGGATTGCGGCATGAAAAAAGCCCCATCCGGACAAACCGGACGGGGCTCTTCAAAGAACAGAAAGAGGGGCAACTCAGTTTACGCGGCCCAGATAGGAACCGTCTTCCGTCTTTACGGAAATCTTTTCACCGGGCTTGATGAAAAGGGGCACCTGCACCACCAGTCCGGTGGTCATCGTGGCGGATTTGTAAACATTGTTCGCGCTGTCGCCCTTGACGCCTTCAGGAGCTTCCGCCACTTCCATGGTGATGGCGGCGGGGAGTTCTACGGAAACGACCGTTTCATCCGTGAAAAGCAGGATGTAGATATTGCCTTCCATCAGATAATCCTTGACGGGTTCCACGATTTCCGGAGACACGGTGATGTCTTCGTATGTATCCGGATTCATGAAGTGATAACCCATGCCGTCAATGTAGCTGAACTCATATTCCTCACGGGCGAGGTTGACGCCTTCCAGGGATTCATTGGAAGTCAGGCGAAGGTTATACACCTTTTTAGTGGAAATGCTGCGGATGCTCATTTGCACATAGGAAGCCATGCGGGGGGGGCACTTGTGCTCCATGCTGACTACAACGCAAACGTCATTGTTGTAATTGACCGCGTGTCCCTTGCGAAGATTGATTACGGGTACTTTTGCCATGCGGCCCGTACCATACCATGTTTTCCCCTCCCGTCAAGGCGAAAAAACCGGGCAACCCCTTGAGGCGCTTGGAGAAAACGCTCCTGAACAGGGCAGCGGGGAAGAAGGGGAAAACGGCTGTTCCTACCGGCTGAGGTCCTGCTGGAACAGGACTTTGATGCCGCTGGAATTCAGCACGGTGCGCCCGAAGTTGAGATCCTCCACGTGAAGAGCCACCAGAGACCCCCGCCCCACGCAAGGCAGCAGGGGATAGAGAAAGTTGACGTTCATTTCCGCGGCATACAGCGCATCCAGGCATTTTTTGAGGTCTGCGGGGCCATGGCGGAGCACCGCCACCAGCACCCCGGACTCCGTATAGCAAATGCCTTTCTCCAGAAAAATTTCCGACGTCCTTTCCGGATCGCTGACAATCAGGCGCGCAATAGTCGCCTCATGGCAGTCCTGCATGCTGAATCCCAGACAGAAAATGCCGTGCATGTCCAGCAGGCCGAGGAGGGCGGTCAGGGCCCCCACCCGGTTCTGGAGCATGATGGAATATTGCTTTATCGTGCTGCCGGGGGCTTTAATGGCTTCTTCCTTCATAACAATAAAGCAAATAAGGGCTGTATTCTATTTGGCGTACGTTTTAAGCACGCGCCTGATGATGGCCAGAGCCTGCTGGATTTCCTCTTCACTGACATTCAGCGGCGGCAGCAGACGGACGGTTTCCGGCCCGGCGGGAACGGAAAGCAACCCTTCCTGCCGCAGGGCCTCCACCACTACGGAGGCGATCGTCTTGCCCTCCGGCGCGGCCACCATTTCCGGGTTCAGGCCAATGCCCAGCAACAGGCCCAGGCCACGCACGCCCTGAACAACAGGCAGGTTCCAGGATTCTATTTCCCTGCGAATTTCCGCGCCCAGGCGCCGCGCCCGCTCCGGGAGCCCCTGGGAAACAACTTCCCGCAGCACGGCCAGGCCTACCGCAGTGCCGAGCGGGTTGCCTCCATACGTGGAGCCATGGGAGCCGGGATCCATGATGGAGGAAAGCTCCGTACCCTGGCCGTCAATGGCGCGGTCGGAAATCCAGAAGCCGCCGATGGGGAAACCGCCGCCCAGAGCCTTGGCCCAGGAAATGCCGTCCGGTTCCACATCCGGAGCTACGGCGCGCCATCCCATGATGTCGCCGCAGCGGCCAAAGCCGCACTGCACTTCATCCATCAGCAGAAGAAGATCATGCTCCCTGCATAACTGCGCCAGGCCCCGCAGAAATTCCGGAGTCACGCAGTTGACCCCTCCTTCTCCCTGGACGGTTTCCAGCATGAAGGCCACCGTTTCCGGCCTGATGGCTTCGCGGGCCGTTTCCAGATCGTTGAAAGGCAAATGGCGGAATCCCGGCAGCATGGGGTCAAAGCCGATTTTGATTTTATCCTGCCCCGTGGCGGACATGCTGCCCAGCGTCCTCCCGTGGAAGGATTTGTTGAACGTAAGCACCTCATAACGGGGCTTGCCGTCCGGCTGGGGCTTGCGGTGCCCGTAACGGCGCGCTACTTTGATTAAACCGTCATTGGACTCCGCACCGCTGTTGGCGAAAAAGACTTTTCCCGGGCGCTCCACGCATTTGGTCACGATGAATTCCGCCAGATCCGCCTGCTGGGGGATCTGGTACAGGTTGGAGCAGTGCACCAGGGTGGCGGCCTGCTTTTGCAGGGCCTGCGTCACCGCAGGATGGCAGTGCCCGAGCACGCAGGTCGCAATGCCGGCACAGAAGTCCAGATAGCACTTTCCCGTGCTGTCCCACAGTCGGGAGCCTTCTCCGCGGACGGCAGCCATGGGATAACGGCCATAGGAATGGAGTACGTACTGGTTGAACTTTTCTTCTGTGTTCATAAGTTAAGGTAATATGGGCGTAGTTTGCTCTTCTGGCCCCGTCTGTAAATGATTTTTTTGGGAACCACGTCATGATTGCCGCATTTTACCCCGGAAGACGGTCACATCTTTGTCCGCCGCCCATTCATTTTTCTTTTCTTTTATCATTTTAACGGCAGAATAACCGCCGCAACCAGCAATAATCCACTATGGCTCATTTTTTCAACCTCAAAGGCTTTCTGGAAGAATTCAAGGCATTCGCCCTTAAAGGGAACGTTATTGACCTGGCGGTGGCCGTCGTCATCGGCGGCGCATTCAACAAAATCGTCTCCGTCTTCGTTTCCAGCATCATCACCCCCATCATCGGCTACCTTACTTCCGGGGTCAACCTGGCATACCTGGTGCTGAAGCTGGGCGATGTGGAATTAAAATACGGGGAATTGCTTCAGGCGACCATTGACTTCCTCATCATCGCCTTCTCCGTCTTTGTAGCCATCAAGCTGATCGGAGCCCTGAGGCGCAAGAGCGAAGAAGCTCCGGCCGCCCCTGCTCCCAAGCCGGATGACGTCGTCCTCCTGGAACAGATCCGGGACATCCTGCAAAAACAGGCGGACGCCAAATAAGCCCTTTTGAACGGTTCATGCCGGTTCCATACGGGACCGGCATATTTTTTCCTCTTTACTTGTTCCGCCGCAGACGGGAAAGTGATTGCATGACTTCTCCGCTGCGCCTTTTAGCCTTTGCCCTCCTTCTTGCTCCGTCCCTGCTTCCGGCGGCGGAAAACCAGCGCTTCATTCTGGAACGCCCCTATCCGGTGGCGGAAATCCCGGAACCTGACCGCAGCCTTCCCGTCACCAACGTAATCCTGATGATTGGAGACGGCATGGGCATCCACCACCTTTCCGCCGCATGGGCAGCCAACAGAGGACGCTTATTTATTGAGAACTGCCCGGTTACGGGTATTTCCAAAACATGGTGCGCGGACAAGCTGGTCACGGACTCCGCCGCTGCAGGCACCGCCATGGCGACGGGAACCAAGACGCTTTACCATCGAGTCGCCGTATGCCCCAAGGGCAACAGGCTGGATTCCCTGGTGGACAAGGCGGCGGACATGGGCAAATCCACCGGCGTCATCGCCACCTGCGAGCTGAATGACGCCACCCCGGCATCTTTCTGCGCCAATAATGAAAAAAGATCGGATGCCTACGGCATCATTGGGGATTACCCCCGTTCCCGTGCCGATTTCATCTTTGGCGGCGGCGGCAAATACTTCACGCAGAGGCCGGACGGCAGGGATATCTTCCAGGAAATGCAGGCGCAGGGATACCGCGTCGCCCGCACCTGGGAAGAAGCCGGCGCCTTGCCTCCCGGAAAAACGCTGGCCGTCACCGCTCCGGGGAATCTTCCCCCGCCCTCCAAGCGGGGAGACGTTTTCCGCCAAGCCGCACTGAAAGCCCTGGACACCCTTTCCCGGAATCCCGACGGATTTTTCCTGATGATTGAAGGGTCCAACATCGACAAGGCAGCCCACAGCAACAACCTGGAAGAAATGATGGAAGAACTCCTTGATTTTGACCGGACTGCGGGAGCCGTGCTTGACTGGGCCGCCAAACACCCCGGCACCCTGGTCGTCATCACGGCAGACCATAATACGGGGGCATTCGCGCTCACGGGCGGCAGCCGGGAAAAGGGGGAAATAACGGCCCGGTTCGGTTCCGGCAGTCATGACGGCGTGGCTGTTCCGGTGTACGCTTTCGGCGCGGGAAGCGGTGCTTTCACCGGCATTTATGAAAATACGGCCATCTTCAGCAAGATCATGGATGCCTTAAAAAAGGTGCGGGCAAACCCGTGCGTTAGATACCCTGTCAAGGCTGCGGCCTGTCCATGCGCCGCGCCACCAGCCCGGCCCCGGCGGTAGCCACGCCGCCTATCAGGAACACCGCTTGCGGGCCGCCCGTATTCATCCAGATCACGCCGCCCAGCACTCCGTAAGCGATAGAAGCCACATGATTGATGGCCAGCCCGGTGTAAATGCTTGGCGTAATGTCTTCCGGCTTCTCGCAGATGCGGGCCACGTAGGTGCTCCGGGCCATACCCAGGGCGAACAGCAGGTTGTCCAGGACAAAGCAGGCGGTCACTACCCCCACGGCCCAATGCAGGGGCAGCAGCTCCGGCGCGAAGGCGTATGCCAGACACAGGAGGGACAGCGCCACGCTGTCGAAAATCGTCACCTTCCGTTCCCCGTAGCGCTTGATGCTCCAGCCGATAAGGGGTTGAGTAACCAGTCCGATGACACCGGCCATGAGCAGGGTTTTTCCGATATATCCGGGAGGCTGGCCCAGCGTGCTGACCATCAGCCAGAAACCAAAGGTCAGATAAAGCTGCTTGCGGATGCCGTGCAGAATTTCCAACCCATAATAAACGGCATACCTGCGCTTGAAGACGAAACATTGCCTCCAGCCGCGCCGCTGCGGGAAGACGGGCGTCTTCACCCGGCTCAGGAACAGGAACGCCAGCAGGCACACGCCCCCCGTGACGAAAAAGTCCACGGCAAAAGACTGGTTGAATTTCCACTTGATCCACACGCACAGCGCCCCCAGCAGCGCGGCAGCCGTTCCCAGAGCCTTCATCTGGCCAAGCCGCAGGCTGCGGTTTTCCGGCCTTGCCGTATGAATGACAATGGTATCAATCATGCCCATCAGGATATGCTGGCCCAGGCTCACCGTCAGAATCCATGCGGACAGGGTCCACAGGCTGGTTCCGGCGCCGCAGAAAGCCAGCGCGTACATGCCGCCGAACATCAGCAGGCACGCCACCCCGGCCACGCGGACCTCATTAAACATGAAAAGCAGGCTGACCACAAAAAGAGACAGGATGCCGGGCAATTCCCGGGGGAATTCAATCAGCCCGCGCATCTCCACGTCAAGATGCTGGGCATCACGCAGGAAATTGCTGAAAACGAGATCATACACACCGCTTCCGAACTGGCCCAGAAAAAGCGCCAGCAGCACAAATACCATCGTCTTCCTGATGCGGGGGGAAGCGGCTCCATTCATAGCGCGGGAATACTCTCACAGGCGCCCGGACGGAACAACCGCTATTTTCATGTGCCGGTTTTCTCTGCATTTGCAAAAATAACCTCGAAACGGAATTTTCCCGGAAAATGCCGCGTATTTACGTACGCTATGATTTCCAAGTGTACCTTTTCCGCCACGGTTTTCAGCCTGTTTTCCCTTTGCTGGGGCGCCCCTTCCGCTCCGGTTCTCGAAGCGCCCCATATCATTCCCCTGCCCGCCGCCATGCGCGTCCAAACCGGAGAAAGCGGGTTTTCCCTGAAAAACGGCGTCAGGCTCCCGGAAAAAAATCCTCTTTCCAGGCAGGCGGAACGGATTTTCCGCGATAACGGGATCAACACGGCCCTGGTTAAAAACAATGCGGACATCATCTTTACGGAAGACGCTTCCCTGGGCAGGGAAGGCTACCGCCTTGCCGTAACGCCGGATTCCATCTCCATTGCCTCCGGTTCCGTGAACGGAGCCCTGTATGCCCTTCAATCCCTCGTTCAAAGCATCGCTGCCGACAAAAACGGAGCTCCGGCCCTGCCCCGGATGGACGTAAAAGACCAGCCCCGCTTTTCATGGCGGGGCCTGATGGTAGACAGCTGCCGCCACATGATGCCCGTGCGGGACATCAAAAAAGTGCTGGACCTGATGGAACGGTACAAATTCAACACCCTGCACTGGCACCTGACGGACGACCAGGGGTGGCGCCTCCCGATCGCCAAGTACCCCAGGCTGACAACCGTGGGAGGCGCCCGGGCTCAATCCCCCGTCATCGGCAACCGCAATAAGGGAGACGGCATCCCCTACTCCGGCCATTACACCGCGGATGAAATCCGGGATGTGGTGCGGTACGCCAGAGACCGGGGCATTACCGTCATTCCGGAAGTGGAAATGCCGGGCCATGCCTCCGCAGCCATCGCCGCATATCCGGAACTTGGGAATACGGACATCCCGGGCTATGCGCCCAGGGTGCAGGAAACCTGGGGCGTGCACTCCTATACCTTCTCCCCCACGGAAAAAACCTTCCGTTTTCTGGAAGACGTCATTGATGAAATATGCGCCCTGTTCCCGGACAGCCCCTACATCCACATCGGAGGGGATGAAGCGCCCAAGAACCAGTGGAAACAGTCCCCCACGGCCCAGCGGGTCATGAAGGACAACGGCCTGGCCAATGAACACGAGCTCCAGAGCTACTTCATCCGCCGCGTGGAAAAAATGATCAATAACCGCGGGAAAAGGCTCATTGGCTGGGATGAAATCCAGGAAGGGGGCCTTTCCCCCACCGCTACCATGATGGTCTGGCGCAGCAAAATGCCGCACATCGCCGCACAAGCCCTGGCTCAAGGCAACGATATTGTGATGACGCCCAAAAGCCACCTGTACTTTGACTATGACCAGGGGCCCGGAAAACCCGCTGCCCCCGAATACGAGACGATTAATAACAATCAGCTGACCTGGCAGCATGTTTACGGACTGGAACCGGTTCCTCAGGGAACGCCCCGGAAACGGGAAAAGCAGGTGCTGGGCTGCCAGGCGAACATCTGGACGGAATATATCCCGAACCTGCCGAAATGGGAATACCATGTCTTCCCCCGCGCCCTGGCGCTGGCGGAAGTTGCCTGGACCCCGCAGGAGCTAAAAAATGAGAAAGATTTCCGTAAACGCCTCGACCGCCAGCTTCCCTTCCTGGACGCCCGCGGCGTCAATTACAAAAGACCGGACAATGGAGCCCCCGCACAGCCGGAGGCCGTCATTACGCGGGAACGCCGTTAAGCACGGCAGACGGGTTCCTGCGGCGCCTCCTTCCGGAGGCCGCATTATGGGCTAGCCAACCTTCATGAAAACCATTACATTGACGGCATTATGAATTTGGAACTGCTTCGTCAGGTTTGCGTGACTCCGGGCGCTCCGGGGTTTGAAGACAAAATCCGCGATTTCATCATCCAGGAAGTGGCCCCGCTGGTGGACGCCGTGCGCGTGGACAACATGGGCAGCGTGATTGCCATCGTAGAAGGCAAAAACACGGAAAAAACCATGATGGCCGCCGCCCACATGGATGAAATCGGGTTCATGGTCCGCCACATCGACGACAAGGGGTTCATCAAATTCCTGCCACTGGGCGGCTTTGACGCCAAGACGCTGACGGCCCAGCGCGTCATCGTCCACGGTAAAAAAGATCTCATCGGCGTCATGGGCGTGAAACCCATCCACGTCATGTCCCCGGCGGAACGCACCAAGCTGCCGGAAGTGACCGACTTCTTCATTGACCTGGGCATGAGCAAGGAGGAAGTGGAAAAATACGTTTCCGTAGGCGACTCCGTTACCCGTGAACGGGATTTGGTGGAAATGGGGGATTGCGTGAACGTCAAATCTCTGGACAACCGCGCCGGATGCTACGTGCTGATTGAAGCCCTCCGCGCCATCAAGGCTTCCAGGAAGAAACCCTCCTGCAACTTCGTGGCCGCCTTTACCGTTCAGGAGGAAGTGGGCCTGAGGGGCGCGCAGGCCGGCACGCTGGACATCCAACCGGATTTCTCCATTGCCCTGGACGTCACCATCGCCTGTGACATTCCCGGAACTCCGGCGCACGACCAGGTTTCCCACCTGGGCGCAGGCGCCGCCATCAAGCTGTATGACGGTTCCGTCATTGCAGACCGCCGCATGGTCAAGTTCATGAAGGCCATGGCAGACGCCAACAAAATTAAATGGCAGACGGAAATGCTGCCGGCGGGAGGCACGGATGCCGGAGCCATGCAGAAATTCGTTCCGGGCGGTTCCATTGCCGGGGCCATTTCCGTTCCCACCCGCAATGTGCACCAGGTTATTGAAATGGCTCACAAAGACGACCTGGACGCTTCCGTAGCGCTTCTGACCGCCTGCGCCATGAACGTGGACAAATGGGACTGGTCCTGGAACTCCGTCAACGAATGCCCGGCGGAAAAACCCGCCAAGGCCGCAAAAACGGCAGCCAAGCCCGCCAAAGCCGCTGCCAAGAAGAAAAAGGCCAAATAACAGGTCTGGCCATTCATTCATCACTACCCGGTAGGCCGCACCGGAAACGGAGGCGGCCTGCCTGTTTTCAGCCTCCTTCAAATGTTCCGGCAAACTCCGGACACCGTCCTCTCCCATTCAGCCAGGCATACCGGCAGGTTCCTGCGTCACCCCCCCCCGGAGGCTTTTTCAAACGGCCCTGCCATAAAAAAATCCTCCGGCATCTCGCAATGCCGGAGGAGAGACAATCCTGAAAAAGAAAGTTACTTGGCGGCGGGGGCGGACGCTTCCTTCTGGGCGGGAGCGGGGGCCGGAACTGCTTCTACCTCCACCTCTTCCTCCACTTCCACATCTTCTTCCGGACCGGCAGCGCCGGTCTGCTTCATGGCGTCCTTCAGGGCCTGGCTTCCGAAAAAGTCGGCCTGCTGCAAACGCTGCATGTCAGTCATCATGCCCATGAAAATGGGCAGAAGCTCGGCCTGGCGCGCCTGCATGGCGGCATCCATTTCAGCCTGAACCTTCTGGGCGCTCTTGGAAAGGGCTTCCCCCTTTTCATTGATCTTTGCCATCTTTTCCGCAGCCGCGTCTGCAGTGGCCTTGTCCTTCACCGTGCTGAGCGTGGCGGACATTTCCTTCATCAACGCCAGCATCTGATCAGCGGCTTCCTTCGCTTCCTTGGAAACTTCAGCGGCCGGCGCAACGGGCGCGGCAGGAGTTTCAGCGGCGGGTGCCGGAGCCGGGGCATCCTGGGCGGAAGCCATACCTGCAAATGCCAGGGCACATGCCGAACTAATTGTTACAATGCTCTTCATAACGTTTCCGTTGTACAGGCTCGCCATGCACGCGTCAATGAATCATTGTGTAACGGCTCCCCGTGATGCCGCAGAAAGAGGAATTTGCGTTTTTTCCTCCCTTGAAGGATTTTTTTAGTTGCATCTTTTTAGAATTATTATAAATTTATTTCCGATGACTAAGACCATAGAAAACCTGAAAGCTGCCATTACGGGCGAAAGCACCGCCTCCGCCACTTACGCGGCCTATGCCGCCAAAGCCGCCCAGGAAGGGCAGCCCCTTATTCAGAAATTGTTTGAAGCCGCCTCCAAGGCGGAATCCGTCCACGCCGCCAACCACAACAAGGTTCTGGAAAAGCTGGGGGCAACAATGGAGCCCATCGATATCCAGATCCATGTAGGAACCACCGCGGAAAACCTGAAAGCCGCCATTGCCGGGGAAACCCATGAATTTGAAAGCATGTATCCGGAATTCATCGCTGTGGCGGAAGAAGAAGGGCAGAAAGCCGCCGTCCGTTCCTTCACGTGGGCCACGGAAGCAGAAAAAGAACATGCCGATTTTTATTCCGTCGCCCTGAAGGCCCTGGAAAGCGGAGATACCAGTTCCCTGCCCAGGCAATACTGGATATGCCTGGTTTGCGGAGACACGTTCAAATCTCTGGAAGGCGTGGATGCGTGCCCCCTCTGCGGCACCAAGGCTGAAAAATTCCTCGTCATCGGATAAACTCCGTTTGAGCACCGGAGGCCGTCCACAGCACCCAGGAACCGCCCGGAACATTCCGGGCGGTTTTCTGTTTTTGCCGCAGCAGTCCACGGAAGAAAACCCTTCCCTTTTTACGGAGGCGGCCCACACCGGAAAAAGCTTCTCCAACATTCTGCTTGCGATTCATTTTAAAACTCTTATAATTTTTCTTCGCTTTAAGCAGGAAGCATTCTTTATCCCTCCTTTGCGATGATCCCTCCCCATGCATCCGCCGGTTCCGCAGAACGGTATCCGTCCGCATACGGCCTGTCGGCCGCTGTCTGCCAGGCTCTGCGCGCCGCGTTCATTCCCCGCCGCATGCGCTGCCTGTGGGCAGCCGGGCTTGCGGCGGCGCTGGCGGCCAATCCCTATGTGCTCAACGATGGCCAAAGCCTGCTGATGAGCAGCATGGGCATCGCCTGCTCCGCATCCCTGCTCTGCGGCACCATTCTTCTCTGCCTGAAATACCGCTTCACCGCCTATGTCCTTCTTCCCGCCATCATTCTGTTCAATGCGGGCCTGTACATGATGCAGATGCGGTACGGATTGGTCCTGAACCTTTCCGTGCTTTCCAGCATGGCGGAGACCAATTTCCAGGAAGCCTGCGCCTTCTGCACCCCCGCTTCCATTGCAGGAACCCTGCTTCTGGCCGGGTTTATCTACCTGGCCATCTACTGGAGCCGCCGTTCCCTGCGCCAAAAAGCCACGTGGGGCGCACTGGCATGCATTTGGGGCCTGTACGCGGCCCTTCTGCTGCTGAGCATTCCGGCAGCCTCCTACAGCTCGGAACCCCTTTATCTTTACTACACGTCTGACAAGGCCAAAGGCTGGCCTCTCGTGGATATTGCAATGACGTGCAAACTGGCGGACGAATACATCACCCAGGATGCGGGGCGTTTCAACACATTGCGGAATCTTCCGTCCTGCGCGGAGCCCCTTTCCCAGTGCGAAGCCCCAGACGACCTGGCCGTGGTTTTCCACATGGGGGAGAGTGTCCGGGGGGACCATCTTCCCCTGAACGGTTACCATCGGAACACAATGCCCCGGCTTTCCAGAGAGCCCAACGTCGTTTCCTTCCCCCACGCCACTTCCTTCGGCATCGTGACCAGAATTTCCGCCATCGGCATGTTTACGGATGCGGAACTGTGCCGCCGCACTCCCGGTCACTCCTCCTTCATTGACCTGTTCAACAAACACGGGTTCCGCACCGTCCGTATCATGGACCTGAGCGGAGATTCCATTCATGATTATTCCCTGGGCATCCTGACACGGAACTGCCGTGAACGGAGACAGACGCCGCTCCAGCACCAGACGCCCGGAATGATGCAGGAACGAACTTCCCTGGTCATGGAGGAATCCCTGAAAAACTTCGGCCGCAACAGGCAGCTTTATATCATTTACAATAACGGGAGCCATATGGCGTTCAGCTACCCCGCGCAGGCGGAATGTTTTACCCCGGCATCCTGCAATATGGACGACCCCAAGGCCCGTCTGGAAGAAACCGTCAATGCCTATGACAATTCCATCGTCGACCTGGATGCCTCCATTCACCGCATGATTGCACTGTTGAAGAACAGGCCCGCCATTTATTTTTACTGCTCCGACCACGGCGTAGCGCTGGGAGAGGAAGGAAAAATGTTCCAGGGCCATATCCTGCCGCCTGTTTACCGGCCTGCCATGTTCATCTGGTATTCGGACGCTTTCGCCTCACGCTATCCGGACATGGTGCGCGCCCTGAAAGCCAACCGGCTGAAAGCCGTCTCCCACGACCACATCTTCCATACCCTTCTTTCCCTGGCTTCCATCCGGTCGGAAATCGTCAGGAACGACCTGAATCTGGCTTCTCCGGACGCGCGGGAAACTCCGGCCCCCCTCCAGCCGGAAACGCTGGCGGAATGGCTGCCCATTCCCGCACCGCCGCAGCCGTAACAAGAGGAAGCCTCCACGCGCTCCGCGAGAAACAACAGGATGCGGCGGCTCCTACCGCACCCGGACTTGCAGAGGATGGCCGATGCACTCCCGGACACGGCGCGCCTCCGCTTCCCAGCCGGCAGCGGACCGAATGGGAGAAGCCTTGTCCCAAACCGCCCCCATGTACCATTCAAAGGGTTCTCCGTTCGCGACCTTCCTGAACAAGTAGGTACAGCCTTCCGCATCCACCGCACGGCCTTCCGGAACCCAGGGCACGATTACGGCGGTTCCCAGGCATCCGTCATCCTTCCGGGGCCTGCTCCATGCGGTCATCAGGCCGCCGGACTCCCGGTCCTCCATAACTGCTTCATAATCATTTCTGCGCTTTCCGGTATCCATTCCCACACCGGCCTTCACCGTTTCAGCCCCCCGGACGTTCAAGACGCTGCGGACTTTGGAGAAACGGTTTCCCGCATCCAGCGTCACCCTCCGCGTCTCCGCCACACGCACGCCGCCGCCAATGTCCCACGGTGCATAAACCACCTCAAAAGCGGTCTGGACCGGGCCATTGTACAATGTCCGGGCGCTGGCCCAGTTTCCGGACACATGCGGTTTTCCATCCCTGAACACGGCAATGCCGCCGCAGCCCCGCCCCGGACCTACATTGTACATATCCAGTCCCCGACCGTTATCCCGGTGGTAATCCCCCCGTTTGTAAAATTCATTGATAACGGGAGCGCCCGCGCGCTTGCTCCATACATCCGTCCCACTGGAAACCAGGCCCTCTCCCTCAGGGGCAGGCCTGGCGACGGCCGGACCGTAAATCCGGTGCGCCGTAAGATCATTTTCCCATGCGAAATCATCCAGCCGCTCCGGTACCGGACGGCTGAAACAGACATCCGCGGAAGGCGCTTCGCCCAGGCAGGAATTCTCCAGAATCCAGAAATCACGAACCGTTCCGGGCCGGAAATTGCTCTGGAACAAAAGGGTATCCGTTGTTCCGTCACCATCCGTATCCGCCAGCTGATGCGGGATAACACGTCCGTGACGGACGTCAAAAACGCGAAGGCCGGCGGCATCACCGGAACCTCCGGACGGCCATGGAACCGACACGGTCTCAGCAGGGCGGAACCTGCCCAGGGGATTCGTAACGGTCACGGTCTTCTTCTGCGGATGATCCCGGTCAATGACATATTTACGCAACTCACTCCCGGCCATCAGGTAGGCCCCTGCGCCGTACACCTCCGTATCTTTCCCGGAATAATGGCCCGGCTTGTCCGCAATAGGCTGTACCCATCCCAGCGCGCCCTCCTTGCTGACCGCATCACAGGCGGCCTTCCAGGCCTTACGGATGGAGGGAAGGTATTCATCCGCATCCAGATATCCCTGGTTCACTCCCCACAGCATCCCGTACATGATAAAAAGGGTGCCGCTCATCTCTTTCAAGGGAGGTTCGTCCGGATCCAGCAGGCTCGCATGCCAGGAACCGTCGGACGACTGGCATTTTTTCAGGGCTGCCGCCAGACGTTTAAGCAAGTCTTCATAAAAGGGGCGGGAAGGCCAATCCGCAGGCATGTCCTGCAAAATAAGAGGCAATCCGGCAATCACCCAGCCGTTGCCCCGGCTCCAGAACATCTTTTTCCCATTTGCCGCCGGAACGGTAAAATAGCGGGAATCCCGGAAAAACAGGCCCTCCTCCCGGTCAAAAAGATAGTCGCAGGTAAGCTTGTATTCCCTATCCATAAACTCCAGATAACGGCGGTCTCCGGTATAGGCCGCCAATTTTACGAACACGGGAGGGGACATAAACAGGGCGTCCGACCAGCTCCAGCGGTCCTGGCAGCCCGGAGTCAGGAATTGGAGGGAAGCGGAGGAAGGCCGGTTCATCACCTTGTCCAGCACGGCGCGGATCTTTTCAGCTGCGGCGGGATTGCCGTCTTCCATCGCCATCTCCATCCAGGCATGCCCCACGGCATGGTCGTCCGCATGATAATGCCGGTTCAGGGTCTTCCACCCCTGCTCTTCTCCCGCTTTTCTCAGCAATGGCAACCCCGGCCCTTCCGGAACGGACAGGCCATATTGCACCAGGCCGGAATAAAAGGCACCGTAAGTCCAATGCAGCGGCGAACGTTTTTTGGGATGCTTCGCCTGCCATTCCGCCACCAGCTGAAGATTGTCCCGGATGGTTTTCTCATTCCAGTCTGCGGAAGCCCCGGAAACGGAAGTTCCTGCGGAAAGCATGGAAAGGACCGGCAACAGAAAGTATTTCTTCCATCCATTTTTTGAAAAGGCAAAGAAACGCATGTTATATTATACGGGAAAAGAAGGCTGGAATTTTCTTGCAACAAGAATTCTTCTTTTCCCGCGCTCCTCCAGACCGGGAAAGGGGCGCAAGGGCATATATGGTGCCATGACGGAAAAGAAGGCTGTGTTATCAATCATTTTTCTACCGTTATATACCATATATAGCATATGAATAATTATTTAACACATTATTTATACATTTTTCTTGCGGGAGGTCTTTTTCTGTGGTTCATTGCGTTCCAGCGCAGGTAACGGAAGACGGTGAAAATCCGTCGCGGACGCGCCGCTGTAACCGGTAGACGATGGACCGGACACTGGCTGCCCAGGCAGCCGGGAAGTCCCCATCACATGTCGCACCGGAAGCCAGAAGACGACCTGATGCTGCCGTATTCCCATCCCGCGGACAGGATGAACATACGCACAGGTCTTCGGCATGCCCCCCTTTCCGGGAATGCGCGCATGCGGTCGGCCCCTGCCTATGGTTTTTCCAGGCTTTTGCCCAGGTTCGCGGATGAGCGGTCACCACCCTTTCCAAGCGAGACACCCATCATGGCAACAAGCATCATCAAACGTTCCGGGAAAAAGGAACAATACCAGGGCTATAAGATTGAAGAGGCCATTAGAAAAGCCTTCCACAGTTCCGGGACCGCCTACAACCGTTCCATCTATGAAGAGGTGGAAGCCAAGCTGAGCCATCAGGACAGCGCGCATGTGGAAGAGATTCAGGACATGATTGAACGCGCCCTGTTCCGCTCCGGATATTTTGACACGGCCAAGGCCTTCATCACCTACCGTTTCCTGCACAAAATGCAGCGCGAACAGCTTGGCGGCCTTTATTCCGGCAATACCTACGTGGACTGCAAGCAGACGGTAGAGGAATATATCGGGCAAAGCGACTGGCGCATTGCCGCCAACTCCAATACCACGTATTCCAATGCGGGGCTCATCAACAACACGGCGGGCAAGGTAATCGCCAACTATTGGCTGGACCAGGTTTACTCCGCACGGGAAGGAGCCGCGCACCGGGAAGGGGATTACCACATCCATGACCTGGATTGCCTGACCGGATACTGCGCCGGATGGAGCCTCCGCAACCTGCTCAATGAAGGATTCAACGGCGTGCGCAGCCGCGTGAACAGCAGGCCGCCCCGCCACTTCCGGGAAGCCCTGGGCCAGATGGCGAACTTTCTGGGCATTCTGCAAAGCGAATGGGCCGGCGCCCAGGCCTTCAGCTCCTTTGACACCTTCCTGGCGCCCTACGTTTTCAAGGACCAGACGGACTTCCCCCGCATCAAGAAAGACATCCGCAGTTTCGTTTACAACCTGAACGTACCCTCACGCTGGGGACAGTCTCCCTTTACCAATGTCACGATCGACTGGACTGTGCCGCGCGACCTGCGGGACCAGGCCCCCTTCAGCGGAGGGGAACACCTCTTTGAAGGAATAGAAGACGCGAACCTGCTCGCCCTGGCGAGGGAACGCGGGGCAAACAAGCTGACGGAACTGACCTACAAGCATTTCCAGAAGGAAATGAACCTGATCAACAAGGCCTTCTACGAAGTTCTCACGGAAGGGGACAGCACCGGACAGCCCTTTACCTTCCCCATCCCCACCGTCAACATCACGGAAGACTTTGACTGGGAAGGGGAAAACGTGCCTCTCCTGTTTGAAAACGCCGCTAAAATCGGTTCCTCTTACTTCCAGAACTTCATCGGCAGCCAGTACACCGTCAATGAACACGGGGAACGCGTGCCTGACGAACGGGCCTACAAGCCGGATGCCGTGCGTTCCATGTGCTGCCGCCTCCAGCTGGACCTGCGGGAACTGCTCAAACGCGGCGGCGGTCTCTTCGGCTCCGCGGAAATGACCGGCTCCATCGGCGTAGTGACCATCAACCTGGCCCGGCTGGGCTACCTGTTCAAGCAAAACCGGGAGGCCCTGTTCGCCAGGCTGGGAGAACTGCTGGACCTGGCCAAATCCTGCCTGGAAAAGAAAAGGGCCTTCGTTCAGGAAATGTATGACCGCGGCCTGTACCCCTACACCAAACGCTACCTGCCCACCTTCCGCAACCATTTCTCCACCATCGGCGTCAACGGCATGAACGAGCTGTTGCGCAATTTCTCCAACGATACGATGGACATTACCTCTGAAGAAGGCAGGGCCTTTGCTGAAGAGATCCTGGAATTCATCCGCTTGCGCATGCAGGAGTACCAGGAGGAAACCGGCAACCTGTACAACCTGGAAGCCACGCCCGCGGAAGGCACCACGCACCGCTTCGCCCGCGAAGACCAGAAACGCTATCCTGACATCATCCAGGCCGGCCCTGTGGGGCAGCGTTATTACACGAACAGCTCCCAGCTTCCCGTGGACCACACAAGCGACCTGTTCCGGGCGCTCCAGCTTCAGGATGAACTTCAATGCTGCTACACGGGAGGAACCGTCTTCCACATGTACATGAACGAAGCCATCAGCTCCCCGGAAGCCTGCCGGGACATTGTCCGCAAAGTGCTGACCCGCTTCCGCATGCCGTACCTCACCGTCACCCCGCTCTTTTCCGTTTGCGAGAAGCACGGCTATCTGCGCGGGGAGCACGAATACTGCCCCTTCTGCGATGAGGAGCTGCTCCACATCCACAGGCATGAATAAAATCCCTTTTCCAATAGGCTCCCGACTTCAAACCCAACCATTAATACGACAATGACCAAACAGGAAATATTAAGCAAATACGCACAGGACCGGACCCGCTGCACCGTTTACACGCGCGTCATGGGCTATCACCGCCCTGTAGAAACTTTCAACGCCGGCAAACAGGGCGAGTTCCATGACCGCGTCCACTTCGTGGAACCGGGCCGCCCCTGCTCCTGCTCCGCCCAAACGGAACAGCCGCGATAATTCTCCCAACAACATATGCGAAGTCGATGGGAACGGGTCGGGGCATAGCAGACATCACGCCGCTCACCTTGCTGGACTTTCCAAATAAGGTGGCCTGCATCTTCTGGCTGAGAGGCTGTAATTTGTTTTGTCAGTACTGTTACAACGTCTCCCTGGTCAGGGGAACGGATTCTCCTGCCGGAGACCGGACGGACTATCTTGATTTTCTCAGAGATCGGGTGGGATTTCTGGATGGGGTGGTTCTGTCCGGAGGCGAGTGCACACTGTGTCCCGACCTTATCCCTATCTGCCGCAATATACGGCAGCTTGGCTTCGCAATAAAAATAGACACCAACGGCACCCGGCCCGGCGTGGTGAAAACGCTGGTGGAGGAAGGGCTTTGCGACTATATTGCCCTAGATTACAAAGCGCCGGAAAAACTGTTCGGCTCCATTACCGGGCGTCCGGATTTATTCCCCTGCTTCACTCAAACGCTGGATTATCTGATCAACAGGAATTTCCCGTTTGAGGTTCGAACGACAATCCACTCCGGCCTTCTCGGGGAAAAGGAAATCAACCAGATCAGCGGGGATTTGACGTCGCGCGGCTATAGAGGAACCTACTACCTTCAGAATTTTTTTAATACAGAGGAAACACTCGGCCAAATCGGCACTCCCGAACGGATGATTGACTTATCTCTGCTAAACACGCATATCCCCATAGGGTTGCGCAATTTTCCCATCACGGAGAAAGCTCCCGGCTCCAGCTCCGGGAAACGGCAGCCGTCCCCTCTGACATGATTTTTTTAAATAAAAGTTTCTATTTGTAAAATCGGGAAGTACCCTTCCGCCCGCCAACCATATTACCAGCTATTATTCATGAGTGAAACCCAAAACAAGCTGCTCAAGGCAGCTATCAGCCTGGCCGCCGCAGGAGTCGTCTTCTTCCTGCCTTTCGCTTCATGGGGAATCCAATTAAGCCCTATTGAAATCCGCGTCATCGCCATGTTCGTCATGGCGGCGCTCTTCTGGATTTTGGAACCCATCCCTATCTGGACCACCTCCGTGATGGTCATTACCCTGTCCCTGCTGTGCGTCTCCAACGGCTCTCTCTCATTTTTGATGCCGGAGCGCTATGACAAGGCGGCGGTATCCTCCATTCTGGATGACGCCATAGGCAAAGGGATTAATCCGGAGATAGTCGGCAAATTGAAGGAAAATGTCGAAAACCGGTTAAATAAGAAAACCAAGCTGGACGCGGAAGAAGTGAGGATGACCCTGGGGTTCCAGCTCATGGACGCTTATGAAAAAATAGACTTGAACGCACAGGAACTGTCCCGTGAAGGAAAAACGGAAGAAGCCGCCGGGCAGGAATCCATAGCCGCCCAGCTCAAGACCGCGGCCGGGCGCCTGTACAGCAAGGAAATAACCGCGCGCATCCAGGGGCTGCAATTTGTCAACACCATGCAGCAAAAATCCACGATGGCCACCTTCGCGGATCCCATCATCATGCTTTTCCTGGGCGGCTTTTTCCTGGCTGCGGCCGCAACCAAATACAGGCTGGACATGAACCTGGCCAAAGTACTTTTAAAACCCTTCGGCACCAATCCCAAATTCGTACTTCTGGGGCTAATGTCCGTAACGGCTCTTTTCTCCATGTTTATGAGCAACACGGCTACGGCCGCCATGATGCTCGCCATCCTGACGCCGGTGCTGGCCCTGTTCACTCCGGAAGACAAAGGCCGCGCCGCCTTTGCCCTGGCCATCCCCATCGCCGCCAACCTCGGCGGCATTGGAACGCCTATCGGCACGCCCCCCAACGCAATCGCGCTGAAGGCGCTGCAGGGTATGGGGCTGGACGTCTCCTTCGGCAAATGGCTCATGTTCGGCATTCCTTTCGTCATCGTCATGATTCTGATTGCATGGCTTCTCCTGCTGTGGCTGTTCCCCATCTCCCAAAAGAAACTGGAACTGCAGGTGGGAGGGAAATTCCTGAAAACCCCCAAGGCCATTATCGTTTACGTCACCTTTGCCGTTACCGTCCTGCTGTGGGTAACGGGCAAGGGAGTACACGGGCTGGACTCCAATACCATCGCCATGATTCCCATTGCCGTCTTTGCCATTACGGAAACCATCACCAAGGAAGACTTGAAGAAAATGGGCTGGGACGTGCTCTGGCTGGTAGCCGGCGGCTTTGCCCTGGGGCTGGCCCTGCAAGACACCGGACTGGCAAAAAACCTGATCGGCTCCATTCCCTTTGCCGAATGGTCCCCCTTCCCGCTCATGGTGGGTACGGGAATCATCTGCCTGTTCATGGCCACCTTCATGAGCCATACGGCTACGGCCTCCCTGCTCATTCCGATTATCGCCGTTGTCGGCGTCAACATGGGTGACAACCTGGCTCCCATGGGAGGCGTTACCGCCCTGCTGGTATCCGTGGCCTTCGCCTCCTCCCTGGGCATGAGCCTTCCCATCAGCACCCCTCCCAACGCCCTGGCCTATGCCACCGGCCTGGTCAGCTCCAAGGGAATGGCCATTTCCGGCGTCATCCTGGGCATCCTGGGCATGGTTTTAACCTACGTCATGATGATGATTCTTGCCCAATGCCATGCTTTTTAAGTAAGGTAATGTTCCATGCTGGGACATGTTGCCCCGGCATGGCCAACATCAACGGGAAAAGCGCCCTATGATCATTGAACAGGAAGAATTCCAGAAAAAACTAAAACGCATCAATCTGGCGTACTTCTCCGATCCGGACCGAATTATTACCATCAGCAGGGGAAACAGCGTCGTCCGCCAGGGGGAACAGAACAAAAGGCTTTACCTGATTTTATCCGGCAGCGTGGTTTCCTACCGCCACGTCGTTAAAGAAGACCCGGAAACAGCTTCCACTTCCCACAAAATCTACAAGGCGTTCCGGGCCGGTCCCGGAGACTATTTGGGAGTGCAGAGTTTCTTTTCCGGATGGTTCCGCAGCTCCTCCGATCTCATTGCGGAAACTGATTTGGAACTGGCCTATATCGACACCGCCACCCCTGCCGTGGACGTGGAACACTACGGCACGCTCCTGGAACAGTTTGTTCCCGCCATTGTCCATGAACTGGCGGCGCGCAATACCCGCGTCTTTGACCGCACTGCGGAAAAGGAAGAAGCGCTGCGGATGCTCCACCGTTCTGAAATGGCCGCCACCCTGGGGCAATTATCCGCCGGAATAGCCCATGAGCTCAACAATTCCCTGGGAGTCCTGTCCCGTAAAACAGACTTTGTTCTGGAAACCCTGGACAACATGTTCCGCCAGGAAAACGCCTTCCGCTACACCCTGTACAACAAAGGGTTGGAAGGGGCTTCCTCCTCATCCACTTCCGAACAGCGCAGGCTGGCGCGCCAGTTTGAAAAAAATTACGGGCTTTCCCAGGACGTGGCCAAGGCCCTGGCCCTGATTCCGGACATACAGAATCAGCCGGAGCTGCTGAACAAGCCATTCCTCAGCCAGCTGGAACAAAACCTCCCTTATTGGGAATTGGGGCACGACCTGCATGACATGAAACTGGCTGTCAGGCACGCTACAGCCATTGTCCGTTCCGTTCGCCTGCTGGGAGGAGGCAACACCAGACGGGAAGAAGGGGTAAACGTGACGGATTCCCTTACGGAAGCTGTTGCTCTGGTCAAGTCTAGTCTGCGCGGCGTTGATTTTGAAATGATCCTGCCTCCCAGAGACTCCGTGCCCGGCATCTTCGCAGATATGACGGAGCTCGTTCAAATTTGGATTAACCTGCTTCAGAACGCCTGCGACGCGCTGAAAATAGAAAATACCCCCAACCCTTCCATCCACGTAGAATGCCGGGTGGAAAAAATCAGCAGCAAGGACCAGACATCCCATACCACCCGTGAAATTCTGGTCTCCGTCACAGACAACGGCCCCGGCGTCCCAAAGGACCTGCATGAAAAAATTTTCCGTCCCAACTTCACTACCAAAAAGAAAGGTCTTTCCTTCGGCCTGGGGCTGGGGCTCACCATCGTCCGGCGCATTGTGGACAGCTACGGCGGCCGCATCCGCCTGGAGAGCGTTCCGGGCCATACCGTTTTTACGATAGTCATACCAACCATCAACAATCATGGAAAAAATTAACATCATTTGCGTGGACGACCAGCCGGAAGTCCTGGACAGCGTTTTGCGCGACCTTCGTCCGCTGAATTCCTGCTTCCGCCTGGAAGGGGTGGAATCCGCATCCGAATGCCGCGAGCTATTGGAAGAATTCGACCAGGACGGAGAACTGACGGGACTGATTATTTCCGACCACGTCATGCCGGGAGGTTCAGGAGTAGAGTTGCTTGGAGGCATCGCCAAAGACGACCGTTTTGCCGGGACACGCAAAATCCTGCTGACCGGCCAGGCCACCCACGCGGACACCATCCAGGCCGTCAATGACGCACACATTGACAACTATCTGGAAAAGCCCTGGGATCCCGCCGTTCTCCTTGCGACCGCCCGCAAACTGCTGACCAGGTTCATCATGGACAAGGGCATCGACCATATGCCCTATATGTCCTGCCTGGACCAGGGCACTCTGCTGGATTACCTGCGGAGAAACTGACGGGGCTGGAAGGCATACGCCGCACCCTCTACTTTTTCAACGCACGCACTCTCATCCGTGACGGGCATTCCCCCGCCCTTCGTCAAGGAAGGAAACAAAACCGCTAACCGTCTTTATGTTTGATATCCTGCTCCATCATAACACCCTGGTTCTCTTTGGAATCATCTTTTTCGGCATCGCTCTCGGCAGCATTAAAATATACGGACTGAACCTGGGCCTTTCCGGCGTTCTTTTCGTGGCTCTGGCCGCCGGCCACTACCGCCTGGCCATTCCCGACGGCGTAGGGCAGCTGGGCCTGGCGCTCTTTGTGTACTGCGTGGGCCTCAGCGCGGGCAACCGCTTCTTTTCCGCCATCGCCAAGCAGGGCAGCAAACTGGCCATCATGTCTGCGGTGATTGTAGGAGTGTCAGCTTTATTCACCTGCCTCTTCGGCATCTGGTTCAAAGTTCCTGCGGGAATCTCTTCCGGCATCTTTGCCGGCGCATGCACCAGCACCCCGGCGCTGGCGGCCGCCACGGAAAGCCTGCCGGGAGCCTCCGGAAGCGGCGTCAGCATCGGTTACGGCATCGCCTATCCGTTCGGCGTGGTGGGCGTGGTCCTTTTCGTCCAGCTTCTGCCGCGCCTGCTGCACTTTGACCTCAACAAAGAGGCCAAAGCCATGCATTCCAGACAGGAGGTCAGCATCATTTCCCGCCTTGTCCGCGTCACACAGCCCAACCTGATAGGCCAGAACATTGCGGACTGCAAGCTGCTGGACGGCCTGCACTGCATGGTCACCCGCGTGGTTCGCAACGACAGGCTGATGCCCCTGACTCCGGAAGACACGTTCCGGGAAGGAACGGAAATCCTCATCGTGGGCAACAGCGACACCATGCCCCACGACATCGCCTTTCTGGGGGAAGTATGCGACAATCCCTACCCCATGGACTCCCAGAAGGAGCGCCGCAAACTGATTCTGACAAACAAGAACTATGCCGGGCACAAGCTCCGCGACCTGAAAACCCTGCGTACGGACGGTATCATTATCTCCCGCATTTCCCGCCTGGGCTTCACTTTCGTCCCCACGGGGGAAACCACGCTGGAACGCAACGACGTGCTGACCGTGGTAGGAACCCCGGAAAACCTTACCAAATACGGGGACAAAATCGGCCACCGCAGCCAGGACATGAACCAGACGGACCTGCTTTCCCTGGGCTTCGGCCTCTCCCTGGGCATCATTCTTGGCCTGGTCAACTTCAGCCTCGGCAACGGCGCGGGAATCTCCCTGGGTATTGCGGGAGGCCCCCTCATCGTCGCCCTGCTGCTCGGCCACTTCGGACGGCTGGGCCCCATCGTCGGCTACATCCCGCGCCCCACGCGCCTTCTTTTGCAGGACCTGGGGCTGGTCTTCTTCCTGGCTGACGCCGGCATCAAGGGCGGAGCGGACCTGGTGGATACGGTAGCCACCCACGGCGCGGCCGTCTTCATCATGGGCGTCATCGTCACCTGCTCCGGCATGTTTGCCGGTTACTTCGTGGGCATGAAGGTCTTCAAGATGAACATTCTGGAATGCCTGGGCGGCATCTGCGGCGGCATGACCTCCACCCCGGCCCTGGGAGCCATCGCCAGCAAAACGGACTCCCAGGCTCCCGTGGTCAGCTACGCCACCGCCTACCCCGTGGCCCTTATCCTGATGACCATCATTGCCAAGGTCATCATCCAGACCATCGGCGGCGTGGTGGGAATTTGACAATGGCAGAGATCATCTGACCTGAAAACTATTATCTCTGTTTTACCGCTTCAGCACGGGGTTCCATTCTTTTTCCGAATGGAACCCCGTTTTCATCATCTTGCGGGAGGGATAGACACAAAAATCATCCCGGATTCGGCTCCGAAAATCCACTGTCTCTCAGAATCAATGATCTCAATTCTCTATTTGAAAAAAATCCTTTTACCGTCAATAATTGATAATATCTATATCAATATCATTTTGATATAAAATAGAAATATAAGATGTTTTTTCATATTCAAAAGAAATCATATTTTATTGACATTTTTCCAATTTATGTTGCCATGCATTTAAGTCTGCCTTTCATACCTTATGAAAAACATCCTCTGGCTTTTCCTCTTCAGCATGCTCATGTCTCCAGAGAGCTTTGGCACGCTGGCTTCATCTGAATCAGACATACAAACACTGCTTTCTGCAGGGCGGTCCTCCTTCATTGCCGGGAAAATCCGAGAAGTCCTGCGCAGCCGGCTTGATTCCGGCCCGCTTACCTCCGACAAAATACGAAAACTGATTCAATCCCCTCAAGTGGCGGCATTGTGCTGCCTGCACCAATTTTTCAATACTGCCGAAGGAGGGAAACCTTTCACTCAGGAGGAACTCAAGGATCAGATCTTCAGGAAATGGCTTTCCAGCCACCCGGAAGTATTCAACATGCTCGCCCAATCTGGTCCTGCCGGCAAAAGTACTCTTTCCGTTTTTTACCAAATCTGGAATACCAACGATCAGAATTTCAATCCCGCTGAACTCAGCATGGCATTGGGAGCCGGCCTTGTCGCAAACATCTTTTCTCCTGAAGAATGCATCGCCAAATTTAACTTCTACCGGGATTCTCATCACCACGCCAGATGCTATCCACAGGCAGAAACCTTGCAACCTTGGGAATGGGCCATCGTATTCCGGGGAAAAGAAGGTCTTGAAGATCTGGCATGGGCACAGCAATTTATCGCAGGGAAAAAAATCAGGCCGGAGAAAGCCGGAAGCAGATTTCCCGGATTCATTCCCTATCGTAAAAAAAAATGACAAAGGTATCAGCGTCCATGCCGGAAGCGCTTTTTACGACCACAAGCCCATCACGCTGAAACTTTACACGGAATACGGAGGAGTATGCGGCGCCGTCTCCAAAGGCGCGGCTGGATTCCTGCGTTCCAAAGGAGTTCCCGCTTACCCGATTGGACAGCCGGGGCACTGCGCCTTCGTATGGAAACACCCCAATGGCCACTGGCAAATCGGCAACAATCTCGGCGGCTGGAATTGGGCCAGCGGCAGCGCTCAGATTCCTTGGAAAGGCCCTATTCAACTGGTGACGGCTTACGATTCATTCATTCATCATCCTCATGCGGAAGAATCGGCTTTAACATATTATCTGTCCTTCTGTACACAAAAACAGGAACATGTGGATTTGCTCTTGCGGGAAGCGCGTCAATTCAATCCCTTCAATTATCCTGCGTGGCAGCGTTATCTGGATATCAAGGCCAAAAACGCCAGCGACCGGAGAAAACTCGCCTTGCTCAAGGAACTGGCTCAAGCGATGCCCAACGAGCACAATCTCATTTGGCACGCGGCGAAAAGCGTGCTGAATATCCGGGAAAACAGGGTGAATCCCTATGAACTCTATGCCTGCACGCTCGGCCCCGACTGCACGCCCCATGCGGAAGAACTTTTTACCCGCCTAGTCTGGAACAGGTTAGTGGGGGATTGTCCTGAAATCAAAGGGATCGCCGAATACAAGCCGGGTTTTACCGGAAAACATCTGTCCCTATGGACCCAAAAGGGAGAACACGCCGTATGGACACCTAAAATGAAAAAATATTCGGTCAAAGTGATGCAAAAGTCCATTGAAGCGCTGACGGAAAGGGATAAGACGCAAAAATACTATGTGGAAACCTATCAAACCCTGTTAAGCATCTGGGAGGATGGAAAGTTAAACAGAGAGGGAAAAGAGTTTATTGAAAAATTTCCACCTCAACGGAAAAGAACGCGGGAATGAAACCCGGCTCCACGAAAATAAATTGATATGAAGAAGAAACCATCCATACGAATATGGCCATATATCGCGGCAATGATCCTTTGCTCTTTCAGCTTCCTGCCCGTTTCGGCGGATTGCGAATTTGAGGTAGACAAGTTTATTCCCTATACTACTGCCAGCGGTTCCAAACCGGCTGCGTTGAGCGCGGCAGAAAAAGGATTGGGCAAAATTTCCAAAAAAGTATTGAGCGAAATTGCCCTCCAGGCCATCAAAAAAGCGAGCGGCCTCCTTACCCTGGCTGAAAATCTGAAAACGGATAAGGCTTTCCGCCACGTGCATATCGTTTATATCTATCGGTTTGTCCATCACGGAAAGGTAGAATCAGAATGGAAAATAGGCCACATGACCAATATATCCCGGTCCGGAGTGGACTACCATCCTCCAAAAGATATTCCTTATGTAGTAAAGGAAGGAAAAACAAAAATTAGAAATCTCTTGGAAAAACAATTAAAAGAAGATTGTAAAAACCATCAATAACCTGAACAGAAACATGAAATCCATATCAAACATATTCGCCATATTCTTCTCCTGCATGTTGGGGCTCATCAGCCAGACTGAGGCACAGGAAGAACAGCCGCGGCAGCCGGACGCACAGCAGCAGGAAGAAGAAAAAGATATCCCTGTCATCACCAACCCTGCTGTGTTTAATGAGAAGGATTTGGACAAGCTCCTGGAAAAACAGCGGGAATATATAAAAAAACATTATCCGGATTACAAAATTGTTGGAGTGGGCCAGGAACAGGATTATTTTGACAGCCGTCACTATTCGGAGTTTTATTTGCAAAACGAAGATGAGGAATGGGTCCTGACCATCCGTTTCGATATTGAGGAAGCGTACCAGGCCTACATGAAAAAACATCAAAAGGAAATAGAACGGGAAGCGGCACGGCTCATCAGGGAGGGCCTCATCAAGATTGAATGATCAACCTCTTCCTGTAGAAAAAGAGAGGAATATTGGCAAACCGACATTGGAACGCACCCGTCTTCTGTTACATGGGCGTTATAACTTCACTACCAAATCTTCTTAGCTTTCCATACAAATGAGGCGGCTATGATGCTCCCCACACCAAATACTGATCTTCATGATGGGAAAAAGTTCATCCAACAACAGAAAAAAGCCGTATTCTTTTTCGGTATTATTTACTTTAGCCTTGTTTCGTTGATCTTCCCGATTTTTTATCGGAGCAATTTACTGAATATCAATAGCCAGAATATTTTGAAAATCTTACGGGAAGACTATTCCACATAATTCCGCTTTTTATCATGAAGCCGGAGCATCAGGGTTTGTTTCCACCACCTCCAGGCAAACGGACTGGGAAGCCTTTTTCCAGCGGATGCGAATGCCGACGTCCATCAGAAAGTCGCCTCCCAGCCTTCGTTCGTGAACATCCGTGAGAGAGCCGTCTTCATTCATGTTGATTTCCCGCACCAGGTACCTGACGGAAGGATTCAGGCCTTTCAGGCGCAGGGGCGGAGGGGAATCCGCCAGCCATTTATCCATCAGCCAGGCGAAAACGACAGCCCGTTTCCCGTATACATACATCAGGGAGGCCACCCGGCTTTCATACGGGGAGGAAAGCCGGTACAAGTCACCGAACTGGACTACGGGGCGGATGCGCTTGTATTCCGCCAGAGCCCGTTTGGAAAAAACCATGTCCTCCTCCGTCATGTCACATGGCTGGAGTTCAAAACCAAGCCGGCCGGACATGGCCACGTCAAACCGGAATTTGAGCGGAGCGGAGCGGCCCGTCTGGTGGTTGGGGGAGGCTGTCACATGGGCAGCCATGGAAATAGCCGGGAACAGGTGGCCTATGCCCCACTGCATGAACACGCGTTCATAAGCGTCCGTGTTGTCGGACGTCCAGAATTCATGATGCTTCCGCATGGTTCCATAGTCGGCGCGGCCTCCTCCGGAGGAACAGGCCTGGAATATCACATCCGGGAATTCCGCCGCCAGCGTCTCAAGAATACGTTCATAGCCCCGCACGTAGTCAATGGGCAGATTCCCCTGGCGGCAGGCATCCAGCCAGGGAGAGCCGGGGTCGGAAATTTTGCGGTTGCAATCCCATTTGACGTAGGAAATACCCGGATGCCCCCCAAGCAGCTTCCGCATGGCGTCAAGAATGTACCTGCATACATGAGGATTGCTCAGGTCCAGCAAATACTGGCTGCGTTCCTGCCTGTTTTCCCGATGCGGGAGACCGATGACCCACTCCGGATGGTTCTGATAAAGCTCCGAATGAGGGTTCACCATTTCCGGCTCCACCCAGATGCCGAAGCGTATTCCCAGTTTTTCCGCCTGGCGAATGAGGCCTTCCAGTCCATGAGGCAATTTAGCGCGGTTAACCTGCCAGTCCCCCAATCCGGCACGGGCGTCATTGCGGGGGAACCGGCCGCCAAACCAGCCGTCATCCAGCACGAAAAGCTCTATCCCCAAGTCTGCCGCACGTTTCATCATGCCGTGCAGCACTTTTTCCGTAAAGGCAAAGTACACCCCCTCCCAGGAATTCAGCAAGGTCGGCCTCTCTGATTCTCCACCGCGCAGGCCGTAACGGCGCGCCCAGCGGTGGATGCGCCGGGAGGCCTCTCCCTTGCCGTTTTTACTGTGCGCCAGAATGAGGGGCGGCGTCTTGAACACACCGCCGCCGTCCAGCAGATAGGGCGCGGGAGCCATATCCAGCCCCGCTCCGGCAAAAAGGTAATGATACGGGCTGTGCCGGAACCATATCCGGTAATTGCCGGACCATGCCAGCGCCCCCAGAACCACCTCCCCGGAATCCTCCCGCGCCGGACCGTCCAGAGAGATGATGAATCCGGGGCTTCCCTCCTGGGCGGTGCGGGTGCCGGTTCCGGATACCAGGGCAAGTTCATGCCCCCGGGCCACTTCTTCCTCACTCATCAGGGACTCGCCGCCCCAGGTGCCGCGGAAGCTGGTGACGAAATACCGTTCTGCGCGCAAACCCAGCTGTGCGGACGCCGCGCGGTGCAGGCGGATGCCTTCTTTCCCTTCGTTCCGAATCACCGCCCATTGCAGAAAAGTGTCCGATTCCCTGTGGGAGCGCACGTGGATTTCCACCCGCACAGGGTAGGAAGGGTCCTTCCCATAGAAGACGGCTTCTTCCCGGTCGTCATCCAGTTCCAGCACTTCCCAATCCAGGCATTCCAGGCTCAGGGAAAGGGCCCCGTCCGCCTGGGTTACGCAAATGCAGTACTCGCCGGACGCATTGGGAAGCCCTGTTACGGAATCCGCCAGGGAGGAATACAGGAGAGGAGCATCCGCGGCGTTTTCCAGGGCATCCTCCGGCTGATGCAGCCTCGGTCCGTAATAGGCGCGGCGCACACGGCCCTGTTCATCTTTGTACAGGGTCATCTGAGAGGAACGGGTCAGCAAATGAACGGAATCCGGAATCATGATCGGCAAATGCGGAAAGGGCCAGTTACTTATTCAGGCAGGCAAAAACGCTCCTGCCTTATCCACATTAAGGGCCTCCACGGACGGGGAAGTCAATGGCAAAATGGCAGGAGTTCCCGAGCGTTTCCCCTACTCCTTCCACAGAAGGGAAGAGGGGCGGAATTTCATGGTTTTCGATTCATGCACCAGCAGCCTGCCGCCGTTTTCCGGATGGCGTACGATGCGGGCGCGGCGCCGCTTGACGCGGAAAGTGCCAAAGCCCCGGAATTTCACCAGCGACCGCCTCCGGACCGACCGCGCAATCGTCTCCAGCACCGCGTTCAACGCATGTTCCGCCTGCCGGGAAGTAACGTCATTCCCCAGCTCACGCTGGAGCTCCCGGATAAATTGTGTTTTATTCATAGGCCTCCCAGTATGAGGCCCCCGTTTCTCCGGTAAAGCGGCAACGGCGCACCCTCATTCCTGCCACTATACCCATACAAACGCCCCCTTCCATTCCGGCCTGCGAGTTTCCTCCTTGCCCCCGCAGGCTGGCCCCATTAAGGTTCAGGGGAAATGCCTGCCTCTGCCGCTGATGCCCCGTGCCCGGAACAAGCGTTCAACGCAACTGCGCTGAAGTGGCACACCTGCGCCTGGCTTCTGCTGCCCGTCCTGATATTCCTGGCCGGGTGGATGCACTGGTACGCCGCTCTCCCCCTCATGCTCCTGACGGCTGCGGGACTGGCGCCCCGAAAATGCAAGGAACCGCAAACAAGGGATTCCCTTCCCGCCTTCCCCCTGTTCACCCGCTCTTCATTTCTCGCCCTGGCGGCGTTTGCCGCCCTGATGACGCTTTCCGGCTGGGGGGAATGGGTCAACCAGCACCCTGACCATATCGTCAGAAACGCCTGCCTGCGTGAATTGGTAGCCAGCCCATGGCCCGTCATCTTTCCGGACGGGAACATGCTGGTTTACAACACGGGGTTCTGGCTAATCCCAGCCCTGGCGGGAAAACTGGCGGGGCTGGACGCCGCGCGCGTGCTTGTCGTTCTGTGGGGAGCCTGGGGGCTGTTTCTTGCCTGGCTGTGGCTCTGCGTTTTCTCCGGACGCCGCTCCCTGCTGCTCGCCCTGCTGATGGCGGCATTCGGTTCTCTGCTGAATTTCCAGTGCTGGCTGGGGCTGGACCTGTTCCGCCTGCATTACTTCGGCACGGCGGAACAAATCATGTGCAGCGCAAACGCTTCCATTCCAGTTCTGCTTTTTTTCATCTTCCTGGCTTCGGGACGCATGCCCCTGCCCTGGATACCCCTTCTGTTCGCAGCCACGGCCTTTTATTCCCCCCTCGCGGCCCTCGGAGGGCTACCCCTGGCGGCCTGCCAGTGGTACCGTCAGTGGAGAGGCGCCCCCCCTCTCCGGGATGTCCTGCTCCATCCCTCCTTTTCGGCCTCCGTTCTGCTGGGAGTGTGCTTCCTTCTTTATTATGGGACGGTAAACGCGCCATCATCCCACATGGGCATGCGGCCTTTTTATACGCATCCGGGGGATTTCCCGCTTATGGCGACCTCATTCCTGCTGTACGCCCTGTTCTGCTGGCGGGATTTCCGGAGGAATCCCCTCTTTATCTGTACGCTGGCAACCGGCCTGATTCTGCCTTTTTTTTACGTGAACGGAGACGTCAATGACCTGCTTTGCAAAGGAAGCGTTCCGGTCATGGCCTGCCTGCTTGCCTTTCTGGCTTCCTCCTGGACGCGGCATCCCGGTTTCCGCGTCTGGATATGGCTTCTGCTGGCGTTCGGAATGGCGCCCCGGTTCAACATTCCCTATTATTGCTGTTCTTCCAGCGCCCTCCAGGCGTTTCTGGCGCCTCCGGCTTCGGAAACAGAGCCTTCTTCCTTCGTCAGCCGGGAGTGGAAGCAGCTCTTCTATGCGCCCCAGGCGCGCCGTCAGGATGAATGGGGCCGCACCATGCACCACCCCGGACACCGGTGGTATCCCTACTATTCCGGCACGTCGCGCCCATGGCTGCGCTTCATTTACCGTTTTTAGAAGAGTAACACCTCATGATGCCGAATGAGGGCGGCAAAATCGGGCAACTTGCCCGTGTGCAGGTATTAAATTTGACCTCCGATGTCTCTAAACTTTTCAATGAAAGCGACGATTTTTTGAAAGACGCTTTGTTTCTTCGTTAGATATTGAGGGTTTAACGGACTCATCTTCGGCAGAATAGCATTGAGGTCAGCGCCGTTCTCGCTGGCGTACTTCCGTTTCAAAGATGTTTGAATATATCGCTTTGCGGCTTCCTCGTTCAGTTTCTCTTCCGTAATCAGAGCATCAGCTTCCTTTTTCTGTTTCTCCTGGGCATAAGTAAAGAAAGCGGCAATAATATCAGTCTTATCTCGCATCGATTCCAAATCTGTTTCATTGATAAAATCAACAATGAGACTCTCTTTTGCCCTGTTCCCGATGCTCGCTCTGATAACACGGCGCACCTCATCTACCAATGCAGGCTTGTCCTTCGTTTTCCTGTTGTGTTCGAAAATCAGTTCGAGGATATAGTCGAGATCTATTTCCTGAGATTTAAGCAGATCAATTTCAAAGACCACATCATCCCAGTCTATTTTTGAATCTTCCGGAGCTTTACCGTTCCTCTCACGTCTGAACCAGTCCCGAATATCATTGTACGCCGAACGATAATCCTGTACGGTTCGCTCTTTCAGTACATCAATGCCCTGCATGGCTGCAATATCTTCATCAGTCAAGAAGTTGGCATTCTTAAACGCTTCAAGAGCCGCACTATCCGCTTTGTCTATTTTTTGCAGGGCTTTGAGCTGCGTAAACTCATCGTAGTTTTGTAAAATATTTTCTATCCGCAAATATTCTCCGAACAGCTTAACAAAGGATTTTTTATCTGCTTCCGTCACTATCCCATCGGGGGCAGGGAATTTTTCTTTCAGTTCCCTGACAACTTCCACATACCCTTTTCTCACCTCGCCGGTGGCAATATCTTTAAATCCTTCAAGATATTCCTTGTAGCTCTTTTCAAGTACTACGTTCCTTGTGTTCTTATCTCCGAACAAAGTGATCGCATCTATTGTAGATTGTTCCAAATCCCTGAATGTGACGATATTGCCGAAAGTCTTGGTCGCGTCATAGATGCGATTGGTACGTGAAAACGCCTGCATCAGACCGTGATAACGCAGATTCTTGTCTACAAACAGCGTGTTCAAAGCAGGAGCATCAAAACCGGTAAGGAACATACCGACCACAATGAGCAAGTCAACCTCCTGGTTTTTTACTCTTTTGGCCAAATCGCGATAATAGTTTTGGAACTCTTTACTATCCACTCCGAAGTTTGTTTTAAACATCACGTTGTAATCGCCAATCGCTTTTGCCAAAAACTCTTTGGCGCTGCTGTCCATTGCCGAAGGGTCAAAATTTTCATCTTTGATATCGCCCTTAGCGCTTTGTTCTTCATTTGGGGCGAAAGAAAATATGGTGGCAATTTTCAGGGGCCTGTCACTTTCTTTCTGTAGATTGTTCAATTCCTGATAATACAGTTTGGCAGCCTCAACGCTGTTTACTGCGAACATGGCATTAAAGCCCTTGTTATTCCCTTGCGTTCTATGGGTTTTTATCCTGAAATTCTGCAGGATGTATTGGGAAATCCCTTTGATCCGGTCTGGATGAAGCAAAAGCTTTTGATTTTCTGCCGCATTTAACTTGATTTCATCTTTTTCAGTTTCCAAATTCTTAAACCGTGGACGAACATCGTTATAGTCCACTTTGAACTTCAAAACCTTTTCATCACGTATGGCGTCTGTGATAACATACGAATGCAGCTCACGGCCGAACACACTGGCCGTAGTCTCCGCCCCTAAAGCATTCTCAGGAAAGATAGGGGTACCCGTAAAGCCAAATTGGTAATATCTCTTGAACCTCTTTTTCAGATTCTTCTGCGCTTCTCCGAATTGGGAACGGTGGCACTCATCGAAAATAAATACAACCTGTTTTTGATAAACGGGCAAGTCGCTTTCGCTCTTCATGAGGTTGTTCAGCTTCTGAATGGTCGTAACGATAATCTTGTCGTTATTCTTCTCTATGTTCCTCTTCAATCCCGCCGTGCTCTCTGACCCATTGACGCTATCGGGCGAGAAACGTTGATATTCCTTCATCGTCTGATAGTCCAAATCCTTGCGGTCAACAACAAAGAACACCTTGTCGATAAAATCAAGTTGTGTGGCAAGCTGTGCGGCCTTAAAACTCGTCAGAGTTTTGCCAGACCCCGTGGTGTGCCAGATGTATCCGCCTCCCTCCGGATTGCTCCATTTCTTAGCCTGATAAGAACTTTTTATCTTCCACAAGATGCGTTCCGTTGCCGCAATCTGGTAGGGTCGCATAATAAGCAGCGTGTTACTGGTATCAAACACCGAATATGTGAAAAGAACCTGCAACAGCGTATTTTTCTGGAAAAATGTCGCCGTAAAATCCTTTAAGTCTTTAATCAACATATTGTCCGACTTCGCCCAGTTCATCGTAAAGTCAAAACTGTTTTTATCGCGCTTTACGGTATTGGCAAAATAACGGGTGTCCGTACCGTTGGAGATGACGAAAACCTGTAAATATTTATAAAGTGAACTCTCGCTGTTGAAGCTCTCTTTGCTGTAGCGATGCACCTGGTTAAAAGCCTCGCGGATAGCCACACCCCGCTTTTTCAGCTCTACCTGCACCATAGGCAACCCATTTACCAGTATCGTGACATCGTAACGGTTCGCTTGTTCCCCGAACTGCTCAAACTGATTAATCACCTGTACTTTGTTGCGGGCAATATTCGTCTTGTCTGCCAAGTAGATATTCTCAATATGCCCATCATCAAACACAAAGTCACAGACGTAATCCCTGTGTATTTTTTTTGTTTTTTCAACAGGGCTGTCGCTCTTCTTGTCCAGATATTCCTCCAGAAAGCGACTCCATTCAGAATCGGTAAAAACGATATTGTTGAATGCCTGCAACTGGTTTCTCGCATTGCAGAGCAGGGCGTCAGGCGTAACAAGGCTGGGAACATATTCGTAACCTTGTGATATCAAGTCTTCTATGAATTCACGTTCCAAAGCCGCCTCTGTCTGATAACCTGCGGGCGGCTCGCTTACCATGGAACTCTTGGTGTAGTTGTCGAGAACGATAAAATTTTGCAATTCTGCAATGGTGCTGTACTGTGTCATGTCGTTCACTATTTATGGTCAACGATTGAGTGGAAGTGATATTGAGGTATTAGAACCTCTTTTACTAAATAAGTTAATACTCTTTTATCCTCTTCTTTAACAATTGAAGATTCCTCTCCACTATGTCTAGAATGGCTATACAGATTGATTCGCCTGCAATATGCCTCACGCGATTCGGCAGGCAAAAGTTCTCCCCAATTTCCATAACCAAGAAATGTAGCAGTTTTTTCTAATATATTACGAAGAAAATTATAATGATATTTTTGGATATCATCTGAGATGATGGCGTTATTCAACTCAGTTAAGAGAGCTAAATGATAGGAAAAAGGAGAATCCTTGGCATCTGTGAGTAAAAAAGTGCCATCATCCAATTTTTCCAGGTGTTTTTTTACACTATGCCTTGGTTTGTAACTATAACGCGAATCTGCAGTGTTAAATGCATTAAATAACACATTATAGAAAAGCGGATTGTGTGTTGTAATAATAAACTTCAAATTTGACTGACTTGATTTTATCAATTCCGCTACGTCTACCGCCAATTCAATCAAGTGATTGTCATCTAACGAACTTACAGGATCGTCTATGAAAAAGTATTCCAAATCATCAAACTTTCTTGTCGAGCGATCTTCCGGCTCCGGAACATTGAGTACTTCGACAACCTCTTTCAGCAGGCTGTAAAACACGCACCAAATAAAACAACTTTCTTCGCCTCTCGATATCTTGATGTTATCAATTCGCACTTCATTGCCGCCTTCTATAGAAAAAGAAACCTCATTATAATCTTCATTGAAACGTGGAGTTAGTTTATCATTGGTATAATGCTGAAACCATGTTATGATATTACTCTCTTGTCCTTCATCTTGAAGAACCCAGTCAGTAAAGGCATTAGGATATATCACCAGCTTCCTGTCTGTATCTCCTTTCAAATCATTATCCCAATAAAACAAATCTTCAGTAAAAGCATTATAATACAATACTTTTATATCAGTATCCCCGTCTTGCGCTTCTTCTTCCTCATGCTTGGGAGACACCAACTCTTTGAATGCACGAGACAGCCGCGTCTTTCCTGCGCCGTTAAAGGCATAGATAAGCTGAACCTTCTTTTCGCTGTTTTTTAGCTCCTGAGCTATTTCTGTCAATGTTTTTCCCATATTCAGGCTATTGCTTTATTATCGGGAAATGATAATAATTGGTTACGGTAATATTCATACTGTTTTCTACGCAGTTCTATTTCCTTTGGCAAGCCTTCACTGATGGAGGTTATCAGCGCGTCAAATTTATCGAGAATAGAGACGATGCGGCGTTGCTCTTCAAGAGATTTTTCTTTGTCATTCGGATATGGAATGGGAATAAGCGTTTTCTTGAGATTTTCATTATATAACCTCTGTATTGTTCCCCCTTCTGCTATTTTCCATTTTGCTATCTGATAGCAGTAAAATAGATATTTATTCAAAACTTGGCTTTCATCATTTTCAACCCAAACAATATTGCTATCTTGGAAATATGCTTCCTGTCCATCGAATATAACAGCTTTACCTATTGTACCACTTGCAGAAATAAGAATCTCGCCTATCCTGGGATAACTATATTTCGATTTGTATTCATTGAATAATTCTCTTGAAATATAGGCATTAGGTTCCTTTCCGAAAGTGCCAATTTTATAAAAAGGTATCTCGGCAAAATCAGAAGTCTGTTCTTTAAGAACACGTTTACACATGCGAATTTCTCCTATAACCCCTAAAGGTATCCATGTGAAAGACAATAGCTTATTGCGATAATACTCATATTGTTTCTTTCTCGCTGTAAGCTCCGCTGTAAGGTCCGCTGTAAGGTCCGCTGTAAGCTCCGTGAAATTGTCCAGAATACGGACAATTTCACGCTGCACCTCAAGAGGTGGCACAGGAATTTCTAATGCTCTAAAATCTCCACCCGTCAGCTTCGGAATATTGCCGTGAATTAAGTGCTTCACATTGATGGTCTGCAAATAATGGAACAGATAACGAAGAAGCACTCCATCAATTTCTGAAATGATATGTGCGTGATTATTTACCCAAATCTTTCCCGTTGCCCAGTTCACAACAGGAGTATCATTCGGGGTCAACACACTCCCATCCTCGCCCACCAAAACGAAAGTGCCATCAAAAATATAGTTCGATACATAATCTTGAATACCATTCGCACCATAGTACGGATACTCTCCGGCTACTCTTGCTGCTTTCGTTACTGGCTTTCTTTTTTTGTCCAACACTTCACAACACTTTTCAAGAGGTCTGTGTTCAACACCATTTGGACATAACTCTTGAATTAGCTCGTCTAATTTACTCATTCTATGTCACCTCCCTTTAACATCTGCTTGGCTGCCTGATCAAAATCAGAAGTGATTTTCTGCGTTTTGTTGAACGCATCATACTCAGATTCGGCTTTTTTAAGGGCTGCCTGTCGTGAAACATTTCCTTTATCAGCCAATATCTCATATCTGCGAAACGCCGGAAACTCGTAGTAGGCGGCTTTGCGCTCCAGCCCTAGGAACTCCAACACCATAGGATCTTTGATAATCTCCTGCGGAGTTTGTGGAATGCGTTCCTTGCGGGCCACGGCCATGACAGCCTCTTTATCGTTGCTCAATAGCAAACGCTCATAGAGCTGCGAATTTATCTGCCGTTCGGTTTCTCTTGCCGTCCACCCGTTATTGACGGATTCCAGTTCGTAGTACTCACGTTTTTCCGGATCATTTATTTGAATGAGCATTCGATATTGTGTCCAGTTCAATTGCGAACGCAACGCGTTCGCAATTGGATAAAGCCGGTAAAATTGGCGACACATTTCTAATTGCCGTACTGAAAAACCGCTTCCATATTCGGGCTCTAATGTTTGCACAAGGCTCTTTATCAGATACGTACCATAATCGACACGCTCTTTGCCTTGCTGCTCTTCCTCAAATATCCGTCGGCCGATATTCCAGTACATCTGTACACGACAGGAGTTAACACTCCGCACGGCATTACTCCGAGCAGCCTCAATGATCTGCTTCACATCGGTCAGAAAAGCCGTTCCTGTTATTGCCAGCTCATTATTCATCCTCCAACTCCTTAATAATCGCGTCAATATCCGCACGCAGCGCGTCTATCCTCTTCACCGTTTGCTTTATCTCGGCATTCAGCCTGGCAATATCAATCACCTCGCGCGTATCTTTCGCCTCTACATATGAACTCACAGAGAGGTTATAGCCATTCTCCGCAATCTTGCTGTTATCTACTAATGCCGCAACATATTCCACCGGTTCCTTTCTGGCGAATATATCGACTATTCTTTCTATGTGCCCATCTGTCAGGACATTGTTATTGGTCTGCTTTTTAAAGAAATCTTCTCCGCTGGCATCAATGAATTGCGTCTTCGTATCAGCCTTGTGCCTGGACAGCACAAGGATATTCACGGCGATGCTCGTTCCATAGAAGAGATTGGGAGGCAAAGCAATGACCGTTTCCACAAAGTTGCCGTCCACAAGATATTTCCTTATCTTCTGTTCCGCACCGCCACGGTAGAAGATGCCGGGGAAGCAGACAATGGCAGCCCTCCCTCTGGCGGAAAGATAGCTGAGGGCGTGAAGCACAAAAGCAAAGTCAGCTTTTGACTTTGGCGCTAACACCCCTGCCGGGGCAAAGCGGTCGTCATTGATAAGCGTTGGGTCGTCGCTTCCCACCCAATTGACAGAGTATGGCGGATTTGAGACGATGGCATCAAATGGTTTTTCATCGCCGTATTGGGGATTGATCAGCGTATTGCCCAACGCTATGTCGAACTTGTCATAATTGATATTATGCAAGAACATATTCATCCGCGCCAGGTTGTAAGTGGTGTGGTTGATTTCCTGCCCGAAAAAACCCTCTTCGATGAGATGCGCATCAAACTGTTTCTTCGCTTGAAGCAGCAACGAACCCGAACCGCAAGCCGGATCATAAATCTTGTTGACAGAAGTCAATCCCGACATAGCTAATTGCGCTATCAACTTCGATACATTCTGAGGCGTAAAGAACTCTCCACCGGATTTGCCGGCATTGGCAGCATAATTGGAAATCAGAAACTCGTAGGCATCTCCGAAAAGATCTATCTCATTATCCTCAAAATTACCGAAATCCAGACTTTCCACACCTTTGATGACTGCCGCCAAACGCCTGTTTTTCTCATCCACGGTGTTGCCCAAACGGTTGCTTGTGGTGTCAAAATCGGCAAACAGTCCCTTTATGTCGTGTTCGGACGGATACCCATTGGCAGAACTCTCTATCGCATCGAAAATAGCGGCCAAGTCCGTGTTCAGATTAGGATTGTTGTTGGCATTCTTTGCTATATTCACAAAGAGCTGAGTAGGATAAATGAAATACCCTTTTGTCCTGGTGGCATCATCTTTTATCTCAGGGGTGATAACGTCATCCGACATATTCGCATAGTTGACGCTCTCGTCACCGCCTTCAATGAAGTTGGTGAAGTTCTCACTGATAAACCGATAAAAAAGAGCTCCTAAGACAAACTGCTTAAAATCCCAGCCGTCAACGGCGCCACGTACTTCGTTGGCGATTTTCCAAATAGTAGATTGCAATTCATCTCTTTGTTTTATACTGGTCATATTAATTAAAACTATTCTTAATTCAGATTACAAAGTTAAAATATCAACACGTCAGGACTTGATAAACCAACAGAAACCACAAGCTGCCATTCCCGGCGCTACATGTCAAAAATCACTTTTCAACGGAAACCGTTTGAAATCGTTCCGCTTCATCATTCCGCTTTCCTTCGCGTTGCCCGATTTTTGCCGCTGTCATTATTTAGCTTAGCAAATACCTTGCCATTAAGCATTTCAATTCAGTTTCTTCCGGTTTATCCGATTATTCCAGGTTTCTTCAATAATTTTGTCAAGAGGCTTTCCATACTTATCCACTTCACTCTTAGGGAACAGGCTCTTGATCAATTCTCCGGAAACAGGGTCAATGATAAACACGGCGGGAGGTCCAAGAACCACATACGGCGCGCGGGGAGAATCCACACACCCCACGATTTTTGCGGCTTCTTCCGGAACCATTTTAAATTTAAACGTCCCCGGAGAATTGCCCGGCACCTGTTTGGTATCCACCAGCCAAAATATAAATTTTTTCCCGGCGGCATTTTTGAAATTTGTTTTTTTGATATATTCCCGGGTAAAAATATTGCACTGGGAACACCACGAAGAACCAGTAAGATAAATTACCAGCGGCAGCTTTTTCTTCATAGCTTCATTACGGAGTTTGTCAAAAACGGGACTGCCCGACTTATTAACTTCAGGTATCCTGTCTTTATTGGCAAACCCGAAAATGGGAGGAAGCTGTTGCGCCACGCCGGCCTGTGGGGCAAACAACCCTGAAACCGCAGCGGAACAACACAAAGAAAGAAAAAATCTCATACGTGCTCCTACTATAAACACTATCCTGGAAGAGTCAAACAGCAAGCATTCCCCGGTTTCCAAGTAAAAAAGAAATGCCCTTTACACGGTCCATAGCAGGGCTATTCACTTGCCAAGTCCGGATGAAGCTGTAAGAATCCGCGCCATGAGAAAACTCCTGATCCGCTCCTGTCTGATTGCCGGGCTGGCCTGGACTTCTTCCTGCGCCTCCAACAAGGAAACGGCACCTCAGGACCCCGCCCCAGTTCCTGCCGTTCAGCCGGAACAAACCGCTTCAGCCAACCAGCCCGCACCCTGGGCGCCCGCTCCGGCGCAACAGGAGATTCTTCCAGAGGATGAGAATGAAGAATCCGCACCGGGGCCGGCTGTCTTGCCGGGCGATTTCCGCCCCGGACTGCGCACCCCCCGGCTGCCGGAAACCCTGCTGTACGATCTGGACGGCAAGTTGATTACCCCTGCCGCCCCATAATCTTTTCCCACCACCATGACTGCGACCATTCCCAAGGGTTTCCACCCCGAACCTTTTTCCTACCACCAGGAGCTTGAACTGGATATTGACGCCCTTTCCAATGCAGGCGACGGCATCGGCCGCGTGGACGGATGGGTGGTTTTCGTCCCCTTCGCCCTGCCGGGAGACCGTGTAAAGGCGCGCGTCTGGCGCAATGACAGGAACTATTCCTCCGCCGATCTGGTGGAAGTAATTAACCCCAGCCCGGACCGCGTGGAACCGGGCTGCCGCCTGTTCGGAACCTGCGGGGGATGCCAGTACCAGCATTTTTCCTATGACCGCCAGCTTCTCTGGAAGACCCGGCAGGTAGCGGATCTGCTCCGCTTGCAGGCAGGGCTGGAACTGCCCGTCAATCCGGCCGTAGCCTCCCCCCGCCAATACCATTACCGCTCCAAGATTACGCCCCATTTTGACAAGCCGAAGGAAGGAGGCAAGCCGGCCATCGGTTTCCTGAAAGCAGGCTCCAGAAGAGATGTAGTGGACGTGCCGCAATGCCCGATTGCCATGGAGTGCATCAATGAAGCCCTGCCCCTGGCCCGCAAAAGCGTTTACCAGGCCGCAGCCCGGTTCAAGCGGGGAGCCACCATTCTGCTCCGGGCCTCGGAAGGAACCGTCATCACCAATAACAATGCCGTCGCCTGCGAACGGGTGGGCGATTTGGAATTCCATTTTCTGGCGGGAGACTTTTTCCAGAATAATCCTTTCATCCTTCCGCTTTTTACGGATTACGTGGCCCAACAGGCAAGTATGGACGGGGAGGAATTCCTGGTGGACGCCTACTGCGGTTCCGGCCTGTTCGCCCTGAGCCTGGCGAAGAAATTTAAAAAAGTGCTGGGCGTGGAAGTCAGCGAGACTTCCGCGGACTGGGCACGCAGCAATGCCCGCAGCAACGGAATTGAACACGCGGAATTCCTGGCGGCGGACGCCGGAGCCATTTTTGCCCGGGTGGATTTCCCCGCAGGAAAAACCGCCGTGGTGATCGACCCTCCCCGGAAAGGATGCAGTGCGGAATTTTTGGCCCAGTTATTTGCCTTCGGCCCCGGAAAAGTCGTTTACGTTTCCTGCAATCCCGCCACCCAGATACGGGATCTGGCGGAATTCGACAAGGCCGGGTATTCCGTCACCGCCGTCCAGCCCTTTGACCTGTTCCCCCAGACCAAGCATCTGGAATGCGTGGTCACCCTGAAAAAAAATACCTGATTTTTTCCATGCCCAAGCTTTATATCAAAACCTACGGCTGCCAGATGAACGAACGGGACTCCGAACAGGTGGCCCGCATGTTCGTGCAGAAGGGCTACACCATGACGGACCGCGAGGATGAGGCGGACGTCATCCTGTTCAACTCCTGTTCCATCCGGGAACAGGCGGAACAAAAGGCTCTGGGAAAAATGGGGCTTCTGGCCAAGCAGCAGCGGCATCGTCCGCATGTAGTGTACGGCATGATGGGCTGCATGGCCCAAAGTAAAAAAGAGGAACTGTTCAAGGAACTGCCGCGCCTGGATCTCGTGGTCGGCACCCAGAAATACCACCGCGTATTTGAACATGTGGACGGCATTCTGCGCGCGCGCCAGGAACGCCGCATGGATGAGTTGCAAACCGCCTTTTCCGGTACGCATGTGTGCGATGTGGCGGAAGAGGCGGATTCCCAGAACCGAATCCGGGATCACCTGAATCCCGGCGTGCGCTCCACGGCGTATGTCTCCATCATGCAGGGGTGCGAAATGAAGTGCGCCTACTGCATTGTTCCCTACACCCGCGGCGCAGAACGCAGCCGCCCCATCCGGGACGTGGTGGATGAGGTGAAGATGCTGGCGGACGCCGGCGTGAAGGAAGTCACGCTGCTGGGCCAGATCGTCAACCGATACGGCAGGCAGATGGAAACGGCAGGCGGCAAGGGCGGCTTCGTCCAGCTGCTGGAAGCCGTGCATGAAGTGGAAGGAATCCGGCGCATCCGCTTCGTTTCCCCGCATCCCATCGGTTTCCGCCAGGATCTGGTGCAGGCGTTCACCTACCTTCCCAAGTTGTGCAGCCACATTCATTTCCCGATGCAGAGCGGCAGCGACCGCATCCTGAAAATGATGCGCAGGCCGTACAGGAATGAAACCTATCTGGACCTTTGCTCCCGGATGAAGCAGGCACGCCCGGATTTGTCCATCACCACGGATATCATTGTGGGCTTCCCAGGAGAAACGGAGGAGGATTACCTGCTGACCAGGCAGGCCGTGGAACAGGTCCAGTTTGACAACGCATTCATTTTCCGCTATTCCCCGCGCCGCGGCACACCCGCCGCCGTGATGGAGAATCAGATTCCGGAAGAAGTGAAGGAAGCGCGCAACCAGGATCTTCTGGCCGTAGTCAATGAAATAGCTATCCGGAAAAACCGGGATCTGGTAGGCACCGTGCAGGAAGTTCTTCTGGAAGGGCCGTCCAAAACGAATGCGGCGCGCCTCTCCGGCCGGACCTCCCAGAACAAGCCCGCCATGGTGGATGCCGCCCCTGACCTGGCGGGAGAGATCCTTCCCATCCGCATTGAGGAAAGCACGGGATTTACTCTGTACGGCGTTCCATGCCCCTCCAGGGGATGATTTGCACGCCCTTTTCTTCCATCCGCAGATAGAGGGTTCCGGTTTCCCGGAGACGGTATATGGCTGTTCCCTCCGGTACGGGGCATTCATGCTCCGTCGTGAAAATGACTGCGCGGGCGCCTGTGGCCCTGATCCACGCCGCGCTGTCCACCGGGTCGCGCGGATGATGCCCGATGAGCAATACGTCCGCCCGCGGTGTTTTCTCCGCACGCGCCAGGGAAGAAAACCCGGTATTCCCTATCATCAGGAACCGCCGCCCGCGGCATTCCCATGACAACACCCGGTTCCGGTCCTGACGGATTCCCGTGCGCAACGGGACAGGAAAATCTTCCAGCACAAGTGCATTGCCCGGCCGTAACCTCCATTGCCGGACGGGACATTCCCCGGGCTCCGCGCCCCAGTTCCGGATTCCGGGATATTCCTTCTCCAGTTCTTTCTCTCCGGCCCGTTCCGCCTTGCCGTTTCCGCAGGACAGCATGCCGCAGGGCCGGATACTGCGCGCCTTCAGCACGGGAAGGAGGGTGTACCGCACCGCATCTTCCGTTCCGCTTCCCACAACCAATGCGGGATTGGAAATGACTGTGGCCCAGGCATCCTTCTGCAAGGGAACGATAACAGCTTCATTTTCCCCGGAAGGCGGTGCGGAAGAAAGATAACTGTACGGCAGGGAAGCCACTCCCCCGGCTACGGACAGCATGGCGGACGCCAGCCAGGAAGCGGCCGTATTGCAGACATGCAGCATCCACGGGCACCACGCGAACATCAGCCCGGACAGGGAAATGCCCATAAGGGGAAAGACAAGTACGCTCAGGCACAAATTGGTCAAGGGAGCATACAGGTTCCAGGTTCCGAAGTGCCATGCCGTCAGGGGAATGGAAGCCAGCCACGCCCCCACGGAGACGATCAGAGCTCCGCGGCATGCTTTTTCCAGCCGCACCAGGAATCTTTCCCGCGCATGATAAATCCGGGGAGGAATAAACGGGTCCGGCGACCACAGGGGCTTTTCCCGGCTGAGCCATTCCGCCAGGCAGACAATGACGGCAAAAACGCAAAAAGAAAGCTGGAACCCCGGCTGGAAAACCTGGAGCGGGTTCATTAAACAGAGGAGAATGAAAGCGAGCGCCAGAATATTGGCCGGATGTCCCTTTCTGCGCAGCACAAACGCCAGAAGCCAGACTGTCGCCATGATGAACGCCCGCAGAGCGGAAGCGGACATCCCGGTCATGAACACGTACGCCGCCAGCAAAAGGATGCAGGCCAGCCGGGCCGCACGGGGGTGCACATGCAAAAGCCTCAGCATACCCAGAACCAGCATGGCGGCCACGCCCACATGCATGCCGCTGACAGCGAATACATGCATGCAGCCGCTTTCCAGAAACTTCGCCATCGTTTCCGGCCTCGCGTCCGTCTTGTCCCCAAGCACGGCGGAAACCATCACCTGCCGGGCCTCATCATCCGGAGGGGCGCCCTCCCTGAGCAGGGAGGCAGCCCTTTCCCGGAGCCGCAGGGAAAAAGCCCGGAAACGGCTGCGCCAGTCTCCCGGCCCGTTCCGGCAATACTCATCCAGCCGGATTCCGGCGATGATGCCGTGCAGGTACCCCCACCGCTCCCGGTCAAAGATGCCGGGACCGCACGGCACCTGAAGCGGATACGCCTCTCCCCTGATCCGGTAGCGTTCCCCTGCCTCCAGAGGGCAGGCCCCGTCACGGGAGGAAACCACGTACAGCCACCGGGAACTATCCGGGCGAAACAACACGGATTTTCCGGAAACAGCCTCAACGGAGCCTTCCATAACCATGACTCTCCCCGCTTCCACGGGAACGCCTGCGTATTCCCGTTCATACGCGAAAAGATATACGGCGGCCCACATCGCCAGGGCAACGGCAAGCACCCCCATGGAGGGCGCACGTAAAAAACACGGCAGCGACGCCAGGCAGAAGCATGGAATCCAGAACCAAAGGGAAACATCCATTGCCGCGCAGGCGCACAGCAAGGACAAAGCCGGAATCAGCAAGGGAGCAGATGCCGTCATCCGTTCCGGCCACGGACGCAGAACACGCCGAACTTCTTCCATGCAGGGTGAACCTTACGGCATGGCATCCGCACCATCCGGCTCCAGCGGGAGGACGGAAGGCAGCGGAAGAACAACGTTGGCAGGCAGGGGGGCCTTGCGCTGGAGCACTCTGGGAGCCAGGGCCTCGCTTGTCTCATAAGCTCCGCGGAACATTTCCAGCTTGGCGTCCAGATTGTCGATGTAATGCAGGGCCACCGCTTCCGGCGTTTTGGGAAACACGGGGGAGCCGAAGGCAAGTTCCCCGTGGTGGGACGCAATCAGGTGCAGCAGGTGCATGCGCACGTCCGGGGAAGGAGGGTCCAGCGTCTTCCAGGAATCCGCTTCCGGAAGGGACATGATGCGCTTCCACAAATTGTTGACCAGTTCAATGCCCAGCGGAATATGGCCCAGCAGTTCTCCGGCTTCCGAATAGGGCATCGTAAAATCCTCCTTCGGGTAGCAATTTTCCCACAACTTCCCGCAGTCGTGAAACAGACACCCGGCCAGCAGAAGATCACGGTTCAGCCCCGGATTTGCCTGGCAGACGGCAGAGGCCGTGCGCATCATCCCCGCTACGTGCTCCACCAGTCCGCCACGGCGGGCGTGATGGTAGGTGCGGGCGGCGGCGGCGCGCTGGAGGCGTTCCCCGAACTGCTCAATGAATTCAATGCACAGGGCGCGTATGCGCGGATCATTCATGCCCTTGATGAGCACGCAAATTTCCTTCAGATCAGCTTCCTGCTTTTTCTTCAAGGTTCCGGAACCGGCCAGAAAGCTTTCCTTTTCCTGTTCGTCCAGCAACCGCACGTCCAGATCGGAAACTTCCATGCCGAACCCTCCCTTGGCCCATTGGCCGCGCAGGCTCACGAAACTGCGGAGGGGCAGGGAAGCGAGCGTCCGGAACCAGGGTTTATCCTCCCACACCTTCAGTCCCATTGTCCCTTCCGCATCGGCAAAAGACACATCCAGATACGGCTTGTTGCCCTTGGTCATCTTCTGCGCGCACTGGGCAATCTGGGCAAAAACTTCCGCTTCAATCTGGCCTTCCGCGGCCAGCTTGCCCAACTCCATGAGACTGACTTGTTCCATGCGTGCCATCTTGCCCCTCTTCCCTCCATCCGTCAAGAAAACGCCGGAGGACTACGATAATAAAAAAAGGAAACCGCTTATTTTCCCAATACGCCCAGCTCGGCAACGGCAACATGGCTGCCTTCCACCACCCGCTTGCCTACAAAACGCAGATAACGTGCTTTGACAGGCGCTTTCAGGTCAATCCGCTGCGGAACGGGATTGGCGCGGATATTAGAGAACTCCCCCTCCGCAGCGGGAGCCCCCCATGTGTTCCCATCCATGCTCAAATAGACGGCATAGCGGTCAACCGTTCCCGTTGCGGAATCCCTGCGCGGCGTATAGATAACGGCGGCAACGTTAACCGGACGCCCCATGTCGATCTCCAGCGCCTGCGGGGGCGCCAACTCTCCCTGGGCGGCATGCGTATGCCAGAGGGTGGAAGAATCTCCGTCAATAGCCAGTTCCGGAGCGGCGGCGCTTCTTTCCCCGGCCACCACTTTCCAGTCCCGCGTGGGGACAGGAATAATCTGAGTGGTTACGGAAGATTTTCTGCCGCGATATTCGGCCGCCGCTTTCACCGTCCCCCCGGCAGGGAGAAAGAAAGGATTCCTGTACATGGCGGACTGCGGACCGGGTTCCGTTCCATCCGTGGTGTACCTGATCACTACGTTCTCCGCGGAAGCCAGGGTCACCCGTCCATTGCGGTCATAATTCACCGCCGGAGCATTCAGGATGACGGGATACTTCCATAAAGAAACCTCGCACAGGGCCGGAACGGCCCGGGATTGTTCCAGCACCACGCGCACTCCATCCGCCGTCACGGGCCTTCCTTTCAGAAGAACTCTGGCCCCTATGCTGGCCCCCTCCGTCCATTTGCTCCACTGGCCGTTCTCACGCACCTCCACACGGAATTTGCGCACCCTCTGCCCCAGTTGGATGGGCTCTGCCAGCCGGATGACGTCAAACGCCGCGGGCTCCGGCAATTTTAATACCACGCAGGGATGCTTATCTTCCGGAGCGGCCACCCAGTACGTCGTCCGTTTCCGGTCCAGAACCTGTTCCGCACCGTGCCCCTTCCAGGAAGAGGAGGACTCAGCCTGTGCGCCGGAGGCGAAGTTGCGGGAATACAACTCATCCAGCAGCACACGGAAGCCCGCCAGAGACTTTTTATCCTCTTCATGAATGCGGCCGCGGCGGTCCGGCGGCACATTCAAATTCAAATTGGCCCCTCTGCCTACGCTGTCAAAATACAACTTCAGCAGATTTTCCGGCGTCCGGACGCGGGAATTTTCATGCTCATGCCAGAACCAGCCCGGACGAATGGAAACATCCACCTCCGCAGGAATCCAGTACTTGCCGTCCATGGTGCCTTCCGTGCCCAGCCGGTAGCGCACGGTGCCGGGCGCGGGTTCCGTCCCGGCTTGCAGCGGAACGGGGGTGTATGTGGCCCAGCAGGGATAACCCGCATAGCCGCTTTCATTGCCTACCCAGCGGACATCCGGCCCTACGTCGGAAAAGATGACGGCTCCGGGCTGCCGTTTCTTCAACTCACCCCAAGTTGCCTTCCAGTCGTAATACGCGCTCCGGTCGATAGAACGCCTTTCCCGCGCTCCTCCGTAATACCCGTCCCCTCCGTTCGCTCCGTCAAACCAAGCCAGGAAAATGGAACCGTATCCCGTCGCCAGCTCTTTCAACTGCTGACGGTACATCCGGATATAATCCGGCGTTCCGTAAGAGGCGGCATTGCGGTCCCACGGAGACAGATAAACACCGAACCTGACGCCATACTTTCCGCACGCGCGGGACACCTCCTTCACCACATCGCCCTTCCCCTGCTTCCACGGAGAAGCCGCTACACTATGGAGGGTCGTCTTTGTGGGCCACAGACAAAAACCGTCATGATGCTTGCAGGTCAGCACCACCCCTTTGAACCCGGCGTCCGCCAGCGTCCTGACAAGATCATCCGCATCGAAATCGGAAGGATGAAACAGCTCCGGCTTTTCGTCTCCATAGCCCCACTCTTTTCCAGTAAAGGTATTAATCGTAAAATGGACAAAGGCATACATCTCCATGTCATGCCATTCAAGCTGCTCCGCGGAAGGAACAGGCTTTAACGGCGTTAAACAGCCCTTCGGCCCGGCTCCTGCAAAACAGGCCGTGCACAGGGCCCCTCCCAATACGGCCGCCTTAATCAACTGGTTTAAATTCATTACCAACAATCACTATCGTTTTAACTCCTCGTACGTTCCTGGCGGTCTTATTCTTTCCGATCAAGTCATGCAGGCCTTTTAGTCTCTCTTCCTCTCTGCGGCATTGATAAACTTCCTTTCCATTCCGAACTTACCGCCATGCCATACATCGGATGCCACCTCTCCTCCGCAAAAGGCTATGAAGCCATGGGCCGGGTTGCCCTCTCCATCGGTGCCAATACTTTTCAGTTCTTTACCCGCAATCCGCGGGGGAGCAAAGCCAAAGCTATTGACGAACAGGATATTGCCCGTTTTCTGGAATTAGCGAGGAATAACGGATTCGGCACGCTGCTGGCACACGCCCCCTACACGCTGAACCCCTGTTCCGCAGACCCCAGTGTCGCCCGTTTTGCGGCCCAGGTACTGAAAGAGGATCTGGAACTCATGGAACATCTGCCGGGGAATCTTTATAACTTCCATCCCGGCTGCCACGTAGGGCAGGGAGTGGAAAAAGGCATTGAACTGGTGGCGGATCAATTAAACGACGTGCTTTCGCCGGAACAAAAGACCATTGTTTTGCTGGAAACCATGTCCGGCAAGGGAAGCGAAGTCGGCCGGACCTTTGAAGAACTGGCCGCCATCATGGAGCGGGTGGACCTGAAGGACAAACTTGGCGTATGCCTGGATACCTGCCATGTCTATTCCGCCGGATATGATATCGTCAACAGGCTGGATTCCGTACTGGAACATTTTGATGCCGTACTGGGCCTGGAACGCCTGCGCGCCATCCACCTGAATGACAGCATGACGCCCTTCTCCTCCTTCAAGGACCGCCATGAAACCATCGGCAAGGGTTCCCTGGGAGAACAGGCCTTCATCAACATCATCAACCATCCCGTTCTGCGGGAATTGCCCTTTTTCCTGGAAACGCCCAGGGACGACGCCGGGCACGGCGAAGAAATAACGTGGCTGAAGGGACATTACCGCAACTGAACCGCCGCCAAGGGGTTTCCGTACTGATTGAACTCCGGTCTTTCTCCCGGAGAAAAAGCTTGCATCCGCTCCGGATACGGGATACACAAACCTTGTGAATTAGTTTAAACTAATTCCAATATCTGGTTTCCAAGGGAAAAACCATCCGATTTTTATGAAAGAAATGCGCATCGCGAAAATAACAGGGCGTGAAATTCTGGATTCACGCGGCAACCCCACCATTGAAGCGGACGTTTATCTGGAAGGAGGCGCCGTAGGCACGGCGGGCGTCCCCAGCGGAGCTTCCACCGGGGAACATGAAGCCTGGGAACTCAGGGACGGCGACACAACCCGCTACCAGGGCAAGGGAGTCACCAAGGCCGTAGACAACATCCGTAACGTCATTGCTCCGGCCCTGATCGGTCTGGAAGCCACGGAACAAACCACGGCGGATGCCCTCATGAATTCCCTGGACGGCACGTTCAACAAGGCCAAACTGGGGGCCAACGCCATTCTGGGTGTTTCCCTGGCGCTTGCCAAGGCGGCGGCGGCCCAGCTGCACCAGCCCCTGTACCGCTACCTGGGCGGCCCGAACGCCAAGGTCCTTCCCGTTCCGATGATGAACATCATCAACGGAGGCGCCCACTCCGACGCGCCTATTGATTTCCAGGAATTCATGATCGTCCCGTCCGGCGCTCCCACCTTCCGGGAAGCCCTGCGTTATGGCGCGGAAGTTTTCCATGCGCTGAAATCCGTTCTTCATGACCGCGGCCTTTCCACCGCCGTGGGCGACGAAGGCGGCTTCGCCCCCAGGCTGAACTCTGCGGAAGACGCCCTGGATTGCATCGCCCAGGCGGTGGACAAGGCCGGTTACCGGTTCGGGGAGGACATTTCCATTGCCCTGGACGTGGCTTCCTCCGAATTTTATGAACCGGAATCCGGGTTGTATATTTTCAAGAAATCCGACGGCAGCCGCAGAACCGCCGCAGAGCTGACGGACTACTATGTGGAACTGAAGAAAAAATATCCCATCGTCTCCATCGAAGACGGCTGTGCGGAAAACGACTGGGACGGATGGAAAATCCTGACGGAAAAACTTGGCAGAAGCACTCAGCTTGTCGGAGATGACCTCTTTGTCACCAACGTGGAATTCCTCAGAAAAGGCATCCATCTGGGCGTGGGGAACTCCATCCTGGTGAAGGTCAATCAAATCGGCTCGCTGACGGAAACGCTGGACGCCGTGGAGCTGGCCATGGGCAACCGCTATACCGCCGTTATTTCCCACCGTTCCGGAGAAACGGAGGACGCCACCATCGCGGACATTGCCGTAGGAACCAACGCCGGACAAATCAAAACCGGCTCTTTGAGCCGTTCCGACCGTATGGCCAAATATAACCGCCTTCTCCGGATTGAAGAAGAACTGGGAGAATCCGCCCGCTACGGCAACGGATTCGGCCTGTTCTGACCTTTTTGCTGGAACTGGTATCAAGCAACGCCAAACCCCGGCCGCCGCGAGGCGGTGCGGGGATTTTTCATCTCCGGAGGAAACTGCATCCTTTTCTTTGAAACAAAATATGCCATGCTGGCCCTTCGGAGTCCTCCCCTGCCGATAAGTTTTCCGCTCTGCGCCATGCCTGCCCGCTTCTTCCTTCCCGCACGCCTTCCGCTATGCGCGGGGTTGTTGTACCTGGCGCTGCCCCTCCTCCTTTTTCTGCTGGGATGGGTGCATCCGGCTTTTTCCGTACCGCTTTGCGCCGCACTGGCATGCGGGCTGTACGCCTGCGCTCGGCATCTTCCGGCACAAAGGTTTCCGTTAAGCGGGCGCGGATTGGCCGTGCTGGGCCTCCTCTCCTTCTTCTGCCTGATGCTGGTGCTGTTGTGCGGATTCACGGGCCACTGCCAGCAACACGCGGATTTTATTATCCGCAATGCCGTTTACGAACATCTTGCAGCAAATTCCTGGCCCCTCGTCACGGAGGACGGACATCATTTCATCTACTACCTGGGCCATTGGCTGCCTCCGGCGCTGGCGGCTTCTTTCTGCCCGGAATCATGGGCTCCCTGGCTGCTGGCCCTGTGGACCTTTCTTGGGCTGGAACTGGCGCTGCTGGCGGCAACCGTCCGCTGGGGAATCCGGAAGACGGCCCGCTGGGCGCTGATCCTCCTCTGCCTCGGCTCTCCGGCAGCGGTGCCGGACTGCCTGGGAATTCCCCTCTCCTCCCTGTTTGCGGAATACAATGCCCAGATGGTCCTGTTTATCGGCATGCCCGTCCAACTCTTCAACACATTCAATCACGCTGTTCCGGCGCTATTGTGCGCCGTATTCGTCCTGACGCGCTCCCTGCCTCCCTCCGGGTATTATCTCGCGGGAACGCTTCTGCTGCCGTCCTCCCCGCTGGGCGCCCTTCTGCTCCTTCCGTATATGGCGTATGAAACCCTGTTCCGCCGCTCGTCGGCACGGAAACCTCTTTCCCGTCTCCGTTCCCTTCTGGGCCAGCCGGTTTTCTGGCTCGCGGCCCTGTGCACGGCCGTCATAGCCGTCTTTTATTCCCATTTGGACGGAGGAGGGCAATTTTCCTGCCTGTTTGACGCAAAATATGCGGAAATCTACCATTACGGGCAGCAGCGGCTTCTGCTCCATCCCGGTTCCTCCAAATACGCCAGCTTCCTTCTGGCCCTGGCCCTGGGGATCCTGCTGCCGGGGGCGCTCCTCTTCCCAAAATGCCGGAAAAACCCGTTGTACTACATCACGCTGGGCATGATGGCAGGCAGTCTCTTTTTCCGCACGGGCATCATGAACAATGAACTTCTCTTTAAAGCTCCGGCCGTCCTCTATCCCTTCCTTTCCCTGCTCTTTCTCCGGGCCCTCCGCCGGGGAGGCGTGAAATACCGGACCCTCCTGATTCTTTATCTCGTTTTTTCCGCCCTCCCGAACCTGCAATGCATCATGGAAAAAGCGGGAACATTCTCCACCCGGGCGAGCATCATGCGGAAACATTGGCAGACGGCCAGCGGCACGCCTGACTGCCCGGACACTCTCATCCGCCGCCAGTTCATGAAAAAGGACGGCCATCCCCTTCCCTCCTGGCTATTCAAAACCGGAACAAAGCCACAATCACGGCGGCAATAATCAATCCAGGCTGATGCCGAATATATCCGAAAGGGAACCGGCATCCACATCCAGTGCGTCTTCTCCTCCGGGAACGGGTTCCGGAGCTTTCGGAATCAAAACGGAGGAATCCATTCCGCGCAGGGTGAACAACAACTCCGGCTGCTTATCCAGCATCACGCCGAAAGCGTACAGGGCTGCGGCCGCATGCTTGCACAAATCCGCCCAATCCGGACAGGAACAGGAAAAACGCCACTCTTCCGGCGCGGGAAACAGGCCGCCTTCCGGAGCGCACAGGATTTCCAGCAGCTCGGGAGACAAATTCCCTTTCAGCAGATCAATCCAGGAACCAATCTGCCCGGCGCATCGTGCGCGCAGCCGGGCAAGCGCCTCTTCATCCGGGGGGGAGGCCTGGATGCAAACCTCATACAAATGTTCACCCATCACCAGAGCATCGATGCGGCCGGGCACCGTTTTAAGATCCAGAACACAGCCATAGCGCAGGTAGGTCCGGCCGGGGGCCAGCCGCATCCCGTACACCTCGCACGCGGACAGGCTCTTCATCCATTCCTTCCCCCAGAACCTTTTCGCCAGGGTACGCCCGGAAACCGTTACGGGGCGCAGTTCCATCCCCTCTGCAGCCAGTTCCGCCGCCTTTTCCTCCGCGCGTTCCCGCAAATCTTCCCGTTTCAGAGGCATTTCGTCATCCATACGCACGGCATCGTAATAACATATCCGCCCCCGTCCGCCACAGGGAAAAGACAGCCATGCTCCGTTTCTCTCTTTTCCGGCTCCACTCCGGTTTTCCAGGCATGCGGATTTTTCCCAGTTCCGCGGAATCTGCCTCCATTACCCATTTCAGGCTTTCAAAACGGAAGCTCCTGGGGCACAACATGTGGGTCATGTGGAAAGGCAGATTTTCTAAACCCACCGCTGATCTGGTTCAACGCTACGGCGAATCCGTCTCCTACGACTGGAGGCTTTTCCGCCAGGACATTGCCGGATCCATCGCCCATGCGCGGGCCCAGCTCAAGGCAGGCCTGCTTTCGCAGGAAGAATTCAACGCCATTGAATCCGGCCTGAAAGACATCCTGAAAGACATTGAAGCAGGCAACTTCTCGTGGAGCCGGGAACTGGAGGACGTGCACATGAACATTGAAAGCGAACTCACCCGGCGCATCGGCGCTCCGGGCGCCAAGCTGCATACCGCACGCTCCCGCAATGACCAGGTAGCTACGGACACGCGGCTTTACTGCCGGGCGGAAATCGATGAAATTCTGGGAAAAGTGCGCCATCTGCAGCGCGCGCTGGTCATGAAGGCGAAGGAATACGCGGATGCCATGATGCCGGGCTATACTCACCTGCAGCGCGCCCAGCCCGTCACCATGGGCCATCACCTGCTGGCTTACGTGGAAATGCTGGACCGGGATGCGGACCGCCTCAAGGACTGCCGCAGGCGCCTGAACGTCTCCCCGCTCGGTTCCGGAGCCATCGCCGGTTCCACCATCTGCCTGGACCGCCACGGAATTGCCGTGGAACTGGGTTTTGACGCAGTTACAGAAAACTCCATGGATGCGATTGCCGACCGGGATTACATCATGGAAATCCTTTTTGACCTGGCCGTGGTCGGAGCCCATCTCTCCCGCATGAGCGAGGACGTCATCCTGTGGTGCACGGCGGAATTCGGCTTCGCTTCCTTGTCCGACGCCCATACGACAGGTTCATCCCTGATGCCCCAGAAAAAAAATCCGGACGTCGCGGAACTCACACGCGGAAAAACGGGGCGGCTGTACGGTAACCTCACCGCCGTTATGGTGGCTGTCAAAGGGCTTCCCCTGACTTACAACCGCGACCTCCAGGAAGACAAGGAACCCCTGTTCGATTCCATTGATACGGTTAAACTGGCCCTGGACGTCAATGCGGAAATGATAGCCGCCATGACGGTGAACACGGCCAGGGCCAGGGAAGCGGCGTCCGACCCCATGCTGCTGGCCACGGACCTGGCGGATTATCTGGTGCGCCGCGGGGTCCCCTTCCGGAAGGCCCATGAGCTGGTCGGGAAGGCAGTCGCCATGAGCATCTCCACGGGTACGCCGCTCAACAAGCTGAGCGACGAACAATTCGCCTCCATTTCAAATGCATATGGAACAGACGCGCGCGACGTATTTGAATTGACAAAAGCCTTCGCCCAGCGTACCAACCCGGGGGCTCCCAATTCCGACAACACGCGCCGCCGCATCGCCTACTGGGAAGGCATCCTTTCCAAGTAACGCCGCCTGCGGAGGCGGACGGAAACGAAGAGAGCCTGCCGTCCGTCTCCGCGGGGCGCCTCCGGGTGCAGGAAGGGGACGCTTCAACCCCGCCGGCGGCGGCCACAACCGCAGCCGGCCAACCATCCCGGCAGCCATGTTCAAACCTGCTCTTCTCTCCTCTCTCAAAACTTATACCAAACAAACCTTTCTGGCGGACCTTTTTGCGGGACTGACCGTCGGTGTAGTAGCCATTCCGCTGGCCATGGCCTTTGCCATCGCATGCGGACTCTCCCCAACCCAGGGCCTCATCACCGCCATTGTGGCCGGGTTCCTCATCTCCCTGTTCAGCGGAAGCAAATATCAAATAGGCGGCCCCACCGGAGCCTTCGTGATCATCATCATGGGCGTCCTGGAGCAATACCACGCATCCGGCCTGCTGGCCTGCACATTGATGGCGGGCCTCTTCCTCATCATCTTTGGGTTCTGCCGCATGGGGGCGCTCATCCGCTTTATTCCATTCCCTGTCACCACAGGGTTCACCTCCGGCATCGCCGTGGTAATCTTTTCCACGCAAATTAAAGACATCTTCGGCCTCACCATCACGGAAAAAATTCCCGGAGAGTTCATTGAAAAATGGGCGTGTTACTTCCATTACTTCCACACCATCAACTGGGCGGCGCTGGGGCTGGCCGCCGGCACCGTAATTATTACCCTGCTGAGCCGCCGCTTCTGGCCCAGAATACCGGCCATGCTGGTGGGCATGCTGGGCATGACGGCCGTTTCCGTGGCGTTTTCGTTGCCTGTGACAACCATCGGGCAAGCCTTCGGCAGCCTCCCGAATACGCTCCCCCTGCCCTCCCTGCCCAGCATTGACTGGAGTACCCTGGGGGCGCTGACGGCCCCTGCTTTCACCATCGCGCTTCTGGCGGCGATCGAATCCCTGTTAAGCGCCTCCGTGGCGGACGGCATGACCGGAGGGCGCCACAAGCCCAACATGGAGCTGATTGCACAAGGTATCGGCAACATCGGCTCCGCCCTGTTTGGCGGCATTCCGGCCACCGGAGCCATTGCCCGCACCGCCACTAACATCAAGGCTGGAGCTAAAAGCCCGGTTTCCGGTATGATTCACGCCCTGACCCTGCTGGCCATTCTGATGGCCTTTGCCCACTATGCCCAGCAGATTCCCCTGGCTGTCCTGGCGGGCATTCTGACGGTAGTGTGCTACAACATGAGTGAAATACACACGTTCAGCCGTCTGCTGAAAGGGCCCAGGCAGGATGCGGCGGTGCTGGTAATCACCTTCCTGCTGACCGTGTTTGTGGACCTCGTTGTAGCCGTGGAAGTAGGCGTGGTGCTGGCCGCCCTGCTCTTCATGGGCCGCATGGCCCAAATCAGCGATGTTTCCGCCATCAAAAACGAACTGCTGGAAAATGATGAGGAAGATGATGGAAACCGCTCTGCCGCCAAGCTGGACATCCCGGAAGGCGTGGAAGTTTTCGACGTGAAAGGTCCCTTCTTCTTCGGTGCCGTGGAGCAATTCAAGGACCAGGTTCTGGAAACGCTGGAACATGATACCAAGGTGGTTATCCTGCGCATGCGCCTGGTTCCCGCTCTGGACGCCACCGGCCTGAACGTCCTTTCCGACTTCTGCCACCAGTGCCGGGAACACGGTTCCACCCTGCTGGTTTGCGGCGTGCAGCCCCAGCCTCTGGACGTCATCCGCCACGCGCCCTTTTACCGGGAGCTGAAACGCTACAATATCTGCGAGAATATTGACGCCGCCCTGAACCGGGCCCGCAAAATCATCAACGGCCCCGCTCCCAAACACCTGTAACGGCGGCCGTCCCCCCGTGCGGTCAGGGAGCAAAACCTCACTCTGCCTTATTCACGGCCTTCCGGTACGGGTGAGGCTGCTCCTGCTGCAGACAGCCAGAAATAACAACCTCGGGGAAAATGAGGGAAGGCCCCTTGCATTCCCTCATCCGGCTCATCTCCGGGAATCAGGAGGCACAATACGGCCTGTTAACTCTTATTGGGCCTTCCGGCAAAACAGGATGCCCGAGCATGGATCAACGGGCCCCGCAAGCCCGTTCCCGGTAAAGTGAAATAGCCTCGCATGCTCACGAAAAGCAGAAACGCGCTGCACTCCGAACCGGCTCCGTCAGTCGGGAAAGCGGAACCTGTTGAATTGCGCAGCTGAATACTCCAATACGGCACGGATAAGTTCCGTTAACAATCCGCCGCCTGCTCCTCATAGCGGGAAAGAAGAAAGTCCAGGTCTTCCAGCAGAGACTGGCAGGAACGGTCCCAGCGCTTCCTTCCCCGGAGAGCCATCACGCATTCCTTCCTGCCTGTGAAGCAATACCTGGTAATGCCATGCCCCCGCAATTCCTCCACCTGCTTTTTCAGCTCGCAGGCAAAAAACAGCCAGAACGGCACGCTGCGGGCAATCTCCGCGACGCAGACCGTCATGGGCGGCATCTCCTCCCTAAGCTCCCTTGCAAGGTGTTCCAGGCCCACTTCCGTGAGCATGCGGCGCAGACGCGCATACAGCTCGGACACCTTCATGACGGACAAATCGCACTCATGCTCCAGATAATAACGCACGGAAGCCAGCAGGTCTTCCTTGAACGGAAGGGTTGTTCCGGCACGCCGGGCAGCGTGCTCCAAAGCATCCGCCAGCCATTGTTCCCCGTACTCGGTAATCAGGCAATCACCAAGCTTGAGCAACGGTCTGTTGTTTCGGAAGCCGATCATGGAACAGGAAATTTAAAGAATGGGAAGCTTGCGCTGCAGGGGATCAATAAGCGTCTGGTGGCGCATCTGCGTAATCTCCTGGATAAACTCCTCCACATTGGAAAACTGGCGGTACACGGACACATAGCGGATATAAGCCACGGGATCTATGGCATACAATTTTTCAATCACCTTCTTGCCAATCTCGCTGGAAGGGACTTCGCGCAAATGGTCGCGGTGCAATTCGGAAATGATCTCTTCCACGGCGCGGTCCAGGCGATCCATGCTGACGGGCCTTTTTTCACACGCCTTTACCAGGCCGCGTAAAATCTTTTCACGATTCAGGGCTTCTCTCAGATTATCCCTTTTGACTACGCGCAACTCCGTGCGTTCAATCTGCTCATAGGTCGTATAACGGTAATCGCACCTCAAACACACGCGGCGGCGGCGAATGGTCGTCCCGTCTTTGGACATACGGGAGTCGATGACCTTATCTTCCAAATGACCGCACTGAACGCATCTCATAGCGCGACCATACTACTACATAACGCATCCATAAAGTAAAAAGTACGCCAAATATAGTACAGTAGACTTGATGATCAATGCTTCCCAAGCAGAACTTCCTGTGAATAAACCGGGGTGAAAATGCCGCAGGTCATGCCCCTGTTCGGTTTCCAGACCGCTCCGCTCCTGTGAATAAGAAAAAAGCCCATGGCCCTTCCGGGAGGAAAAAACGTATTTTTTTAACCTCCTCCCTCCACTAAAAAATACGGCAAGCATTCCGGACCGTACCAGGTCTATTGATTACGGATTCACCATGCCGCCTTGATTAACGACACTGCCCGCAACAGGTCTGGAGCCATTCAGATTCAGCACAGCGCCCTGCTTGACGAAGACTTTGCCCAAATTCACGGCCTTCCCCTCCATACCCTTCAAAGTCATCTCCACCTTTCCGGACAACGTCCAGGAACATTTCAGGGCAGAGGGCAGCACCTGTTCCAATATGACGCGGGCCGCTTCCGCCGTTTCTCCGCCGCCTTCCGCTTGGGTTACATGCACCTCCGCCTGGCCGGACAAACGGACAGGCATGGCTTTTTCCTGAACCGGCGAGGGCTTAATCTCCACGGCAGAACCACCCGGAATATTCCAGGACTGCCGGCCCGCCAGCTGTACATTCGTCCTCAACTGCAAATTTTTCCCCTCCGCCAAGCGAATACCTCCCGGCCCGATTACCAAACGGTCTCCGGAACTTCCCTTGCTCCGGACGATAACAGTCTTGACGGCCGGATCCTCCACACGGATTCCAAACAACTTCACCCCCCCTGACACCAGGCTGGGTTTTACGGAAGAAGCCACATTCCATACGCATACGTTCTTCCCCGGCATTTTCCGGTTCATCCACGCGTCCGGAGAACCCAGAGGAAGATCGTAACGACCGCTTCGCACGGAGCCGGTATCCTTCCCGGCCAGCCGGGCGGCTTCATAAGCAAAACGGGCTCCTATGCTGATCTGAGACTGGCCGCTGTAATGCACTCCCATTTGATCTCCTGCGGTCAGTTTGGGAAGATCTCGGGTAGGGGCATAGCCCAGGGATGGACGGGATTCCGCCAGATCCTTCATCACCTGGCGGGTTGTCTTTCCCTGAACTTCCGTATCGCGTCCTTCCAGGCCGCCGGTAAGGTTACCCGTTTCCGGATCAGATTCATTCTTTCCGGCCCAATTGGCATTTTCTCCAAGGACGGCTTTCTGCGCGGCCAGTGCAGATGTATCCCCGTACGGTTTCAGATCTGCCGCCAGATTGCCCAGAAGTTCCAGAAAGCGGGAAGCGCTCTCCGGAACGGAAGTTCCGGCATTGCTTTCCCCCTGCAAATACAAAAGCCCGGCAAACTCCACTTTGGAATACTTGGACCTGTCCACACCCGCACAGGCATTCTTGACGGCCTGCACCAGCGTCCTGTAAGCCTGGCCGTTTTTCCGCCAATGGGAATTGTCGCCGCCGTCCCGGGAAGCTTTCACAACCGCAACGTCCGCATCCTTGAACCATCCATTCTTCTCCAGAGTAAAGGCAAACCCGTATTCCGGCCCCATGCATAAATTGCCGTTATAACGCGGCATAGCAGGCCTTACCTGCTCCCAGGATGTGGAAGCGCCGGGAAACACGCCTTCCCTTTGCCCAAAATTTTCATGCCAGTACAGAGTCTCCTTCGGTTCATACTTTTTTAACAGCTCCGGAGAAGCAGGGCTGCCCTTCACCGCCCCCAGAGAATTGGATTGGCCCGTCAGCAAAAAAATCTTCAATTCTTTTGCAGAACACACGGAAAAAAAGCACAGGAAAAATAAAAAGGATAGAAAACGAATCATTTGAATTGCATTTGCCTAGGGACGACTATAGCTGCCGGAATTTTCTTTTTCAACCGTCAACTATTACCCATAGGAGCATGAACAGGGAGATGTAGGAAAAGACCAGCAATCTTAAAACCCCATTCAAAGTTTTCCGAGGAATCATTAGGAAAAAGAAAACCCGGAAGAATCATTTTCTCCCGGGTTTCTTCAAACAATTTTCTGAAAATAATGACGCAGAGGCGCATGGGCAGTTTTTTTGTTTCCCTTTCCCGCCTCTATCAGGCTTCCTGCCTTCTGCGCCTCCGCATGGCCAGTCCCGCCAACCCCAGCAGGCTCCGGGAAGCCGTCGCCAGTTCCGGGACCAAATACGCAGACATGACAGCCTCATGAAGTATAGCAACCATTTTTCCCTACGGACAACTCCTGAACGTTCGAGGAGGATAGCAACAGATCACATAACCAAACTTAAAGTGGAAAATATGACCGAGCAAGAAAAGAACAGGCCCCGCGAGTCAAGTGACTGGCGGGGCCTGATGGAAA